>Ga0315289_10000010_pt1 | contig 324480 bp, 271 predicted proteins | sample YL17G11_40_MG_FD_203452 | JGI IMG/M metagenome (GOLD analysis project Ga0315289, IMG submission 203452) | Sediment microbial communities from Yellowstone Lake, YNP, Wyoming, USA - YL17G11_40 | ecosystem: Environmental > Aquatic > Freshwater > Lake > Sediment | place: USA: Wyoming | collected... | reverse complement strand
GTCCTGCGGGGCGACGTTGAGCCGGTGGTCATTTCGGGCAATCTACCCGGCGGTGCGTCGAGATACCTCGACCGGGACGTGGAGCCCGGCGAGAGCTACGTCTACTGGCTGGAGGCGACGACCGCGGACGGCGTGGTATCCCGTTTCGGCCCCACGGAGGCGGTGACGGTCTCCGGTGAGACGCCGGAGCTCGTGCTCTACGCGGCGTACCCGAACCCGTCCAGAGAGGTCATCAACTTCGTGTTCTCGCTTCCCGCGGACGGGCGGGTGGCGCTCTCGGTGTACGACCTCTCCGGGCGGCGGATCGCCTCCCTGGTGAACGCCGAGTTGACCGCGGGGCGTCACGAGGCGACCTGGAACTGCGCTGAAATTCCCTCGGGCGTGTACCTCTACCGCCTGGAGACCGGCGCGGGAGCCTTGACCCAGCGGCTGGTCGTCAGCCGGTGATTTTCCGAGCGCGGTAAAAAAAGGGTGGGCCTTCGGGTCCACCCTTTCTTCACGGGGATTTGGGGGAACGGTCACTTTTCGATGACCAGGAAAGTCGTCCGCCCGTCGCGCCAGACGAGCACCAGCACCGGCTCCCCCTCGACGATCTTGCCCGCCATCTCCTCGAAACCGGCCGCGTCCACCACCTCGCGCCGGTCGAACTGGAGGATGACGTCGCCGGAGCGCAGTCCGGCCTTGTCGGCGGGTGAGTCCCGGAATACGCGGGTGATGACCACGCCCTTTTCCTCGTCGAGCCCCATCTCCTTGACGAGCTCGGCGTCGAGGTTCTGAACCTCGATCCCCAGGGAGGCCACGGCCCGCGATTCGCCTTCCGTGCCCCGGGATTCCTCGTAGTACGCGGTGAGGTCGGGGGGCCGCTCGCCGATCGTCACGTCAATTCTCTTCTCCACGCCGTTCCGGTTGACGAGGAACTCGACCCGTTCGTCGGGGATCAGGAGGGCCACGCGGTTCTTCAGCTCGTTGGCGTCCTTCACCTTCACCCCGTTCATTTCCAGCACCAGGTCGCCGACCTCGAAGCCGGCGTCCTCGGCGGGTGAATCGGGCAGAACCTCGGCTATCAGCGCGCCCTTGGTTTCCCGAAGGTTCATCGCCCGGGCCACATCCTCGGTCAGGTTCTGGATGGAGACCCCGAGCCAGCCGCGCACGACGCTGCCCTTATCGCGCAAATCCGCCGCCACCCGCCGGGCCATGTTGATGGGGATGGCGAAGCCGATGCCGCTGCTGTATGACTCGCCGGTCCAGGCGCCCCGGGTGCGGATGGCCGAGTTGATGCCGATGACCTCGCCGTCCAGGTTGACCAGGGGGCCGCCCGAGTTGCCCGGGTTGATCGAGGCGTCGGTTTGGATGAAGTCCTCGTAGTTGGCGAGCCCCATGTTGGTGCGGCCGGTGGCGCTGATGATGCCGGCGGTCACGGTCTGCTGGAGTCCGAAGGGGCTGCCGATGGCCAGCGCCCATTCCCCGACGCGCACCTTGTCCGAGTCGCCCAGGCGGACCACCGGGAGGTCATCCGCGTCCTGGAGGCGGATCAGGGCGAGGTCGGTGTCAGGGTCCAGGCCGATGAGCTCGGCGTCGAAGGACCTCTCGTCGGCGAGGATCACGTGGATCTCCTTGGCTCCGGCGACGACGTGGGCGTTGGTGAGGACGTACCCCTCCGCGTCGATGATGAAGCCCGATCCGGCGGACTCCTGTTCGGGGGGCGCCTCGAAACCCCAGGGTCCGAAGAAGAAGCTCAGGCTCTTTTCGGTTTCCGATTTCACCTCGATGTAGACCACGGCTGGGCCGACCTCGGCCGCCACCGTAGTAAAGGCCTCCTGGATGGAGCGGAGGATGTCCACCCCCGAGGGCTCTTCGGCGAGGCTCGCCGTGGCGACGAGAAGCAAGAGGGCGGTGAGGATGGCCGTTTTACGCATTCCGGTGTCTCCTTGCGAAGTCGGGGCGTGTCCGCCATTCCATACGTCGGGGCGTTTTTTTCCGTTCCCGGGTGCGATTTTACATTTAATCCACCCGACCCGTTGACACACTATATATGGTATGCTAATCTCAAAAATGGCCCAAATATGGTAGGCCGGGACCGCTGGAGACCCCGGGTGGGTAGGGGGCGTGGAGTCTGGCGGGGGGTTGCCGCGGCGATGGAGGCTGGAGACTCCGGGGGTGTGAAACTCGCCGTGCCCGATGATTGAGCCGCTGGCAACTCCGGGCGGGTGGGCCGGCGGAGACCCTGGGCGGGTGGGCCGCCGGAGTTTCAGGCTGGTGGGCCGTTGGAGTTTCAAAGCGGGTAGGCCGTTGAAGTTTCTGGGGAGCGTTACTGAGCCGGAGGAGACGTCTAGCGGGTTGGCCATTAGAAACTCGGGCCGCTGGAAACTCCGGGGGGAGGCGTGGACCCCGCCGTGCCCGGTGATTGAGCCGCTGGAGCGGTGGGATGGGCCGCTGAAAACCCTGGAAGTCGGGTCGCCGGTGTCTACGGATGGAGAAACCGCGCGGGAAGTGGGCCACCGGGGCGGGTGGGCCGTTGGAGTTTCCGGGGGGCGTTGCTTGAGCCTAGGGGGAACCGAAATGTAACCGGTCCTCCGGCGTGATTTTAAGGTCGCCGGGTGCCGTCCGCTTCCGGTGTATCCGTCGGCTGGAGGGGCTGTGAATCCCCGGGGGTGGCTGCCTGAGTTGTCCCACTGATTAGCGCCGTCATCCATGTGCAATTCCCCATGGGGGGCGGCTTAGGTTGTCCCGCCAGTTAGCGCCGTCATCTATCTGTAATTCCCCAGGTGGGGGGCTTCTGCATCCTTGGGAAAATTGAACCACTCACCGCGGAACCCGGAGAATCTTGAGCGGAGCGCATCTCCAGGCGAGGTTCACGTGACCGGCGCGCCCGTCGCCGAAATCTTCTCCTCCCTGGCCGGCGAGGGGCCCCACGTGGGCCGCCGACAGATCTTCCTCCGCCTGGCCGGCTGCGGGGTGGGCTGCGACTACTGCGACACGCCCACGGACTCGGAGGCGCCGGCACAGATCGAGCGGGAGCCGGGGGAGGTCGTCCGGCTGGCCAATCCCCTGACGGTCGGGGTGGTGCTGGCGGAAATCCGGGGGTTGGAGGAGCGGGCGCCGGGGCACGCCCACCTGACCGTCACCGGCGGGGAGCCGCTGCTGTACGGAAAATTCCTCCGGGAGCTGCTGCCCCTGGTCCGGGAGCTGGGTCCGCCGATTTACCTGGAGACGGCGGGGGTCCACCCCGAGGCGCTGCCGCCGCTCCTGCCTCTCCTGGACGTGGTGGCCGCCGATATAAAATTGCCCGCCCACTGCGGGAGGCCGTACTGGGACGAGTCGGAGAAATTTCTGAAAATCTGCGCGGGGGCGGGTGTCGAGCTCCTGGTGAAAATCGTCTTCGGTAAAAGAACCCCCTGGAATGAGGTGGAGCGTGCGTTACGGCTCGTGCACGATGTCGTTCCCGAGGTGGAGGTGACGCTCCAGCCCATCCACGGCCCCGACGGCCGACCGGAGCTCACCGGGGACCAGATGCTCCGGGCGCACGTCCGGGCCTCGGCCATCCATCCCCATTTGCGCGTCCTGCCCCAGGTGCACCGTCTTCTGGGTATCAAATAGCGAATTATCGTTTGACCGACCACCTTTATTGACCGCTGGAGTCACCATGCCGCTGACGCTTTCCGAAAACGCCGTCACCGTTCTCGAGCGGCGCTACCTCAAACGCGACGACGAGGGCCGGCCGACGGAAACACCCGAGGAGCTCTTCCACCGCGTCGCGGGGACCATCGCCTTGGCCGACGAGAACTACGCCGACCTCACCCACTCCGTGGACACGGGCGCCACGGCGGCCCGCTTCTACGAGATGATGGCCAACCTCGAGTTCATGCCCAACTCGCCCACGCTCATGAACGCCGGGCGCGAGCTGGGGCAGCTCTCCGCCTGTTTCGTCCTCCCCGTGGGCGACTCGATGGAGGAGATATTCGACTCGATCAAGCACACCGCACTGATCCATAAATCCGGCGGGGGGACGGGGTTCAGCTTCTCCCGCCTGCGACCGAAGAACTCGCTGGTCGCCAGCACCATGGGGGTGGCCTCGGGGCCGGTGAGCTTCATGAAGGTGTTTAACGCGGCCACGGAGGCGGTCAAGCAGGGCGGCACCCGTCGCGGCGCCAACATGGGCATCCTGCGCGTGGACCACCCCGACATCCTCGATTTCATTGACGCCAAGCAGGACCTGGCCCAGCTCACCAACTTCAACATCTCGGTGGCCGTCACCGACGCCTTCGTGGACGCCCTGGAGAAGGATGGGACTTACCCCCTCGTCACCCCCAAGGACGGTGAGGTGGTCCGCCACCTGCGGGCCCGGGAGGTCTTCGATAAAATCGTGCACAACGCCTGGGCCACCGGCGAGCCGGGTGTCGTCTTCATAGACCGCATCAACGCCGCCAACCCGCTCCTCGAGCTGGGCGAGATAGAGTCCACCAACCCCTGCGGTGAACAGCCGCTTCTGCCCTACGAGTCCTGCAACCTGGGCAGCCTCAACCTGGGCCGGATGACGAAGCGCTCCGGCGATTCCCATGAAATTGACTGGGACAAGCTGGCGCGCACCATCCACGATTCCGTGCACTTCCTCGACAACGTCATAGACCTGAACAGCTACCCCCTGGAGGAGATTTCCCAACAAACGCGGGCCAACCGCAAGATCGGCCTGGGGGTGATGGGCTTCACCGACATGCTGGTCCGGCTGTGGGTCCCCTACAACTCGGCGGAGGCGGTGAAAATCGCGGGGGACGTGATGGCGTTCATCCAGGCCGAGGCGAGTAAGGCGAGCGAGAAGCTGGCCGAGACGCGCGGACTTTTTCCCAACTACCCCCGTTCGTCCTTCGCCCGCGAGAAGGGCCCGAAGCTGCGCAACGCCGCGTTGACCACCATCGCCCCCACCGGCTCCATCTCCATCATCGCCGCCTGCTCGTCGGGGATCGAGCCCTACTTCGCCCTGGCCTTTTACCGCCGGGTGCTCGACGACGACAAGCTCCCGGAGATAAACCCCCTCTTCCGGGAGGTGGCCGAGAAGCGGGGGTTCGCCTCGGATGACCTGTTCAAGAAGGTGGCGGAGCACGGCTCCGTGGCGGGGCTCGAGGATGTGCCGGAGGACGTCCGGCGCATCTTCGTCACCGCCCACGAGATCGAGCCCGCCGACCACATCCGCATCCAGGCCGCCTTCCAGAAGCACGTGGACTCGGCCGTGTCGAAGACCATCAACTTCCCGAAGAGCGCCACCGAGGACCAGATAGCCGAGGCGTACCGGCTGGCCTACGACCTGGGTTGCAAGGGGATAACCGTTTACCGCGACGGCTCGCGCGACGCACAGGTCCTCAACATCGGCCGGGAGGAGAAGAAGGTCGAGGAGAAGTTGCGGGAGCCGCGCCCGCGCCCCATGGTCACCCAGGGGCAGACGATAAAGATGACCACCGGCTGCGGGACCCTCTACGTGACCATCAACGAGGACGCCGAGGGCCTGTGCGAGGTTTTCGCCCAGATGGGCAAGGCCGGCGGGTGCGAGGCTAGCCAGAGCGAGGCGGTGAGCCGGCTCATCTCCACCTCCATCCGCGCCGGCGTGGACGTGAACAAAATCGTGGACCAGCTCCGCGGCATCCGCTGCCCCACCCCCATCTGGCACGGCGGCGAACAGATACTCTCCTGTCCCGACGCCATCGCCCGGGCCATCCAGTACTACCTCGACCCCGAGAAGCACGGCTTCGGCGGACGCGCCGCCAAGCAGATGACCTTCGAGGCGATCGAGGGCAAGGTGACGAAGGAACCCGGCGACGGGAACAACGGCGGCAAGCCGAAGGTGATGCTCCCGGTGAAGTCCGCCTGCCCCGACTGCCACGGCCAGCTCTACTTCGCCGAGGGGTGCCTTATCTGCCCGGCCTGCGGCTACTCGAAGTGCAGTTAGGGCCGACGCCGGGGGAGGTCGGCATGAAGAAAAGGCTGTTGTTTGTCGCGGCGCTCCTCGCGGCGGGCTCGCTCCTGGTGGGCTACGAGACCTACGACGAGCGCATCCCCAACGGCGGCGTCTATTCCTGCCAGACGTGCCACGGGTCGGGGTTTTCCCTGAATTCCTTCGGGGCGGACTTCCTGGACGAAGGTTCCCGCTGGACCCACGCCCTTTCGCAGACGGATTCCGACGACGGCGGCGCGGCCAACGGCGCGGAGCTCCTCGATACCGACGGCGGGTGGGAGGAGGGGGATGCCGACCCCGGTGATCCCGCCGACGTAACCAACCCCGGCGTCCCCGACGACGACGGTGATATCGGCCTCGAGGAAGGCACCTGGGGTTGGTTCAAGGCCAAAGATTTGTAATTCCGCCGTTGTCCCCTCGTGAAGAGGCGGCCCGTGTGCCGCCTTTTCAATGTCCCGCCGCGACCCGCGGGAGGGTTCGGGCGTCTTTCGAGGGATGGCCGTGGTGGACGACGGTTGTCAGGACGGGTTCCGGTTAAGGCGGAGGGGCTAAACGTTGGCGGCGGAAGAAGTTGATTCGGTAGGGGTGGCCGGTTTGGGAGCTTCCGGTGCCTTAGGCAGGGATATTACAATCGCCATACCGACGAGGCCCATGCAGCCAATGGCGATGTAGATGGCTCTATCTACCCCCCCCTCTTGCCCGCTGATGACAAAGCCCACTATGATGACGATCAAACAGATCAAGCGCGAGAGGGTTTTGGCCATGCTCTCTCCTTTTGTCTCTACTCCGGCCGGACCAGGTGCGGGGTGACGAAAATCAGAAGCTCCCGCAGCTCCTCGGAGTCCGAGGTGCTCTTGAACAACAGGCCCAGGACCGGGATGCTCGAAAGGAGCGGCACCCCCTGCTCCACCGACTCGGCCTTGCGCCGCAGGAGACCGCCGATGACGCCGGTCTCGCCGTTCTGCAACAGGAGCGTGGTGCTGGCCTCGGTGGTGTCCACCTGGAACTCGAGCCCCGGCGCCGGGGTGCGGGACATCTCCGAAATCTCCGGCCGGATGTCCAGGGTTATCTCGTTGACCGAGTTCACGTGGGGGGTGACCGAGAGCTTGATGCCCACGTCGTAGAGCTCGACGTAGGTGTTGCCGTTCTCGTCGAGGAGGTTGACGGGGATGCGGCTGCCGACGAGGATGCGGGCCTCCTGGTTGTCCAGGGTGGTGATGCGGGGGGCGGAGAGTATGTTGGTGTCGGTGTCGGTGGCGTTGGCCTGGAGGGTCGCCTCGAGGGTGGCGGCGTCAATGGCCGTGCGGCCGGTGGCGGTGAGGGTGCCGGCGTTGGACGGCGTGTCTATGATCACCGAGTTGCCGTTAAGGCCGAACTCCCAGTCTATGCCCAGCTCGGTGAGGGAGGTGATGCGCACGTCGAAAATTTTCGCCTCGATCATCACCTGGGCGGTGCGGGCGTCGAGCTGCTCGACCAGTCGGCGGATGCGGTCGCGGCGCTCCAGGGTGTCGGTGACGATGAGGGAGTTGGTCCGCGGCTCCACCTGAATCTGGCCCCGGTCGGAGATCATGGACTCGAAGCTGGCCTTGAGACTCGCCGCCGTGGCGTAGCGCAGGGTGATGATTTCCGTACCCACGGGTGAGGCGGCCTCGGCCTCGGCCATCTTCACCAGCTCTTCTGGTGTGTTGACCCGGATGATGGAGCCCTCGACGCGGTAGGAGAGGCCGTGGGCGGCCAGAATCACGCGCAACGCCTCGTCCCAGGGCACGTCGCGCAGGGCGACGGTGACCTTGCCGGTGACGTTGGGTCCGGCCACGATGTTCATCCCGGTTTCGAAGGCCAGCATCCGCAGGACGTTGCCGATGTCGGCGTCCTTCAGGTCCATGGAGATGCGCTGGCCCGAGGGGATGAAGCCGCCCTCGCCCGAGCCGCCGGAGCCCGTATCGGCGGTGTAGGTCTCGGTGGTGTGGTAGGAGGTGGAGCCGACTCCCGACTCGGCGACCTCGGCGGTGACGTAGGTCTCCACGTGCTCCAGGTCCACGCTGGAGTTGTAGCCGTAGCTCAGGCCGGCGAAGGGGTCGGGCTCCTCGGTGATGACGTCCAGGTAGAGGGCGTTGCCCCGGCGGGTGATGAGGTAGGGGTAGTCGCCGGTGGTCTGGGTGACGACGCGGACGATGCGCTGGGGGGTGGTGGAGTACTGGGTGGCGCTGACCTTTACCACCCCGCCCCGGTCCAGGTAGAGGGTCGGCTGGTCGAGGTCCACCCGGGCGCCGATCAGGTCCAGCACGAAGGTCCGCGGTGAGACGGTTTTGGAGAAATCGAACTTCAGCGGCGCGTCGGCGGTGATCTCGATCCGGGTCTTGCCGATGAGCTCGCGCACCTCGATGTCGTTGACCGCGGCGATTTCCGCCGTAATCCGTTCCTCGGACCGTCCCCCGGGCGGCGCGGGGAAGCGGACCTCGATGGTGTTGCCCTCCTTCGTGAGGTAGTAGGGCTCGAACCGGGTCAGGTCAATGACTACGCGGACTATCTTGGAGGGTATTTCCGAGTACTGGCTGGAGCGGATGCGCTGGATGTTGTGGCCGGTCTCGACCTTGACCAGGGGGTCGCACTGGTGGACCGAGTTCTTGATGTCCACGATGACCCGGGGCGGGTCTTCCAGGGAGAAGACGTCGTAGGCCAGGGATGCGTCGCCGGTGATGGTGACTATCTCGTCGCCTTCGGCGTCGGTGGAGAACTCGACGGAGGATACGCGGGGCGTCTGGGCTAGGGCTGCGGCCGCCGCGAACAGGAGGACGAAAGGCGTAATACAGAGTCTGGCTCTCACGGCCCCTTCCCGATTCGGCGCGGGTATTCGTCACCTGAAGTATAGCAGAAATCGGGGGTGTTGCAAGGGCGCGCGAACCCCCGTTAACCGTCTTCGCCGGACGGCGCTTCGACCCGGCGGACGGGGCGCGTTTTACCGGTCACCAACCCTCGACGATGCGGTCCACTACGCGCTGGGCCAGGAGGTTGACCGACTCGGTGTAGGCCTCCGTCTCGGTCCCGCTCCCCCCGGTAGTCTCGACGTCATAGTACGTCACGCGCTCGGAGAGGGAGGTGTCCCGCCAGAGGTCGCGCTTGGCGGCCAGGTTCCGGAAGACCACCTCGAGCTCCACGGTGAGCTCGCGTTTTTTCACCGATTCCTCCACGTCGTAGGCCACGGCGCGGGTGGTGTAGCCGGTGATGGTGACGAGGAGGAGTGAGTCGGCGCGCGCCTCGGGGGCCACGGTCAGGGGCGAGTTGACCAGAAGCTCCTCGATGATGGCGGCGGTGAGCTCCTGCTCGATGCCGTACTCGAAGGTGGCGTTGGCGACGGTGGGCACCGCCACCGATTCGATTCCCGGCGGCAGGTTGGGGCTGAAGGTATAGCGGCAGCCCGCGATAAGGACCAGCGCCAGGAGAGGACCGACGATTCTCCTCACGGCCGTTCCTCTTTCAAAAAATCCACGAGCCGTTTCAGCGCCCGGCCGCGGTGGCTGACGGCGTGCTTGGCCTGCGGGGTGTGCTGGGCGAAGGTCAGCTCCGATCCCTCGGGAATGAAGAGGGGGTCGTAGCCGAAGCCCCCGTCGCCGACCGGCCGGTCCCCTATCCGCCCTTCGACCATCCCCACCGTGGCCAGGAGGACCTCCCCCGTCGGGGTGGCCAGGGCCACGGCGCAGGTGTAGCGGGCGGCGCGGTCGGAGACACCCTCGAGCTCGGCGAGGAGGCGCACGTTGTTGAGAAAATCCGCGGGGATACCCGCCGCCGTCAGCGGTCGGCCCCCGGGGTAACCGGGATAGATTCCGCGGAGGGTTTCGGCGTCGAGGGCGTGGTACCGGGCGGAGTAGATGCCCGGCGCCCCGCCCAGGGCGTCCACCGAAAGACCGGAGTCCTCGCCCAGCCCCAGCTCGCCGAATTTTTGGGCGATGGCGGTAGCCTTGAGGACGGCGTTCTCGGTGAAGCTCCGGCCGGTCTCGTTGATTTCGAGCCCGCCGGCGGGGTCTAGCTCCAGGAGGGAGACCGGGTGGTACCCCTCGGCTCCGAGGATGTCCCGGAGCTCGCGGAGCTTGTCGGGGTTTCGGCTGGCGACCAGTATGCGCGTCATTGTTTAAGATAATTCATGAATTTATTAAATAATTTAATATTACACTTGACATTATCAATGTCTACCGCTATACTTTCTCTCGGACCGGGGGAATGCGTGTTTGAATGTTGACGACCCGGTCATTTTAACAGACAGACGGGACCTGTACTAAGCCAAAACCGTCCGAGGAGCCGAAAATGCCCTACCCCATACCCGGCAACTGCCCCGTCTGCGGCAAGGAGTTCAACGTCGTCGAGCTCCTCTGCAAGAGCTGCCGCGTCACCCTGCGCGGCGACTTCACCCTCTGCGATTTCTGCCGCCTGAGCTCGGAGCAGCGCGCCTTCCTGAAGCACTTCGTCGCCGTCGGCGGGAGCATCAAGGATATGGAGGGCATCCTGGGCATCAGCTACCCCACGGTGAAGAAGCGCCTGGCCGAGCTGGCCGACATCCTCGGGGTGGGGCACCGCTTCCCTCGTCTGGACCCCAAACGGGCGGCCGCCGAGAGGCTCAAGTTGTTGGAGTTGCTTGCGGCCGGCGAGATGACGGCCGAGGAGGTTTCCGAAAAATTCGAGGAGATGAACGAAGAGGAGGAAAGATGACCCCCGAGGAGAGAAAGAAAATACTGGAGATGGTGGCCGCCGGGACCGTCACCGCCGAGGAGGCCGAACGTCTGTTCGCCGCCGCCGGGGCCGACGAAGCCCCCCCCCGGACCGCCCGTGCCGACAACAAGTTCCTGATCGTCAAGGTCCACCAGGGCGACAAGACCAACGTCAACGTGCGACTGCCCCTCTCCCTGGCCCGGCTGGCCAAGATGTTCATCCCCAAGGACATCGAGGTCAACGGCAAGCCGCTCGACATTGACCTGGACCAGATTATCAACCTCGTCGAGTCCGAGGTCGAGGGCAACATCGTCGAGGTGCACCAGGAGGACGACGAGACCGGCGAGCGCACCGACGTGGAGATCTACCTCGAGTGACCAACCCACTTGAAAGCAAGGGGCTTAAGGCCCTTGTCTCTCCCATACGGGAGGGTGGGATGAAGACCGAGGAAAGACTAAAAGGTGCTGGCGCGGGTGGTCGGGGGCTCTTAAGCGCGCGAGGAGGCGGACCGGAGCGCTTCCCGCCGGGGATGCCCCCGCTGTTGAAGGGCGGAACAGGTTCTGGCAAGGTCCGACAGGGGGACAAGACCAACGTGGACATCCGCCTGCCCATTGGGCTGGCAAGAATCGCGAAGATGTTCGTGCCCCAGCGGACGTAGGGCGGCCCCTCCGCGGGCCGCCGCGTTCGCGTTCGCAGTTCATCCGGTTCCCCGACCTCTGGGGGGAAGCGCGCTTACGGGCCGGGGAGGTGCGACCTACGGGGGGTGACGGGGAACAGCACGAGGTGCACCAGGTGGACTTTCGAGACCGACGAGGTCACCGACGTGAGCATCTACCTCACAGTGGCTTGCGGTCCTGAGTATTCTCGGATAGCAAGGCCGCAAGAAGGGCGGGTTCCGACCCGCCTTTTTCTTACCCTGAAATAGCCCTACGCCGGACCCTTTTACAAGGTGCCGTTGATGAAGAGCGCCCGCTCCACCGGCTGGTCCGTGTCCACGCCGAACCGGTTGAAGATGTCCTTCGAGCCGTACTCCTCGGGGCCGATTCCCAGCTTGAGCGTGTAGGCTCCCGTCTCCCGCCGGAGCTTGATCACCGTGGCGAAAAAGCCGTCGGGGTCGGGGATTATCGAGGCGAAATCCTCGCCCGAACCGCGGATGAAGCAGCCCGCCCAGCCGTCGGCCAGGAGCCAGCCGGAGAGCTTCACGTTGTAGAAGGCGCCGTCGGAGACGATCGAAATCGGGTTCAGCTCGATGCGCTTCGAGGTGAACACCTCCGTGACGTGGATCCCCTCCAAGTCCCCCCGGGTGCCGTGCACGATCCCGATTCCCACCCGGTTGAAATCGGGGTCGAGGATGTTCGCCCGGTGGGGCGGCGAGTCCATCAGGCCCTCGAAGGTGGTCCGGGTTAAGGCCGCCCAGTCGTAGGACCCGACGCGGTAATCGGCCCCGATGTTCTCCCCGACCCAGACCTCGGTGAGCCCCGCGTTGGCCACGCGCTGGGGAACCGTCTCGCTCCCTGGAACCGGCGACTCGTGTCCGAAGTAGCCCAGGGTGATCATCTCCCAGGAGTGCTGCCGGGCGACCTGGGTGAAGGCCGGGTCCAGGGCGAGAGGGGTCAGGCCCTCCTCGGCGCGGGCGGCGTTGACGAGCTCCAGCATGAGCTCCTCCGCCTCCGCCTCCCCGGTGAAGGCCGCGGCGCCGACCGCCGGAAGCAGGCAGAATATGGTTGCGAAGAGCCCCTTGGGCACGGTTCACCCGCCTTTCCGCCACCCATTATAGCGGCAAGAGCCCGCAATTATCCAGGTTTTGCCGCTTGGCCGACGGGCTCCCCCTGTGTTACCTTAACCTCGTTCGAACCACCGGGAGGGCTCATGAGGGTTCCGCTCACCGTTCTTATCTCTTTCGCGTTCCTGGCCTCCTGCGGCGGCAAGCAGTCGCCCCAGGAGGAGTACGTGCAGGACCCGCGGTCCACCGCCGCCGAGACCCCCGACGTCACCGAGCCCTTGGGCCGGCCCGCCAACGACCCGGCCACGGCGGTGGAGGCCTTTCTCCTAGCCGCGAAACTGGAGCAGGACGAGAAGCTCCGGGAGATGCTCTACAAACCAGGCGTCCCGTCGGGCGGGAAGTTGGACGACCTCGACGGCGCCGGGATCACCGACTGGGGTGAAATCGTCGTGGGCGCGGAGCGCCCGGGCGGGGGGGACGTACTGGAGAGCCGGGAGGTGTCGGTGCGGGTGCACCGGGGGGAGTCGTCGCGGGTCTGGCGCTTCGACGCGGTGCGCACGAACGCGGGCTGGTACATCCGGGATCTGGAATATTGAGGTTTAGGCCCCGGGGAGCTCGTCCAGGAATGCGGGCCAACCGTTGCGCCCCTTCGCGGCCAGGGCGTGGACCAGCTCGAGGAAGGCCGTCTCGACGGCCGGCAACCCTCGTTTCACCGCCGCGTCGAAGTCCAGCAGCGCCGACTGCGCCTCCCACAGCTCGCGGGGCGTGTGCCGTCCGGCCGCCCGCCGGTAGCCGTCGAGGAAGTAGGGGCTCACCCCCGTGAGCCGCGCCAGCTCCCCGTCTCCAAGGTCGCGCCGGGAGTGGAACCGGATGAGCTGCAATATCCGGTAGTGCCGCGCCAGGAGGCCGACGAGGCGGGGCATCTCGGCCGGGTCGGCCAGGGACCGGGCGGCCATGAGACATGCCTCGGCCTCCCGACCCGCGGTGACCAGGTCGCACAGCTTGAAGGGGTCGAAGCCCGGCGCCGTGCCGACCGCCTGGGCTACCTGCTCCGCGGTGAGCGTGCCCCCCCGCTCCACGAGGAGGGACAGGCTTTCACAGGCGTTCTCCAGGGCGTCCAGGCTCCCGGCGGCGGCCAGTATCCGCTCCAGCGCCTGGGGGGTGGCTTTGACCGCGCGCTCGTCGAGGAACTGGAGGGCGGCCTTGCGCAGGTCGGCCTCTTTCAACGGCTCGCACTCGACGGTGGAGCCCTGCAGCTCCTTCGACAGACGGGTGCGCCGGTCCAGCCGTTCCAGCACCACCGCCAGGTGGTTGGGGGGTCGGACGTGGGGGAGAAGGTTTATCAGGGTCTCCCCCAGCTCCGCCGGGAGGGTGTCCCCCTCGACGACGGCGAGGCGGGCGGCACCGAAGAAGGGCAGCGTCTGAACGGCGTCGGCGAGCTCGCCGGGCGCCACGTCGGTGCCGTACCGCTCCAGGTCGGCCCCCGCGCCCAGGACGTCGCGCAGGGCGGCCAGAGCCCTCCTCCGAAGCCCCGCCTCCGGACCGGCGATGAGGGCCACGGCGGGCGGCTCTTTTTCCAAAAAGCTGCGCCAACGGGTGAGGTTCACGCCTCAAGGATACCCGGCTCCGCCCCTGGAATCAAGGGCCGGATTGTCGTCTATTGTCTTAGGCCGCCCCGCGCCGTATAATGACCTCCGTGAAATTCCTGGGGACCATCCTGGTGATTCTCGCGCTCCTCGCCGTCGCCTCCGGGGCGACGGAGGTTTACTACCGGACGCTGTCCACTTTGAACTGCCGCCCGCTGGCGATGGGCGGCGCCTTTTTGGCCGTCCCCTGCGAGTTCGAGGCGGCGCTCTACAACCCGGCCGGCTTCGTCCACGGCGAGGGGTTCGGCGGGGTTTTAAATTTGGGGCTCACCCTCTACTGGCTTTCCCGCGGCTTCGGCGAGGAGGCCCGGATGCAGGACGTGGAGCTCGGCGGCTCTCCGGGCTCCGACTTCGCCACCCTCGCCCTGTCCACCCTGGTGGGCGCCAAGGCGCTCAGCTACTCCGTCGGCGGCTTCTACGCCTTCTGCAACCTCTGGGAGGAGAGCCTCGCCGATCCTGCGACCTTCGACGACCCCCACTTCTTTCACGTCAAGGGGCTTTGGGCCGATCGCACCAACACCCTCGGGGCGGGGTACCGCTTCCCCGAGGGGGTCACGCTGGCCGTGAGCGGGAGCTACTACTCCCGCGAGTACCCGGTGGCGCGTGGGGGCGGGGCTCTCGATGAAACCGTAGAGTGGGAGCGCCGGAGCGGCTACGGCTTCACCGTGGGCGCCACCTGGGAGTTCGCCCCCGAAGCCTACGTGGCCGCCACCTACGTGGACCTCCCCGATAATCTCCCCGGCTGTCGGGCCAACCTGGAGGGCCTGGGCGACGAGACCATCAACGTCGGTGCCGCGTGGTTCCCCTTCCCCGACGTCGTCTTCTCCCTGGACGTGCGCAACCTGGTCAACAGCCGGGCCGAGGCCTTCCGTGAGGTCAGGGTCGGGCTCGACCAGCGCCTGCTGCCGCACCTGACCTTCCGGGCCGGTTACGCCTACACGGGCGAGGAGGAGCACCTGTGGAGCCTCGGGCTGGGGGTGGGCGACGGACGGCTGGGCGCAGCCGGCGGCATCCAGACCAACCTGGCCCAGAGCAACTACATCCTCAACTACACATTCCTGAGGAACCAGACCGCCGACCAGATTTACCACCTCCTGAGCTTCGTCGTGACGTTCTAGCCCGCGGGCTCCCTTGACACAACGGTTTAACGGGGATACCATCCACCGCGGAAATGAGTGCCGCCGTAAAAGCTCTGATTCCGTTTCTCGCGTTTCTCCTGCTCGGCTCACTGGGCTGCGTTCAGGCCCAGTTCAACGTGGAGCTGGTGGACGCCAAGACGATGCTGGAGAACCAGGTTCTGGGCAGCTACGCCGAGCTGGGGGAGGACGTGTGGATGATCTCCAACGTCCGGGCGACCGGGGAGCCCATCTACGGCTATGAGCCCCTGATCCCCGAGGGCGAGCTGGACCCGGAGAAGGCTGCCGCCCTGACCGCGCTCCTGGACACGCTCTACACCGCCGATGAGGTCACCCGCATGAAGGCGGTCGGACTGGTCGGGGAGACCGCCGGGGGCTATCTGGCGGTGACCCCGACCGGCGAGGGGGACGCCTACGCCCTTGAGATAGTCGGGCGCGAGAACAACAACCGGGGCCTCGTCTACGACCGGCTGGCGGTCACCACGCCGGAACTGGCCCGCTCCCCCGACCCCCGGGCCGAGGTGAAGAAAATTTTCGCCCTGTACTACCGGGAGAAACTCGCCCCGGGGATGTACTACCTCGACGAGACCGGCAACTGGCTGCAGCTCTGAACGGCGCGGTGTGGATGGGGAACGGCGCGTCAAGCCGCTTCTTTTTTTATCCGAGGTGGAACGCCCTTGAGCAAGCGGGGTAAAGTCAAACGGCCGGCTTTCCGCACCCAGCGGGAGGGGGTGGCCTTCCGCCGTCACGATTTCGCCAAGCTGCGCTCCGGCGCACAGAGGGCGATAAAAATCCTGGAGAAACGGGACCCCGACGGCGAGAAGAGACTGCTCGACGACCGGGACGGCTTCGGCGCCGTCGTGGCGGGGCTCGTCAAGGCCCCCGAATGGTCCAACGTCCGTCTCGACCCGCGGGTCATCGCCAACTACATCGCCTCGAACAAGCTGCCCGAGGGGGGCAAGGAAGAGGCGATGGCCGCCTACATCGGGACCTGCCTGGACGAAATCGTGGACGACCAGGCGCGGATGGGGCTCACCGTCATCTCGCTCTCCGCGCAGGTGAACCTGGTCGGTCGGAACGAGGATCGGCTGGCCTGGATGAACCTCGTCATGCTCAACCTGTTGACCAACCCCGAGGTCAAGCCCCGGGGCATCCCGATCCTGCACCACCTCTTCTGGCTCAACTACGGCGATTACGTGTTCCAGCGCAACGTGATGGGCTTCGTGGGGCAGGTGCTCGATCCGGACCTTCTCCAGGGCGAGGCGTTCCGCGAGGTGCTGGCCCAGGATTGGGAGGCGGAGGCGATAGACCTCGGAAGCCTGGCGGAGAGCCTTGGGCTCAAGCCCGAGGAGGTCCCGGTCAAGGTCTGCGAGACGACCCGGCTGACGACCCTCGCCGTCGAGCGGTTCGAGGGTCTGGTTCCCGACGATGAGGTGGTGGAGCGGACCCTGGACGTCATCTCCGGCCAGTCGGTGGAGCTGATGCGGGCCGCCCTGGACAACCGGGCCAAGCGGGAGGAGCTCGAGGCGGCCGCCGCCGGGCTGGTGCGACAGGTGGCGACGGAGGCCGCCCGCGCTTTCCAGGCCGAGGGGTACCTGGAGAATCTGGAGCGGGCCCTGACCGAACTGGAGGCCTCCGATGCGGGGACCCTCCCCCGGGAGCTGGCGCGGCGGGCGAAGCGCGTTCTCGGCAGCCTGCCCACCCGGTTCAACCCCCTCTTCGACGCCCTTTTGATCCACGGCGTTCGTCAGCGGGCGGCGCGGGACTACCACGAGAGCGCACAGAAGCGGGCGGAACCCACGGAGGTTCCCGGTGGGAAGAGGAAACCCGAGGCGTCCCCCGACGTATAAGGAACGGGAGGTCGAGATGCGGCGTCGCACCGTGGCCACCGATAAAGCCCCGAAGGCGGTCGGCCCTTACAGCCAGGCGGTCGTGTCGGGAAGCTTCGTCTTCACCGCGGGCCAGATTCCGCTCAACCCTGCCACGGGCGAGCTCGAGCAGACGGACATCGAAACGGCCACCCGACGCGTCCTGGCGAACCTGGACGCAGTTCTGCGGGCCGCCGGAAGCTCACTCGAACGGGCGGTCAAGCTCACCGTCTTCCTGACCGACCTGGGGCTTTTTTCCAGGATGAATGAGGTGTACGCCGAATTTTTCAAAGGGGAACCCCCCGCCCGTTCGGCGGTCCAGGTGTCGGCCCTCCCCAGGGGGGCCATGATTGAGATCGAGGCCGTGGCGACTTTGGAGTAGATTCTCCTCGGCGAAGGGTCGAAAAACGTACCGACGACCGGTTTGACAAACCGCGGGCTTGACAGCCCCTCGCTCTTAACCGTAAAATCCAAAGTAGACAAGGGGTTTAACCGAGCGTAGCGAGCTATGCCTCTGGCAAAACCCCTTGCCCCAAACCATTGCGGACTGACCAGAAAAAGGGAGATCAGTTCATGAACCGCTCCCTCATTTACGCCGTACCGTTTGTCCTCCTCTTGACCCTCGCCTGCACGGACTTGCCCCTCAACGTCCACGGCGACACGCCCACCGACGGCCAGTTGAAAATCATGGCCCTGACCGACGTCGTGGAAACCCTGGCCCGCAGGCCGGAGATGTTGCCCGGTCTCATCCTGGGGATCAACGACGTCTCCGTGGGGGATAAAACCGCCCTGCACGAGCGGTTGGAGGAGGAGCTGATCAGCGTGCTGACCCGACGGGGCTACTTCATCGGGGCCGTGGCCGCGCCCTCGGGGGAGAGCGAGACGGACGAGGCGCTGCGTGAGGCGCATGAGGAGAAGGAGAGCGTGACGGCCGGGGAGGTCGGGGCTGGCGGAAACATCCCAGGAGCTCAGGATCCCGTCGAATCCAGCTCCACCACCCCCTCGTCCTCCCCGTCGTCCTCCCCGTCTCGGACCGGAGATTCCTCACCTACCGTGGCCAAAGCGGGCACACTCCAGTACCGGCTGATCGAGTGCCGGGTCATCTACACCCGGGCCGGATCGGGCGTGAAACGCCAGGCCGTGGCCGTGGTCCATTTCCGCATCCCCAGCCCCTCGGGTGAGGGATACGCCTGGGCCGGCGACATCTCCGGATCCGCCGAGGACGTCGTGTCCACCGCGGCCGCCGAGGAGCTGATAGACACCCGCTACGCCGACATCGGCCCCACTGCGCCCGTGGTGGAGGAAACCCCGATTCTGGAACCGATCATCGTGACCGCCGTCACCGTGGGACTGATCGTTCTCTTCAGCTTCACCAGCCAGTAGGGTCGGCGAAGGGGCCGGGGCGATGAAGGGGCCGGGTCGGCGAAGGGGCCGGGTCGGCGGAGAGGTCGGGTTGATGAAAGGCCGGGTCGGCGAAGAGGCCGGGTCGGCGGAGAGGTCGGGTTGATGAAAGGCCGGGTCGGCGAAGAGGCCGGGTCGGCGGAGAGGTCGGGTCGGCGGAGAGGTCGGGTCGGCGAAGGGGCGGATTACCGTCCCGGAATACCGCTGAACATCCGGTTAAAAAACGAGGTCCGTGTCAATCGGGTTCCCCCAAGCGTTGGTAGAATAACGCTGAATATCCGGCTTAAAAAAACGCCCCCGCGGTGTTTTTTTGGGGCTCGTGGACATCCCCAGCCCAGGCCGCCTCGAAGTTTAAAAAAAAACGTCCCCCCGGACGTTTTTCTTCGTTGATTTGCGGGCCTTTTCCCTTCGGCGATCCTAGCGGTAAAGGCTGAGGATTACACCCCAGCTTGTCGGCTCCACACCGCTGGACTCCACGTTAACGGTCCCGGTGGCGTAGGGGTACTGCGGATCGTTGTAATCGAAGGAGCCTGAGGTGTTGAAGGTGCGGGTGTACGTCTCGCCGGGATCCATGAATCCCGAGTCCCACAGCCCGTCCAGGGATTTGGTCCGGTGCGCGTGCTCGCCGTCGTTGGTCCAACGGACGCGATCTCCGGTTGAGACGGCTACTATCGTGGGATTGAAGAAGTTGTCGCCGATGCTGACCTCGTGGAGCTCCGCCAGGGCCGCCAGCGCCAGGGTGAGGATGCCGAATACGAGCAATCCTCTTCTCATCACGCAGCCTCCGATTTCGGGGGATTTGGCAAGTCCTCCACTCTAATAATAGCCTGAAATTTGTGTATGTCAAGGGTCGGGTGCGTTTTTTTCTCTTTTTTACCGTCGGTGGGTGTTTTTTTATAAGGATACGTCCGGGGGTCGGTCTGTGCGTGTCATCTTCGTTTATGGCGGAATGGGTTGGAATCCCGTATTGTTTGGGGGAAGCCCGCGCGAGTGCCCTATCCGCGCCGTTTCTCTATGTGATGGGTCACGGGGTCGCCAAACAAAAGCCCCCGCCGGGCTGCGACAGGGGCTCGCGGTGGGAAAAACCTACGGTTCGACGGCGTTCAGCTCCCGCAACAGATCGTCCGGGTCGAGCCCGTGGAGGATGGCGTAGAGCTCCACCGTCTCGTCCCCGGCGGCGGGGCAACCGGCGCAGTCGGAGCCGGTGATCCGCTTGACTGCCTCGGCCAGCCGCGGGGAGCGGCCGATCAGCTCGGCCATCGTCGTGTCCCGGGTGATTTTATCCGCCATGACTCAGTTGCCGTCCGCACCCGCGGCGGTTTCGTTCAGGTCCTTCAAGAGGTCCGTGATGTCGTCCAAGCCGTGACCCAGGGCGCCCTGCTCGATGGTCTCGTAGTTGGCGATGTGGCAGCCGATGCAGTGTAGGCCGTGGGCCATGAAGACGGGGATGGTGTTCGGGTACTTCCGGACGACGTCCTCGATGATCATGTCCTTGGTGATTTTCTCGGCCAATGGTCCTCCGATTAGCGTTCCGCCCGGCGGCGGTTTTTTTAAAGTTTCGCGCTGCTCGAACGTCATTCTAGCTGAAAAGGCGCTCGTTGACAACCCGAAATCCGGTGCCTATACTCTACAAATACCGCTCACGGCTCGTTGGAGGCGAATTGTTCTTCCGGTTTTCCGTTTCCGGGGCGCGGGGGATCGTGGGCGACGGTCTGGACCCCAAGCTGGCCCTCGAGCTCACCGCCGCCTTCACCGGCGTTCTGCCGGCGGGTCCGGTGGTCCTCGGGCGCGACAGCCGGACCTCGGGACCGGCGCTCCGGCGGGCCGTCATCGCCGCCTTGACCGGATGCGGGCGGGAGGTGGTGGACCTCGGCGTCTGCCCTACCCCCACCGTGCAGCTCGCCGTGGAGTGGCTACAGGCGGCCGGCGGGGTGGTGATCACCGCCAGCCACAACCCCGCCGCCTGGAACGGCCTGAAATTCGTCGGCGCGAGGGGGACCTTCATCTCGTCCGAGGAGCTCGCACGGCTGAAGAAAATCCACTCCGACGGCGAGTACGGCTGGGTATCCCACGACCGCATCGGGTCCGTCTCCGAGAGAGGTGACCTCGTCGCCCGCCACGTGGCCGAGGTGGTCAAGCTCGTGGACCTGAAGCAGATAAAAATCGCCGACCTGAACGTGGTGGCCGATTGCTGCCACGGGGCCGGCGGCGCGGTCATCCCGTCCCTGTTGGAGAAGCTGGGGGTGCATTTCCGCTGCCTCGGCGCCGAGACGGACGGGCGGTTCCCCCGCGACCCCGAGCCGGTGCCCGAGAACCTCGCCGAGCTGTCCCAGGCCGTGGTCGAATCGAGGGCCGACCTGGGGCTGGCCTACGACGCCGACGTGGACCGCCTGGCCCTGGTTGGGACCGACTGGAAGCCCATCGGCGAGGAGCGGACGCTGCAGTTGGCCTGCTGGGCCCTTTTGGACCGGGGCGAGGTGGGGGACCTGGCGACCAACGTTTCGACCAGCCGGGGGCTGGACGACGTGGCCGCCCGCTTCGGGGTGAAGGTCCACCGCACCCCCGTGGGCGAGGTGAACGTGGTCGAGGCTATCGTCGAAAAAAGCTGCCTCGCGGGGGGGGAGGGCAACGGCGGCGTCATCTATCCCCGTCTGCACCTGGGGCGCGACGCCCTGGTCGCCACGGCGCTCATCATCGAGCTTCTGGCCCGGTCGGGCAAGGGGATTCTGGGCCTCGTCGAGGAGCTCCCCGTGTACGTGATGCTGAAGCGGAAGGCCCCGCTGCCCGGGGAAAGTGAGCTGCGGCGGGTTTACGACCGCCTCCGGGACGCCCATCCCGACGCGGCGGTTTCGGAGCTGGACGGGCTCCGGCTGGACTGGGGTGACCGCTGGCTCCACCTGCGGCCCTCGGGGACCGAGCCCATCGTGCGCATCTTCGCCGAGGCGCCTGACGAGGACACGGCCCGCGGTCTGGTGGACGGGGCCCGGAAAATCATGGAGAGCGGCGATGGATGAGTCGTCTTCCGTCGTCGTCCGATCCTGCGGCGTGGCCCGCACACCGTATACCGCTGAAGCGCAGGGGCCGATTCAGGGCGTATTCCGCGAGGACGTCGAGTCGCGCCTGGAGATTTTCCCGCCCTACGACGCCTGTCTGGACGGCCTGGAAGGATTTTCCCACCTCATCGTCCTCTTCCACTTCCACCTCGTCGCCGAAGGGGAGCGCTCCCTCGTGACCAAGCCCTACCTCTACGACCGGGAGGTGGGCGCCTTCGCCTGCTGTTCGCCGAGGCGCCCGTCGGGGCTGGGTCTGGACATCGTCCGGCTGCTCCGCCGCGAGGGGAACGTGCTGGTCGTCGCCGGCGCTGACATGACCGACGGCAGCCCCATCCTGGACATCCGCCCCTACGTTCCGGAATATCACTCCTTCCCCGACGCCGAGCTGGGGTGGATTCGGGACCGCATCCCCGAATAGCGGTACATCGGTGGGGTTGACCAAAATTTTAGGGCCGCCGGCCCTTTTTTGATTTCGGAACCGGCGGACGCCGAGGGCCGTAGAGTAATAATTCCCCTTCAGCCGAGGAGTCGTCATGCGGATACGGCATTTTCTCATCGTTCTCGTCGTCTTCGTCGCCCTGGGGTCGCTCTCGGCCCAGGAAAACGAGCCTTTGCAGAACGTCGGTGAGCCGCAGATGGAACAGGTGTCCGACCTCTACGCGGAGCCCGAGGCGGCCCTGGAGCCCCTCGACACCGACGCCCTCGCGGTTCTGGCGGACGAATTGAGGCTCGGCTCTCCGGAGCGGGTGGGAGGAGCTTGGGTCTTCCCCCTGTTTTTGAAAAAACCTGGGACAGGGGAGTACCTCACCCTGGCCGAGGCCGGGGAGCAGGGCCTCCTGGTGGTCAACGAGCTGGAGTCGGCCGACGTGAACGCGGTGGAGCTCGTCTGGGGGACGAAACGTCCGCTCTTCATCCTGGCCGGTCAGATGATCCGCGGGGCGAAGCAGGACCGGGTCTTCGCCCGGGATGTCCTCCTGACCGGGGAGGGGCGCGGTCCCCTGCCCGTGTACTGCGTGGAATCCGGGAGGTGGACCAGCGGGCAGACGGCGTTCACCCCGGCCAAGATGGTGGTCAGCAACGAGGTCCGGGGCGCGGTGAACCTTCAGGCCGACCAGGGGACGGTCTGGTCCAAGGTCTCCGAAGTGCAACAGAGCGTGGGCCGGTATTCCGAAACCTCGGCCTACCGGGTCGTGCTCGAGGACTCGGAGGTGAGCGGGATCATCGAGGACCTGGGAAAAACCTTCGGTGGTTTCGCCGAGGACGGCGCCTGCGGCGTGCTTCTCTTCGGCGGGGGGTACGTGCTGGGGCTGGACGTGTTCGATAACGCGGCGCTCTTCGGCGAGCTGTCCGAGGAGCTGAGCGTGGCTTACTCGACCCAGGTGGCGGTCCTGGATGAGGAGCCCGGTCACCCCGAACCGGGGAAGCTGGTGAAGGAATTCGTGGAAGAGCTGGGCGGTCTGGCGACCTTCGCCTACCCGAGTGAGCCCGTGGGCGAGGGTGAGTTCGTCGTCGTCAACGACGGTCACCTGTCCGGGGGTTTCCTGAAGACGGACGGTGGGGTCGTCCACCTGATGCTGATGCAGTCGGCGCCCGAGTGACCCCGGTTTTTCTCTGTTATTGATGGGGAGCCGGCCGGCTCCCCTTTTTTTACACGGATGTATCTACCGCGTGTACTTCAACAGGAAGCGCCAGAGCCAGCGCAGGCCGAAGTACAGCCCGGCGGCCACGGCGATCAAGAGGGGGAGGAAGGCGGTGAGCAGATGGGTGGAGAGGTACTCCCACAGGGCCTCGTACCAGGTGCGCACCGAGCCCTCGCGCAGGCTCTCCGCCACCCGGTCGAAGAGCGCCTCGAAGGAGCGGTGGTTCGCCTCGGCGGTCTCGCCGTGGATGGCGTAGGTCCCGCGGTTGCCGAATAAAACGACGCAGCGCCAGCGGAAGGGGACGCCGTCCACCCAGTAGATGCCGTTCAGCCTCTGGGCGGCAAGTCCTGCGGCCTCGCCGAAGGTCGAGTCGAGCAGCCGGAAGTCTGGGCGGTGGCTCTCGGCGTCCAGGAGCAGGCTTTCCAGGAACAGGGCGCGGTTGGAGTTGTCGGCGGCCGCTCCCGAGACGATGACCCCGATCTCGGCCACCGGCGCGCCCTCGTCGGTGTACTCGGCCAGGAAATCGTAGGCCCCGGCGGGGATGATGCGCCACTCCAGGGGCAGGGCGAGCCGGAAACCGGGCCCGACGCGGATGACGAGCTCCCCGCCGAAGTCGCGGCTCTCCTGGGCGACCGCCAGCGGCAGGCGGCAATCCAGGTCCCGGAGCGCGACCGTCCCCAATGCCGAAAGCCGGTCCCGCTCCCGCCAGGGACCCTCCAGCTTCCAGAGCCAGAGCCATCGAGCGGCGTAGATGCCGGCGAAGAGGCCGAACCGCTTCCCCAGCCGGTATTCCACGGTGCGGGTGTAGGTTCCGTCCAGTTCCCGACAGATGAAGGGGCCCAGCAGTTCCGCGCCCTCCAGTCCTCCCAGTGAGATGAGCCCCCCGTCGGTCGGAGGGGCGTCCAGCTTCGGGGCGAGGGTCAGACTGAACCGGGCGACGCCGTCGGCCCGTTCGGCGAGCCGTTCGGCGAAGAGGGAACGATCCCGGTAGGAAACTTCCCAGCCCTTCGGCACCTCGACGACAACCGTCCCGGCGGGCCCGACCACGGGGTGGAGGGGCCAGGAGGCGATGACGCCTAAAAGCCAGAAGATTAGGTGACTCACGCGGTTACGATGATGGGTCCGGTCGCGTCGCGGATGGCGCGCTGGGTCCGCTGGCTGAGGATGAGGTGGTCCGTGCCACCGGTGGCCCCGATGACGACCAGCTCGCCGGGGTCCAGCGTGGCGATGCGCTCCTCGAGGGGGATGGTCAACCCCTCGTACTCCGCCTCGCGGTCGTAGCCCTTCAGGAGCTTTTCGGCGTTTGCGCGGGTCTCGCCCTCGTGGATGACCAGAATCCGGTGCCCGCCGGAGAGGTCGGCGGCGAACCGCAGGGCCTCCTCGGCGGAGGGCTTGTCGTTGACGAAGACCACTACGCGGGACGGCTTTTCGAAGTCGGCCGGGGCGAGCATGACCGCGGTGTTCACGCGCTTGAGCACCCCCTCGGCGACGTTGCCGAGCATGTCGTTCTCGTACTCGGCATGGTCGCCCTGGCGCCCGATGACGACCAGGTCGGCCCTCTGCGCCCTCTCGACCAGGGTGGTGGCGACGGGGCCGCTGTTGATGACCTCCTCGTAGGAGACCCCCGCCTTGCGGGCCAGCTCGGCGATGAAGCCCAGGGCAGTTTCGCCCAGGCCGCGCAGGACCGGTTCGGCCGCGGCGCGGAAGTCGGTCGCCGGCGCGAACCCCAGCATCGCCGCCAGACGTGCGAAGAAGGGGCCGTCCAACAGGCGGATGTCCAGGACGTAGCAGCCGATCAGCTTGGTGCCCGCGGCCTGCGCCGCCCAGACGCCGTAACGGGCGGCCCCCTCGGCGTAGCGCGAGCCGTCGGTGCCGACCAGGACGTTGCGGATCATCGGTCTCTCCCCGGAAGTCGGTTCCGGCCTAGTGTACCAAAAAAAGACTCAATTCACGGGGTGCCGCAGGGCTCGATCCGCCACTTGAAGGCGCGCATCGCGGCCAGGGCCCGGTGCGCCAGCGCCATCCTCCGGTCCATTTTACCCCGCACCAGGGTCGAGAGAGGCGGCAGGAGACCGAAGTTGGCGTTGACCGGGCACGGTGGATCGTCCTCGTAGCAACGGTCCGCGCCGGACAACGTTCTGACTAAACCTCCCAGTACCGTTTCCCTTAGCGGGACGAGCGGCTCTTCCCCCGACAGCCGCCGGACGAGGTTTTTTCCCGCCAGAAGGCCCGTGGCGACGGCCTCGACGTACCCCTCCGCCCCCGAGAGCTGCCCCGCGACGAAGACGCCGGGCCACCCCCGAAGCTCCAGGCTCGCCTCCAGCAGCGCCGGACCGTCCAGGTAACCGTTGCGGTGCATTCGGCCGTAGCGGACGAACTCGACCCGCTCAAGGCCGGGCAGGGAGCGCAGGAGCGTCCGCTGGGCCGGGGGGGTGAGTCGCGTCTGGCAGCCGACGAGGCTGTACCGCGTCTTACCCCGGTCCTCCGCCCGGAGCTGGATGACGGCGTGGAACGACTCCCCGGTGTCCGGCCGGCGGAGCCCCACGGGCCGCAGCGGTCCGAAGCGCAGGGCGTCCCGGCCCCGCTCGGCGAGGACCTCCAGCGGCAGGCAGCCCTCGAATACTGCGAAATTGTCCCCGGCGATCTCCCCATCCACCGCGTGAACCGGCGCCCGCGGCAGCGTGAGCAGATTTCGATAAAAACTCTCGTACGCCTCGGCGCTCATGCCCACGTTTAGGTAGTCGTCCCCGCGACCGTGACGCCCGGCGGGGAAGATTTTTCTAGAATCGAGGCTCTCCGCCGTCACCACCGGCGAGGTGGCGTCGTGGAAGAACAGCCGCCCGCGGCCGAGCTCCTCCTCCAGCCTTCCCATGAGCGTCGGACCGGTGAGCGGACCGGTGGCCAGAATCGCCGGGGCCTCGGGGGGCTCGGTCACCTCCTCCCGGACGACGACGATGAGCGGGTGGGCCGTCAGCCTCCGCTCCACCTCCGCCGAGAAGAGCTTGCGGTCCACGGCCAGCGCCGCTCCGGCCGGTACCCGGCAGAGCTCCGCCGCTTCGATTAAAAGGGACCCCAGCAGCTCCAGCTCGGCTTTAAGGCAGCCGTGGGCGTTGTGGAGCTCGACGCTTTTGAGTGAATTGGAGCATACGAGCTCGGCCAGCCCGCCGCCGGTATGGGCTCCGGTTCCCTTGCCGGGGCGCATCTCGAACAGCCGCACGGGATGCCCCGCCCGGGCGAGCTGCCACGCCGCCTCGCAGCCCGCCAGACCCCCTCCGACCACGGTCACGTGTCCGGGAGTAATAGAGACAAGGGGTTTAAACCCCTTGCCTTCGCTTTCCGGGTCCGAAGGCCCCCGCGGGGGCCTTTCACCTGAGTTCGCGCGACCCATCTACACGCCTTCGGAGATGTAACGGTCCACCGTCAGGCTGACCTCCTCGGTCAGGTCCATGTTCAGGGGCCTCTCGACTTCCGGCTCGAGCGCCTTCAACGCGACCAGGGTCATGTCGTCGAACTGCCTCTTCTCCCCGGCGAAGGCGCGTGCCACCCCCGCCAGCCTCTTCACCAGCTCCTGCGGCGCGAGTTCGGCGTAGGCGGAGAAAACTTCGCCCAGCCGCTTCTCGCCAAAAAGCTCCATCCGTTCGTTCATGGACTCGGTGATGCCGTCGGTGTAGAGGAGGACGGTGTCCCCCGGTTCCAGGTGGAGGGTCGTGCTCTCCAGGGTCCGGCAGAACTCGTCGGGCTCGATCAGGCCCAGGGGTCGGCCCCGGGTCTTGACGACCTCCACCCGCTTGGAATCCTCGCGGAAGACGAGCATCGGGCTGTGCCCGGCGTTGACCACGTCGAGGCTTGCGTTGCGGGAGTCGTAGACGTAGTAGAGGCAGGTGACGAAGTTGCCGGAGCGCATGTCGGGGCTGATGAGGGTGTTGGTTTCGCAGAGGGTGGGCAGGGCGTCGAAGTGCCGGGGGGCGGTGCTCTTGAGTATCGTGCGCAGCATGAGCATGACCATGAGCCCCTGGAGGCTTTTCCCCGACACATCGGCCACGACCACGCCCAGCCTCCGGCCGTCAATGGGGATGAAATCGTAGTAATCGCCGCCCACCTCGAACGCCGGTTCGCAGAGACCGGCGACGGACACGCCCGGGTAGTCCGGCGGTTCGTCGGGCAGGTAGGACCGCTGGAGCTGACGGGCGATCTCCACGTCGCGCAGGAGCCGCCCCTTGTCGTCGGAGGCGTCGCGCGGGTGCTCCAGCCGCCCGGCCAGGTCGTTGATGGCCGCGGCCAGTCGGCCGAGCTCGTTCTTGGCCGAAACCTTCAGGCGGTAGGTGAAGTTGCCCGCCTCGAGCTTTCTCACCCCCCGCTGGAGCTCCTTCAGCGGCCCCAGGACCCGCAGGATGAAAAGAAAGCCCAGGCCGGTGGCGATGACGAGCGCCGCCGCGCCGATGAGGATACCGCCGCCGGTTGACTTCTCCAGTTCCAGGCGCACCGGTTCCACCGACATCGCCAGGCGCAGCTTCCCGAGGGTGGTCAAATCCCCCGGCGGACGCGCGGGGTGGTACACCGGCAGGGTGAGGTAGAAAGACCCGCCGCCGGACACGAGCTCCTCCCTCGCCCGGAGGGCTTCCAGCTCCACCGGGTCCCCCTCGACACTCAAGGGGACTATCTCCTCGTCGGCCGAGTAGATGCCGCCCCGGTCGTCGAAGTAGTAGGCGCCCGTGAGGTACGGGTTGTCCTCCCTGGCGTCGGCGAGTGTCCGTACGATCCCCTCCCCCGGGTCGGGGCCCAGGGCGACCGGGGAGAGCGTCCGGGCGACGGCCCGCCCCTGGTGCACCAGCGAGGTCTGGAACTCGCGGTAGAGGTCCGCCCGTTCGGAGTCGACCAGAAACCAGGTCAACCCCGCCGCGGTGAGGATGACCAGCAATCCGACCAGGATGGCGAGCTGCCAGTGCAGGTTGAGTCGCACCTTTTCCTTCTCCGCCAATTCGATATCCCCGTCGCGGTTCGCAGTGGTGACCGGCACGCTGCGAAGTGCTTTTCAATGTGTAGCTTACACCCATCCGCGGCATCAGGGCAAGCGCATGCCTCCGGCGCCGTTGTGGTATGATGTTCGAGAGTGGGACGATCACTATCCCTGACGTTCAAAGGAGACACCATGGTCCGAAAAGCAGCCGCGGCCCTGCTTTTTCTCCTGGTCGGGGCGCTTCTTGCCGAGGCCCCCTACCCCATGCCCGAGGGCGCGCAGAGTTACTGGGAGTTCTTCGGCGACACCCCCTTCACCCCCGGTCTGGGTTTCGTGGGGAAGCTGGAACTGGGCGATCTGGTCGCCGATATGTACAACCGCATCGGCGGCGGGGTGGAGGAGATGGACTACCCCTTCTGGTACTTCTTCGAGGACGGGCCCTACGCCTTCACCGTCGTCGGCCGGTACGAGGCGGAATCCATGACCTTCCCCATCGTCGGCCTGGCCCTCGGCGGTCTGGCGGATTCGCCGCCGCCCGCGATCACGACCCCCGAGGGGGTGGGTGTAGGGACGACATGGCCCGAAGTGGTCGCCCTTTACGGTCGTCCCCCTCTGGGCGTGCGCGCGGCCGGGGCGTCGTACCCCGAGCTGGGGCTGATCCTGTACCTCGACAATTTCTTCAACGTCTCCACGCTCTTCGTCCAGACGCCCGGTCCCCCCGAGGATTTTTCCGGGATGCGGTACGATAACGCCGGGGTGGAGCTGCCCCAGGTCGTCACTCCGGCAAAGGGCATCCTGGCCGTTCCCCTGCCCGAGGGGTGGTCGTTGACCGATTCGGCCGACACGACCGCTATCTACGCCGATCCTACGGACGCTTGGAACGTCCAGGTGTCCACCTGCGTGGACTGCACCGATGACATCACCCAGTGGGCCGACATGCAGGAGGGGTTCCTTTACGGTTCGAACCTCCTGCCGGAAGACGAGTGGTACCTGCACCCCGAAGCGTTAGCGGCCTACGGCGCGGACGAGAGCTACTGCGCCGAGTATTCGAGCGATTACATGGGACACAGCTGGTGCCTCTTCCTGCGCCGGTACACCGAGACGGTGAACGTCACCGTCAGCTGCATGGATCCCGGGACGTACGGGGCGGACCCCGAGGGGGCGGGTCGTCTGGCCCACGCGATTCTGGCCGGGCTGGAATTCGTGGAATAGGCCGAACCCTTGACATATCCAGCCCGTTCTTGCTACGCTCGCCCTGCTTAAAAGAGGCCACGGGGCGGGGTAGCCCAGTTGGTAGAGCAGCGGACTGAAAATCCGCGTGTCCGCGGTTCGATTCCGCGCCCCGCCACCATCGGCCCGGTGGGTCGGTGATACGAGGGGCTCAAACCCCTTGCCCCGGCGGACCGGACCCAAGCTTCGGTCCACTACGGCAGCGTCAGCGTGTAGCCCCCTTGCCCCGGCGGACCGAGCGCAAACGCGGTTCAGCCTTCTTGAGAATCGGGCGTGGGGCGGTTATCTTAGGGCGGCGAAGCCGTACACTACGACGGCTGAGCCCGACGGTGCAGCCGGAGACAAGGGGTTTAAACGAGCGAACCGAGCGAAGCGAGCTACGCCCCCGGCGAAGCGAGTAACGCCCCGGCGACGTAGTAGGCGACAAGGGGTTTAAACGAGCGAACCGAGCGAAGCGAGCTACGCCCCCGGCGAACCGAGCGAAACGAGCTATACCCCTGGCAAAACCCCTTGCCCAACACGAAATTGCGGCGATATGGCCGCAATCTGTAGCGGCATAACCGCAATCTGCGACGGCGTTTGAGAGACGGCGAAACCGTAAGTAGGGGCGACCCTCTGCGGTCGCCCGCGGGCGCGGGACTTAAGCCCCGCCCCTACAGGAGGTCGAATTGGGCGCGAAGCGCTATCTCAACGTTCTGGTCACCTTCTTCCTCTTCATCATCTGCCTCGGCATCGTCTACCTTCTGTCCCTGGATCGAACCGAGGGGCATCGCGGCGCCGGTGACCAGCTGTACGAAAAGTACGAGTACGAGGCCGCGCTCCAGGAGTATAAAAAGGCCTGCTTGGTGGAGTACGATGACCTCTTCGAGAGCGTCGAAGACCCCGGTTCGCTGCCGCTCGACGACATACTCGATTTTCTGGAGGACCACGGCGCCGGCAACGAACGGGTCATCAACAGCATCAACGACTGCTGGTTCCAACTGGGGTCCATCGAGTTCGACAATTACGCGAAGAAGAATCAAGACTCGGCCCTCCTCCCGGCCGAGACTTACCTGACCAAAGTGGAGCAAGGCGAGGAGCATGGCGAGCATGCCCAGGAGGCCCAGGAGATGCTGGCCAAGGTGCAGGAGGCCCTGAAGGAAGAGGTGGACATAGAAACCGGCACCCGCGTGGTTTGCGCCTACACGGTGTACATGGGCTGGCCCGAGCCCCCCGAGGACCTGGTATACGAGGGCCCCGTTCCGCCGAAGGGATACCTCTACATCATGAACGACACCATCCACTCCGAGAAGCTCACCAAGCGGGCCTATCTCAAGTACGAGGATGAGCTGAAGCCCATCATCATAGACGACTACGCCTCCCAGAATTACGCCAGGGACTTCATGGGCATCCCGAGCCACATCGCCGACGACAGCTCTGTTGACCTCACGGTTAAAGGCACCACCCGGGAGACCTCCATCGAGCTCGCCGGCGGCGACAGGCTCAACGCCGAGCCGTACAGGTACATGGTCTTCGTTCTCATAGATGTCACGAACCGGAGCAACGATCCCGCGTATCCGGGCGGCCCCGAGACCTACGAGTTCGATCTGACGAACTGCCGCCTGTACAAGTCCATGGAGACCAACTTCGACGAGCCGATGGAGTCCGACCAGAAGGATTCCCGCGACCCGCGCAAGACCTACCTGCCCGACACCGCGACCATCCTGCCCGGCCAGACCCTCTCCGGTTGGATCATGTTCTACACCTGGGATTCGGCCGAGTACTACTTCAAGATCATCCGCAAGAAGGTCAACCCCGACACCGGGGTGGAGTTCTCCGAGCCCTTGGTCGGCAAGACCCTGCCGGCGTTCTAGCAACCCAAGGTTAATCAAACGGGCGGGGCTTGGTTCCCCGCCTTTGTTTACGGTTCGCAAATCGTGCTAAGGCGGACGTGGCGTTTCGAACGGGCGGGGCTTGGTTCCCCGCCCGTTGCATGTTTCAAACCTCGACCCTCACCCCAACCCGTAGGCGAGCCTCTCCCAGACGTAGGGCGGGGATTTGCCGGGGCATAGCTCGCTTCGCTCGGTTCCTATCCCCGCCGCTTTCACGCTCCCGACCTCGATCCTCACCCTAGCCCGTAGGCAAGCCTCTCCCTAAAAGGGAGAGGGGACATGCGGCAACCCTCACCCCCGGTTGCAATGACGTAGGGGCGGGTGTCCATACCCGCCCGCCCCCCTCCCTAGCCCTCCCCCAAAAGGGGGGAGGGGACAGATTACAACCCTCATCCTGGCCCGTGCTTCGCAGGCTTCCCACGGGGAGAGGGAAAGCGTTCCGTGCGACTCTCTCTAACGGGAAGAGGGAAATGTGGGGCGTGGACTTTAGTCCCCGCCGCTCTATCGCGTAAACTCCGACCCTCGCTCCGGCCCGTAAACTTGCCTCTCCATAATAGGGAGATGGAATTTGTCGGGCCGACCTAAAGGTCGGCCCCTACGAGGTTGATGCGCGATTCACGTCTAACCCGTAGGGGTGGATGTGTGCACCAGTTTCCCCGCCACCGTAGCGCGTCAGAACTTCAGCTCCAGGGCCAGCTTTACGTCGAAGCTCGTGTAGTCGTAGCCCACCGAGGTCTTGTTGGTAAAATCCTCGTAGGTCAGCGTCAGGTTGGCGTGGATGTTGGTGGTGAGGTAGTACCCGCCGGTGAGCGAGGCGGTGTGGCGCGTGGTGTCGTCGGGCGGCGTCTGACCGCTTCCCGAGACGCTGTTCTCGACGACGGTCAGGTCGTAGCTCGCGGTGAGCTGCAGCTCGTTGCGCAGCGGGACGTCCTCGCCTAGGAAGGGGATGCGGAAGGAGACCGGCAGTTCCATCACGTAGGTGAGGCTCGCCCCGGGGTTGAAGGTGTTGGTGACCCGATGGGTGTCGCCGATGCCGTACGCCGACCCGCTCTCGTCGGTGATGGTCGAGGTCTCGGTGTAGGAGAGCATGGTGGAGAGGTCGTCCGACCAGGCGGCGCGCCAGGAGATGCTCGGGGTGTACGTCCGCGACAGGCTCACCCCGATCCACTTCGTCGTCTGCTTCTGGTAGGAAATTTTGACCGTGGACTGCTGCAACAGGGACGCGAAGATGGGGAAGTACTTGTGCCCGGTGATGGTGAGCTCGGCGGCGGGCCAGACCTCGGTCCAGGTCCGGCTGCCGCTGCCGTAGGCCTCGGAGAGATCGGTGGAGTAGGAGTATTTGATCTCCCCCAACAGGACGTCGTAGCTCGCGAGCTCGGGATCGTCGAAGCCGCGGAAGAACTCCAGGGGGCGGAAGCGGTTCGAGACGAGGTAGGAGTAACCCCGCCCCGAATAGGTGGGCTCGCCGGCGTCGTGCCAGATGTGGTCCCAGCCCCAGACGTACTCGGGGGGCGGCTTTTGGGTGACCTCGTCGTAAGTCGAGCTCCGCCGCAGGGTGTAGTTCAGGTTGGTCGTCCAGGAGCCGAACCACTTCTCGATGAGGGTACCCAGGGAGAGGGGCAGGCTGGCCGATAAGCTCGAGGTGACGCTCACGTCGTGGGTTTCGCCGAAAAAATCCGTGGGGGGGTTGAAGAGCTCCGAGTAGGTGGTGCCGAAATCCAGCGACGGCTGGGCCAGGCGGAAGCGGCTGAAGGAGAGCATCAGGCCGGAGTTCTGCGTGTAGCTGACCGGTTCGGCGTGCAGCAGGTCCGTGGTGTTCGAGAAGGAGAAGTTCGGGGAGAAGGACAACCCGCGGATGAACTGCCAGGTCACCGAGGTGGTGACCTCGTCTTTTCCGGTGACGGCGTCCACCCGACCCGTTTCCTCATCGTAATCGGTGGAGTCTTTCTTGTAGAGGTACCGGGCGTTTACCTTTGTCGGAACGAAGAAGAGCTCGGAGATGATGGAGTAATCGAAGCTGGCGCTCGCCGACTCCTCGTGGTCGTTGCGCTGGGCGGTCTCGTTCAGCCCCCGGTAGTCGGTGTAACTCAACCCCAGCGTGGGCCAGCCCGTCTTCGAGAAGACCAGGTTGGCTTTGGCGGTGTCCGAGACCGTTTTGCCGAGATCCGCGACGGAGCCCTCGTAGTCGGCGATGTTCTCCACGAACACGGTGGAGTGGGTCATGGAGCCGGTGAGCGGCATGTTGACGCGCCAGTCGTCGGGCAGGAAGGCGCCCAGTTGGAGGGTACCCGCCCCGTCCAGGTCCTCGGCCGTGACCCCGGTGCGTCGGAGCCCGATGGACTGGAAGTCCCCTTCCACCTTCTGGTAGCTGCCCTCCACGGTGAGCACGTCGGCGAACTTCAGCGCGAGCCTTCCACGTTGGGCCTGACCCTCGCGCACAACCGGATTCTCCAGGTCTATGTTGTTCACCCAGACCCGCCCCGGTCCCCCGGACGGCCCGAAGGCGCCGCTCATGGGGCTGGTGGTCCCGACGCCGCAGGCTACCTCGTACACGCGGACCAGCTGCGGAGACCCGGCGACGGTGAGGAGTCCCTTAGTGTAAGTCGCCGGACGCACCTCGGGGTCGATGGTCTCGTACTCCTGCCGGAGGGCGATGAGCTCGGTGAAGTCCACCTCCAGCTTGTTCCAACCCGGCGCCTCGAGGGGCATCGCCGCCTCGTAGTAGTTGTTCTCGTCGGTGCCGAAGCGGATAAAGAAGAGGTCTTCGCCCGACCTTTCCAGGTTTCGGTTGTTGACGGATACGGTCAGATGGTCGTGGGTGGTGAAGTCGCGGCTCTCCAGGAACTCCTGCGCCGTGTAACCCCGGATGACGTCCTCGGTGTCCAGCACCCCGTTGCCGGCCCCGGTCAGGTCCGGGTCGTACCCGGGCCAGCCGACGTCCTCGCCGGGATCGAGGATGCCGTTGTGGTTCGCGTCCTCGGTGTTCAGGATGCCGTCCCCCTCGCCTGCGTCCGGCTCACCGGTGTCGTGGAACCGGGGGTTCGAGGGGGTGTAGCCCCGTCCGAACCGCCCGTCGAAACCCCAGTCGTTCCACCGGACGAGGTTGTACGTGAGGTTGAGGGCCTGCTCGCGGATTAAAAACCCCTGGGTGTCCTCGCGCTGCTCCAGCGGCTCGTAGTCCTGGTTGTCCTCGGAGTTCACCGTGCCCACGGCGAATTGATTCGCCGGGTTTTCGGGTTCGGTCACCGGTGCCTCCCAGCGGACGCCGGTGAGCCGGAGGTTGTACACGAGGACGGCCGTGTCTTCTCCGCCGAAATCCCCGGCGTTCTCGGCCTCGATCCAGATGCGCATGGCCTTGACCAGCTTGGACAGGGGCGGCATATAGTCCCCCGGCCGCGTCTCGTCGGTCTCCAGGGGGATGCGGATGGCCATCCAGCCGTTTCCAAGGTCGCGCCCCAGGTACTCCTCGGGGATGTCGGCCAGGGGGAGGGCGTAGCCGAAGTGCTGCTCCGTGGTGTCCAGGGTGAGGTTGAAGTCCAGGTCCTCGGTGTTCAACAGGGAGTTGTTCCGCCCGATGATCACCTCGTCATAGATGCCGCCGTCGCCGGAGTTGTTGAAGGTCCAGCCGCGCTCGTCCTCCGAGTAGTTCAGCCGACCGTCCAGCTCGCCGGGGTCGGAGAGGTCGTCGGAGATGCCCTCGTTCAACCCCTCGTCCTCTGTGTCGTAGCCCTCGTAGCCGAAGCCCGTGTAGTCGCCGTCCGAGTCCTCGTTGATGAGCCCGATATCGAAGTGCAGCACGCCGCCATTAACCTCTCCACGTCGGAAAAGGTAGAATTCCAAATACTTAAGGTTCTTCTCCTCGAGATCCAGACCGTTGGGGGATATTATCCGGCACACGGAGTCCCACTGATCCGCCTGCTGGGGCAGCGGCCTGGCTTCGTCGCCCCCGAACACCAGGACGCGCACGACGTCATCGTTCCACTCGTCCGAAATCTGGCTGCGGATCCACTCCTCGTCCCCCACCTTTACGAGTCTCCGGTCGGCCTGGTCGTAAGCCCCGTCCTGGGTGACGGGCGGGGAGCTCGGGCCCCACTCGTCGCCGTCGGCGGGGAAGGAGATGGACTGGTGGGCGTTCTCCATATCGTCCACGTGCGCCCGCCCCACCCGGTTCGGGTCGTAGAAGCTGTAGGCCCACTCGCCCTCGAGGGTGATGGCCGACTCCTGTTTCGATTCGATGAAGGGCAGGAGGTTGATGAAGTCGGTCATGAACTGGTTCTGCACGTTCAGGCTGGCGTCGGCGTCCACCACCTGGTGGGAGCTGGGGATGGCCCGCAGTTCGGGAATCTCCAGCTCGTCCACCGGCTTGTCGGTCCACTCGCCGATGTAGGTCCCCCCGACCGACAGCACGTCGCCGAGTTTGAACTCCAGCCTGCCGCCGGCCAGCGTCTTGCCGGCCTCGCCGAAGAGCGGCTTGTACTCGTACTTTATCTTCAGGTCGGCGTCCGAGGAGTCGGCCCCGGGAACCAGGAATTCGATATACCCCGAGTCGTAATCAATGATGTAGTCCACGTCGCGGACCAGCCGCCGGCCGTTCAGCGTCACCTCCTCGGAGCCGGGGATGATGTTGGGTTTGAGGAAGCGCACGGCCGAGGCGCTGTGGTACTCCACGTGGATGTCGTAGCGGTGGTTGCGACGGGAGTAGCTCTCGTCGTAGGCGTCCTCGTCGGTGCCCTCCTCGCCCTCCTTTTGGAAGGGGTAGCGGTCGGGGAAGATCAACAGTCCGCTGGAGAAGTCTATAAAGTTGATGTTGATGCGGTCGTCGGAGCCGTCGGCGGCTCGGGTGAGCCCGAAGACGCGCACCAGCGGCTCCGTGGTGTTGCCGTCGGAGTCGAAGTCTTCGGCGTCCGAGGCCCGTTCCTGGAGGTCGAAAATCTCCAGGATGAAGTCGGAGTCGTTCGAAAGCCCCTCGGCCCCCAGGTCGTAGATGTCGTGGTACATGTACCCGGTCAATTGCGGGTTGATGATCCCGCTCTTGACGAGCTTGGGGTCCGCCGTCGTACTATCACCGTAGCCCACCGAGTAGATGACGCCGGTGGGATTGGAGGGGCTGGCCACCTTGTACTTGATCGCCACGTAGTCGGTGGTGCTGAGGCTGGTGGTGAAGGTGACCCTGCCGGTCGCCTTGTTGACGTAGAAATCCTGGACGTTCTCCAGCCGGCGCCAGAAATCGGAGCTGACGGGTTCATCGCCGGTGGGGACGGGCGGGTCGGTGGGACTGCCCCCCTCGCCGTCCGAGTAGATCTGCGCTTCGAGCGAGTAGTAGGTGTAGGTGGGGTCGCGCTGCTGACCGTAGGAGTAAACGTACACCTCTATCAAGGCGCTGCCGTCCATGGGGGATTCGGCTATCTGAAGCTGCTGTCCGAAGTGGGCCGGGTTGGTGTCCACCCGGTAGTAGGTCCGCTCCGAGTAGCTCGTGTCGCGGATGTCCTCCCGCTGAAGCTGCCCCGTGCCGGTGAACTCCTCCTCCTCGGTGATGCCCTTCTCCCGGGAGCCGATGAGGGTGAAGGTGAACCACTCGCCCAGGCCGCCGATGACCTTGGCCCCGAAGAGGCTCTTCGCCGAGTAGCTGACGAACCGCGTTCCGGGGATGGAGAGGTTGACGTCGCCCAGCTCGGCCTGACGGATGAGCTCGTCCTCCCGGCCGGTGTAGAGGAGGGACAGCTTGTTCCGCGAGTCGTTCTCCCGGGTGTCGTCGTAGTCCACGTTGACGGTCACCCGCTCGGCGATGGTCCCCTCGACCCGGATCTGGGTCTCCTGGTCCATGTTGAAGTCGCCCTGGGTGCCCACCAGGAGCGGGTCGGGGGGGTTATCGTAGGTTTTGGATGTGTAGCCGAGGACGAAGAGCTTGCGTCCGGTGATTTTCAGGGTGGTGGCGAGCCAGTCTATCGCGATGTCGCTGATGAGCCCCTCGTCGGCCTCGCGGGCGTAGGCCTGTTCGCGGAGCCTGAGGTTCGCCACCCGCTCCGACCACTCGTCGTGGTTGAAGGGGTAGAGGTAGGGATCCCCGAAGGCGTCGTAGGCGCGGTGATAACCCCAGAGCTGCTCCCCGAACTCCGCGGCGGTGGGAGGCGTGTAGGCGAAGGGCTCGAGGATAAGTTCCTCATAGAAGCCGGGGGTCTTCACAGACTCGAACTCGGGGGTGAAAAACGCCTCGTAGGGGTGGCGTTTGGGCGGGTTGACCCGGTAGTGGAACCGCTCGATCAGGTATCCGTCGTCGGGTCTCGCGCGGAGTGTGCCGACGATGAGGAGGACGGCGAGGAGGGCCAGGATTACCGGGACGACAGGGCGCAACGGGGTTCTCCGCGGCGGGGCCCGGGGGGGTTGATAAGGGGCTCGACAAGGGGTGGGGCAAGGGGTTCAAACCCCAAGTCTAGCCCCTCGTTCAACCATTCACCCGCGTTTGCGAGGGCGAATCCGCGAAATACGGCACAATGTATTATTCTAAAATAGGATACGACGCCCCCGGATTCCCGGTTCCCCCCGGGGATGGTACAGAGAGGCCCTCCGCGGCGTTGGTTGCACACTCCGGGAGGACCGGCTATTCGACCTGAATCAGGGAGAGGTCGCCTACCAGGCCGAAAACGCCAACCAACTCGTTCAGGAGGGCCAGGCGGTTGTCGCGGAGCTCCTCGGAGTCGGTGAAAACAGTCACTTTGTCGAAGAATCGGTCTATGGCCTCGCGGAAGCCGGCGATTTTCCCCAGGGCGGCGTCGAAGTCGCCCCGCCCGACGGCGGCGGCCACGGCTTTCCCGTCGCGGGCGAGCAGCTTCCAGAGCCTGCGTTCCTCCTTCAGTTCCAGCTTGGCCGGGTCGAAGGGTTTGAAGTCGGTGAGGCCGAAATCCCTGGCGGCCTGGCGGAGGATGTTGCAGGCCCGTTTGAAGCCGGTCGCCACGTCGGTGAAGCCCCCACCCCCCTTGGCCCGGGCGAGGGCGTGGACCGAGCGCCAGGCTGACCAGGGGCGGGTCGGGTAGGCGCCCAGGGCCGCCCGGGAGGCGTCGGTCGGCAGACCCAGTTCCCCGAGCAGGCGGAGGGCGCGATCGGCGAGGAAGGTCACCAGCGCCTCGTACACCTCGCCCTCGTCGAACGCCTTCTTGGTCAGGCCCTCGAAGTTCGAGACCGCGATTCGCAGAAGCGGGTCCAGATCGAGTCGCGCGGGGTCGAATCCCGCGGGGCGGTGCCCATCCACCCCGGCGGTGATGCCGATGACCCCCCGCGCGGCGCGGCGCAGCCCGTAGGGGTCACTCGAACCGGTGGGGGACAGGCCGATGGCGAAGCACCCCGCCAGGGTGTCCAGCCGGTCCACGAGCGCCAGGAGGCATCCCGTCGCCGTTTGCGGCAGCTCCTCCGCCCGGCCCGAAAAACGTTTCGGGAGGTACTGCTCGGCGACGGCCCGCCAGACCGGCTCGGGCTCCTTCTGCACCCGGGCCAGCTCGCCGCCGATCAATCCCTGCAGGCCGGTGAACTCGACGACGATACGGGTGAGTAGGTCCTGCTTGGCCAGACTCACCGCCCGCTCGAGGTGCGCCGCCACGGTCGGGTCGGAGTCGCAAATCCCCTCGGCGTTGACCGACTGCGCGAGGGTGAGGAGGCGGGTGCGCTTTTCGTAAAAGCTTCCCAGACCGCGGATGAACTGGAGGTCGGCGAGCTGCTCGGTCAGGTTTTCCAGGGACCGCTTCCGGCTCTGGTCCCAGAAAAAGGCGGCGTCGGTGAGCCGCGCCCGCAGGACGCGCTCGTGACCGGCGACGACGCCCCCGGCGTTCCGCTCCCCCCCGTCCCGCACGACGATGAAACGCGGGAGGAGCGCACCTGTTGCGTCGCGCACCTCGAAGTACTTCTGGTATTCCTTGAGGACGCTGGAGACCATCACCTCGGGCAGGTCGAGGAACCGCTCCTCGAACCCGCCCTCCAGACAGATCGGGTGTTCCACCATGTTCGTGACGTCGAGGAGGAGTTCCTCGTCAAATATTACGTTGCCGTGCGCCCAGAGCAGTTCTTCCAGACGCTTTTTGAGGAGGGTGTACCGCTCGCCGGGCGACTGGACGTTCCCCTCGTCGTCCAAGGTGGTGCCGTCGGGGATGAGATCGTGCTCGCGGCAGGCGCGCAGGTACCCGTCCAGAGAGGCGTCGGGGAGCTCGAACTCGGTGTCGGCCAGGAAGCGGTGCCCCCGCGACCGGCGTCCCGCTTTGACCTCGCCTATTTCCAACGGCACAACCGCGTCGCCGGCCAGGGCGATGAGCCAGCGGATGGGCCGCAGGAACCGGACCTCGCCGGCGCCCCAGCGCATGGCCTTGGGCAGCGGCAGCTCGGTGACGAGGGCCTGTGCGATGCCGGGGAGCAGGTCCACCGTGGACGCTCCGCCGGTTTTTATCTCCACCTGAACCCGTTCCCCCTTGGGCGTCTGGGCTATCCGGAGGTCGGCCTCGGTGAGACCGAATTTCGCGGCGAAGCTGATGGCGGCCGGGGTGGGGTTGCCTTCGCCGTCGTAGGCCACGCGGATGGGGGGGCCGAGCTTGAGCTCGGTCATCTCCGGCTGCCTGTCCGCGAGCCCGGCGACGTGAACCGCCAGACGCCGGGGGGTGCCGAGGGTCGTTATCGAGACTTGCCCCAGGTCGTTCTCGGTCAGCAACCGGAGCAGAAGAGCCGCGAGGTCGCCCAGGGCCGGGGTGAGGAAGCGGCTCGGCAGGTCCTCGACGCCGATTTCCAGGAGGAAATCCATCACGCCCCCCCCGCCCCGGAACCGAGGGTCCAGTCCGGCCTCTTTTCGATCCGCTCGAGGTACGCCGCGGCGAGAGCGGAAGTCATCTTACGCAGCCGGCCCAGGTAGCGCGCCCTCTCGGCGACGCCCACCGCCCCCCGGGCGTCCAGGACGTTGAACAGGTGGGCGGCGTAGGTGACGAGGTCGTAAGCTGGATAGACGAGCGGCTCACAATCCCCCAGCAGCCTCTGTGTCTCCTTTTCGAGCTCGTCGAACTGCCTGGCGCAAAGCCCCACGTCGGCCGTTTCGTAGGAGTAGCGGCTGTTCTCGTACTCGGACATCTGCTGAACCCGCCGGTAGCTCACGTCGGGCGACCAGAGGAGCTCGAAGCCCGAATCCACGCCGGCGATGTACATCAACAGGCGCTCCAGGCCGTAGGTCAGTTCGACGGTGACCGGCTTCAGCAGGACACCACCCATCTGCTGGAAGTAGGTGAATTGGGTGATCTCCATTCCGTCCAGGAGCACCTGCCAGCCCGTGCCCCAGGCGCCCAGGGAGGGGGATTCCCAGTTGTCCTCGTCGAACTTCACGTCGTGGTCCAGCGGCTCGATCCCCACCGCCCGGAGCGAGTCCAGGTATACGTTTTGGATGTCGGCCGGCGAGGGCTTGAGGATGACCTGGAGCTGGTAGTGCTTGTAGAAGCGGTGCGGGTTCTCGCCGTAGCGTCCGTCGTCGGGCCGGCGCGAGGGCTCCACGTAGGCGGCCCGCCACGGATGCGGCCCCAGCACGCCGAAGAAGGTCAGCGGGTTGGCGGTCCCCGCCCCGGTGGGCATGTCGTAGCCGTGGCCTATAAGGCAGCCCTGGTCCGCCCAGAAGCGGTAGAAACGGAGGGTGAGCTCTTGAAGCGTCAGAATATTCATGCTTAATATAGTGTCATCGGAGATAAGGACTGGACGCCGGTTCACGACCCGGTGAAAACCCACTTAAAAGCGAGATTTTAGGCCTTCCCGGTTGCCGTGTCAACCTGCGACGCCGGTCCGGGGATGCGGTTCGCGTCCGTCCACGCCGCCGTTTTACGGCTTCGCCGCAGCAGTTGCCCCTTGACCGGGGCGGGGATTCCCCTTATACTGTGCCCTCGAAGGAACCGACACCAAGGGGGAGCCCGCTTGGAAGAGATTCTCAGAAAGCTCACCGGAACAGTCGGTCTCACCGGGATGGAGGAATCGGCCGCCCAGGTCGTCCGCGAGCTCTGGGAACCGTACACCGACGAGCTGCGCACGGACCGGATGGGGAGCGTCATCGGGTTCAAGCGGGGAGACGGACCCAAGGGCGAACGGCTCCGTCTGGCCGTTCTGGCCCACCTCGACCAGATAGGCCTCGTTGTGCACAAGATCGAGCCGGGCGGCTACCTGCGCCTCCACCGGGTCGGCGGGGTGGACCGGCGCATCCTGCCGGGTCAGCTCCTCACCGTGTGCGGCTCCGAACCGCTGAAAGGCGTCGTCGGCTCGGTACCCCCCCACCTGCAGCAGGCCGGCGAGAAGAACTCCGTCACCTCCTGGAACGACCTCTACCTGGATACCGGGTTACCGGAGCGCGAGGTGCGTAAGCGGGTTCGGGTGGGCGACCCCGTGGGTTACCCCACGTCCTGTGTCGAGCTCGCCAACGACCGGCGGGCGATGTCCGGGGCCGACGACCGCTGCTCCGTGGCCGCCGTCACCTGGGCGCTCAGGCTCGCCCGGCGCCAGCGGCACACACACGACATCTACGCCGTCGCCGAGGTGCAGGAGGAGTGGACCGGCGTCGGCGCCTCCGCGGCGGTCTACGGGATCGAGCCGCACTGCGCGATCATCGTTGACGTGGATCAGGGGCGCCACGAGGGGGTCTCGGATAAGGACTCCGTCGAGCTCGGCAAGGGGCCGGCGATCAGCTTCGGTCTCAACAACCACCCCGCGCTGGTTGAGGCGACCCTGAAGGTCGCCACGGCCCAGAACATCCCCCACCAGAAGTTCTTCTGGCCCAGCCCCTACGGCACCGACGGGTCCACCGTCGAGACCCTCCACTCCGGCATCCCGACCATCAACATGGGCATCCCCCTCTCCTACATGCACTCCACGGTGGAGATGCTGGACATGGGCGACGTGAAGAACACCGGTCGGCTGATCCTCGCCGTCGCCGACGCCGACGCTCTGCCGGTCATCCCGCCGGTGGACTGGTAAAGGACTCATCCATGCTGGGTAGGCTCTCCAACGCCTTCGGCACGTCGGGGTACGAGACCCAGGTCCGCGAGCTCATCCTGGGCGAGATCGCAAAGATTGTGGACCTGCACCAGGTGGACACGCTGGGCAACCTGATCGTTCGGGTGCCCGGCCGCGCCCGGTATAAAGGTCCCCGCCTCCTCATCTCGGCCCACATGGACGAGGTCGGCTTCGTCACGAGCGAAATCACCGGCTCCGGCGACCTGAAGTTCCACAAGATGGGCGGCACCGATGACCGCGTGCTTTTGAGCAAGCGGGTCGTCGTCCGCCACGAGGGACAGAGCGTTCCGGGCGTCATCGGTATGAAGAGCCCACACCTGCACAAAAAGCGCGAGGAGTTCGAACAGGTCATCGAGCACGACAAGCTGTACGTGGACATCGGCTGCAGGAAGATGGAGGAGGCGGAGAAGCTCGTCGGCGTGGGGGACCCAATCTACTACGACACAAGCTACTTCGAGCAGGGCGGCCGGGCCTTCGGGAAATGCTTCGACGACCGCGCCGGCTGCGCATGTCTAGCACTTCTCGTCAAGGGATCGCCGAAACTGACCGGTGGTACGCCCTTCTACGCCGCCTTCACCACCCAGGAGGAGATAGGGGTCCGGGGGGCGCGGGTGATCGGGAACGCGGTGAAACCCGACGTCTACATCGCCGTCGAGGGCACCGCCGCCGGGGAGGGACCGCCGTCGTGGCGCGGCCGCGACGCCTCGCCCTCCACCGAGCTGGGCAAGGGACCGGCGCTCTCCATCCTCGACCAGACCCACATCGCCGACCCCGCCTGGCTCGAGTTCGTGCAGAGCGTCGCCCGCGTCGAGAACATCCCGTACCAATTCAAAAGGTTCGTGACGGGGGGCACCGAGTCCAGCGTCGTGCAGCGGAGCATGGCCGGCGTGCGCGTCGTGACCATCTCGGTCCCGGTCCGCTACATCCATTCCCCGGTGGGCATCCTCGACAGGGGCGATTACCGGAACACGAAGCGGCTCGTCGCCGCCGTCATCCGCCGCCTCGAGGAGTTCAAGCCCTAGCCGAACAAGGGGGTGAGCCAGGGGTAAGTCCCTTGTCTTACCCCTGCGAAAGGACTACCGATGGAGGAAACCATCCGCGCCCTGTGCCAGCTCTACGGCCCCTCGGGTCACGAGGAACGGGTTGTGGAGAGGATCGAGAAGATGGTGAAGCCGCACGTGGACGAGCTTCGCCGCGACGTGATGGGCAACCTGCTGACCCGGATCGGCTCTGGCGGCAGTAAGCTGATGTTCACCGCCCATACCGACGAGATCAGCGTGGTGGTGCACTATATAGACGAAAAAGGGTTCGCCCGCATCTCCCCCGTGGGTGGGGTGCAACCGCTGTGGCTCTACGGGCGGCGGGTCCAGTTCGCCAACGGCACCATCGGCGTCATCGGCCGGGAGCAGCTCGGCACCGAGCCGAAGAATACGGACTGGAACAACCTGTTCCTCGACGTGGGGGTCACCTCGGGCAAGGACGCACAGAAACTCATCGCCGTGGGCGACTTCGGGGTATTCGTGCGCTCCACGGTCGCCCAGGGCAGGGTCGTCATCTCCAAGGCGCTGGACGACCGCATCGGCTGCGCCGTCCTCGTCGAGGCGCTCAAGAAATTGAAGAAGAAGGCGAAGAACGAGGTCCACTTCGTCTTCACCGTCCAGGAAGAGGTGGGCGTCCGCGGCGCGCGGACCAGCGCCTGGAGCGTCACCCCCGACGTGGGCTACGCCGTGGACATCACCGGCTGGGGGGATACGCCCCTCGTCGAACCGATGAACGTCGAGCTGGGGAAGGGCGTGGCGATAAAGGCCATGGACCAGGGGACCATCGTCTCGCCCAAGGTCCGCAAGCTGATGGTGGACACGGCCGCGGCGAAGGGCATCCCGTACCAGATGGAGGTGCTGCGCGGCGGCGCCACCGACGCCTTCGCCATCCAGTTCACGAAAACCGGCGTGCCCTGCGGCGTCATCTCCATCCCGACCCGTTACGTCCACCAGCCCAGCGAGATGGCGCACATGGACGACTTCGCCGGCGCCGTGAAGCTGGTCTGCGCCCTGGCCAACGCCGACCATTCGGCGGTCCTGGCCACCTGATTCCGAGCCCCTGTGTAATTAAACGGGTCGCTTAGTAGGCCCGTTTTTTATTGGGTTATCAATGGATTAGGGCTGCCCTTTGTATTCTATCTCTTTCAGGAAGAGGTTTGCCTACGGATTGTGGTTTCATGTCCCCTCTCCCTCTTAGGGAGAGGGCTAGGGTGAGGGTCGGGGTTTGTGACGGAAACGGCGGTCAGCAGAGAACTCGTCCTACGGGGCCGTCCTACAAAATCTCAAATAGTGGGGTGCAGGCCAAGGGTAAGGGCTGCCTTATAAAAAGGCGGGGACTGAAGTCCCCGCCCTACATTTAAGGTGAGGCGAGCCTACGGGTCAGGGTGAGGGCTATTGCATGTCCCCTCCCCCCACTGGGGGGAGGGCCAGGGAGGGGGGGGTACGGAGCCCCCGCCCTACATTTAAAAGGAATTCGTAGGGGCCGACCTGAAGGTCGGCCCACGGGCGGGTCTGGAAACACGCCCCTACGCCATCGCAATCCATGAGGATCGGGCCGGGGTGAGGGTTGCCGAATTTTCCCTCTCCCTGTGGGAGAGGGATTAAGGGTGAGGGCTGACTTTGACCGATAAACCAAAGACCGACCCGTAGGTCGGCCCTCGTCAACGATTGGTGGAGATGAGCGGGATCGAACCGCCGGCCTCAGCCTTGCGAAGGCTGCGCTCTCCCAGCTGAGCTACATCCCCTCAACCCCCAAAATATGGGGGGGCATTTTTGCATGAGAGCATTCGTTTGGGACAAGTACCGCATCGCTCGCGGCGGTTGCCCTTGAATGAATTAAACCGTTCTCCGCGGAACCGGGGTCCAGCGCGCTGCGCTTCAAGAAAAATGAAAGAACTGATAAAGGCTTCGCTCGCGGCGCTGACTCTCGAATGGATTATGGCGTTTGTCGCGGAACTGCGGTCCAGCGCGCTGCGCTGGTGGCGGAGAGGGAGGGATTCGAACCCTCGAGGGGAGGATAAGTCCCCTACGCGATTTCCAGTCGCGCCCCTTCGACCAACTCGGACACCTCTCCGCGTGCCTGGAGTTCGAAGCTGTTAGTGGGGCGTGTATCTGTACGTCTGTTAAGTACTTCTTGGAATGGCCCGCGGTGCATCGTTTAACGTACTGAACCATTCGTCACGAACCGGGGTCCAGCGCCCCGCGCTTCAAGAAAAATGTAAGAACTGAAAAAGGCTGCGCTCGCGGCGGTTGTTATTGAATGAATGAAACCGTTCCCCGCGGAACCGCCGGCGGCTCAGCCGCTGGCGGAGAGAGAGGGATTCGAACCCCCGGTGGGCATACGCCCACAGCGGATTTCGAGTCCGCCGCATTCGACCAACTCTGCCATCTCTCCGGCGCGCCCGCGAGTATAACCGAGGGTGTAGAGGCTGTCAAGAAGCGGCTCGGAGGCGCCTTGCGCTCGACCGGGGCATCGGTTATTCTCAGGTCGCTAACGCAGCGGGGGCCGTGAATGTCGTTGCCGAAAAACATCGTCCGGTTGAGTGCATTCGAGTGGCGCATAGAACCGGGGTACGTCGGCGGGATGCTCCGTCCGGCGCGGGTCTTCGTCGGTGAGGAGGAGCTGGGGCGCGCTCACGCCGACGGCGCCCTGCGGCAGATAGCCGAGGTGGCGTGCCTGCCGGGCGGCGTGGGGGAGGCGCTCGCGATGCCGGACATCCACCTCGGGTACGGCTTCCCGATCGGCGGCGTGGCGGCCTTCGACGCCGAGGAGGGCATAGTAAGCCCCGGCGGCGTGGGGTACGACATCAACTGCGGTGTGCGGGCCCTGACGACGACGCTCACCGCGGACGAGGTCCGGAAGCGGGTGGACCGGCTGGCCGACACCCTTTTCCGGCAAGTCCCCTGCGGCGTGGGCTCGCATACCCGGGAGTCCTTCTCCGACGATGAACTGGGCCGCGTCATGTGCGACGGCGCCGGGTGGGCCGTGGCCCTGGGGCGGGGCTTCGGGGAGGACCTATCCGCCTGCGAATCGGAGGGCGCGGTGCAGGGTGCCGATCCCCGGGCCGTTTCCGCCAAGGCCAAGGAGCGCGGGCGGGACCAGCTGGGCACCCTGGGGTCGGGGAACCACTTCCTCGAGGTGCAGCGCGTGGCCGAGGTGTACGATCCCGCAGTCGCCGCCGAGTGGGGCGTCGAGACCGTGGACCGGGTCACGGTGATGATTCACTGCGGCAGCCGCGGCCTGGGGCATCAGGTCTGCGACGATTACCTGAAGCTGCTCACTGCGGGCGGGGGGGATTGGCCGAATCGGGAGCTGGTCTACGCCCGGATCGGTTCCCCCGCGGGCGGGCGGTATTTGGCGGCGATGGCCGCGGCGGCCAACTACGCCTGGGCGAACCGCCAGCTCATCGCCCACGCGGTGCGCGGCGTTTTCGCAAAAATCTTCGGCGTCCGGCCGGAGGAATTTTCCCAGATTTACGACGTGGCCCACAACGTGGCGAAGTTCGAAGAGCACGCCGTGTGCGGTCGGAGGCGGAAGGTGCTCGTCCACCGCAAAGGGGCGACCCGGGCCTTTCCCGCCGGTCATCCCGACCTCCCGGAGCGTTTCCGCCCCCTGGGGCAGCCGGTGATTCTGCCCGGCGACATGGGGACGGGCAGCTACCTGCTCCTCGGCATGCCCGGCGTTTTGGAGAAAAGCTTCGGCTCGACGGGTCACGGGGCCGGTCGGCGGATGAGCCGCAAGGAGGCGGTGCGGACCCTCCGGGGTCGGCGGGTGGTCGAGGAACTGGGCGAGCGGGGCGTCACCGTCCGCTGGGAGGGGCGGGACACGCTCTACGAGGAGCACCCCCTGGCGTACAAGGACGTTCACGAGGTGGCCGCGGTCTGCGAGGGGGCGGGGCTGGCGCGAAGGGTCGTGCGTCTCGAGCCGATGGCGGTGATCAAGGGATGACCTACGACGTGGTCGTTGTCGGTGGCGGTGCGGCGGGTCTGACGGCGGGATTGTCCGCCGCCCGGAGCGGCGCGCGGGTTTTGATCCTGGAGCGCGGCCCCCGGCCGGGGCGCAAGATTCTCGTCACCGGGAACGGCCGCTGCAACCTGACCAACGCCCTGGCCGATGGGATCGAGCATTACCGCGGTGCCGAGCCGCGTTTCTGCTACGGCGCCCTGCGCCGGTTCACCGTCGCCGACACCCTGGCCTTTTTTTCAAAATTGGGTGTCCCCTGCGTGGACGAGGGGGACGGCCACTACTACCCCCGGTCCTTCTCGGCGGCTGACGTCGCCGATTCCCTGGAGCTCTCCTACCGCGAGGCCGGCGGCGAGGTGGTCGCCAACGCGCGGGTCGTCGGGCTGGCCCCCGGTCCGCCCTGGGTCATCGCGGGGGCGGGCGGAAGAAGCTGGTCCGCCCGGGCGGCGGTTCTGGCGACGGGCGGCCGCTCGGCGCCCAAGACCGGCTCGGACGGCGACGGTTTTTCCCTGGCCGCCAAGCTGGGGCATCGGGTGACGCCGTCGGCCCCGGCCATCGTCCCGCTCACCATCGCGGGCAATTTTTCCCACTTCCTCCAGGGTGTGAAAGTGACGGCGGTGTTGCGGGCTCCCCGGTCGGGGTTGATAGCGGGGCCCGCGGAGCTGATGTTCGCCCACTACGGCGTTTCCGGGCCGCTGGCCCTGGGGCTCTCCGTGGAAATAGGGCTGGCCCTCGAAGGCGGTCCGCTGGACCTGGAGCTGGACCTCTTGCCCGAGATGGAACCTGAAGATCTGTCCACCTTCCTACAATCACGCGCTCTTGCGCACCCCAGGCGCGAGCTGGGGAACCTCCTCCTGGGCGTCCTGCCGCGGAAGGTTTTTCCGGCGGTGCTCCGACAGCAGGGGATAGACCCCGGCAAAACCGTCGCCGATTTGACGGGGGAGCTGCGGGAACGGCTGGTCGGCCTCCTGAATGCGTACCCCATGGTCTGCACCGGTACCCTGGGGTGGGACGAGGCGGCGGCGACGCTCGGCGGCGTGGACACGTCGGAGGTGGAGCCGAAGACCCTGGAGAGCCGGATGCACCCCGGCCTCTTCTTCGCGGGCGAGGTTCTCGACGTCTGCGGGGAGTGCGGGGGGTTCAACCTCCAGTGGGCCTGGTCCTCGGGGTACGTGGCCGGCTCGAGCGCGGCCGGCGCGGATTGAGCTTTGCGTTAAAAAAAAAAGCCGGCGGTCCCGGCCTTTTTTTTATGCACGGACGCCTAGCCGACCACCTTGATCTTCCATCCGATTTCCGCCCCGGTCCAGACCTCCTCGGCGAGGTCCTGTTTCTCGGCCGGGACGCGGACCGCCATGCTGCAGTCGGTGTCGCCCGGCGGGTTGGGGGCGAGCTTCGCCTCGATCCCCCTTCTGACGGCCGAGCGGTAGGCCATCATGGTCCGGGTGTTCGAGCCGAAGGTGTAGTAGGCGAAACCCGTCACGCGAGTATTTCCCCCAACGTTCGGTCCAGCACGTCCAGGTCGTCTTCGGTGTTGAAGGGGCCGAGGCTGATCCGCACGGCGCCAGTCTCGAGCGTGCCCGCCAGCCCGTGCGCTCCCGGGGCGCAGTGCAGGCCGGAGCGGACCTGAATCCCGCCGCGTTCCTCTAAATCGGCGGCCAGCCGGTTGGCGTCCCGGCCGGGGACGGTGAACGCGGCGAGGGGGACCCTGCCCAGGGCGTCGGGCGGGCCGAGCAGGCGGGCTCCGTTTTTTCCGAGGATGCCCAGGAGCCTTTTCAGCAGGCGGGTCTTTTGCCGGTGCAGCTCCTCCACGCCGCGGTCGAGGACCCATCCGATGCCGGCAGTGAGCCCCACCAGGCCGACGACGTTGTAGGTGCCGCATTCGAGCCGCTCGGGCAGCTCCTCGGGCATGTCCTCGGACGTGGGTGTCCCGCCGCCCCCGCGCAGGAGGGGGATCGGCTCGACGCCCGGGGCCGCGTACAGCCCGCCGGTGCCCTGAGGTCCGAGCATCCCCTTGTGTCCGGTGAAGGCGGCCACGTCCACGCCCCACCTCTCCAGTTCGAGGGGGACGACGCCGGAGGCCTGGGCGATGTCGGCCAGGACCAGGGCGCCGTGCGCGTGGGCCACCCCCGTGAGCTCGGCGAGCGGCTGGACGGTTCCCAGGACGTTGGACACGTGGTTCAGGCAGAGCATCCTCGGCCGCTTCTCACCGAGCAGGCGGTCCAGGTCGTCGGGGTCGTGGGGCCGGGTGTGATCGGACGGGGCGAACCAGTCCAGCTCGATAAGCCCCCGGCGGGCCAGGTCCAGGAGAGGTCGTCGCACGGCGTTGTGGTTGGTGACGCAGGCGAGGACGCGGTCTCCCGGTTTCAAGAGGCCGTAGAGCGCCTGGTTCAGGGCCCAGGTGGCGCCGGAGCCCAGGCAGATGCGCTGTGGCCGCGTCACGCCGAAGAGCCGGGCCGCCGCCTCCCGGGTTGCAAAGACCGACTGAGCGGCCTGGATGGCCCGGGTATGAGAACCGCGCCCCGCCGAACCGCCCTCCTCGGTGAGGAAACGGGTCATGGCCTCCGCGACGGCGGGCGGTTTTGGCCAGCTCGTGGCCGAGTTGTCCAGGTAGATGTATCTCGATTCGCTCATCGGGGTTCGGAGGTTGGGAGGCACCGTTTGAAGGCGTCGGTGAGCCAGGTCGGCGGACGCCGGGGCGTTCCGTCCCGGTTCGTCACCGCGTGCCGGGTGAAGCCGGTGACCAGGAGCTCGCCGTCGCGGTGAACCTCGTAATCAATGCGCAGGCTGGCCGGCCTGAGCTCGCCGACCGAGGCGGTGACCTCGACCAGGTCGTCGTACCGCGCGCTATTCACGAACCTGGCGCCCGTTTCCACCGCGGGAAGGTAGTAGCCCCGCCGCTCCATCTCGGCGTAGGGGAGTCCGGCCTCGCGGAGGAGCTCGGTGCGCGCCGCCTCGAACCATACCAGGTAGTTGACGTTGTAAACGATGCCCATCTGGTCCGTATCGGCGTAGAGAACCCGGCGGGTGATGGTGTGGGAAGGCATACGACCCTCTTCGGCGGTGTCGCGCACGATTATATAAGTTTCAATAAAGGCGGGCAAGCGGGCGGATGTAGCCGCGCCGCTTCACAAGCCGGAGGCCGTCTGGTAAGATACCCGCTCCCCACTGCGCGAGGTTGCCGTGTACCCCGTTTTTCTCCGCGACATCCCGAATCCGCTCACCGGCGGGACCTTCGACATCCGATGGTACGGCGTCTGGTTCATGGTGGCGCTCCTCGTCGGTCTCGTTCTTTTCGCCCGGCGCGGCAGGCGCATGCTCGGACTGCCCTTCGACGACGTCCTCCTCCTGTCGGTGATCATCATCGTTGCCGGTCTTCTCGGGGCCAAGTTGCTCACGGTCTTCGTCCGGTTGGACGACTTCTGGGCCGATCCCCTGGGTTTCCTCTTCGGTCGGAGCAACATCAGCATCACCGGCGGCCTGTTGGGGGGCGGTCTGGCGCTCTGGTTGATTTCCCGGCGTAAAGAGGGAATCGGATTCCTCGGAGTGGCCGACGCCCTGGCCGGAGCCTTGCCGCTGGCCCAGGCCGTGGGGCGTCAGGGATGCTTTTCCGCCGGGTGCTGCTACGGGAAACCTACCGCCGGCTGGTGGGGCGTCACCTTCACCCACCCGGATTCGGTCTGCGGTCTGAAGGGCGTCCCGCTGATCCCGACCCAGCTCTTGGAGTCGGGGCTGAATCTGCTTCTCTTCTTCGGGATAATCCTTTTCGAGAAATACGCCAGGAAAAGGCGCCAGGGGGCGACCTTCCTCGTGTACGGCTTCGGCTACGGGCTGATCCGCTTCGCGATGGACTTCCTCCGGGCCGACAAGCAGGTCTTGTGGCTGGGGCTGACGACGAACCAGTGGGCGGTCGTCGTCGGCTTCGTGCTGTTGGGGCTGGCCTGGTGGCGGCTTCTGCCGAAAGCCTCTCTTGCGGTCGAGGTTTATGCGGACCCGCCGGCGCGGAGGCTCTTCCCGCCGAGAAAGAAGAAGTGATTCCACTGCCGGGCCAAAACGGCACTCTCCCCCGCGGCGATGTCAAGCTGGCGCTTTAAACGCGGGGACGGTACGTCGTAAAACGGCCCGTGTCGGCCGATTTCCTTTGGCACGCTGCTTGCTTTAACCCTCAACAGACAAGCCTATCCCATCATTGGAGTAAACCTCTTAACTCAGCCTTTCCCGGAGGAAACCATGAAGTTCAAGCCTCTTGGTGACCGCATTCTGGTCAAGCGCCTCGAGGATGAGACCGAGAAAACCACGGGCGGCATCATCATCCCCGACACGGCCAAGGAAAAGCCCCAGCGCGGGAAGGTCGTCTCGCTGGGCGAGGGCAAACGCACCGAGGAGGGCAACATCCTCCCCATGCGCCTGAAGAAGGGCCAGGAGATTCTCTTCGGCAAGTACTCCGGCAATGAAGTCAAGATAGACGGCAAGGAGTACATCATCATGCGCGAGGACGACGTCCTGGGCGTCATCGAGTAGCCAAAGACACACTTTTCGTTTTTAAGGAGACATCCGATGGCTAAGATCCTGGAATTTTCCGAGGAAGCCCGGAGAGATATGCTCGATGGCGTGACGATTCTCGCCCGGGCGGTCAAGGCGACCCTCGGTCCCCGGGGGCGCAACGTCGTCCTGGACCGCAAGTTCGGCTCGCCCACCGTGACCAAGGACGGCGTCACCGTCGCCAAGGAGATCGAGCTGGAGGAGCCCTTCCAAAACATGGGCGCCCAGATGGTCCGCGAGGTCGCCTCGAAGACCTCGGACGTGGCCGGCGACGGGACCACCACCGCCACCGTGCTCGCCGAGGCCATCTTCCGCGAGGGGATACGCAACGTCACCTCGGGCGCCAACCCCATGAGCCTCAAACGCGGGATAGACAAGGCCGTGGCGATGATCGTCGAGGGCCTGAAGGACGTCTCCCGCGACGTGGGCGACTCCCTCGAAATCGAGCAGGTCGGCACCATCTCCGCCAACAACGACTCGGAGATAGGCAAGAAGATCGCCGAGGCCATGGAGAAGGTGGGCAAGGAGGGTGTCATCACCGTCGAGGAGTCCAAGGGGATGGAGACGACCCTGGACCTCGTCGAGGGCATGCAGTTCGACCGCGGCTACCTCTCGGCTTACTTCGTCACCGATCCCGAGCGCATGGAGGCGGTGCTGGAGGATGCCCTCGTGCTGATCCACGAGAAGAAGATCAGCTCGATGAAGGACCTGTTGCCGCTTCTGGAGAAGGTTGCCCAGTCCGTCCGACCGCTCTTGATCATCGCCGAGGACGTGGAGGGCGAGGCGCTGGCCACCCTGGTCGTCAATAAAATCCGCGGCACGCTCAAGGTCTGCGCGGTCAAGGCCCCCGGCTTCGGCGACCGGCGCAAGGAGATGCTCAAGGACGTCGCCATTCTCACCGGCGGCCAGGTCATCAGCGAGGAACTGGGGCTCAAGCTGGAGAACGCCACCCTCAACGACCTGGGCAAGGCCAAGCGCATCACCGTGGACAAGGACGACACCACCCTCGTCGAGGGCGCCGGCTCCCAGAGTGAAATCGAGGGCCGGATCAACACCATCAAGGCCCAGATCGAGAAAACCACCAGTGACTACGACAAGGAGAAGCTCCAGGAGCGGCTGGCCAAGCTGGCCGGCGGCGTGGCGGTAATCAAGGTCGGCGCGGCCACCGAGACCGAGATGAAGGAGAAGAAGGCCCGCGTCGAGGACGCCCTGCACGCCACCCGCGCCGCCGTCGAGGAGGGCATCGTCCCCGGTGGAGGCGTCGCCTACCTGCGCGCCATGGCCAAGCTCGACGGGCTCAAGCTCGAGGGCGACGAGGCCACCGGCGTGGAAATCATCCGCAAGGCCCTGGAGAAGCCGCTCTATCACATCGCCGACAACGCCGGCGTCGAGGGGGCGATCGTCGTCGAGACGGTCAAGGCCAAGAAAGGCTCCGCGGGCTTCAACGCCTACACCAACGAGTACGGCGACATGTTCAAGATGGGCATCGTGGACCCGACCAAGGTCACGCGCATCGCCCTGCAGAACGCGGCCTCCATCGCCGGGCTCATGCTCACCACCGAGGCGTTGGTGACCGACAAGCCCGAGGAGGAGAAGTCGATGCCCGGAGGCGGCATGGGCGGCGGCGGCATGGGCATGTACTAGACCCTCGGTCGAGTTGGAACATGAGAATGAGGCGGGAGTCCTTCCCGCCTTTTTTTATCATGAACACGTTGAGCCGGTCTACCGGTCACACGGTTTCCTTCTCCCCATGGGAAGTCTTCGATGCGCGGGATTAATGGTGATGGCGGCCTTAGAAAAAACGGGCCGACCTAAACGGCGCGCCGTCGGTCGGCCCCTACGTCATCGCAACCGGGGTGAGGGCAGCCTTATACCCCCTCTCCCCCCTGGGGAGAGGGCTGGGGTGAGGGGTAAAATGGCGGCCCACAAAGGGACCACCCTACATTTAGGCTTTTTTCCGGTTCAGGGGTACACGATGAGCCCCAGCCAACCGGACAGGCCCACACCTATCCCGATCGGCCCGTCGTTCCACAGTATCGCTTCACGCCCGACGCCCACCGAAAGCTTCACGTCGGCCAGCAGCGCCAAGCCGTGGACGAACTCCCACCGCCAGCCGCCGTCCAGGTTCATCTCCCACCAGGCGTATTTCACGCGCAGCTCCCAGTCGTACCAGTCCCGGGTGAGGGGGTAGCTCATCCCGGCGCCGAAGCCGAAGCGCAGCGCCTGCCGCCGGGCCAACTCGTAGTACCGCACCAGTCCCAGGGTCATCCGGTTCACCGTGTCGAACTCGAAGTTTACGCCGTAGGTGAACTCGAGGGCGGTGCCGTCCGGGTCGAGGAAGACCTCCAGACCGAAGGTAGTCCGCCAGCCACCGCCGGAAGGCCAGGTGTAGGCCTCCACACCTCCGCGAACCCCGGCGAAGGGCACCGCGACCGACACGGAGAAAAGAAGGGAAAGGATGACGAAAATGCGCCGGGGCATCGTACTCGGTCTAGAAGTAGTAGTTTACGCCCAGGCCGATACCCCACTGGACGCTGCCCGCGAAGTCGAAGAAGGTCGTCGGCCGCAGGGCGAGGAAGTTTATGGGAAAGAACTCGATCCCACCGTTGATGTTGAAGCCCACCTGGGTCAGTTTACCGTCGCTGTCGTTGTCGGAAAACGCTTTCCAGGAGCCCATGTCCAGGGCGATGCCCGCCCCCAGGAAGGCGGTGAACGTCTCGCTCAGAGGGATGTTGTACTGGGCCCCCAGGTCCACGTGAATCAGGGTGGTGTACTCGCCGAGGCCGAAATCCAGGCCCAGCTTCGCCGCCAGGTTCTCCGCGAAGTAGTACGCCCCGGAGACGCCGACCAGGAAGCCGCCGCCGTCGTGGCCGTAGGGGCTGTTCACGGGCCAGGTCATGTAACCCAGCATCAGCCCGGCGGAGATGGCCCCGGGCTCGTGAAAATTGCCCTCGGCGGCGGGAGTCGCCTGAGTGGTCGTCTCCTCCCCTTCGCCGGGGTCGTAGGTGACCTCCTCCCGGGCCGCGCTCGGTGCGATCAAGGCCGTCAGCAGGCAGAAAAGCAGTGTGTACCTCATATCGGCGTCCTCGGTTTTGGTTGAGAGGTTATTGAAGCAGTATAGCATGGTAGGGCAACGTCTTACAATTCTTACCCTTGACTAAAAAACGTCAGCGGGCTAAACTTCAATGGGGTCCGGTAAAAAACTCCCCGGGGGGGATGTTCGCCCAAATGGCCAAGCGATTCCAGCTCGGACCGGAAATCGAGCGTTACACCCAGCTCCTGGCGCGCGATCCCGATTCCCTGGCCTTCGTGCCCCTGGCGGACGCCTACCGCAAGAGCGGCCTCTTCGAGGAGGCCTTCGCGGTGCTCAAACGGGGGATGGGCCGGCGACCGGATTACATCCCCGCCAAAATCGTTTTAGGCAAGTGCTACCTGGACCTCGGCAACTACCCCAAGGCCGAGACCACCTTCGAGGATATCCTGCGGATGGACCGGGACAACCTGGTGGCGCTCTCCTCCATGGCCAATGTCAGACTGCACCAGCGTCGCTACGGCGAGGCGGCCACGATCTACCGCCGCATCCTCGAGCTCGACCCGTCCAACGATGCCGCGGCCCAGCAGTTGGCGAAACTGGAGGGAAAGGCCCTCTCGCAGAACCAGGGTGAGGTCATCGAGATAGACATCGAATCCACCGCGACGACGGCCTCACCCACCGAACCGCTTTCCGGCGAGATCGAGGAGGTCGGTGAGAAGACGTCGGACACCCTCGACTTCGAGAACGTGATGCGGGCCGAATCCATCCCCTCGTCCCGGGAGACCGGCGAGGGTTGGCCGGACGTGGAGGCGCCCGCGAGTGTACCGGTCTCCGCGGAGGGGTCCCGGAAAACCGGCGACGCGGCCGATTTTACGTCGGATGCCGGCAGGATGACGACCGGCGCGGAACCGAATGACTCCGGCTCGACCGGCGAACCCACGGAGATTGATTTGGATTTTATCCCCCCGGCGGCTCCCCTCGACATCGCGGATGAGAAACCCCGGATAGCCACCCCCGGGAAGGGCGGGGTTTCCCTGGACGCGTCGAAAGGCGGGGAGGAGCCACCGGTGAGGCACGCCGGCGACGAGCCCGAAATCGAGGTCGAAGTGCCCGTGCCTCCGCCGCCCGACACCGAGGAGCTGGCCCTCGTGGAACCGGAGACCGTCGAGGTGATGTCCGAGGACGAGGTGCCCCCGGAGATACCCCCGGTGAGGAACACGGCTCCGGTCATCCCCACCGAAGAATCCCATAAACCCGCTTTCAAGACCTTCTCGAGCTGGCTGTCCGGCATGGCCGGAGGAAAAGACGAAGAGGAAAAGGACAAAGGAGTCGAGTAGTGAATGAGGTCGTGGAAATCCTGAAACGCCTGATCGAGGTCAGAGAGGTCAAGGTCGCCGTCGTTGTCGGGGAGGACGGGCTCGTGCTCGATTCCGCCGGCACTGAGGAGGCCGACGTCGAGGCCATCGGGGCGATTTGCGCCAGCGGCTACATCTCCTTCAAGCAGATCGGCGAGGAGCTCAACTACGGGGCCGTCGTCCAGTCCGTTACCCGATTCCAGTCCGGCGTCATCGTCCTCTCCCGGCTGCCGAACCAGTTTACCCTGGCCGTGGTGGCGACGGAGAAGGCCAACCTGGCCAAGGTCTGGGACGCCACCGGTGGAATCATCACCGAGATGGCGCGGTTGCTGCGTTAGGACGACGCCGCGGAATTGGATTATCAAACCCGACTCATTGAGGCCGCTCTGGCTGCCCTGGACGAGCGCCGGGGCGGCCATGTGATAAGAACGGCGCGGGTCGCCGCGGGGCTCTCTCCGGGGATGGAGGAGCGTTTCCGCGAGCTCGCCCTGCCGACCGAGGAGCCGGTCGCCGGTGTGCCGCTGGCCTCGCGGGCTTATCTGGCCGGCATCCTGCACGACTCCCACCGTGACGGCGCCGGCCCTACACCCGATTTCCCCCTGGACGAGATCGAGGCGCGCCATCCCTGGAAGCTCGCCCACGCCGCCCTGGCGGCCCAGTTCGCCCACGACGGGGGACTGCGCGACGCCGGCGTGCTCTTCGCCGTCAGGTACCACACCATCGGTCACCCCTCGCCGACGCCGCTGCTGTGCTCCCTGATGCTGGCCGACGCCCTCGAGCCAGGCCGCGTGTACGAGGGCGTGGAGGAGATTCGCGGGACCCGGGACCCCGTCGCCGCTCTGGTGAAGCGTCTGAAGAGCACCACCGGTTTCGTCGCCGGCCGGGGGCTTGAGGTGCACCCGAACGCCTTGGCCCAGATTGCGACCCTGGAACGGGCTTTAAGATGACCATCGCCCGGAAATCACCGCCCGAGGGGGAGGAGCTTGTACGCCTCATCGCGCTCTGCCTCGACGAGGGCAAAGCCGAGGATGTCGTCGCCCTCGACCTGAGAAATATAGGGGCGATGAGCGACTATTTCGTCATCGCCTCGGGGGTCACCGACAACCATGTCCGCGCACTGTGCGAGCGAATCGAGCGCGACCTCACCCCGCGCGGCGCCAAGCCGCTCCACCGCGAGGGGTTCGAGACCTGGAACTGGGTCCTCTTGGACTACTTCGACGTGGTCGTGCACGTCTTCCGTCGCCCGGTGCGGCGGTACTACGACCTCGAGCGGCTCTGGGGCGACGCGCCGGAGCTGGAGCTGGGGCTGTAGATGTTCACCGTTCGGCTGCTCACCGTTTCCCCGACGCGGCGCGATTTCGTCCGGGAGGGGCTTGCATTCTACATCGAGCGCCTGAAACACTTCTGCAATTTTCATCTAGTGGAGGTGCGCGAGGCTCCCCTGAAGGAGGGGGAGAAGGGCGGAATGGAGTGGGCCCGCCGCCGGGCCGCCGTCGCCCTGGCCGCCAAGCGCGCGGGGGGATTCGTCTCCGTCCAGGTGGACCCGAGCGGGCGGCAGCTCACCAGCGAGGAGTTCGCGGTTTGGCTCGACGGGGCGAGGCGGACTAAGCCGGGCCTGGACGTCATCCTCGGCGGAGCCGCGGGGCTGGAGCCGATGAAGGTGGACCTCGTCCTCTCGCTCGGCCCCTGACGCTGCCCCACGAGCTGGCGCGCCTGGTCGTCGTCGAGGGGCTGTACCGCGCCTTTACCATTCTCACCGGCCACCCATATCATAAGTGAATCTATGCCTCTGGAAAATTTACAGAAAAGCCTGTCGGCGATAATCGGTCAAACGGCCGGGGGGCTCTTCGACCTCCCGGACGGTCCGCCCGCTTTCGACCTCTCCCCCTCGGCGGAGCCGAAGTTCGGGCACTTCGCCTGCAACCTGGCGCTGCAGCTCGCGTCCATGCTCAAGCGCAATCCGAGGCAAATCGGCGAGGTCTTGGCCGGAGAGTTAGAGAAGGCCCTGGGGGGCCTGGTGGAGCGTGTCGAGGTCGCCGGGCCGGGCTTCATGAATTTCCACCTCGCCGCCGGGGCGCAGGCCGAGCCCATAAAAACCATCCTTGCGGAGAAGGAGCCGTTCCGCTGGACCGCCGAGAGGCCGCTAAAAATCAACCTGGAGTACGTGAGCGCCAACCCGACGGGGCCGCTGCTGGTGGTGAACGGCCGCGCCGCCGCCATCGGGAGTTCGTTGGCGAGAATCTTAGAGTCAGTCGGTTTTAATGTTAAACAGGAATATTTTGTTAATGACGCAAATACACAGGTCGTAAAATTTGGACAAAGCGTATATAAAGAAAATTTGCAGCGTTATCGTGATATTGGTTTAACTATAACTGATGAAGATATAAACTGGGCTAACGAAGGTGACTATGATACGAACACTGTAAAACAAGTAGCAGATGAGGTATTTAAGAGGAAGAATGCTGCAATAGTGAAAGGTCCAAAGGGCATTTCTAAGGGATTCAATCACGAAGATGAAGTATTCATGAGTGTTGTCGAGCAGCTTATTATTCAATCTAAAACCTTAAAAAGATTTTTAGTTATATTTGATTCAATATATCATGAATATAGTCTATATCACCGTACTGTTGAGCCAAAAGCATTTCAGTTAATTTTAAATAATGCAATTGTTGTGGATACGATTACCATTGAAGAATGGCCGGGGCCAATACTCGATGCCTTAATTCTTTTAAATGAAAGGAATGTTACTTACTCCAAGGATGGAGCCGTCTGGCTGCGGACCACGTCGTATGGCGACGATAAAGATAGAGTTATCCTCCGTTCAAATGGTAAGCCGACATATTTATTATCCGACATCGCCTACCACCTGGACAAATGGCAAAGACTCGGCGGGGACGACGACGCCAAGCTGATGATTGACATCTGGGGGCCGGACCACCACGGCCACATCCTTCCCACCAGGGCCGGCCTCCAGGCCGCCGGCATCCCGCCGGACAGGCTGGAGGTGCTCATCTCCGGCTGGGTGACGCTCAAGCGCGGCGGCGAAATCGTCTCCATGAGCAAGCGCAAGGGGAACATCGTCACCCTGGACGAGCTTCTGGATGAGGTCGGCGTGGACGTGGCGCGGTACATGTTCCTCGAACGCTCGCCCGAGGCGCACCTGGACTTCGACCTGGACCTGGCCGTCCAGCAGTCGTCGGAGAACCCGGCGTACTACATCCAGTACGCCCACGCGCGCATCGCGAGCATCTTCGCCGTGGCCCGGGAGGAGGGTTTTCGCGAGGATGAGCTAGAGGATGGTTTTCTGGCTAAAGTAGACCTGACGCCCCTCTTCACCGACGACGACGCGGGAGAGCGTCAGCGGGAGCTCCTGCGGCAGATAATCTTCTACCCCGGCGTCGTCGCGGGCGCCGCGGCGAGCTACGCCCCCCAGCGCGTGACCGCCTACCTGCACAACCTGGCCGGCCTCTTCCACCCGTACTACAAGAAGGTCAAGGTGCTGGTGGAGGACAGGGGGACGGCGCTGGCGCGGCTGGCCCTTTCGCGCGCCTTGCGGAAAGTCCTATACCACGGGCTCGGCCTGTTGGGCATCTCGGCCCCTGAGTCCATGTAACGCCGATCCGCGGACTGGTTTATACTCCACGCAGCGGTTTGTTCAATCCTTAGGAACCTATGCAAAAACTTGTCGGCTTAATCCGACTGATGCGGCCCAAGCAGTGGCTGAAGAACGTCGTCATCTTCGCCGGCGTCGTGTTCGCGCAGTTGTACACCTCCCCGGCGGCGCTTCTGCGCTCCCTGGAGGCCTTCGGCATCTTCTGCCTCCTCTCGGGCGCGGTTTACGCTCTCAACGACGCCGTGGACGCCGAGCGCGACCGCTTGCACCCCCACAAGAAGAACCGCCCGGTCGCCTCGGGCCTGGTACCGCGCCCCTTGGCCTACGTCTGGTCCCTGGTTCTGGCCGTCGGGGGGCTCCTGGCGGCCTGGACGATCACGGACGGCTTCCTCATCGTCGGCGCCTGCTACCTGGGCCTGAACCTCGTTTACAGCTTCTGGGCCAAGAAGGTGGTCATCCTCGACGTCCTCCTCGTCGCCTTCTGCTTCGTGCTGCGGGCCATCGGCGGCGTGGAGGCTCTGGTGGACTTCTCGCCGGGCCTGAAGGTCTCCCCCTGGTTCCTGGCGGTGACGCTCTTCCTGGCGCTCTTTCTGGCCCTGGAAAAGCGCCGGGCCGAGCTCAAATCCCTGGCCGAGGACGCGGAGAGCCACCGCAAGACCCTGAGCGAGTACTCCACGCGCCTGTTGGACCAGATGTCCGCCGTGGTCACCACCGCCACCGTGGTGACGTACAGCCTCTACACCCTCTGGCCCTCGACCGTGGAGCGGTTCGGGACCGAGGGGCTGGTCTACACGGTCCCCTTCGTCCTCTACGGCGTCTTCCGCTACCTCTACGACGTGGAGCAGCGTCGGCTGGGCGGCAACCCCTCCGCCATCCTCTCCAAGGACTTCTCGCTGCTGGTGGACGTGTTGTTATGGGCCGCGGCGGTGGTGCTCATCATCCACTTCAAGCCTTAGCCGCAAAACGAAAGGCGGGCCGAACCCGCCTTTTCTAAAAATGCGACCGGTCAGTCCTCCATCGTCCACTGGTTGATGCCGAACCAGTGGCCGGTGTTGTTGATGTAGTCGTGCTGGGACAAGAGCAGCTCGAAGTGGCCCTCCTCCATCTGGGCCAGGTTCCTGAAGGTCTCGCGGACGGTGGCGTCATTGGCCTTCTTCGACCATTCGGTGTAGAAATCAATGGCGGCCCGCTCCAGGTCTATGGCCGTCTTGATGGCGTGGAGCTCGTTGGCGCCTTCGGCCCCGGCGGTCCTCTCCGCCACCGGGTCGAGCTTCGGGACGAGCTCCGCGATCTCGGTCTGCGAAATTTCTATCGGCTCGATGGGTTTCCCGGCGAAGGCGTCGTTGAACTGCCGCCGCAGAATCTCGTAGTGGTCCACCTCCTCCCGGGCCAGGGTGATGAACATGTTCTTGCCCGTCTCGTCCCTGGTCTGCCGGGCGAACTCCAGGTAGGTGGTGAAACCGGTGATTTCGGCTTCGATGGCCTGTGAGAGCACCTGTGCCACGGTTTTGCTCAAGGGAGCCTCCTGCGCTGAGTCGTTGATTCACGTCGTCTATCTTTTGGTGGCAAGGGGTTTTAATCCTTTGTCCCCTTTATACGGAAAAACGGAAGAGGATGACGTCGCCGTCCCGGACGAGGTAGTCTTTGCCCTCGGTGTGGTAGAGGCCCTTCCTCTTCAGCTCGGCGAAGGAGCCGTGCTGGCGCAGGTCCTCGAAGTGGGCCACCTCGGCGCGGATGAAGCCGCGGGCGATGTCGGAGTGAACGCAGGCCGCCGCCTCGAGGGCCTTACCCCCGCGCGGGAGGGTCCAGGCCCGGGTCTCCTTCTCGTTGGTGGTGAAGAAGCTCTCGAGGCCCAAGGCGTCGTAGCAGGCCCCGACCACCCGCTGGACGCAACCCTCGGGCAGACCGAACTCCCGCCGCATCGGCCCGGCCTCTTCCGGCTCCAGGTCGGTCAGCTCGTCCTCCAGCTTCCCGTGGACGACGAGAGGCTCGCCGGTAAATTTCTCGGTGTCCGCCGACAGGTCGCGCCCGTCGGCGTCCGCGTTCAGGAGTGCAATCATCGGCTTGAGGGTCAACAGGCCCAGGCCGCGGATCAGCTCCTCCTCGGCGGGGGTGAGCTCTACGGCCGAAGCGGGTCCACCCCCCTCGAGCGTCCGCGCCAGCCGTCCGAGGGCCTCCCGCTCGACGGCCGCCAGCTCCAACGCCTTCCTGTCGCCCCGGTCCACCCCTTTGCCAACGCTCCCCATCCGGGTCTGAACCGCGCCGAGGTCTGCCACGCCCAGCTCCAGCAGAAAGACTTCTAAATCTCGGGCCGGATTCACGGAGCCCTCGGGGTGGGGGACGTTCGGGTCGTCGAAGGCGCGCAGAACGACGAGAAGGGCGTCGGCACGGCGAAGCTCGTTGATGAATCGCGCCGCCACCGGTCCCCCGCCCTGACCCCGGGCCAGGCCGGCCACGTCGAGGTAGGTCACCTGCGCCAGGGTCAGCTTCCCCTTCTTCTCCAGCGACCAGAGCCAATCCAGGCGCTCGTCCACCACCGGCGTGACCTCGACGTTGACCTCGACCTTCCCGGGGTGCGGGTCGTGGTGCGATCCGGTCAGGAGGCTGAAGAGTGTGGTCTTGCCGGATTGGGGCAGCCCGCACAGACCGATGTTCATCTTACCCGGTCCGTTCCGATGACGTAAAAAGTATAGCAGCCGGCGCCGTGGCTGTCGAGACGACGGGGTCTGGCTTTCCCCTTGACATCCGCCCGGCGTCCGTCTAAACTACGCCGCGAAAAAGATAGGCAAGGGGTTTACCTTGCCTGCCCGATAGGGGATTGACATGGCTCACAAGAAGGCGGGCGGCTCTTCCAGGAACGGCCGCGATTCCGAGTCCAAGCGCCTCGGGTGCAAGCGCTTCGCGGGGCAGTTCGTCACCGGCGGGTCCATCCTCGTCCGACAGCGGGGGACGGAGTTTTTCCCCGGCCCCGGCGCCGGTCTGGGGCGGGACAACACCGTCTTCGCCCTCTTCGACGGCGTGGTGGACTACTACCGCCGCCGCGACCGCCGCTACATCTCCGTGACGGTCAGGTGACGGAGATTCTCCGCCGGGGTACGCGGGATGCAGTTTGAGAAGAACGAGACGCTCTCTTAAAACCCCGGACGGGGTTTTTTAACATGTTCATAGACCGGGCCAAAATTTACGTTTCCAGCGGCGCGGGCGGCGACGGCGTGGTCAGCTTCCGCCGGGAGAAGTTCGTCCCCCGGGGCGGCCCCGACGGCGGGGACGGCGGTCGCGGCGGGTCGGTTTACCTCGCGGGCACATACGGGCTCAACACCCTCGTCGGCTTCCGCTACCGGCCCCGGTACATCGCCCGCGACGGTAAGCCCGGCGCCAAACAGCGCAGGACGGGCGCCTCGGGGGAGGACCTCGTCGTCTTCTGCCCCGTGGGCACCCAGGCCTACCGCCTGCCAGAGAAAGTCCTCGCGGCCGATCTCGACGAGGACGGCAAGCGGGTCCTTATAGCCCAGGGCGGTCACGGCGGCAAGGGCAACGTCCACTTCGCCACGTCTACCCGGCAGGCCCCGCGTATTGCCACCCCCGGCGGTTCGGGCGAGGGGTTCGAGCTCCAGCTCGAGCTCAGGCTCATCGCCGACGTGGGGTTGGCCGGGATGCCCAACGCCGGCAAGTCCTCCATTCTCTCGCGGCTGACCAACGCCCGGCCCGAGGTCGCCGCCTACCCCTTCACCACCCTGGGGCCCCACCTCGGCGTGGTCGAACTGGACCGGGAGAGGGCCTTCGTCATGGCCGACATCCCGGGCCTGATCGCCGGTGCCAGCGGGGGGGCCGGTCTGGGGCACGATTTCCTGCGCCACATCGAGCGGACCCGCCTGGTGGCCGTGGTGGTGGACGCCGCGGGCTCCGAGGGGCGCGACCCCGTCGGGGATTTCGCCGTCGTTCTCGGTGAGCTGAAGACGCACAGCCCCGCGCTGGTGGCCAAGGTCGCCCTGGTCATCGCCAATAAAATTGACCTGCCCGATGCGACAGCCCACGTGCACCGGCTGCGGGAGGCGGCGGGATTGCCGGTCCTTCCCCTGTCGGCCGTCAGCGGCGCCGGCTGCGACGACCTGGTCTCCTTTCTCACCCGGGAGCTGGAGACGCGGGGGCTGTGGACCGTCGGGCTTCCCACCTCCGACGATGAGCCCTTCGATCCGTGCGCCTGAGCCCGCCCCCATTTTCCTCGTCTATCGAAGCCATATCGGGTATAATTGAGACGGGACGGTGATTACCCTGGAGAGCGCCATGCTCCTGCCGGGCTATAACGACAACATCGAGATTGACGGCGAGGTGTGTCACGTCCAGTCGGAGACACGCGGCGACGTTGATTCCCCATACATCGTCACCCTGGTTTTCGTGGCCGGAGGCATAGTCTACCGCCGGAAAACCGAGTGGCTCGGCGCCGTGGAGTCCGACGAGGCCCTGACCCAGTTCAAAGAGCTCCTGATAGATCAGCACCGATCGGTCATCGCCGAAATCAAGAACAACACCCTCAAGCGGGTCAGCGTCGAGGAGCAGAAGCAGATAGAGATGGACGAGCGCGAGCTCATCGCCCGCTTCCTCGACGAGTGGGCCAGCGAGTGAACCGTCCCTCCGCGCGGCGGTGTATGTACCAGAGGAAGCCCGAATCGTGTTAAAGACAGGAACCGTCACTCCGCGCGGCGGGGTACGGTTGAAAAACGGGACGCTGACCCGGCGGGGATCATCCCCCGCCGTCCGGTGAGCGAGAGTGGCGGAACTGGCATACGCGCTGGATTTAGGTTCCAGTGGCTCCGGCCGTGCGGGTTCAAGTCCCGCCTCTCGCACCAACGCAGCGCGTTGGATCGCTGTTCCGCGGGGAACGGTTTAGGTCGTTCGGGAGCAAACGCCGCGCGCGATGCCTTTATAAGTTTTTCCCTTTTTTTAATGAAGCGCAGGACGTCGGACCCCGGTTCCGCGGGGAGTGGTTTAAGTAATTCGTAAGCAAGCGCCGCGAACGGAGCCCTTTCAATTCGACACCCATCTTTACGGCACCGCCCCCGCTGAATGCAGACCGTAGACCACCTCACCCCCCTCCGATGCCCAAACGCATAGCCACCTTCCTATCCAGCCGCCTCGCCGGTCTGCGCGACTTCCTATCGCTGAAGCTGACCGGCGCTTACCCCCGCCCCATCTACGTCCACGTCGAGATAAACAACACCTGCAACCTCGACTGCGTGATGTGCCCCCGGAACCGGCTCACCCGCCGGTTGACCCTGATGGACGACGGGCTCTACCGGAGCGTCATCCGCCAGCTTGCGGGAATGGGGGTTCCATCCGTCAGCCTGTACCTCTTCGGCGACCCCCTCTGCCACCCGCGTCTGGACGAGATTGTGGCTTACGCCGGCAAGCATGGCGTGGACCCCTTCATCAACACCAACGCCCTGGTTCTCACCGAGGATTGCAGCCGGAAACTCCTCGACGCGGGGCTGAAGGGCATCTTCTTCTCCGTGGATGGCGTCACTCCGGAAGTCTTTGCAGAAGTGCGCCGGGGGGGCGATTTGGGACGGGTGCGGGCCAACATCCTCCGCTTCCTCGAACTGGCTTCCAACTATCAGCCCCGCCCCACAACGGTCATGCAGTACGCCGTTTCCAGGCTCAACGAGCACGAGGTGGACGCCTTCCGGACATTCTGGGAGGGGAAGGTGGACCGGCTCAACTTCACCCGCGTAACCGAGTACGCGGGCATCGAGGGGCTCAAGACCTACGAGTACAAGACACAGGAGCGGCGACCCTGTCCGGACACCTGGAGCAAGATGGTGATTCTGGCCGACGGCACGGTGACCACCTGCTGCCTGGACCTGAACGGCGAGCTGGGGATGGGTAACGCCGCCGAGACGCCGCTCGTGGACCTCTGGCGCTCGCCCCGCTGGCGGGCCATCCGACGAGCCCACCGGCGCCTCAATTTCTTCGAATACCCCATCTGCGACACCTGCCCCATGCCGCTTCTGTACGCGGCCAACCTGGTGGACCATTCCGCCGACAACGTCCTGTAAGTCTCAATCCACCCTAAAAAAAGGGGAGAGCCAATGGTCTCCCCTTACCTTCAAGCGCGTCCGGTCACCCCCCCGCGACCTCCCGGACCAGCCGTTCCAATCTGTCCGCCAGCTTTTTCGCGGGAACGGCCCGCTCCACGATTTCACCCCTGACGAAGATGTCGCCCGCATCCGCGCCCCCGGCGACGCCGACGTCGGCGTGGGCGGCCTCCCCCGGACCGTTGACCACGCAGCCCATCACCGCCACCCTCAGGGGGGTGACGATATCGGAGAGCCTCCTCTCCACCTCCCGCAGCAGCCCCTCCAGGTCGTAGTTGCAGCGGCCGCAGGTGGGGCAGGCGATGATCTCCACCCCCCGCTCGCGCAGGCCGCAGGCCCGCAGTATCTCCCAGGCGACCCGCACCTCGGCCGTCGGGTCCCCGGTCAGGCTCACCCGCAGCGTGTCGCCGATGCCCTCCAGTAAAAGCGCGCCGATGCCCAGGGCGCTCTTGACCACGCCCGCGTCGTGCCAGCCGGCCTCGGACACCCCCAGGTGGAGCGGCCAGCTCGTCCTCTCCGCCAGGAGGCGGTAGGCGGCGATGCTGTCCATGACCGACGAGGTCTTGACACTGATTTTAATGGATTCCAGCCCGGCGTCCTCCAGCAGTCGGACCTCCTCCAGGGCGCTCTCGACCAGGGCTTCCGGCCTCGGGCCGCCGTATTTTTCCAAAAAATCCGGGTCGAGGGAGCCGGCGTTGACGCCGACCCGGATGGGTATCCCCGCCTTGACCGCCGCCTGCGCCACGCGGCGGACGGCTCCGGGGTCGCGCAGATTCCCAGGATTGAGCCGCAGTCCCGCGACGCCGGCCCCCACCGAGGCCAGGGCGAGCTCTGCCGAGAAGTGGATGTCCGCCACGAGGGGAACGGTCGAGTTTTTCACCAGCTCCGGGAGCGTCTTGACCGCCCGGCGGTCCGGGACCGCCACGCGCACTATCTCGCACCCCGCCGCGACCAGCTTTTCAATCTGCGCCAGTGTCTTTCCCGCGTCGTGGGTCGGCGTGTTGGTCATGGACTGGACGGCCACCGGGGCGCCGCCGCCGATGGGCACGCCGCCCAGGAAAATCCGCCGCGTCGTCTCTCTGTGCAGAGGGGCCATGAGTTTTCGCTTTTGTTGGATGCTTTTCGTCGAGATAATACCGCACGACGGGCCGCATGGGGGAGCGCCGGGACACCTCTTTGAATCCCATTTTCAAATAAGTGGAGAAAAGGCCCATGTACGCGGAAATTTCCGGGTTCTTGCTCTTCTCGGGGATGAGCGGGTAGGCCTCGACGATGGACCCTCCGTTTTCTCCGACATAGTCAATCGCTGCGCCGACCAGGGCCTCCGACAGACCCCTCTTCCGATACCTCTGCGGGATGAAGAAGCAGGTGATGGACCACACCGGCTCGTCGTCCACCCTCTTCAGGACCGGCGAGCGGTCCAGGACGGGGAACATCTCCCGGGGCGCCACCGAACACCAGCCCACCGGCTCCCCCCCGGCGTAGGCCAGGATGCCGGGTACCTCCCCGGATTCGACGATGCGGCGGAAAGCCAGCCGGTTCCGTTCCCCGCAATTTTTCTCGAAATCCCGGCGCTTGATGCGCCAGTACATGCACCAGCAGCCGGGGAACGGGTGGCCGTCCCGGAACAGGCGCTCCAGGTCTCCCCACCGGGCGGCGGTAGCCGGTTCGAATACGAGCCCCTCGGTCCGCTTCACGGCGTTTTCCCCGCCTCGTCGTCCATGTCCCGGAGCGCCCCCGCGGCGTCCACCCCGGAACCCTCCTTCAGCCGGCCCCGTTGCAGCTGCCCCAGGCTCAGGCCCTCCCGGACGAGGAAAATCAGCCCCACGATGATGTACGGGAGCACCTGGGTCACGTGCAGGAGGATGGCGAAAGCCCCGGCCATGCCCTTGCCCGCCTCGCCGTAAACCTCGACGATGCCCGGCGAGCAGGTGGTGAGCCCCAGGTAACCGAACTGCTCGAAGATGCCCAGAAACCCGGGCGCCGAGGGGAAGACGACGCCCAGGCATACGTAGGCCAGCGTAAACGGCGCGGCGAACCACGGCGTCAGCCCGGCGAAGGGCATCGCCTGGATGATCGGCACATAGGAGAGGGCCGCCGTGCCCCAGACGGCGAAGGACAGCCCCACGGCCGCCCACAGACGCCCCTTGTGGTTGAAGATGTGCAGCCCGTCGCCGAAATTTATGAAAAAATCCATGGCCTTCTCCCGCGCCTTTTTCCCGAGGAGTCGGGCCGGGAGCGAGAGTATCCTGGCCACCGGGTCGCGCCGGTAGTAAAGAAACACCAGCGCCAGGCACCCAGTCACGTACACCGCCCCCACGACGATGGCCAGCCCCGTCTTCACCATCCCGCCGAAGGGGAAGAGGAAAATCATCCAGATGAAAATCGCCATAATGACGAGGCCGTCGAGGATTCTCACGAAGATGACCGTGGCCAGCGCGCTGGAGTATTTGTAGCCCGAGTTGCGGGCGACCACGTAGGGCCGGATGAGCTCCCCCGCCCGCAGGGGCAGGAGGCCGTTGGCCATGAAACCGATCATCGTCCCGCTCGCCGCGTTCACGAACCGCACCGGGTGGATGGAGTCCAGAAAAAGCTTCCAGCGCCAGATGCGCAGCAGGTAGCTCGCCGCCAGTGGGACGACCCACCAGACGAGGATCAGGTAGTTGGCCTGGGCGAAGCCCCGGCCGAGCCCCTCCAGGTCCACGTCGTGGAAGAACCACCAGAGGAGCCCTCCGGAGATGACCACGCCCAGCCAGAAGCGCCAGTTCTTCAGCAAGCCGGTATCCCTCGGTCCCGCGACGGTGTCGGGTGCAAGTATAACGGAAAAGGCAAGCCGATAAAATGACCCCCGGTTGGGGGGTCATGGAGCCGCTGCTCGGACTTGAACCGAGGACCTGCTCATTACGAGTGAGCTGCTCTACCAGCTGAGCTACAGCGGCGCGCGGTGTACTTTAACACCGCCGGCAAACGGGGTCAAGATGCCGTCAGACGCCCTCAAATCGGCCAAGAGAGGAGATTACGGTGAACGTGCTGAAGGTCATTACTTTAGAATAAATCGGATCGCCATGATTTCCAGACAGTTACGCCACCTCGGGCTTTGAGGTGGTTTAGTCATATTTATGATTACTAATAGTGGTGATAATGGTATTCACTCGCGTGGGGGTGGACCGCAGGTCGGGTTGTTCGACGAACAACAGACGAGGGTATCCCCACCCACGAGGGGGTGGAGCTCGGTCATCCGCGGGCGGGACGGGAGCGGATCAGGCGGGGGACATCCCGGATGAGCTTGAAGACACTCAAGAAGATGACAAAGAACTCAAGGCGGCCCAGGAACATCCCCAGGGTTTCCGTCCACAGCACCGCCGGCGGGGCGCCGGGCAGGGTGACGCCGATGGAGAGCCCCACGGTGCCTAGCGCCGAGGCGAACTCGAAGAGCGAATCGCGCAGGGAATAGCCGTGGGCGACGAGGATGAGGGTGCCCGCGAGGTAGGTCAAGAGGTAAAGGGTGACGAAGGCGCCGATCTGCCGCAGGCGGCTGTCCTGGATGAATACCCGCCGCTCGCCCTCCCACACGGCGTGCTCGATGACGGCGGAGCGGGGCAGGAAGGGACGTTTAATCTCCCAGACCAGCGATTTGAACAGTAGGTAAACCCGCATCTGCTTGATGCCGCCGGCCGTGGAGCAGGTGCCGCCGCCGATCAGCATCAGGGCGATTAAAATCAGAAAGCCGAGACCATTCCACCCCCCGTAACCGACGGTGGAGAAACCGGTGGTGGTGAGGGCGGTGACACTCTCGAAGGCGGCGACCCGCAACGCCTTGCCGAAGGTGGGATAGAGCGCGAGGGTGGTGCCCAAGAGCAGCAGGATGATACAGACCGGCAACACCCCCGCTTGCAGGCGGACCTCCCCGTTGCGTATCACGGAGCGTAGTCGGCCGTGCATCAGGTGATAGGAAGTGACGAAGCTCAGGTTGCCGGCGATCATCAGCACAATCGTGATGGCCTCGATCAACGGGGAATTCCAGTAGCCGTAACTCTCCGGATGGGTGCCGAATCCGCCGGTGGAGAGGGCGGCGAAGGTGTGGTTGACGGCGTCGAAGAGGCTCATCCCCGCCAAGGTGAGAGCCGTAATCCCGATCACGTTGTAGATGGCGTAGATCATGAGCACCAGGCGGGCGGAGCGGCGCACGTGGGGCACGAGCTGCTCGCGGCCCTCGGCGGAGGAGACGCTGGGGCCCGTCGGCCCGGTGAGGGCGGAGAGCATGATTATCGCAAGCCCCGCGCCGCCCGAGAGCTGCATCAGGCTGCGCCAGAAGAGTATCAGCGGCCCGGCCCGGGTCACGTCCACCACCGAGAGGCCGGTGGTGGTCCAGCCGCTGACGCTCTCAAAGACGGCCTGGGTGAAGCTCAGGCCGTTGCCGATCATCAGGGGCACCGCCGAGGCCAGGCAGGCGCCGACCCAGCTTAAGAGGACGATCACCCCGCCTTCCGTGAAGGAGAGGTCGAGGGACTCCCGGGGACGCAGCCCGCGCCAGAGCGCAAGCCCCAGGGTGGAGAAGGCCAGCCCCGGATAGAGGAACGCGGCGGCCCGGGGGGCATCCTCCGGATAGAACAGCAACAGCACCAGCGGGACCAGCATCAGGGCGCCCACCATCGCCCACACGGCCCCGGTGAGGGAGAGGATGGCCCGGTAGCGCAGCCGCAGAAAACTCCTTTCCGGTGTCGGTCCCATGGGTCAGCGCTCCGTCCCCAGGAGGGCGGAAAGCACCCGGCCGTGGTTGCCGGGAAGCGTGACGACGATCAACCGGTCGCCGGGACGAGGCTCCAACGTTCCCACGGGAAGGATCAGGCGGCCCTCCCTCACCAGACAGGCGACGAGGGATTCCTCCGGCAGCTCCAGCCGGCCGAGCGGCTGTTCCGTTGCCGGAGCTCCCGCGGGCAGTTCAAGCTCGGTAATGTTCACCGCGCCCCCCGCCACCGGCACCAGGTTGGTGAGGCCGCCCAGCGCCGAACGCTGCTCGACCAACCCGGCGATGATCGGGGTGGGGCAAAAGGCCTCGACCCCCAGACGACGGAAGACCTCCTCGTTGTCCGGGTCGTTGACCAGGGCCAGCACCCGCGGGATGCCGAAGCGAAGGGCGGCGAGCTGGCAGGAGACCAGATTGTCCGCGTCGCTTGAGGATACGGCGAGGAAGGCGTCGGCGCCGAGCGCCCCGGTTTCCTCCAACAGGATCGGGTCCGCCGGAGCGCCATGGACGACGACCGCCTTGAGGCGCTGGGCCAGCTCCTGGCACTCCTCAGCCCGGGGGTTGATCACCGAGACGCGCCAGCCCTTGGAGATGAAGGTCCGGCAGAGGTAGTAGAGGGTCCGCCCCGTTCCGGCCAGGATGATTCTCATCGCTCCTCCCCAGGCAGCAGGCCCTCGGTCACCGCCTGCAGGAAGAGATCCGCGGCGACGGTGATGGGACAGATCGTTTCGATGCCCAGCTCCCGGTAGATGTCATCATTGCGGGGGTCGTACACCCTGGCCAACACCAGCGGCAGCTTAAATATCTTCCGCGCCGTTTGTGCCACCATCAGGTTGACGTTGTCGTCATGGGTGGCGGCCACTAGCACGTCGGCCCGATCCAGCTTGGCCTGCCGCATCACCGCCGACTCGACGGCGTCCCCCGTCAGCCGGAAACCCCCGAAGTGCGGGGAGAGAAGCTTGAACGATTCCTCGTGCAGATCAACGATCACCACGCTGGCTCCCCAACGGCTGAGGGTATCGGCCAGATAGGAACCCAATCGGCCGCAACCCACGATCACGATGTACTTGCCGTTCATCCGACCCTTGTTGTCCTGCATCGGCCCACCTCATCGCGAGTCAGCGTAAAGAGCGGGGTGAAAAGCGGTTCATCAAATGTCGTCGAGGGAGATGGCTCCGTCGCGACCGATGGTGGTGGTGCGCTCCAAATTGGCCATGGCCGGGGCGTAGGACTCATCCAGGCTGACCGCCGTACGGTAGAAGCGGATGGCCTCGTCCATCTTTCCGTCTATCTCCAGCAGGGCCCCCAGCAGGTTGAAGGCCTCCGCCGAGGCGGGGTTGAGAGACACCGCCCGACGCGCCGCCAGGAGGGCCGCCGTGAAGTCCCCCTCGTTGATGGAGCGCTTGCAGAGCTCGATCACCGTGGAGTAATCCGTGGCATCGGCGGGCAACTCGCCGCGCTGGAGCACCGTTTGCACCAGCTCACGGATCTCCTTGGGGGTGAACGGCTTCTGGATGAAGTCCACCGCCCCCAGCTTCATCGCCTCCACCGCACTCTCGATCGTGCCGTAGGCGGTGATGATGATTACCCGCACCCCGGAGTGGAACTCCCGCATCCGCCGCAGCACCTCCAGCCCGTTCATCCCAGGCATCTTCAGGTCCAGCAGCATCAGGGCGTATGGGCTCTGTTCCAGTTTCTGTAATGCCTCTTCCCCGTTGACCGCCGCATCCACCCGCACCCCCAGGGTTTCCAGGGCCTGGGTCAGAGTCAGGCGGATGTTCTTCTCGTCATCCACCACCAGCACCGTCGTAGTCGTCATCGGATTCCTCCCGTTCATTCCGCGATGGGCAGGGTGAAGATGAAGCTGCTCCCCTGGCCGGGGGCGGATTCCACCCAGATGCTTCCCCCGTGGGCGCGGACGATCTCCTTGGCGATGGCCAGCCCCAGCCCGGACCCGCCGGCCTGTTCCCCGCCTCTAACCTGCACGAACTTGCCGAAGATGCGCGACTGCTCCTCCGGGGCGATGCCCGGACCATTGTCCTGCACCGTCAGGTGGACCCGTTCACCTACCCGTTGGGCCCCCAGGCGGACCCAGCCGCCCCGCGGCGCGTACTTCAGGGCGTTGCCCACCAGGTTGGTCAGTACCCAGTAGATCTTGTCGACGTCGGCCCGCACCTCAGGTAAATCGTCGGGAAGGCGCAGTTCCAGGGTGATGCGTTTCTCGCGGGCCGTCGCCCGGGTCAAGGACTCTACCCGTTCGAAGAGGCCGCGCACCGTCACCGGCTCCAGCGCCATCTCGATCCGCCCCGATTCGATCTTGGAGAGATCCAAAAGATCGCTGATCAGTTCCTTCAGCCGCGCCACCTCTTCCCGCGCCGCCTCCAGCAGCTCCCGGTCGTTCTCGTTCAGCCGGCTCGCCGTGTTCTCCAACAGCAGCTCCACGCTCATCCCGATGCCGGTCAGCGGCGTGCGCAGCTCGTGGGAGGCCGACATGACGAATTCACTCTTCAGCCGGTCGAGCTCCTTCAGGCGCGTCACGTCGTGCAGCATCACCACCACGCCCGAAAGCGCTTCCTCACGGTTACGCACGGGGGTGATGGTGAAGGAGTAGTAGCGCGTGGCATCCTGCCGGCGCAGGCTGATGACGTCGCTGTCGTCGTCCGGGTCCGGCGGACGCCCCTGCTGGACGGTCTGCCGCACCCTCTCGATCAGCCGCTCCTGCCGGACCACATCCATCAGTCGGCGTCGTTCCACCTTCTCGTAACCCAGATCGAGGATCCTCCGAGCGGCGGGATTGACGCTGATCACCTCCAGCTCGGGGGACACCACCACAATTCCGTCATCCAGGCCCGCCAGGATCGCCTCGTTCTTCAGCTTCTCGTTGACCAGCTGCTCCAGATTCATGTTCTGATAGATGCCGAGCTTGTCGGTCATTTTATTGAACTCGTCGGCCAGCCGCCCCAACTCGTCGTTGCTCTTCAGCGGGATTTTGACGGAGTAGTCGCCCTCGGCGAGTCGGCGGGTGGCCTCCGTCAGACGCCCGATGGGCTTCACCAGCATCCTCGACACCAGCACGCTGAAACCCAGTCCGACCAAGAGCCCCGCCCCGCCGATGATCACCATGGACCAGACGGCCTCCATCCCCAGCTTTTGGGCGTCGGTGCTGGCCTGGTACATTCGCAACTGATTCATCTCCCGCAGGGTGCTGACCTTCAGACGTACTTTATCCAGTTGGGGAACCAAGGCCTGCCGATAGTATTGCAGCCCGGCGGCGGGGTTGACGATGAGCAGCCGGTTCAGATCCTGGTAACGGGTGAGCAGGGTCGTGTATTCCTGCTCGATGGAGTCAATCACCGCCCCTTCGCCGCTGACGGTGATATTGTCCCGCCCCCGCCCCAGCCACTGCAGGAAGTCCGACTGTTCCTCCAACAGGTGGACCTGGCTGTCCGGATCACCGCCGGTGAGCCCCTCGTAGACCGTCAGTTCCTGTTCGGCGGCCGACTCGATCATGTGGGACGCCGCCTGGATGCTCTTGTAGTTCTCGCGTAGAATGCCTTCAATGGCGTTGCTGAGCAGCGAAAGATGATAGATGGCCCATGCCAGAACGATCCCGATCAGCGTGAGCGAGATGCCGTATCCGACAAGAATGCGTCTGCGCAACGTCATCCTGGCCCCTCTTCCCCGGCGGAGTCCCGGGGTATAGAAAAACGCCCAACCCGGGCGTGAGCTTATCTGTGGCTCCGTTCACTCGGGGACACCCGGCGCGGCTCAATACGACCCTGCTGGGACGTCAAACCTTACCCTCGTTTGTCCCGGCGCAATTATAACACCATCGGCCCGTGTAAGATTGTGATTCTATTCCCAATCATAACTGCGCCCGGTGGGGGCCTTTACCCGGCGGGTGGTAATTGCGCGATAAGGTTAAACAACCGTAGGGCGGGGATTCCTATCCCCGCCGCTTTTATCGTCTCGACCCTCACCCTAGCCCGTATGCGAGCCTCCCCCAGAAGTGGGAGGGGGTTACTAGGCCGGTGTTTTCACCTCGGCCGTTGGTCTGTGTATAATCGAATCTCCTCATTCCCGCGGTGAGCATGGCGAAGCACGCGAACCTCAGTCAATCGCAGGCGCGGCGGCTGGCCCTGAAGTGCCAGCTCCTGGACGGCGACGCCGGGCTGCCCCCCGGTCGGGAGGGGGCGCTCCGCTGCGTCGAGCGGTTGGGCTACGTGCAGATAGACACGGTCAACGTCATCGAGCGCGCGCACCACCACACACTCTGGACCCGGCTGCCCGATTACCGCCCGGAGTACATAGATTCGCTCCTGGCCGAGGATCGGAAGGTTTTCGAGTACTGGGGCCACGCGATGTGCTACCTGCCGATGGCGGATTTCCGCTTCTACCTGGGCAAGATGCGCACCTTCCCCGACTGGTCGAGCTGGCAGGCCCCCTTCGTGAAAAAGCACGCCAAGCTCATGGAGGAGGTGTACGCTCGCATCCGCGCCGAGGGTCCCCTGGCGGCGAAGGACTTCGGCGGCACGGCCATGAGCAAGGGATGGTGGGAGTGGAAGCCGGCGAAAATAGCCCTGGACCTCCTCTTCACCCAAGGACGGCTGATGGTGGACCGCCGGGAGAAGTTCCAGCGGTTCTACGACCTCACCGAGCGGGTGCTGCCCGACGGGGTGGACACCACCCTTCCCGACGAGGACGAGCGTGAGCTCTTCTTCACCCGCCGAGCCTTGGCGGCTCACGGCGTGGCGACGCCGGACGACATCCGACTCCACCTGCGGCGATCGCCGAAAAAGCGGAAGTTAGTGGACCGGCTCGTGGAAGAGGGGGAGGCGGTTCCCGTGCGTGTCGAGGGTCTGGATGCGGAGCTCTTCGCCCTGCAGGATGTTCTCGATAAGTTTGACGATACGCCGCTCGAAGGGCTGCACCTACTAAGCCCCTTCGACAACCTCGTCATCCAGCGGGACCGGCTCAAGCGGCTCTTCGGATTCGACTACGCCCTGGAGTGCTACAAGTCGCCGGCGCGGCGGACGAAGGGCTACTTCGCGCTGCCGATTCTCTTCCGGGAGGGGTTCGTCGGCCGGGTGGACCTGAAAGCGGACAGAAAGGCGAAAAAGCTGCTGGTGCAGGGGCTGTGGTGGGAGGATGGCGTGCGCGTCGGGGAGGAACTGAAGCGCGCGTTGAGGGGGAAGCTGGAGGAGCTGGCCGCCTTCAACGGCTGCGGGGAGGTGGTCGGCCCGCCCTGAGTGGTTTGTTGTTGGTTTTTAAAAGGAGGTCCAACGAACCTCCTTTTTTTATCACACTTTTGGGTAATCCCGCAGGATAAATTTGGCGATTAACCAATCCCGCAATCTGACGGGGAGCTTTTCCACGAAGGGCCCGCTGCGGAGGGTGGAGCCGACGAGATAGCGGGGCCTAGGCCTTCGGCTCTCGAGGGCGCGGATGACCGTTCCGGCCACCCTCTCGGGCTGGATGGCCCGGGCCACGGTCTGGGCGGTGAACGCGAGGGCCCGCTCTATCATCGGGCCGTACAGCGGAAAAATTTCAGTTTCCGCCCCGATGTCCCCCCGTCGCGCCTTGTCCCAGATGGGCGTGGCGATGGGTCCCGGGTCCACGAGAATCACCCGAATACCCCAGGGGCGCAGCTCCAGCCGCAGCGAATCGTTCAGGGCCCGGAGGGCGAATTTCGACGCGCAGTAGGGGCCGACGAGCGGCATGGCGCTCCAGCCCGATACGGAGCCGATGTTGACCACCCTGCCCCGCGCCTTCCGCAACAGCGGCAGGAGGGCCTGCGTCACGGCGAGCTGGCCGAACAGGTTCACCTCGAACTGACAGCGCAGGTCTTCCAGCGGCAGGAACTCCAGTGGACCGGAGACGTTGATCCCGGCGTTGTTGACCAGGCCGTGGAGCCCCGCTTCGCCCGAATCGGCTGCAATCATACGGGCGACCTCGGCGATCTGGTCGGGTCGGGTCACGTCGAGCATCACCGGCTTCAGCCGCCCATCCGCGGCGAGAAGGCTCTCGGCGTCCTCCGGCCGCCTGACCCCGGCGTAAACGCGGTACCCTCGATGCGCCAGCTCCAGGGCCGTGGCCCGGCCGATGCCCGTCGAGGTCCCGGTGACAAGGATTGATGCGCCCAGCATCTGTGTCATTCACCCGTCCTTGGGGTTTCTTCCGGACGATTATACAAGAAGGAGACAGGGGGTTTAAACCCCTTGCCCCCATAAACGAAGGGCCGCCCGAGGGCGGCCCCGAATTCAGAAGGTGGCCTTTATCTCCCCCCAGCTCGCGGCCTCCACGTCCTCGCCCGACGACGTGCCCAGGATGGTGAAGAAGGCGGAGAAATCGTACCTATAATCGTTGCAGTATAGGTTTCCAATGTCTTCGCACAACCAGTAACCGTGGTAAAACCCCGTCCAGAACAGCTCCAGCCAAAACGGCCTTCCGGCTTCGACGAGAACGTAATCCTCCTCTTCCAGGAGCAGGAGGGTGCGCTGGACGTTGAGGTCCCAAAACCTGTCACCCGTGTAATAATCGCCGACATTGGTGATGTCGGCGGTCCAAAGTGTGCCCCCTGGATTGCCGCCGGAATCGTAGCGGATGGTGGCCGTGAAGGGCTGGGGGTGGTTGCCGTCGTAGCAGAACCAGCATTCGAAGCCCTTGACCACGCCGGGGTTGTCGAGGATGAAGTCGTCCTGTGTGTGGTGACCTCCGTTGCTCGGAAAGCCAAACGTCAACCACTCGTACTCGTAGGGGTTCGACCAGAGGACGTCGAGGTCCGGCGGCGTCGGGGCCGGAGTCGCCGACACGCCCCCGAGCGCGGCCACCGCGAAGGTGATGGTTAACACAAGAACAAACGCACGCATCTCGCACCTCCCGGTCGGCGTGTAAATATCGTGAACGGCGCCCTGGGCGCTACTCCGAGAACCCCGCCTTTATCTCCCCCCAGCTTGCGGATTCCACGTTCCCGCCCGACGGCGTGCCCAGGATGGTGAAGAAAGTTGAGAGGTCGTATATCTCCCCGTTGTAATACGCGGTTCCACCCTCCTCGCAACACCAGGCACCGTAGTCTGTAGATTGAAGCTTCAGCCAAAACGGCCTTCCGGCCTCGATGAGAACGTAGTCCTCCTCCTCCAGAAGCAGCAAGGTGTGGTACACACCGCTGTCCTCAAACCAATCGTCCTCCCCCCACCATTCGTCGCCGGTGAAGGTATTGGTTACGTCGGTGATGCGGGCGGTCCAGAGGCCGTCGCCCGGCCAACCGTTGTTGTCGTGGCGAATAGCCGCGTTGAAGGGCACGGGGTAATCGTAGTTGTAGAAAAACCAGCATTCGAAGCCCTTGACCACGCCGGCGTTCTCGAGGGTGAAAAGGTCCATGGTGTGGTAATACCCGTGGCTTGCAAGGGCGGTGTACAACAGCTCGTAGTCGTAGGGGTTCTCCCAGAGGACCTCAAGGTCGGGGAGCGGCGGGGCCGGAGTCGCCGATACGCCCCCGAGCGCGGCCACCGCGAAGGTGAGCAAAGCTAAAGATATCAATAGAACACGCACGTCAATCCCCCCTTTCTAGTCCCTCACGTCCAGGGACACGGTGGACCACCAGTAGAAATTATCCGGTCCTTCTGTGTACTTCCAGTACGACGGCGGATATTCAGGATTGAACGGCTGGCATGACCAGTCATAGTCCTTCAGCACGAAATACACGTGGTCTTCGTGCACGTAGCCCCTGACGAACGTGGTCTTGATGACCGGCGGGTCGCCGTCGGGTGTGGACCACATCAGCTCATTTGGAACAAACCAGGGCTCGTGGTCAATAGGGTTGTCAATGTCGAAGGTCCAGTACCAGGTGTCCTGGTTCATGTACACCAGGGTCCACTCGTAGTAATTCGGCGACAGGTAAACCCAGAAGGGCTCACCGTATGGGTATTCCCAGCATTCCAGCCAGATTCTGAAGAAGCCGGTCGTCTCGATTGGGTTCCAACCCGGCGGCGCGTAAACCTCACCGGAGAGCCGCCAAAAACCCGCTGCCGGTGGGTCGTCCAGGAGAGGTGTATATTCGGATGATGAGAGGGTGTTTTCACACGAAATCAACCCGTACGCCACGAAAACGAAGAGAAGAGAAGAGAAGAGAAGAGAACAACTTGTGATTATCCATTTTCTAACACCCTTTTTGGTTTTTTCCACAACTAAATTAAGCTAGCACAAAATATTAAGGTCGTCAAGGGCCACCGAGAGAAAAAACCAGCGCTCGGAGTAAAAAAAGGGCCGCCCGAGGACGGCCCTCCCGTATCGGCTTTCTCCACGCCTAGAGGCCGTTGGAGCCGTCGTAGTCGCTCAGTCGGCGCCGCAGGGTCGAGAGCGATATCCCCAGCATCTTCGCCGCCTTGGTCTTGTTGTCCCCGCAGAGGGTCAGGGCGCGCTCGATGTGCTCCCGCTCCACCAGCTCCAGGGGACGGATCGGCTTTTCGTCGCTCTTCGCCAGGGCGGGGGCTTTTGGCGCGATGTGCTCGATCAGAGCCGCGGGGTCCGGCACGCCGCCGCCGGCGAGGATCAGCGCCCTCTCCAGCACGTTGCGCAGCTCCCGCACGTTGCCCGGCCAGTGATAGGACTCCAGGGCCTGCAACTGCTCCGGGGGCAGCTCGGTGTAGGCGCCGTCCGTCAACCGGTGCAGCAGGTTGCGGCAGAGCGGTCGGATGTCCTGCGGGCGCTCGCGCAGCGGCGGCACATGGATGGTTATCACCGCCAGGCGGTAGTAGAGGTCCTCCCGGAAGCGGCCCTGCTTTATCTCCTCGACCAGGTTGCGGTTAGTCGTGGCGATGACCCTCACGTTCAGCGGGATTTCGACGGAGCCGCCCAGCCGGCGGATCCTCCTATCCTCCAACAGGGTTAGGAGCTTGCTCTGCAGACGGAACGGCATCTCGGCTATCTCGTCCAGGAGCAGGCTGCCCCCCGCGGCCAGCTCGAAGACGCCCTTGCGGCGGTTGGCTGCGCCCGTAAAGGCGCCCTTCTCGTGGCCGAAGAGCTCACTCTCGATGAGGGTTTCGGGAATCGCCGAGCAGTTGAGCGTGAGCAGCTCCTCGCCGCGGTCGCTCAACCGATGGATGGCCCGCGCCACAACGCCCTTCCCCACTCCGGTCTCGCCGGTGATCAGAAGAGTGGAGTCGCTCTGGGCGGCCAGGGAAACCAGGCGGTCAATGCGCCGCAGGGCGGGCGAGTTGCCCGTGAGCTGATCGTTGGAGGGGGTGTGGGAGAGTTGGAAGCTGCGTATCTGCTGCTGCCGTTCCAGATCGATGAGCTCGAAGGCCTTCGCCACGGTGAGGTAGAACTCCTCCATCTCCAGCGGCTTGGTCAGGTAGTCGTAAGCCCCGGTTTTCACCGCCTCGACGGCGTCGGAGATGGAACCGTACGCCGTGATGAAGATGATCTTCACCCCGGGGTCGGTCTGGCTGAACTGGCGGGAAAGCTCAAGCCCGTTCGTGTCGGGCAGAATCTGATCCAGGAGAACGACGTCGGGGTGCCAGGTGTTGAACAGCTCGACCCCCTCGCTCCCTGTGGTTGCGAAACGGGCGTCGTAACCCTCCTGCAGAAGACCGTCGCTGGCCGTTTCGCAGAAACCGGAGTCGTCGTCCACGAGAAGAACTTTGGGGCGCAGCTTCATCGTACCACCTCGAACTCGGTCCCCGAGGACCGGTGTTGGATTGCCGGGAGTCAGACGGGGAGCTTCGTCGTCCTCTCCTGCGAGTACAGGGGGAGCCACAGCTCCACGGTCGTCCCCTGGTTGGGTTCGCTCTGGATCTTCGCCTCGCCACCCATCTGCATCATCCTCTTCTGAACGATGGCCATCCCCAGACCGGAGCCCTCCGGTTTGGTGGTGAATAGCGGGGTGAAGACCTTCGTCAGCTCGTCTTGGGGGATCCCGCGCCCGTTGTCGGTCACGGTGATGACGGCCCAGTCGTTCCCCTTCGGGCGCATGCAAAGCGGTCGGCAACCGATGGTGACGAGGGGGTTTGGGCGCCCGAGGGTGGCGGCGATGGCGTTGTCCACGACGTTCAAAAGGACCTGGATCAGGGCGTCCTTGTCCACGTTGATCCGGATGTCGGAGAAGGACAGGTCCACCTCGCAATCCACGTCGGAGTGCCGCGCCAGGTCCACGAACAGGCCGGATTTCTCCTGGAGGAACCGGTCCAGGTAGATCGGGTTGAGCTCCAGTTTGTCGAATTTCTGGTACTCCTTCAGCACGCCGAGCAGCCGCTCAGCCACCTTGAAGGTGTCCAGGCACCGAATGAAATAGGTCTCCCTCTTTTCGGGGTCGAAGTTCAGGTAATTTTTCCAGAGAACGGAAAGCGTGGTTTTCAGGGTGTTGAGGGCGTTTCCCATCTCGTGGCGGATGGAGCTGAAGATGTGCTCGGCCTGGTTGATCATGGCCTGGTGTCGGAGGGCCTCATCGGCGCGCCGCTGGGCGGTGATGTCGCGGCCGACGAAGACCGTCCCGGCGAGCCGGTCGGAAGGGTCGTAGAGCGGCGTGAGCGTGAAACAGAAGTCTCCTTCGAGGTGCGTCAGATGGAGCTCCCGGGAGATGCCCTCGCCCGAGTCCCAGGTCTTGGGCAACCGGAACTCCTCGGGCGGGTCCTGCGTCGCGTAGAGCAACTCATAGAAGTGCTTCCCGATGAGCTCCTTCACCCCTTTCTGCAGCCGCGCGGCCAGGGACAGGTTGGCCCGGATGACCCGGCCGGTCATGTCCAGAATGGCGATCATATCGGGCACTGTGTCGAAGGTGCGCTCCCACTCCTGCTTGGCGGAGATGATCGTCTTCTCCATGTGGATGCGTTCGGTGACGTCGCGGAGGATGCTCGTGTAGAACTGCCTCGAGCCCTGCTTCCAACCCTCGACGGATATTTCGACCGAGAGCACGTGGCCGTCTTTGTGCGTGGCCGATACCGACTGGTGTTGACCCGAGAGGGTAAGGGCCTTCGTGCTTTTCAACCCCTGGATGCCGTCCTTGAACCCGTTTTGGAAACGGTTCGGGATGATGTGGGTCAGGGGTCTGCCGACTATTTCATCCTCTGTGTAGCCGAACATCCTCTCGGCGGCCGGGTTCCAGAAGGAGATGAGCCCCTCTTCGTCAATGGTGATGATGGCGTCCCGGGCGGTCTCGACCACGGAGCGGTGGCGCTCCTCGGAATTCTTGAGTGCCTCCTCGGCCAGGATCTTGTCCGTGACGTCCTGGTACGCCTTGACTATCTCGCCCGAGGGGAGCTTGTAGATGTAACTCTCCCTCCAACCGGAGATGCGTTCATCTTTATAGAGCCAGGCGCACAGGTATTCGGAACCCCCCTTCCGCCAGACCCTCTTCATTACATCGAGGATTCCGGTTTCCTTCAATCCGGGAAATACTTCGGTGATTCTGGCCCCGATGACCTGCTCCTTCTCGAGACGGTTGATCTTCTCGGCGGCCCGGTTGAAGTCCTTGAAAATGAAATCCTCCCCGTCCTCGACCGCCTCGAGGATGGAGACGCCGATGTTCATATTGTGGAAAAGCTCCCGGTAGCGTTTTTCGCTCTCGAGTTGCGCCTCTTCCGCCCTTTTCCGCTGCAGCGCCACGGCGGCCTGGTTGATGAACGCCTCCACGATGTTCCGGTTGGTGATCGTGCGCCCCTTCTTCATCACGATGACCACGGAGCCCAGGAGGGTGTTCTGCTTGAGGATGCCCATGAGGTAGGTTTGGCCGATCCCCATGAACTTCCGGAGTGCGCCGGCGGTATTCTTTGAGATCGCCCCGTCCGAGTGCCGGTCGTACTCGGCCGATATGCGGCGCAGGCGGCCCTTTTTCATCACGGCGCCGATCTCTGCGCTGAAGGGTATCTCCCACCCGATGGGGTCCCGCCCCAGCACCTTCAGGATGCCGCCCAGGCGTTTCCCGAGACCGGCGACCGCCCGGAGGGTGAGAACGCCCTCTTTCACGTCGAGGGAGGTGACGGCGACGACCAGGGAACCCGGCGTTATCTCCCGCACCTTCTCGGCCACGTAGTCGTGGAGGTCCTCCTCCGGCGTCTGGGCCACGAACTCCATCGCCGTCTTCGAAAGGAAAGCGAGGTCGCGCAGATACTCCTTCTCGCGTTCCTCGGCGCTCTTGATCGCCGTGATGTCCCGCATCGTCCCGTCGTGGTAGAGGATTCTCCCCGTGTCGTCCTGGACGGCCCGGACGTTGAGGGAAGCCCAGAATCTCTTTCCCCCCTCGCGTAGGAGCTCGGCCTCGAAGTTGGTGACCACCCCCGAGATGCGGAGCCCTTTCCTCAGCTCCAATTTTGACTCCGCATTCGCGTACAGGTCGTTGGCCTTCGTTTTGCAAAGCGCGTCTGCGGATGTGCACCTGAACATCTGCACCATGGCCGGGTTCACGGAGATGAGCCTGCCGTCGGGCGTCGCCCTGAAGATACCGATGGGCAGGTTCTCCTGGAGCGTGCGGTAGCGTTCCTCGGAAACCTTCAGCTTCTTCTCCAGCCCGTGCTTGTAGAGCGCCGTCTCGATGGTCGTGTGCAGACCGCGCTGCTCGAAGGGCTTGACGATGTAGCCGAAGGGACCGGTTATCTTCGCCCGCTCCAGCGTCGTCTCGTCGGCGTAGGCCGTCAGGTAGACGACCGGTATGTCCAGCTCGCGGTTTATCCTCTCCGCCGCCTGGATGCCGTCCATCTTCCCCTTGAGCATGATGTCCATGAGCACCAGATCGGGGGTGGTGGATAGAGCTATCCGGACCGCCTCCTCGCCGGTAGTACAGAGACCGACTACGGCGTAGCCCAGGTTTTCCAATCTACCCTCGATGTCCCGGGCGACGATCATCTCGTCCTCGACGACCAGAACCTTGACTTTTTTCTTCTCGGGCGTAGTCACCCTTTGGATGCCGTCAACCTTTGTTGGGGGCAAGGGGTTTTGCCGGGGGCATAGCTCGCTCCGCTCGGTTAAACCCCTTGTCTCCTTCAAACTCGAACTAGACATGGGGTCGGTCCCTCTCGACCGGGTAGATGGGAGGTGTCCCCTGGGAAAAGGTGATGGTGAACGCCGTGGGGTCCTTTCGGTGCAGCTCCAGCTCCCCCTGCAACTGCTCCACCATCATTCTCACCAACTGCAGGCCCAGCGTCTTCGTCTTGCGGATATCTGTCGCTTCGGGGATGCCGATGCCCGAATCCGCGATGCGCAAGCTGAGGCGGCCGCCGCCGACCTTCTTCACGCTGATGCTGACACGCCCTTTCCCGTCGGGGAAGGCGTGCTCGATGGAGTTCGCCACCAGCTCGTTGACGCAGAGCCCCAGTGGGATGGCGGTGTCGATGCCGAGGTGGACTTCGTCAATGTTTAGCTCAAAGTCGATGGAATTCGTGACTTGAGCGTACGAGCTGAAGATGGAGTTGACGATGTCCTCCAGATAGGCCGGCAGATGGATGTTTCCCGTGTCCTGTGACTGGTAGAGCATCTCGTGGATGTGGGCCATTATCTTTATCCGGTTCTGACTCTCCCGGAACGCCGCGATGGCGTCCGACTCCGTCAGGTTTTCCGAGCCGAGGTACAGGAGGCTGGAAATTATCTGGAGGTTGTTCGTCACCCGGTGGTGGATCTCCCTCAAGAGAACCTCTTTTTCCGCAATTACTTCCCTCAGCCTCTCCTCGTTCCTCGTCGTCTCGGTGATGTCTATGCAGTTGCCGAAGGTGACGTTGCGCCCCTCGAAGACGATCGGGTGGGCCTGGAACTCCAGGATGGCGATTTTACCGTCCTTTCGCACGAGATGCATGTTGTAATGGTGGACGTTCTCGTCCTCCTGCTGCCGGATTTCCTCCCTGATCTCCTCGGTCTGCTGCTCGTCGGGCACCTCCATCCGCTCGGTGTCCATGGCGAGGAGCTCAGCTTTGGAATAGCCCGTTATGCGCTCCATGGCCGGGTTGACGAACAGGAGCCGCCCGTTGTCGTAGATGTAAACGCCGCTCTGGGCCTCCTCGGTGAAGGTCCGGTACCGTTCCTCGGACGCCCGCAACGCCATTTCGGCCAGTTTCATCTCGGTGATGTCCACGATGATCGCGTTGAACCGGATGATCTCGCCACCGAAGAGGGTCAGCGTCGGGCAGGAGAAACAGTGGACCGTCCGGCCGTCTTTACGCAGGACCCTGAATTCGAGGCGGGGTTTTTTATCCGGATACTTCCAGGCTCGGAAGAATATTTTAAGGATGGCCCTTCTATCCTCCGGGTGCAGGTAATCCGCGAAGGGGGTGTCCAGGAGCTCTTCCTCCGTATAGCCCAGCATATCGCAGAGCCGGTCGTTGACCAGGGTGAACCTTCCCCGGATGTCGGTGGTGGCGATGCCGACGCCCGCGCTGTTGACGAGGCTCCTGTAACTCAGGTCGCTCTTCTTCAGCTCCTCCTCGGCCCGTTTTATGTCGGTAATGTCCTCCACCGTTCCCTCGTAGTAGAGTGTCTTGCCGTCTGTGTCCCGCACCGCCCTCGCGCTCTCACGGATGTGGATCGGTGTGTCGTCGCGCTTGAGCCAGACGGTCTCCAGACCGATGGCGGCCCCGTCGCGCTCGATGCGCTCTTTGAAGGCCGAGCGTGGGTATCGGGGCTCGTACCCCTTCTCTTCGAGGTTCCTCCGGGCCAACTCCTCGAAGGACCTGTAGTCGAGCATCTTCACCAGGGCCGGGTTGGCCAGGAGGATTTTTCCGTCGGGCGTGGTCCGGTAGAGGCCGATGAGGGAGTGGTCGAAAACGGCTCTGAAGCGCTCCTCGGATTTTTTCAGCTCCTCCTCGGCCCTTTTCCTTTCGGTGACGTCGCGGGTCACCCCGACGATGGCCGTGGCCTTCCCCGCCTCGTCAAAGACGACCGTCCGCGAATCCGACAGCCAGCGGTACTCGCCTTCGCGCGCGCGCAGTCGGTACTCGATGACGGGTTTTTCCAGCGCACCCCGCGCGTTGTCCCGCAGCGCCGCCGCGTCCTCCTTGAGCCACCCCAGGTCGTCGGGGTGGATCCGCTTCGCCACCTCGCCGGTCTTCGCCATCTCGATGAACTCTTCGACGGTGTAGCCGAGGATTTTCTCCAACGCCGGGCTCAGGTAGGCGTAGCTCTCATCCTCTAAGTTGACACGGTAAAACAGGTCGTAAGTGTTCTCCACCAGGAAGCGGAATTTCTTCTCCGATTCTACGAGCTCCTCCTCGTTCCTCTCCCTTTCGGAGAAGTCACGGTAAAAAACCATGTCCGCGGGTTTGCCCTCGTGGTTGATCACCTCCACGCTGACCTCGACGTGGACCGGCTCGCCGTCTTTTCGCTCAAGGACGCTCTCGTAGATCCGGGGGACTTCCCCGCCGGCCATTCTTTTCTCATACATCTCGAGGAACCGGGGCAGTTCGGACTCCGGGACGTAATCCGTCGCACGGGTGCCGATCATCTCCTCCACGGTACGCCCCAGTATCTTCGCCAGGCTCGGGTTGACGTATTTTATTCGCAGGTCGGCAACGATGGCGACGCCGTCGTTGGTGTTCTCGATGAAGGAGCGGTGAAACTCCTCCGATTTGCGGAGGGCTGTCCGCGCCTTGTCTCCGCGCTCCAAAAATCTCGAGAGGATGTAAAGAAGAATGGTGAAGCTGAGCCACACGGCGACCCGGTGGAAAATTTCGTAACCGGACAGGTCGAGGAGCAGGGAGTCAACGAGCGGTTTTTCGAGGAACAGCGAATCGGCGAGGGCGTCCAGGACCCAGACGACGAGCCCGAGGAGCACGACGAGTAGGATAATGTGGGGTCTACGCTTCATGGGTTGCCTGGGACGTTTTCTCCGAGAAGGTTATTCTGAACTCCGCACCTTTCCTTCCCTTCGGTTGCATACCCCTGTCCATCTCGATGACGGCGCCTATCTGCTGGGTGAGCATATTTACCAACTGTAACCCTAATGTTTTCGTGTTTTCCAAGTCAAGACCGTCCGAGATGCCCACCCCGTCGTCAGCCACGGAAAGCGTGTAGTCGCCGTCCCCCGCGGCCTTCAAGCCGATTGAAATGATGCCCTTGCGCCCGTCGGGGAAGGCGTGCTCCAGTGAGTTGGAGACGAGCTCGTTGATGATGAGGGCCAGGGGGATGGCCGTGTTGATGTCCAGGAACAGAGGGGAGAGGTCGAGCTCCGTGTAGACCGACCGCGAGCCGTTGGTGTAGGAGAGGAAGAGGGAATCGAGGAGGCTCCTGATGTAGCCGGGAAAATCCACCCGCGAGAACTCCTTCGATTGGTAGAGCTTCTCGTGGATGAGCGCCATGGATTTGATCCGGTTCTGGCTGGTCGAGATGATGTCGAACACCCTCTCGTCTTGCGTCTTTCCGGCTTCCAGGTTCAACAGGCTCGAAATTATCTGCAGGTTGTTCTTCACCCGATGGTGGATCTCCTTGAGCAGGACCTCCTTCTCCTGGAGAGCCTTTTTTATCAGCTCCTCGTCCTTCTTGCGCTCGGTGATGTCTATCCCGGTGACGACGATGCTCACGGGCTGGTCGCCCTCGGTGAGGACCACGTTCCCCCGGGAGAAGAGGATGGTGCGTACGGAGCCGTCCTTGGCGATGATGCCGGCGTCAATCTCGGGTATGTCCTCGCCCCGGTCAGATTTCACCAGGAGACCGGCGATGAACTCCCGGTCCTTCAGGGCCACGAACTCCAGGGCGTTGGAGCCCCGGACCTCCTCGCGGGTGTAACCGAACTCCTTCAGGGAGTTGATGTTGGAATCAATAATGTTGCCGTCCAGGCCGATTATCAGGTTGAGGGTCGGCGAGCCCTCGAAGAGGAAGCGGTACTTCTCCTCGGAGAGCCGGAGCGCCTCCCCGACTTTCACCCGCTCGGTCACATCGCGGGCTGTGACAATCAGGCGGCCTTCGGGAGCCAACGGGTGCCCCCTGGCGGCGATAGAGAGCTCGTACCAGTGGGGGCCGTCGGGCATATTCAACACGTAAACCGCCCCGTGGTGGCTCCCCTTCTCCACGGCCTGGGCGAGGGCGTCCATGATGATCCGGGCCGCCTCCGGGGGGACCACCTGGTCCACGGTTTTCCCGAGGAAATTCTGTGGGGCGACGTAGAGTGTAGAGGCGTTGGGGGTGCGGAAGTCGTAGATTTTCCCCCGGCGGTCCACCTCGAAGAGGAGGTCGGGCAGGGAGTCCAGGGTCGCCTTCAGCTTGGCCTCGCTCTCGCGGAGGGCGTCCTCGGACTCCCGACGCTTCGTGACGTCGTGGAGGAAAATTAGGTCCGCAGGTTTGCCTCCGTACACGATCAGACCGCCGTCGGTTTCGACCCTGACCTTATTCCCGTTCTTGTGCTCGAGCACCGTTTCGTGGAACGGCGGCAGGTCTTCACCAGCTATCCTGCGGGTGTAAACGTCGATCGCTTTTTCCCGCTCCTCGGGGGCCAGGTAATCGGCGAAGGCCGTGCCCAGCATCTCCTCGACCCGATACCCCACCAGTTCGGCCATCCGCGGGTTCACGTACTTCAACCGCTCGTCCTGGACGATGATGATGCCGTCCTTCGCCCGCTCCACCAGGTTGCGGTACTTCTCCTCGCTCTCTTTCAACGCGGTTTCGACCAGCCGGCGCTCGGTGATGTCCTCGCCGGAGCTCAACGTGCCTATCACTTTACCGGCCTCATCGTTGAAAACGGTGTTGTTCCAGGCTATGAGCCGCATCTTCCCGTCGCTGGTCAGGATGTAGTTTTCCACGTACCTGAGGGGGTCCACCTCCCCGGCCATGAGCCGTTTGATGGTGTAGTCCACCCGCTCCACCGTCCACTCGGGGATGAAGTTGGCTATCCATTTTTTCCCCAGGATTTCCCCCTCGGGGCGGCCCAGAACCTCGCACCCCTTCTGGTTTATCAGCGTCACCCTCCCCTCGGCGTCGAGGGCCAGGATGATCGTCCCGGCGATGTCGAGGTAGGTCTGCGCCCGGTCCCGTTCCTCCCGCAGAGCCTTCTCCACCAACTTTTGCAGGGTGACGTCGTGCTCCATCTCCACGACGCCCTCCACCTTCCCCGCGGGGTTTTGCAAGGGGAAGAGGGATATTTCGACGGACACCTCCTTGCCGCGGGCGTTCGTGTGAACGTGCTCGAAGGTCTTCGGCTTCCCCGTTTTGAAAACCTTCTCCAGGTTACAGCCCTCCGGGCAGGGTTTATCCCGTCCATGGGTCGCCTCGTGACAGGTTTTCCCCAGAACCTCTTCCCGAGAGCCGCCGTAGGTGCGGACGAAGCTTTCGTTGACCTCCCATATCCGATAATCGGGGCCGATGACGCTCACGGCGTCGTGCATCCCGTTGAGGATGCGGTCCAACATATCGCGGGAGGCTCGCAGCTCCTCCTGGGCCCGCCGCTCGGCGGTGACGTCGGAGATCAGGACCAGGACGGAGGATATATCCCCCTTTTCGTCACGGACGGGGTTGGCGGTTATCCGACCAAAAATCGTATGGCCGTCCTTGCGGAGGAACTCGGCCTCGTAGGGCGGGACGTCCAGCCCCTTGATGCGTTTGCGGAACTGCTGGAGCACTTTCAAGAGCCCCATTCTCGTCAGTATGGGCAGGCTGGACAGTTTCTTGCCGATTATCTCCTTGCACTCGAAACCCAGCCATTCTTGAACCTTCGAGTTGGTGGTGATGACCCTCCCGGAACGGTCGAGGAGGGTGATGGACTCGGGGGAGAGCTCGAACATGGAGCGGAAGCGCGCCTCGCTGGCGCGCAGACCATCTTCGGCCTGCTTGCGCTTGGAGATGTCCCGGGCGATTCCGAGGACCAGGTTTTTACCACCCGCGACGATGGGGTACGTTCTTGTCTCGACCGGGACCGTCTCACCCGATTTCCGGCAGAGGAGGAGCTCGTCGGGACCGGTCTTGTTCCCCTTCTTGCTCTGCTGGAGCAGACGGGCGGCCTTGGGGAGCTGGCCGGCGGGGAGCAGCTTTGTCTGGAAGAAGTTCCGCCCGGTGAGCTCCGCCTTCCCGTACCCCGTCAAATCCTCGCATGCGAGGTTGCCGTCCACGAAGACGCCCGAGAGGTCCATGATGTAGTAGGCGTCCGGGGCGTATTCGTAGAGCGTGCGGAACCAGTCCTCCGGCAGGTCGGCCTCCCCTTTAGGCTTTAGTGAAGGCGGAGTCTTCGTCGTGTCGGCGACGTTGTAGGCGGCGCACTCCAACTTGTACTTCAGCTCCAGCCGGTCCAGCGGTTTCAAAAGCCGGTAGGGATTGGGGTGGTCTGGGTCTGTCAGTCCCCCCTCATCGTTTAGGGTCAGGACGGGGACGCCCGGTATCACGACGGGACGGGAGCCGTTTTCACCCGCGGCGTCGTAGAGGAGAACCTCCGCGGCCCGGCCCAAGGCGGACTCCAGGAGGTCGCCGTCCGCCGGGACGACACCGGCAAACGCGTGCCCGAACTCCTCCAGCAGACCCTTCAACTCTTCGGCCAGCTTTACGTCACCGGTTGCGAGAAGGACCCTTGCCATGCTCGGTCTCCCGGGGATTGTGAGAAAAAGTGTGCCGCCCTTTTTAACAAGGGGTTTAAACCCCTTGTTTAAGGCAAGGACCCTGGTCCTCACCTGGATGCGGGCGGCACACGCTCCTTCAAAGAGATGCGTTTTTGTTAACGAAGGGTGTTGATCATGGCGGCTCTCCGATTCATCCCCTCCGCCGCGAGGGTTGGCATTACCGTGGATGATTGATTGTCAGCGCAGTATCTAGGCCGCGTGGGAGACGAAGCGCTCCACGTTCGTCTTAACCGACCGTATGACCTCGCACGCCTCCCGGATGGCGTCGGCGACCCTCCCGGAAGTCTCTCTAGTCCCCGCGCCGGCCTGGGATGCAGGTCTCGTGTTCGTAATTTCGGGCTGCCTCGGACGGTTGGGTCGGCATGATTACGGAATTAGTGGATGGTTCGCTTCATTATACGGGGGCAGTTGGTCAGGGAGTCGCCGATCGTTGTCCTTCCCGGCCTCTTAAAAAAAGCAGGGGTTTTCTTCGGTTTCTCCCTGTCGGAGGTGTGGTGGAGGAGTTTCCCCCATTGCTCGCCTGTAATAAAAGCAACAAGCGTGCCATTTTGGTGCTTTACAAGATCCGCTTTGGAGGCCGTTTTGCGGAACGGGGTCCGGGTGAGCCACGGTAAACGAGTCAAAATGAAACGGTCATAATGATTTGGTAAATTATGAATATATAAATTCATCTATTAATATATCCGACCAGCGGTCGCCCTTCGTCACCACTGCACCAAACTGGGGCGACGCCGTACTATGCTGGAGCACATTGACCGAGGACAGGGGATGCTCATATTAGCGTATTTTGCAACACCCCGGTAATCAACGTCATATGCCTTCCAAGCCCCTGGTACGGCAATTGCTCTCCTCACCGGTGAGGAGAGCCATGAAAAAGGTCCTACTGGTTGACGACGACTCCGCCTTCCTCGAATCTCTGAAGGACGGCCTGGAGCAATACGACGACGGGATCGGCTACCTCGTCGCCGCCGACGGAGAGGAGGCCCTGTGCGTTCTGGAAAAAGAGAAGGTCGTCACCCTGGTCACGGACCTGAAGATGCCCCGCCTGGACGGGTACGGGCTCATCACCCGCGTCCTCGAACAGAAGCCGGAGATCCCCTGCATCGTGATGACCGCCCACGGCAGCACCGAGCTCGAGCGGACCTTCGACGCCTATTCCATAGAGTACGTGGAGAAGCCCATTGACATTGACCACCTCCACCGGATGATAGTCAAGACTGTAAGGCACTGGGGCGAGCAGGGTCAGCTCCGGGGGGCGAACCTCCCCAGCTTCGTCCAGATGGTGGAGTTGGAGCGGAAAAGCTGCCGGGTGGAGGTCTGCCGATCTTTCGGCGGCGAGCGGGGCGTTCTGTGCTTCACCGAGGGCCGGCTGCTCGACGCGGAGCTCGGCCACCTGCCACCCAAGGAGGCGGCGCTCGAAATCCTGGGCTGGCAGGAGGTCTACCTCCGGATCGGGACGCAGCGGAGCCGGTGCCGGCCGCGGATATCCACCCCCCTCATGGAGCTTATGCTGGAGGCCGCCCGTCTGGCCGACGAGAAGAACCGGGATAACCCTCGCCCATCGTCAGGGTTCGACGCCCTGGACGACTCGCTCTGCGAGGCTGAGCCCAAAGGGCCCCTGGAGCCGCGGGGTGCGGAGCTGGAGGACGACGGGGCGGCCGACGGGGGGGAGGTTCCCCGAATCGTACTGGAGGACGGCGCGATGCGGGGACTGAACGAGCTCTTGGATAAATTCGACGGGCTCTCCGAATCCGATGGCGTCGCCGTCTATTCCCCCGACGGCGAGCTGCGGGGCTTTTTCGTGCCGGTTCCCCAACTGGCCCGGATGGTCCGGCGCCAGGAGTGAGGTAACTAAAGGTATAATCGCACGAATGGGGCTCGAAGCCCCGTTTTTATAGATTCGGCCCGCCTTGACTTTGCGGGGGGGTTGCCGTACCATGACCCAAATTATGGACGCCCCGCCGTGGGAGGAGATATGCCGCGCCTTCGCCACTTTATAGACCTGGAGGAGTTCACCCCCGAGGAAGTCCTCCAACTGTTAGAGCTCGCCGGGGAGATGGAGGCCCGGGTCCGGTACGAGAAGGCCACGCAGGGCGGCTCGCCCATCTCGCCCCTCCTGCCCTACCGCGTCATGGCCTCCCTCTTCTGGGAACCCTCCACCCGCACCCGGCTCTCCTTCGAGACGGCCATGATCCGCCTGGGGGGATCGGTGGTGGGCTTCGCCGAGGCTTCCACCAGCTCCGTGGCCAAGGGCGAGTCGCTGGCCGACACCATCCGGATGAGCGCCCACTACGCGGACTGCATCGCCATGCGCCACCCCAAGGACGGCGCGGCCTACCTGGCGGGAAAATTCTCCACCGTCCCGGTCTTGAACGGCGGCGACGGGGGACACCTCCACCCGAGTCAGACCCTCTTGGACCTGTACACCATCTACAAGGAGTTCGGCACGCTGGGGGGGTTGAAAATCGCCCTCTGCGGCGACCTCCTCTACGGCCGCACCACCCACTCCCTGGCGGTGGCCCTGGCCGCCTTCGGCTCGCAATGCGTGGCGATCAGCCCCGAGGAGTTGGAGCTGCCGCCGCACGTCCTCCATCACCTCGCGTCGCGCTACGGTGGGACCGTCGAGCAGCGCCGGGAGCTGGCCGGCGGTCTGGACGACGTCCACGTCCTCTACATGACGCGCATCCAGCGGGAGCGGTTCGAGGACCCCGAGGTGTACGAGCGGGTGGCGCACGTGTACCGGCTGGACCGGCGGATTTTGGACGGGGCGCCGGCGGAGATGATAGTCATGCACCCCCTCCCCCGCCTCGACGAGATAGCCATCGAGGTGGACTCGGACCCCCGGGTGCGTTACTTCGAGCAGGCCTTTAACGGGGTGCCGGCCCGGATGGCCCTTCTTCTGGTGCTCATGGGCCACTCCCGCCTCTTCGGCAAAAGGGGCTCCAACTGGCGCGTCCCGACGGTTTTCGAGGGTACATGCTCCAACCGGCGCTGCATCACCCACTTCGACGACAACGCCGCGCCGGAGTTTTACGAGTTCGAGCCGGGGAAGCTGGCCTGCCGGTACTGCGACCGGGTCCGCGACCAGCTCACCCTGTACTAAAGGCCCCCGCCCCGCGTACCCCTATCCCGTGGGAGAGTGGTTGGGGGTAAGGGTTGCCACGTGTCCCCTCCCCCCTCTGGGGGGAGGGCTAGGGAGAGGGGCAAACCGGGCAGGGTGCAGAGCCCCCTGCCCCTACGGTTCTAGTGTGAATTGCGCGTCACCTTCGCAGGGGCGACCGTCTACGGTCGCCCGCGGGCGGACCTAAAGGTCCGCCCCTACGCTATCGCAATAGGCAAAACACGGGCCGGGTGAGAAAGCGGCGGGGATAGGAATCCCCGCCCTACATTTAGGAGAGGGCCGGGGTGAGGGCTGCTTTATAAAAAAAGGCCCCCGGGGGGCCTTTGGCGCGCTTTAAAAAAGCGTCAGCGGACCTTTTCGTCGTGGTGCTTGAGAATCGTCCTCAGTTCGCGCTCGCCTTCCGCCTTCAGGAGCGACTCTCGAATCTCGGGCTGGTGGAGGAGCTTGGCGATGCGCGAGATGGTGTGGAGGTGCAGGTGGGGGTTCTCCGCCGGGCTTATCAACAGGAACAGCAGGTTGACCTTCTCCTTCCCGTTCTTGCCGAACTTGATCCCGTTCTTGCTCCGGCCCACGGCGAGAATCGGCCTCTCGGGGCCGGCCATCATGATGTGGGGAATGGCGGCGCCGGAGCCAACCGCCGCCTCGTACTCCATCTCGCGGTTGAAGATGGCCGAGATGACCTCGGCGTTGGAGGGCAGCCCGGGTTGACCCACCACCATGTGGGCCATCTCGTGCAGCGCCTCGTGGGTTTTGGTGGCCGTCAGATCGAGATTAATCGCCCCTGCGGGGATCAACTGTTCCAGTTGCAAGGGTTCTCCTTTAAATGTTCACCCGACCGTCGCCGTAGCGGGGTCGGGTGAGTTGCACGATGGAGGTTAAATTTGACGGTTTTGCCATATAAGCGGTTTCCGATACGTTTTTAGAGGTTTGCTCAACCACCTAAAGAATAGCTCCAAACGTCGGTTACGTCAAGTTATACCTTCGCCTTCGTCGCCCGGCTCATCTCCGGTCGCGCCTGGCCGGGTGGGTCAGGTAGTAGGTGAAAACCGCGGTGACGAAGAGGGTCGCGACACCGGAGAGGATGAAAAAAAAGAGGGGCGAAATCGCCAGGCCGAAGCCGGCGGCCAGGGCGATGTAGGTCGGGAACTGGGTGGCGTGCACGGTGAATTCGTTGCGTGCGGGTCTCTCCAGGATGCGGTCCAGGGCGAACTGGAGGACCGCCGCCGCCACGGCGACGCCGAGGAGGTACTCGATCCACGGGACCTCGGGCAGGTCCATCTTCAACAGCAAGGAGCGGACGAGCCAACCCAGCCCGAAGGGGATGAAAAAGGCTATCCCCCAGACTAGAAGGTCGCTAAAGAAACGCCAGGGGTGGCCGGTCAAGGCGTCGGCCAGCCAGAGGAGGACCAGGGCTCCGACCAGGGCTATTCCGGCGACGGTCATGTCACGCGCTCCCCCGCTTCACTCAACCCGTACAGACGGCCCTCCCGGCCGCGAAGGCCCGCAGGTTCACCTCGACGTACTTGTCCTTGACCTGGCTTTCTATCGCCTCCCGCCAGTGCTTTTCCTCCAGGGGCAGGGCGGGGGAGAGGGCGCCCAGGAGCACGATGTTGGCCGCCCGCGGCTCGCCCACCTCCTGGGCGATTTTCGTCGCGTTGAAGAGCCAGTACCTCTTCGTGGCCCGTTTTAGCCGCTCTTCGATGTCGGCGGGGTACTCGAAGGCCCCGGAGCTGACCGTCATGGGCCAGATTTCCAGGTCGTTGACCACGGCGACGCCCTGACCCGGTTTGAGGTGGTCCAGCCATCGCACCGCCTCGAGCCGCTCGAAGCCCATGAGCACGTCGGCCTCGCCGCGGCAGATGATGGGGCTTTTGACCTCCTCGCCGAAGCGGACGTTGGAGACCACGGAGCCGCCGCGCTGGCTCATCCCGTGGACCTCGGACTTTTTCACGTCGTGACCGGCCGCGAGCGCGGCCTCGGAGAGCACCTCGCTGGCCAGGAGCACCCCCTGACCCCCCACGCCGCAGATTAAAACGTTCGTCAGCGCCATGAGAACACTTCCTTTCGGGCGAACTAGACAAGGGGTTTTGCCGGGGGCATAGCTCGCTTCGCTCGGTTTAACCCCTTGCCCCCAGAAGCGGAGCCGGCTAAATCTTGTCGGCGCACCAGGAGCCCTTCCGCCCCGGGTCGTCGCTGACGCGGGTGACGGCGTCGAACTTGCACACCTGCTCGCACAGGCCGCAGCCAACGCAGAGGGAGTCGTCGAAGCGGGACTTGCCGTCGGTGCCCGTGGGGGCGATGCCGGGGCAGCCCAGGCGGATGCAGGAGCGGCACTTGGTGCAGTTGTCCTCGTTGACGAAGTACTCCGCCCGCTCCAGCTTCTTGGCCTCGGGCAACAGCGCGCAGGGGCTCTTGAAGATGATTACGGCGGGCTCCTGGGCGGCTGTGGCCTCCTTCAGGGCCCCCTTCACCGCCTCCAGGTCCAGGGGGTCCACCGTCCGCACCCACTTCACCCCGCAGGCCCGGACCAGCTCACCGAAGTCGGCCTCCCACGTGGGCTCCATCCGCAGCGTAAGCCCCGTCGCCGGGTTCTGCTGGTGGCCGGTCATGGCGGTGATGCGGTTGTCCAGGATGCAGACCGTGGTGATGCCCTTGTTGTAAACGAGGTCTATGAGCCCGGTTATCCCCGAGTGGAGGAAGGTGGACTCGCCGATGGTGGCGACCATCTTCTTGGAGAACTCCTTGCCCTGGGCCAGCTCCAGCCCGAAGGCGATGGTGACCGCGGCGCCCATGCACACGCAGGTGTCCATGGCGTTGTGCGGCGGCAGGGCGCCCAGGGTGTAGCAGCCGATGTCCCCGGTGGCGGTCAATTTGAGCATGCGCAGCATGGCGTACACGCCGCGGTGGGGGCAGCCGGGGCAGAGGACCGGCGGTCGCGGCGGCAACTGGCCCAATTCCACCGGGCTCGTATACTCCCGGGCCACGGCCAGCCCGGCCTTCTTGAACCCCTCGGCCACCCGCTCCTGGCTCAGCTCGTCTATCCCGGGGATGATCGCCTTCCCGATGACCGGGATGCCCAGCTCCAGGTTGCGGATCTCGTCCTCCAGAATCGGGTCGTTCTCCTCGACCACGTAGACCGAGTTGTAGTTTTTGGCGAATGCGCGGATGAGCTTTTTCGGCAGGGGGTAGGAGAAGCCGAGCTTGAGGAAATCGGCCCCGGGCAGGACCTCGCGGGCGTACTGGTAGGCTATCCCAGAGGTTACGACGCCTATTTTCCCCTCGCCCTTGACCACGAAGTTCCACGGAGAGCCGACCGCCTCCTCCTCCAGTCGGCCCAGCGCCTCCTCGAGCCTGGCCCGGCGGACCTTGGCCCGCGCCGGTAGAATCACCCGCCGCACGTCGTCCTTGGTGTACGGGGGTATCTCCCGCGCCGTCCGCTCCCCGCACTCCACCACCGACTTGGAGTGGCAGACGCGGGTGGTCATGCGGACGAGAAAGGGCACCTGGTACTTCTCGCCCAGCTCCAGGGCGGTGCCCACCATGTCCTTGGCCTCTTGGGAGTCCGAGGGCTCGAGCATGGGGACCTTGGCGTGGCGGGCGTAGTGGCGGTTGTCCTGCTCGTTCTGGCTGGAGTGCATCCCCGGGTCGTCGGCGGTGACGACGACCAATCCGCCGTCGACGCCGATGTAGGCCAGGGAGAACAGCGGGTCGGCGGCCACGTTCAGACCCACGTGCTTCATCGCCACCAGAGCCCTCGCCCCGCCGAAGCTCGCGCCGATGGCCACCTCCAGGGAGGTCTTCTCGTTGGTAGACCACTGGGCGTAGATTTCTTTGTACCGACCGATGTTCTCCAGAATCTCGGTCGAGGGGGTGCCGGGGTAGGCGGCGGCGATGTGGACGCCGTACTCGTAAGCCCCCCGAGCGACGGCCTCGTTGCCCGACAGGAAGAGCTTCACGAAATCTCCTCGGGAGAACGGGAAGGAATGGCGACCGACGGCGCGAACCGCCGGTCTCTAGTTCACACCTTGATCGAATTGGGGTAATTTCAGCGGCCGGGGGGGATGCCGCTGAACCAGGGTCCGCTCGTGAGAGAGCTGATCTGGGACATGATGCCCGATGTGGTTGGGTGAGTGTCCCGGGGTACTTGACCGCTAGCTCATTCTAACGCAAAGGGGGAGCGTCGGTCAAGCGACCCTACGTTGAATCACGCATCCGACCCGCAGGCGCGAGGAGTCCACGGTCGCTTGAAAATCCCCTCTCCCTTCTCGGGAGAGGCGCGCCTACGAGCTAGGGTGAGGGTCGGGGTGTGAACGCGGCGGGATTAGGAAACCCCGCCCTACGTCATCGCAACCCACGTGGCACGGGCCGGGGTGAGGGATGGAAAGTTCTCCCTCTCCCTGTGGGAGAGGGAATGAGGGTGAGGGCTTCCTTAGAAAAAAGGGCCGACCTGAAGGTCGGCCCCTACGTCGGCACATACGGCGAGACACGGGCCGAGGCTAGGATCGGAGTAAATCCCCTCTCCCTTTTAGGGTGTGCTCGCCTACGGGCCGGGATGAGGGGTAAAAAACGGCGGGGATAGGAATCCCCGTCCTACACTTATAGTCAGCGCATCCGACCCGCAGGTGCGAGGAGTCAATAGTCGCCCGCAAATCCCCTCCCCCCTTCTAGGGAGAGGCGCGCCTACGGGCTAGGGTGAGGGTCGGGGCGTGAAAGCGGCGGGGTTAGGAAACCCCGCCCTACGTCATCGCAACCATCAAGACACGGACCGAGGGTATGGGGCCGGGCGTTCTCGACGGTTCCGATGCGAAGAGGGAAGCCGTTTTAACGCCCCGGGGCGGTTCCCCGTCAATCCCACAGCTCCTCGGCGGAGCGGACCGCCCGCCGGATCCAGGAAACCTCCGCCTCGCCGGAGTAGACGAGGCGCTCTATTGTATCCAGGGTCTCCTCGACGACGGTGCAGCTCCCCGCGACGGTGGCGAAGGCCAGGGTGGCGGCCTGGAGACGGTCCGCGTTCCCCACCTCGGCCGCCGCGCATTTGTACCGGCTCCGGGCCCGCTCCTTGAGCGAATTCACCACCCGGCGCCGCTCCTTCTTGCTGCGGGCCTCGGGGATGAAGAGCTCCGCCTCCATGACGCCCACGTAGAGCACTACCCGCCGCTCCGGGCTTTGACGAGCATCAAGACGAGGTAGACGATGAGGATGAAGGCGCCGACGCCCAGCAGGATGTAAGACACGATCGGCTCGAGCACCGTGCCGTAAATTTCCAGGTTGCCGCCGAAGAAGCTCATGAGCGTCCCGGCGAGGCCGAGGAGGAAGATGGTGATGCCGATGGTCAGGAGGATGCCCTTTCCGCGCGCTCGGGCCATGTTCGCTCCGTTTCTATTTGCGGCTTTTCAGCTTGTTGTAAACGCCGATTCCGGTGAGGGCGGCGCCGACGACCATTAACACGTAGAACGGCCAGACGGGCATGCCCCACCCGCCCACGGGGGTTGCGTAACCGCCGAAGGTCGGCAGGAGCACCCCCACGAGGCCGAGGAGGAAAAGCCAGACCCCGCTGCGCCAATCAACGAAGCCCATGTCGTAAAAACCTTTCGCTCAGCGGTAACGGTAACAGGCGCCGTTCCAACGGTCAAGAGCCTGCGGATTGTGTTGGCCGGGGCGCTCAGCCGTCGGCGAGGGATTTCTTTAAAAAAGCGATGAGCTCCCCGGCCGCCCGGAGAGGATTATCCACCGCCCAGGCCTCCAGGAGCCCCTGGCCGTGGGCGCCGATCCGCGGACGTAAATCGCTCACCGCCGCGCAGCCGGTCAGGTCCACCCGGCCCGCCCGGGAGAAATCGTCGAAGGTGAGATTTATCCTCCTCCCGCTCGTCCGCACCTCCTTGACCCCGGCCGCGTCGCCCAGGAGCTTGACCTCCAGGGCGGCGAAGAGGTTCTCCACCGGCTCGGGGAGGGGGCCGAAGCGGTCGGCGAATTCCTCCTTGAGTTCCCCGGAGCGCTCCGGGGTCCGGCACTCGGCCAGCCGGCGGTAGAGCCGGAGCTTCAGCTCGGGGCTCCCCACGTAGGAGTCGGGGAGGTAGGCGGAAAAATCGCCGGTGACCTGGGTCTGCGGCTCGCGGACCTCCGCCGTCTCCCCCCGGAACTCGGCCACGGCCTCCCGCAGGAGCCGCACGTAGAGGTCGAAACCGACCTGCTCGATGAACCCCGACTGCTGCGGTCCCAGCACGTCCCCCGCCCCGCGCAGCTCGAGGTCCTTGAGCGCCAGCCGGTAGCCCGAGCCCAGCTCGTTGAACTCGGCCACAGCCGCCAGCCGCCGGTAGGCCGGCTCCCCAATCACCCGCCGCGGGGGGGTGAAGAGATAGGCGTAGGCCCGGTGCTTTCCCCGACCAACCCGACCCCGGAGCTGGTAGATCTGCGCCAGCCCGAACCGGTCCGCCCGGTTGACGATGATGGTGTTGCAGTTGGGGATGTCGGTGCCGTTCTCGACGATGGTGGTGGTGACCAGCACGTCGTAGTCGTGGGCGATGAAGTCGTGCATCACCGATTCCAGCCGGCGGGGCGGGAGCTGCCCGTGGGCGACGCCGAAGCGCACCCCGGGCATCCGCTCCTGGAGGTAGGCCGTGACGGAGTCTATGGACTGGACGCGGTTGTGGACGAAGAAGACCTGCCCGCCGCGCTCCAGCTCGCGCCCCACCGCCTCCAGGATGAGCGCGTCCGACGCCTCGCCGATGTAGGTCTTTATCGGGTGACGCCCCACCGGCGGGGTCTGGATGTTGGAGACGTCCCGGGCGCCCATCATCGCCAGGTGCAGCGTCCGCGGAATGGGGGTCGCGGTCAGGGTCAGCACGTCCACCTGGCTGTACCGCTGCTTCAAAAGCTCCTTCTGCCCCACGCCGAACCGCTGCTCCTCGTCCACGATGATCAGCCCGAGCTCCCGGAAGCGCACGTCCCCGGAGAGGAGGCGGTGGGTGCCGATTAAAATGTCCACCTCGCCCCGGTGGGTCTCGGCGGCTATCTCACGCTGGCGGGCGGGGGGGATGAAGCGGGAGAGCATCTCGACACGTACCGGGAAGGGGGCCAGGCGCGAGCGGAAGGTCTCCAGGTGCTGCTCGGCCAGGATGGTGGTGGGCACGAGGACGGCCGCCTGGCGCGAGTCCATCACAGCCTTGAACGCCGCCCTGACCGCCACCTCCGTCTTGCCGAAGCCCACGTCGCCGCAGAGGAGGCGGTCCATGGGCCGTCCGCGCTCCATATCCCCCTTGACCTCGAGGGTGGCCCGCCGCTGGTCCTCGGTGTCGGTGAAGGGGAAGCTCTCCTCGAGCTCGGTCTGCCAGACGGCGTCGGGGGCAAAGGCGTGGCCCGGCAGGGCGTCGCGCTGGGCGTGCACGGCGATGAGCTCGGCGGCCAGGCTGGCCACCGCCCGCTTAACTCTCTGCTTGGTGTTCCGCCAGCGGGTGCCGCCCAACCTGTCCAGCGCCACTCTCTGCCCCTCGGACGCGTCGTAGCGCTCCAGGCAGCCCAGGTTCCAGATGGGGACGTACAGTTTGGCGTCCCCCTGGAAGCCGATTTTCGCGAAATCGGCCTCCTCGCCCCCGTGCTCGAGCTTCTCCAGGCCGAGGAAACGGCCCACGCCGTGGTCGGTGTGGATGACGTAGTCCCCCTCGGCGAGCTCCAGGGACCGGAAGGTGTCGAGGTCGGTGACCTTCCGCCTGCCGCGCGTCGTGAGCGGCGCCACCCGCCCGAAGAGCTCGTCGTCGGTCACCAGGACCAGGCCGAGGCCGGGCATCACCGCCCCACCCGCCAGGGGGCACTGAACCACGGGCGGCGACAGTTTCTCCCCCGCCAGTATCTCCTCCAGCCGCTCCGCCTTGCCCCGGGTCTCGCAGGTGAGCACGGTCTGCCAGCCCCGGGCCTCCCAGTCCACGAGGTCGCTGAAGAGGGCCTCCAGGCGCCCGTGGTACCTTTGGGTGGGAAGGGCGTCCAGGGGCGGCGTAACACGCTCAGGTCGGGTCAGGCGCTCGAGGTCGTCGTAGAGCCGCGCCGGCTCGACGATTGGAAGGGGGATGGACGACGGGTACTTCGCAGAACGTTCCCCGAGGCCGTCCAGGGCGTGGGGCGCTATCGGCGACGCGAGACCGTCGGGGGTCAGCCGGGGGGGGTCGGCGAGCGTTTTTTCGTACTCGCTCCGGGCGAGTTTTGCAAAATCCCGCCGGGCGCCGTCGAACAGCGTGAAATCGTCGAAGACCACCAGCGGGCGCGCCTGCAGGTAGTCCAAGGGTCCCTCGAGCTCCGGGTAAAAATTTCCTAAAAGATACTCGACGCCGTCGAAGTAGGGTCGGGCGAAGAGGCTTTCCAGCCTGGCGCGGGTCTCGCCCCGCTCCAACCCGCCGAGCAACCGCTCCACGGTCGCGGCTTCCACCACCGCCTCGCGGAGCGGGAGGACGGTAACCGATTTCACGCCCTTTTCGGTTCTCTGGCTCTCCGGCTCGAAACGGCGCAGGCCCTCGACGATGTTCCCGAAATACTCGAGGCGGACCGGCAACTCCGTGCCCGGGGGGTAGAGGTCGAACAGCCCCCCGCGGCGGGCGTACTCGCCAAAGACCTCGACAAGAGGGACACGCCGGTACCCCAGGACGCCCAGCCGTCGGGCCAGTTCCTCGGGCGGCAGCTCCGTCCCGGGGCTGATCTCGAAGACGTGCGCGAGGAGGTCGTTTTTGGGTAATATTTTTCTCGCGAGCGCCGCCGGTGTGGCGACCAGGACGCCCGTGAAATCCGCGCCCAGCCGGTACAGCGTCTCCAACCGGTCCGCGGAGGTCTGGCGTTCCGGCGAGTGGAGCTCGTAGGGGAGGAGCTCCCAGTCCGGCAGGTGGAGGGCGTTCTCGACGAAGGAGCCCAGGCTGGCCGTCAGCGCCTCGGCGCTCTCCTCGTCGGTGGTCAGGAGCAGGATGGGTCTGTCGGCCAGGGCGTCGGAGAGCCCCGCCGTCAGGAACGCCTTCGTCCCGGCGGGCAGTCCGGCGAGGTCCAGCCCCGGGGTCGGTTCCCCGGACAGGCGCTCACATAGAGTCAAAAAGGGCTGGTAATCCCTGAGATACCGCAGCAGACGGTCGAGAGGGGGCACGGGACCTCCGCGAATTTTTGGAAAAGCTTAGCAGAGGCGGGAACGGGTGACAAGCCGCCGATTGCCCCGACCCCAGCGGCGGTGGTATCCTTGCGTTTTACCCCGGAGGACGGATGAGTCTGGCCGAGTGGTGGCCCTGGGCCCTGCTCGCGGCCGTGGGGGTCACGGCGCTGGTCGCCCTTCTCTACCGCCGACCGGACCTTCGGCCCGGTTGGAGGGTCCTCTTCGTCCTGCTCCGGGGGGTCGCCGTCACCCTCGTGGCCCTTCTTTTCGCCGACCTGGCCTGCCGGATTCAACGTCCTCTTGAATCGCCCGCCGCCGCCCTGGTCATTGACGACAGCGCCAGCATGTCCCTGGCCGACGCCGGGGGGCGCACCCGCGCCGGTTACGCCGAGGAGCTGGCGGAGGCCCTCCGGACGGCCCATCCCGAGCTCGACTGGTCGGTATACCGACCCGGGGAGCTGTCCGCCGCCGACCCGCTGGAGGCCGTGGAAAAGCTCTCCTCCCGGCGACCCGACCTGGCGGTGGTCGTCGTGGCGGGTGACGGTGGAGGACGGGTCCCCGCCGCGGACCTCGACGCCCCCTTCCCGGTCCACACCATCACCGTCGGGGGCGTGTCCCCCTTCGATGTCGCCCTGGACGCGCCGCGCGGACCCCGGTTGGCCCTGGCGGGCAAGAAAGCCCTGTTCCAGGTGGACGTGCGACTCATCGGGGAAGGGCCGACCGACGCGACGGTGCGGGCCTCGGCCCGGGAGGTTTTCGGCGGATGGCGCGAGGTCGAGCTGGAGACAGTCAATGTGAATTTTTCTACAGGAGCGGCCATCGCCGAGTTCCATTTCACACCCCCCACCGCGGGCTGGTGGCTCCTCGAGTTCCAGACCCCGACCCTCGTGTTCGAGGCCACGCCTTTGAACAACGTCCGTCGGCTGCTGGTGGACGTTCGTCAGGGTGAGATGACGGCCCTGGTGCTGGCCGGCGAACCGGGACCGGATTCCTCATTTCTCCAACGCTCCCTGGAGCGGTTGCCCGGTGTCGAGGCGGACCTCCTCTACCGGCGGGCCGACGGCGCCTTCTACGACGCCGACGGAAAGGCCCGGAAGCCGGAGCCGGCCGCGCCCGACGCGCTCTTCCTGGTGGACCTCGTCCCCCAGGGGGAGCTTCTTTCAAAAGTTTCCCGGCGCATCGCCGAGGGTCGTGGGGTGGGGCTGCTCCTGGGACGACCGGGGCTGGTCATTCCTTCCGACAGTTCCCTCAGGGAGCTTTTCCCCGTCCCGCGCGGTGCGGGCGACGTGCGGCTCATCGTCGGTCAGGCCCGGGTCGTTCAGGCGACGGGCGGGCCCTTCGGCGGGCTGGCCGGGGCCGATCTGCCGGCTCTTTTGACCTACCCCGAAGGTTTGAGGGACGCGGGCGCGTCGCCCCTGGTTCTTGAAAACCCGGCCGGGCGGCGGATCCCCGGAGCGACGCTCACCGTATCCGGCGCGCCCAGGGTGGTGATGTGGGGGCGCGGATGGTGGCGCTGGGCGCTCGACACGGGTGTGGAGGGCGAAATACCCTACGACGTTCTCGTGTCCGACCTCTTCGCCTACCTCTCCTCGCCTGTTTCCGACGACCGGCTCCTCTTGACGCTGGACCGGCGGCGGGCCGTGACGGGGCAGTCCGTGGGCGTCGAAATCACCGGCGGGGCGGGCGGTGAGCCCGTGTGCTCGGTTCACGGAATCGGGGATGAGGGCGGGCTCGCGGTGGGGCTGACCGAGGCGGGGGAGGCGCGGCCTACGGGCCGCTGGCGGGGGTCGTTCACGGCGGACGCGGCGGGGGCTTACGTCGTACGCGGGGAACTGGGCGGGCAGAAAGCCGAGGAACCGCTGGTGGTCGAGCCCGATTTTTCCGAGTTCGAAAAACTTACCCCGGACGCGTCTTCCCTGGCCCTCCTGGCGTCGCTCGGCGGCGGACGGCTGCTCTCGGGTCCCGGGGACGAGCTGCCGCTCGGCCCCGGCGCGGCCCCGGAGGTTTTCGGGCGGGAGCCGCTCCGGGCCAGCCCCTGGCTCCTGGGGGCGCTGATTCTGGTCATCGTGGGCGAATGGTTCCTGCGCCGCCGTCAGAACCTACGCTGAACATCTTGACAGATGTACCTAAATATGGTACATATGTACCCGTTATGGGTACATATAACTCTAGTTTAGCCCTTTTCCCCCGTGTGCGCCGAGACCTGCTCGCCCTCTTCTTCACCCATCCCGACGAGGAGTTCTACACGCGGGAGCTACTGCGAAAGGTGGGGGGTGGTCATGGTTCGGTGCAGCGGGAGCTGGCTGACCTCGTCGCTGCGGACATCTTGTCGCGCCGCCGCCGCGGTCGGGAGGTCTTCTACCGTCCCAATCCCACCTGTCCCATTTATCGAGAGCTCCACTCCCTGGTCATCAAAACCTGCGGAGTAGTCGAGGTGGTCCATCAAGCCCTTGAACCCCTGCGTGGACGCATCCAGCTGGCGCTCATCTTCGGCTCCTTCGCCTGGGGGGAGGAAAATTCGGGGAGCGATGTGGACCTGCTCGTCGTCGGCGAGACGGAACACGCAGAGCTGATCGAAAGGATCCTGGAACTAGAGTCAACCCTGCAACGGGAAGTGGACCTGCAGCTTTATGGAATGGAGGAGTTCCAGCGGAAGTTAAAGGAGGGGAATCATTTCCTGTCTGCCATTCTCGGAAAGCCATTCATCATGCTAATTGGAGGAGCAGATGAACTGGAGCGATTGGTTGTCGGTCAATCAGCTCAAGGCGGAGCCTTCGTCACCGCGAGAGATCGCTGATCTGCTGGTGGTTGTCGAACGCAACCTCGCCGACAGCTCTGTCACCGGGCTTAGTCAGGAGTGGTGCTTCAATATTTCCTATTCCGCCGCCTTACTCGCGGCTCTGACCCCCCTACGGGCCGAAGGCTACCGTCCTCCACATCAAGCCCATCATTACCTGGTTATCCAGTCATTACGCTATACTATTAACTATCCGCCGGCCTTGATCGCCCAATTCGAACGCTTCCGCCGGAAACGCAACCAAACGACCTATGATTGCGTCGGCAATGTTACGGAGAAAGATGCCGAGGCCATGAGCTCACAAGCGCGGGATCTGCTGCAAAGGGTCAGGGATTGGCTGATGCAGCATCACCCTGAACTGATCTAAAGCGGGCCGGATCTGCCCGCTTGAATATTGAGGGATTGAGAGGTGGCTTCTAGCTTGTCGTGGCGAAGCGCGGCAGGAACTCCTCCAGGTACTCCGGCCGGATGCGCTTGAGCTCCGCCCGGGGCAGCGCCGCCAACAGCCGCCACCCAAGGTCCAGCGTGTCGAAGACCCCGCGGTCCTCGTGGTCCCCCTGGGCGATGTAGCGCCGCTCGAACTCGTCGGCGAATTTGAAGAAAATCTTGTCCATGTCCGAGAGCGCCGCCTCGCCCAGAATCACCGCCAGCTCCTGGGCCTCCTTGCCCCGGGCGTAGCCGGAGAAGAGCTGGTTGAACACGTCGGCGTGGTCCTTGCGCGTCTTGCCTTCGCCGATGCCCTTGTCCTTCAGCCGGGACAAGGACTGCATCACGTCCACCGGCGGGTAGATGCCCTTCTTGTGCATGGCGCGGGAGAGGATCATCTGCCCCTCGGTGATGTAGCCGGTGAGGTCGGCGATGGGGTGGGTTTTGTCGTCCTCGGGCATGGTGAGGATGGGAATCTGGGTGATGGAGCCACGGCGGTCCTTGATCCGCCCCGCGCGCTCGTAGATGCTCGACAGATCGGTGTAGAGGTATCCGGGGTACCCGCGCCGGCCGGGAATCTCCTTCCGGGCCGCGGAAATTTCCCGCAGCGCCTCGCAGTAGTTGGTCATGTCGGTGAGGATGACCAGCACGTGCATTTCCATCTCGTAGGCGAGGTATTCGGCGGCGGTCAGGGCCATGCGCGGCGTGGAGATGCGCTCGATGGCCGGGTCGTTGGCCAGGTTCATGAAGAGCACCGCGCGGTCTATGGCCCCGGTACGACGGAAGTCGTCTATGAAGTACTGGGCCTCCTCGAAGGTGATGCCCATGGCCGCGAAGACGACGCTGAACCCCTCCCCCGACTGGAGCACGTTGGCCTGGCGGGCGATCTGCGCCGCCATCTGCTGGTGCGGCAGCCCCGAGCCGGAGAATATCGGCAGCTTCTGGCCGCGGACAAGCGTGTTCAGCCCGTCAATGCAACTGATGCCGGTCTGGATGAACTCGTTGGGGTAGTCGCGGGCGTAGGGGTTGATGGGTGAGCCGTTGATGTCGCGCCGCTCCTCGGGGATGATCTCCGGCCCGTCGTCAATGGGCCTACCCTGGCCGTCGAAGACCCGCCCGAGCATCTCCCGGGATACCCCCAGCTCGACCCCCCGGCCCAGGAAGCGGACCCGGGAGGAGGGGATGTCAATCCCCGTCGCGCCCTCGAAGAGCTGTAAAAGCGCCCGGTCGCCCGACACCTCGAGGACGCGCCCCCGGCGGATTTCGCCCGTGGGGAGCTCGATCTCGGCCAGCTCCTCGTACTTGACCCCCTCGACCCCCTCGACGAGCATCAGCGGGCCGGCTATCTCCTGGGTGGAGAGGTACTCCTTGAGCGGCTGCACCGCGTAAACTTTTTTCTCGCCCATCTCACCGTCCGTTTTTATTCATTTCTTCGCGACTTCCCGAACCAGGGCCGTGAAACGCGGATCATCCCACAGCGACCTCAGGTCCTCGTCCCCGGCGGCCTGCCCGGCGTAGGGGGGATGAGCGGCGATCGCCCGCTTGAGGTACTTCAGCGCTTCGTCCGTGCGCCCCATCAACGCCAGGACGCAGGTCAGGTTGTAGAGCGCCTGACGGAAAAAGGAGTTGAGCTCCACGGCCCGGCGGAAGGCGTCCAGCGCCTCGGGCAGCTCGCCGCGGAAGAGGTGGACGACCCCCAGGTTGTAGTGGGCCATTTCGAAATTGTCGTCGAGCTCCACGGCCCGCCGGCAGACCGTCAAGGCCTCATCGAGCCGCCCCGTTTTGTTGAGCCCCGACCCCAGGTTGCTGAAGATGCGGGAGTTCTCGGGATCCAGCTCCGCCGCGCGTCGCAGCACCTGAACTGACTCTTCGAGCTCCCCCGCCATAGTCAGGTGGACTCCGAGATTGCACCAGGCGTCGGGCAGATTCGGGTCATAGAGAACCGATTCGCGGTAGCACTCTATCGTTCGGGCGTTGTCGGCCGGGTTGCGCCCGAAGGCGAAACCCTTCCAGAACCAGTCCAGGGCGATCCTCTCCCGCTCGTTATCCGAGATGTCCTCGACGGCCCCGTCGTGGCTCGGCGGGTCGCCCATGCCGGTGACCTCGTAATAGGTCAACCGGTCCTCGTCGGGCGCGTAATCGCCGCGGCCGAGGGGATCGAACCGACCGACGAGACGCCGCTCGAACAGCCTGCTCTGTGTGAGCGAGACCGCCGTTTCCGTCGCCACGACACCCCCCGGGGGGGCTTGGTTCTGCAGGACGAAGGCGGCGTTGATGGCCCGGCTGAAGTGGGTCTGGGTGGAGAACTCCGTCAATTCCTCGTGGTGGATGTCGCCCGAGTGAACCCCGATCCGCATCTTCAACACGTCGCCGCGGCCGGCCAGGTTGGGGTATCCCTTCAGTCGCGGCTGCACCGTCTTTTCCCAGTAAACGGCCCAGTTGGCCGACACCGACAGGGCGAAGACCAGGGCGTCATCAATCTGGTTGAAGAAGAAGAGGTTGCCGTCGCCGAAGTTGGTCGGTTGGAAGGGCAGCCTCTTGAGCCCCCGGCCGTAGGAGGCGGTGTCCAGGGCGATCCGGCTGTTCTCCCGCAGCACCATGCGGTAAACGTACTCGGGCAGGTAGCCCATGGCCAGCTTGCTGGCCACGAGGTCGGTGAAGACGATGGAGTAGTAGATAGGGGGCTTGTCCATCCTCACGGCTGCACCGGCGCTTCATCCGCGGACGGGGGGGAACCCGTCCAGAGCCTGTTCTCTCCCACCGGCTGCTCCCGGCGCAGGATGTGGTCGGTGTCCACGTACCAGAGGAAGTCGGTCCAGCGGACCAGGCCGATGGTGTCAACCACCTGGTACAGTACGGTGCCCGAGGCGGGGTCGCTCCAGGTCAGCCGGACGTCCACCTCCATCCCGGACCAGTTGACCAGGCTCGAGAAGTAGGGTTCGTTCCAGCCCAGCGCCTCCACTGTCAGCCGTTCGGCCGCCTTCCACCCCGGTGCGCTGAGGTAGAGCTCGCGGATGCGCTCCTCGGTGGATTTTTTAGTCTCCTCCGCCTCGGCGGGGGTGGCGGGCGCCGGCGAGAAGAACATCTGACCCGAGGAAACCGACTGGTCGCCCGTGTACTGCCCCTGGATGGTGAGCTGGATGTTGTTCGCCACGCCGCCCTGCAGGACGAGGAAGAAGCGCTCCAGGTTGGCCAGGTCCGGCGTGCCGGTGCCGAAATCGTTGGCCTCGGCCTCACCCTCCGTCGGCTCGGTCGGTTGCGTCGCCTCCGGCGGGGTCAGGGCCGCCTCTATGATCCAGTTCGCGGGGTTGGGCGTCTTGACGGCAACGGAGCTGTGGGGGTAGCGGGCGAAGACGGCCCCCGAAACCTCCAGGCTTCCGGCGCGCACCACCTGGAGGGCCAGGTTGTCGTTCTTGATGCAGTAGCTCTCGCCCCGAGGCAGATCGGCCAGCTTGACCTCTCCCTCTAGTCCGTCCAGCGCCAGCCGGAGGCTCGATTCCTTCCCGGATTCGTAGTAGCTGACCTCCGCCCGGGCCGAGCCGATTTCGCGGGTGTCGCAGTCGGGCAGCACGACGTGGGTCGAGATGTCCTCCTCGCGCAGGATCAGGGGCCTTTCCGGGTCCAGCTTGGCGTAAAAACTGACCAGCGGCTCGTCGGCCGGTGCGATGCCCGCCGTGTCGGGGTACGTGACCTCGGCACAGGGGGTCATGCCGGCGAACTCGTCGTCGGAACCCGCGCAGGCCAGAAAGAGGGGCAGGGCCGCGAATGCCGCCGGGATTACGAAGCGGAAAGTGCTCTTGGGTTTCGACATAAACCTACGTTCCCGATCCTTCGGAGATGAGCTCCTCTATCTGTTTGTGCATCTCCCCCTCGATCCGGTCGAAACTCGCCTCGACCTCCCCCTCCGGGGTGAACTTGGCCCGGGCGATGTCCTCGGTCACGGGCAGGGCGAAGAGCGCGTCCAGGTTCAGCTCCGGTGTTTCGAGGGCGGCCTTGGCGGCGTGGTGGAAGCTCATCACGAGCTTCAGCATCCGGTACTGTTTGTTGGCGCTGGAGAAGGTGTCCACGGGGTGGAAAGCGTCCTGGTGCAGGAAATCCTCGCGGATGGAGCGGCTGGTCTGCATGACCAGGCGGTCGCCGGGGGAGAGGGACTCCATGCCGACGAGGCGGACGATCTCCTCCAGCTCCGCCTCCCGCTGCAGCAACGCCATCGCCTCGTCGCGCATCGGTATCCAGTCCGCGCCCATCTCCCGCTCGAGGTAGGCGGCGATGTCGTCGGTGTAGAGGCTGTAGGAGTTGAGCCAGCTGATGGCGGGGAAGTGGCGCTTGTAGGCCAGCTTGTCCTCCAGGCTCCAGAAGACCTTGACCACGCGCAGTGTGGCCTGGACGACGGGGTCGGAGAGGTCGCCGCCGGCGGGGGAGACGGCGCCGATGACCGTCAGGGAGGCCTCGCGTTCGTCGGAGCCGAGGCAGATGATCCGCCCGGCCCGCTCGTAGAACTCGGCCACCCGCGTCCCCAGATAGGCCGGATAGCCTTCCTCGCCGGGCATCTCTTCCAGACGACCGCTCATTTCACGCATCGCCTCGGCCCACCGGCTGGTTGAATCGGCCATGAGCGCCACGGAGTACCCCATGTCGCGGTAATACTCGCCGATGGTGATACCGGTGTAGATCGAGGCCTCCCGCGCCGCCACCGGCATGTTCGAGGTGTTGGCTATCATCACCGTGCGGGTGATCAAAGGTTCGCCGGAGCGCGGGTCCTTGAGCTCGGGAAACTCCATGAGCACGTCGGTCATCTCGTTGCCGCGCTCGCCGCAGCCCACGTAGACTACGATATCGGCGTTGGCCCACTTGGCGAGCTGGTGCTGGATGACGGTCTTGCCGGAGCCGAAGGGCCCGGGGACGCAGGCGGTCCCGCCCTTGCCCACGGGGAAGAAGGCGTCTATGACGCGCTGTCCCGAGACCAGGGGCTCCTCGGGGGTCATGCGCCGGGCGAAGGGGCGGGGCCGGCGCACCGGCCAGGTGTGCATCAGCTTGAGCTCCACCTCGCCTTCGGGGGTCTTGACCCTGCCGATGGGCTCGTCCACGGTGTAGGAGCCCGCGTCCAGGGCGGAGAGGTTCCCCCGGACGCCGGAGGGGACCAGCACGCGGTGCTCGACGAGGGTGGTCTCCGGGCACACCCCCAGGATGTCGCCGGGGGCGATGTCATCGCCGGCCTTTAACCTGGGGGTGAACTCCCACTTCCGCCCGCGGTCCAGGCTATCGGCGCGAACGCCGCGGGTGATGAAATCGCCGACCTTGGCGCGGATGACGTCGAGGGGGCGCTGGATGCCGTCATAGATGGAGGACATCAGCCCGGGACCCAGCTCCACGGAGAGCGGCTTGCCCGTGGTGTACACCGGCTCGCCGGGGCCTATGCCGCCAGTCTCCTCGTAAACCTGGATGCCGGCCCGATCCCCGACGAGCTCCACCACCTCGCCCACCAGCCTCGATTCCGAGACCAGGACGACGTCGTACATCCGCACGCCGGACATGCCGGCGGCCACCACCAGGGGGCCGGCGACCTTGACGATGGTTCCCGTATGCTCCATTGAACTCCCGCTGACTAGAGCTTTTCGCGGTGCCTGTCGTTTGAGAAATGGTTTAACCTCAGACGTTCCTGGGCGGCCGCCCGCGAGCCCACGAGCCGCAGCACCTCCCCGGGATTTTTCGTCGAGAAGATGAGCTTGTCGAGCTTGTGACCCGTCAGCTTCACCGCCACCCGCCGGTGGGCGACGGTCGAGTAAACCTGGATAAACTCGCCGCCGATATGCCCGCCCTTGACCCCCCATCCGCCGTAGGCCGACCCGGGCAGCGTGTCAATCTCGGCGCCGGTCACCTGGTCCCAGCGGACCCGCGTCCGGAATACGCCCAGGCGGGCGACCAGGCCTTCGTCGTCCAGCCGGATCGAGATGCAGAGGAAGTTGAGAATCAGGAGGAAGACCAGCCCGGCGAGGGGCAGGAAGACCCAGGGGAACACCCGCTCCACCTCGGCGCCCAGTCCCAGAAGTTTCGGGAAGACGCCGAGGAACACGCACAGCGCCAGGACGATCCAGAAGATGATCTGGGACACCCAGTCGGTGAGCCTCTCGCGGTAGATAATCATTTCTCCTCCTTCCCCAGCACGTCGGCGCCCACGGCGCGCTCGACCATCCGCCGGATGCGCTCGTAGGCTATCCCCTTCGAGCCCGCGGACGAGGGGATGAGCGTTATGACCGGCAGGGGGCGGTCGGCGTAGGAGGCGATGGTGTCCAGCATCTTTCCGCCGAACTCCTCGGTGATGAAAATCGCGACGGCGCCGCCGCTCACCGCCTGCTTAAGCGCCTCCTCGGCCTCGTGGATCGAGTTAACCCCCACGACCGTCGTCCCCAGGACGGTGAAGCCGCGGAGCTGGTCCTGTTCGCCGATGAAAAAAATCTGGTTCAGGCCGGCCAATCGAACCCGCTACGTAACGCCCCACAGACGGGCGGTTATCGTCTCCGGCGGGACGCCGTTGAGCTTGCAGGTCAGGACGAAGCGGACCAGCTCGAGCTCGTTGGATTTCGCCAGATAAAAGGAGATGACCGGTTCGGCGCCGAAGGGGGCGTGGCGCGCCTGCCGTAGAAACTCCAGCTTCCGGTCCGCCCCGCGCACCGCCAGGACGCCCAAGCCGTCGGGCGCACCCTCGACGGCGCCGCGGGCAATCTCGGCGTAGGGGGTGCGGGCGATATACTCGGCGGCCCCGCCGCGGTCGCCCGTCCGGGCGTAACCCTCCAGCCGCGTGACGTCCAGGCCACCCCCGGGGAGGAAGGCCGCGGCGGACAGCTCCTCGGGGTTGGGCGCCGCCAGACAGCGGACCAGGGCCGCCAGGTTTACGAGGTCGGTCTCCAGCTCCTGGTACGCGGTGAGGAAGGGCAGCCCTATCTCCGCGGAGATCCCGTCCAGGCGGGCGAAGAGGGCCCGGTCCACCCCCTGCTGCAAGAGGAACGGGTCGTGCGCCTTCTCCCATTCCTCCAGGAGCCTTTTCCCCAGCTCGGCGAAGGGGTCGGGGAGCGCGTCCGGTTCACCGCCGTCCGCGAGGGCGGTGAGCTTATCCAGGGGCAGGCCCCCGCCTTCGGAGAGGGGCAGCTTTTTCTCAGTCAGGCGCCCGACGAGGGCGGCCTTTAGGTTGGCGTAATCCAGCCTCAGGCGCAGGTATTCGAGCAGTCGGGGGTCGGGCACGCTCTCCCGGATGAATTTTGCCAGCTCGGCGGACTGCCTGGCGAGGAGTTCCTCCAGGCCGGCGCCGCTCCGGGACGCGGGCTCGTAACCCGCCTCGCGCAGGGCGTCCACGGCTTCCTCGAAGGTCCGGGCCTCGGCGGCCTCGATGAGCGCACGCCTCGTCAGCATGCGGCGCTCACGGACCCGCACGCGGCCCACGGCGTAGGTGTAAGCCGGATCGCCGGAGAGCTTCACCCGCCCCGCCATCGTCTACCCCTCGATTCCCAGGATGCCGAGCAGTTCCTTCTCTAAAAGCGGTCGGAGGCTCCGGGTCAGCGCAGGGAAGGTGAAGTTCAGCTCGGTCCTGCCCCCGCGGAGGACGAACCCGCCCCCCTGCTCGCGCGTCTCTTTGGTAAGGGCGAGCTTTGGTCCACTAAAACTTTTCAGGAAGGCGTCGTCCAGGAAGGCGGCCTCGCGCTTCGAGGTGATGACCTCGTAGGAGCCCTTCAGGTCGGCGTCGGCGACGAGGTGATTGAAGACCGCGCGCCAGGCGTCTTTTTTCAGGGACCCCAGCTCCCCGTCCGCCGCGGCGAAGGCCTCGTCCAAAAGCTCCTGCTTGGCCCCCAGAAGGCTCTTGCGGGCGTTGAGCTCGGCCATGGAGACGACACGCGCCCGGGTGCCGGCGGCCTCGTGTTCGCCCGTCTCCCGGATGCGCGCTTCCACGGCGCGGGCGCGCTTCTCCGATTCGGCGAGGATTTCGGCGGTTTTCGCCTTCGAGGCGGACTCTATCTCCGCCACCCGGGCGTCGCCGTCGCTCTTTATCCGGGCGATGATTGCTTCCAGGGACAATTCACACCCCTCAGACGGCGTTCAGGAGGAAGATGGTGATGAGAAGCCCCAGAACAGCGTAGAACTCGACGAAGACGCCCAGCACCAGCGCCTTGCCCGATTCGTTCGGCTGCTTGGCGGAGAGGCCGATACCAGCGGTGCAGACCTTGCCCTGATGGATGGCCGACAGCCAGCCGGCAAATCCCACGGGCGCGCAAGCCAGGAGGATCTGCAGCCCGATCTCGGTGGTCAAGGTTCCGGCGGCGGTAAGGGTTGAGATCAGATTCAGGCCGAGGAAACCGGCGACGAAGCCGTAGATGCCCTGGGTGCCCGGCAGAGCGGTCAGGACGAGGTATTTGCCGAAGTTGCGTGGATCCTCGCTCATCACCCCGGCCACCGCCTGCCCCACCAGGCCGATGCCGATGGCCGAGCCGATCCCGGACAAGGTTACCGCCAGACCGACGCCGACGTAGGCCCATACCAGACCCATGAGTGCTCCTTTGTTGGCCTTGCTGCTTGTGAAAGAACGCGGTTCCGGAAAACGCTTTCCTTTAGAGTGTCCGGCGCCACGGAAAGGGATTCTTTGTCGGTATCCGGCCGGTCGGCAAATCCGTATCGGTCGCTCAACCCTTGAGAATCGTGTGTTCCACGTTGTGGGCGAAGGGGGTGAAGACCCGTCCGCCGCCCACATAGAACTTGCCGAAGTACTCGACGAACTGGAGGCGGGCGCTGTGGATGTAACCGCCCAGCGCATTCATCGAGATGTTGAAAATGTGACCGATGATGAAGATGACGATGAACCAGACCGTGCTGGCTTGAAAGGCCAGAGTATCCACTACCTGTGCTATGACCCCCGTGGCGACTCCCAGGGCGAAGAGCCGGGCGTAGGAGAGCAGGTCGGAGAACAGACCGGAGAAACCGGTGTAGAGGTTGAAGAAACCGGCGCCGATGCGCGGCAGGCCGCTGTCGTCGCCCACACCGCCGAAGAGGGCGATATAGACACCGACGGCGGCGATCAGCCACCAGAAAATAGCCCCGCTCATTTCGGCAAGTACCGGCAGGCCGATGGCCAGCGGGAAGAGGATCATCAATACAAGCCAGGGCAGCTTACGGTAAAAGGCTGTGGGACGGTCACCCGCCCGCAGGGCGGAGATGAAGCCCAGCAGGTAACCGGTGAAGAGCTGGATGTACCCGACGACGAGGATCAGATAGAAGAAGTCCAGCATCTGATCCGGGTTGAGGGGATCAATCAGCATCAAGGTTTGCCGCAACTCCGCCAGCTCCGGCGACCATTCAAAGTTCAGGCCGAAGAAGCCGCCGGTGAGGGTTCCCACGACCATGGTAAATATACCTGCGATCATCAGCATCTTGAACATCTTGCGCATGCCCGGCGAGAGGTGGAGCAGCTTCAGGCCGAGCAGCGTGGCCACGACGAGCGTCAGGCCGTAGCCGGCGTCCGTCAGGCAGATGCCGAAGAAAAGGGCGAAGAAGAAGGCGAAGAAGGGGGTGGGGTCTTTCTCGCTAGGCTTGGGCCGGGAGTAGAGGTCGGTGATGTACTCGAAGGGGCGCACCGGCGCGATGTTGGACAGGTACACCGGCGGCGTTTCGTCCGCCGTCGGCGGGCGGAGGGTGTAGTGGACCAGCTCGTGCCCGTCCAGGATGCGCCCGACGCCGTCCACCGCCATCTCGGGCACCCAGCCGCGCAGGTAGATGGTGAGCTCGGTGGCCGCCGACTCGGCGACCTTCCGCTGCCCCTCGCTCTCGGTGCGCGCCCGGTCCAGGGCCAGGTAGAGCGGATCGCGGTGCTCGAGCAGCCGCTCCGCCTCCCGGAGCGTCTCCTCCAGCTCCGCCCGGCACGTCTCGATTTCCCCCTCGACCTGTTGCAGACGCCGGCTCGGGGTCAGCGGTCCGGTAAGGGGGCAAGGGGTCAGCTCGAAACCCTTGAGCGCGTCCCGGACGCCAGAGTCCACCGAGGCGTGCCAGACTAAAATGACCCTGCCCGACGCGGCGGACGCCTTATCCTTGGAGACGCCCAGGTCGTCGAGCTCGAAGAGCTCCCCCGCCGTTTCGGCGAGTGTCTCCCTCAACCGCGGGAGGTTCCGCGGGTTGAGGGCGTAAGCGGCGGAGAAGGTGCTGTCGGTGGCGCCGAGCGAGTCGGGCGGTATCCCGAGCCCCAGCCAGGAGGCCAACGTCTCCCGCTCCTCCGCCAGGTGGTCGAGGCGTGAACGGACTTCGGTTTCCCTGGATTGAACGGCGAGGACCTTCTCGGCGGCGCCCTGGGCGTCGAAACCGGCCAGGCGACCCTCGAGCTCCGCGGCCGGCACCTCGACCTTGTGGCCCGACATCCCGGCGAAGAAGCCGGCCTTGGGTGCGAAACCGTCCAGGTAGTCCAGGGCCTGACGGATTTTTTTAAAAGCGCGGTCGGCCTCCTCGGCGGGGATCGGGGAGGGCGGGGGAAGCTCGCCCCGCGCCTCAGGCTCCTGGACCTCGAGCTCGACGGCGCCGGCGTCGGCCAGCGCGTCGAGCAGCTCGTCCCGGAAGCTCGAGTGGAACAGAATCTCTATGCACTGGACTCGGGCGTTGGCCATCGTCGCCTAGGTGCCGGTGATGTGTTTCACGATGACCCGGCGGGCCTCTTTCATCCGGCCGCGGGCCTTCTTCTTCATCTCCTCGATCTCTTTTCCCCTGCGCTCCAGAATGCCCCGGGCTTCATCGTCGCCCGAGCGACGGGCGTCCTCGACCGCCCGGCGGACCTCTTCGCGGGCCTCGGCCTCCGCGGCCTTCACCATCTCATCGGCCTTCTCGTGGGCGGCGCGGAGCTCGTTCTTCGCCTCGTTCTCGGTGTTGGAAACCCGATTACGCGCGTCGTCCTCCGCCTTCATTACAGGTGTCAGCAACGGGTTGGCCTTGTCGTCCATCGTTTTTTTTGAGGGTGATCGTGTAAGGCAGGGGCTCGGAAAGGGCGGCCCGGGTCGCCCCTCCGGAAGAAAAAGTGAAAAAATAGTATCACACGGCGCCTGAATAGTCAACGTCGGTGGGGGGGACTAAGTGGCATAAAGACAAGGGGTTTAAACCCCTTGTTCAAGGTTCCAGCGGTTGACACACGCCCGGTGTACCCGTACAATAAACATCCGCTCCGGAGGTTTTTGGGTGAAGCCGATCCTCCCTCTGCTCCTCGCGGTTGTGTTCCTTCCCCCCGCGGCCTGGGCCCGGGAGGAGGACACGGGCGTCGAACCCGGCCTGAGCATCGATTTCAGCGGCGGCAAATCCCTCAACAGGATCGGGTCGGCGCTCAGCTATACACACCCCCTGGGCAAGGTGTTCACCTTCCGGCTCACCCTGAACCAGGGCGTCCAGAACGAACCCCAGGCGGAGCGCGAATCGGACAGCCGCACCCTGCGCTTCGATCTCTTCTACGAACCGGTGAACACCACGCGCATCGGCTGCTACTACGAACAGACCGATTATGACTCGAACATGGTGATCCAGGAGCAGTACCAAAAATCAAAGAGCCAACAGGCGGGAACCAGCGCCACCATCCAGTTTTCCGACGCCTTCTCCGCCGATCTGGACGCCTTCTTCACCACGAGCGACACCCAGGAGGGCACCTTCGACTGGGATTACGTGTACCGCGAATATTTCTTTCACTCCCTGTCCGCGGACACCGATCTCCGTTTAGATTACAAGATAACCGACAGCACGCGGCTCTCCCTCGATCTCACCGGTTCCCGGGAAGTGCGGACCTACCCCGTGCAGCCCGCGTTGAATTCCGAGTACTACGTGGGCGGGATCAACACGAACCTCACCGGGAATTACGTCCCCTGGGATAACACTACCGTGGAGCTCCGATACCTTTTCAACGGCATTCTCTACCGGGACATGAACCTCATCGAGCGCGACCAGGACACCCTGAACAACACCCTGTCCCTGATTGCGAACTACCAGACCCCCTTCGACGTGAAGGGCATCCTCTCCGTGGACCTGCTTCACGGGACCACGACCTACCTGGAGAAGGAAATCTATCTCCAGAAGTATTTCTTCTGGATTTATCCCGAGCTTGACCCCATCCCCGGGAATCGGATCCGTGCTCCTTGGTGGCCGCTTTACGACACCCTCTCCCGAGGGATAAACTGGAAGCTGCAGCTCAACTGGGACTCGCCCCGGGAGGAATACCTCCACTGGACCCTGTCCCAGGATACGGTGAACAGGAGGTACTACGACGACGAGGGCGACCTGCCGCCGGAGCGTTTCGCCATCGCCGATTCGGTCCTCACCAACATCAAGAACACCATGACCACCGACACCCAGATAGACCTGGGCAAGAGCTTCATCCTCAAGCTGCAGCACAAGATAACCCACGACGACTACACCTATCCCATCAGTACCGACAAGGACACGATCTCACTCTACAACGACGTCTCCTCGTCCATCAAGTGGAAGATGACCCAGGCGGTTTCCTTCAATGCGAACCTGAATATCGGTTTCGACCGGACGATGGGCGGCATCACGTCGAGCCTTCCCCGGAGCAACGAGATTAGGTTGAGCTTCGGCAGCGAGGTGGAGCTCATCGAGGGGCTGCGCGTCAATTTGACCTACACCCTGTCCCGGAACAACCGGCGAACCGACGATTTCGAGAGCGGCACCGACGCGCTTTCGCGGGAGCTGGTCCTCGAACCGGTCTTCAGCGTCTCCGATTACTGGGGCCTGGACTTTTCCGGGTCCTTCAAGGAGAGTGTGGATTTCCCGGTGGGTGAAAATTCGGGCAGCATGGGGCTCAAGAACGACTGGAAGATCAACACCCGGATCAACATCTACCCCACCGAGACGCTGGCCTTCGAGGTTTCCTACAAGTTGAACTCCCACACGTCAATCTACACCTACCGCGAGACCGCCCACACAGACCATGCCTGGGGGCTATCGTTCTCCTACAATATCGTCAAGAACCTCGTCATCCACGTGGACGCCAATTACCGCGTCTACGAGTTCGACCACGACCGGGATACGTTCGATGTGGGGCTCATGATAAGGACGACCCTATAGAGTGGTTCGGGAGGCGCATCGCGTGGGGCGACCGTGGGCGGTCACCGCTACGGGTTGGATTCGCGGATGATAGCAGGGGCGGGTGTCAACACCCGCCCGGTTACGATTGAATCCTAAATGTATGGCGGGGATTCCTATCCCCGCCGCTTTTACGTTCCCTACCTCGACCCTCACCCTGCCCTCTCCCTAAAAGGGAGAGGGGGGCCGCTACGCCCCCCTCTCTAACCCGTAGGCGAGCCTCCCCCCAAAGGGGGGAGGGGGATACGCAGCCCTCACCCTAGTCAGTACCTCGAAGACCTCCCGTGGGACGGGGTCGAGCTTGACACTGCTCGTCGAACCGGCCGCAGGTTGTCTTTTCAGCCGAACGGTTCTACAATCGCCGGGCGACCCCGGCTTTCACTATGTTCCAAACCCGATTTCTACCGGCCGAGCTGACCTATGACGGCACCCAGCTCGCCACGCACTGGCCGCGCCTTGTATCCGGCGTGACCGGTGACTGCGTCGTGGCCTTCCTGGGCCCGGCCGAGGTGCCCACCGAGAACCTGGTGGACCTGGAGGACAACCGGGCCGGGGAGCGCATCACCGCAAAACGGATGCTCTCCCTCATCGGCGTCTGGTTCGGGCGGACGCTCGCGGAGACGGTTCTGCGGCAGCGCCTCTATATCTTCCTGACGGCCGAGCGCCTCCGCCTCCGCGGGTTGGGCGTGCTCGTCGAGGGCGACGACATCTACACGCCGGACCGGAGGAAGCTCTCGGTTTCCATCGCCACGGTCAGCCCCCTGGCCGGGCTCGTCCACATCGGCCTCAACGACGATCCGGCCGGGGCCCCGGTGCAGGCGGTCGGGTTGGCCGAGATGGGTGTCGGGGCGGCCGATTTCGCCCGCGAGCTTCTGGAGGTTTTCGAGGAGGCGGAGCGCGGCATAGCGTTCGCCGCGGCCAAGGTCAGGGCGGTGGAATGATGGATCGCCCGCTCATCCGTAACCTCTTCCCCCTGTTCCTCCTATGGGTGTGGGCGATAATCTTCCTGGCGACCGGGGGGCTGCGGGTCGAGATCGTCGAGGTTGAGTACCCGCCCGCCGGTCCGACAGACGCCGAGAGGCTGGAGGTCCGGGTTCTCTTCCAGAACGCCTTACCCGGCGGTTCCTTCACCTGCCATTGGATGCCGCCCTCGCCCTCGGAGCCCCTGTCCAAGACCCTGGGGGTGGGCTCTACGGACGGCGAGCTTTCCTTCACCCTGACCGGCTTCGAGGTGCCCGAGGGGTACCACCAACTCTCCATCGCCGACGACACCGGCGTTACCCTCGCCGCGCGGGTGCTCTACATCCCGCCGCGTCCCCCGCAGTACGTGACGCGGATAGACTGGGAGGGCACCGGGCTCCTCGCCGCAGTGAACTTTCGGCACTGCGAGCCCGGCGCCAGTCTGGCGGGGAGCTGGAGCTTCGACGGCCGGCCCATCCCCGGGGCGGAGCGGGAGGTGACCCTGGGGACGAGCTGCGGCTCGGCGGATTTTCACCTGGCCGGTCCCCCCGACGGGCGCCTGTCCGGGGGCTGCTACGAATTCACCCTCCTGGCCGGGGGCATGTTCGTCAGCCGCACCGTCGCCCCGCCGCAACTGTCGCCGTACTAATTCCTTTCATTTTGGGTTGTTTTCTGCTATAAAGCCCCTGGAACCAAAAGCCCGGGCGATTTAAATGCAGGCAGTCATTCTCGCCGCCGGACGGAGCACCCGCACCTATCCCCTGACAGTGCGGACCCCTAAGGCCCTCTACGAGGTCGCCGGGCACTCGATCCTCGAGCTGAACCTGCGCGCCGTCGAGGGGCTGGTGGACGAGGCCGTCATCGTGGTCGGATTCATGGGGGAGAAGATAATCCGACGCCTGGGGTCCAGCTACCGGGGCATCCGGTTGCGCTACGTGGAGCAAAAGGAGCAGAAGGGCACCGGGCACGCCCTTCTGTGCGCCGCCGATAAAATCTCCGGTGAGGCGCTCGTGCTGATGGGCGACGACCTCTACCGCGACGAAAACTTCGAGGAGCTGTTCGAGTACCCCAACGCAGTCCTGGCCCAGCGCGTCACCGATCCCGGCCGCTTCGGGGTCGTTACCGTCGAGGGCGACCGGGTCACCGGTGTCCATGAAAAACCCGCCCAGTTCGTCTCCGACCTGGCCAACACAGGCTGCTTCAAAATAAACGCCGACTTCCTCCGGCTGCTCACCGCGCTGGAGCCGAGCGAGCGCGGCGAGGTCGAGCTGACCGGCGCGGCCGCAGGGCTGGCCGTCGAGGGCAAGCTCAACTGGGTCGAGTCCAACGGCGGCTGGTACGCCATCGGTTACCCCTGGCACCTGTTGGAGGCCAACACCCGCCTGATCCAGGATCGGCCGCTGCAGCGGTTCAACGTCAAGGCCCGCCTGTTGGGCGACGTCCACCGCTGCGTTACCGTGAACATCCTCGAGGACTCCTGGATCGGCCGGGGGTGCATCCTCACCGACCGGGTGATGATCTCGCGGAACTGCTACATCCACCCCGGAGTGCAGATAATGAACCGCACCGCGGTGGGTCCCAACACGCAAATATCCGGCGGGACCCAGATCGGGAACTGCCTGATCGGGGCCAACGTGCAGATCGGTCGGCGCTGCCTTTTGACCAAGTGCGTCATCGGCGACGGGGCGGTGCTGGGGGACGCCGTGACCGCTTTCTGCGACGCTCCGCCCGACGGGAAGATATACTCCACGGTCAAGGGCGAGCGGGTGGAGGTGGACCTGCCGAAATTCGGCGCCGTTATCGGCCCCGACGCCTACGTGGCGCCGATGACGGTGCTGATGCCCGGGGCGAAGGTCGCCGCCGGGGCGCGCACCGAGTTCGGCGAGGTTGTGGACGGTGACAAGGGGGAAATCTGGCCGGAGGGTGAGTGACCCGCTCCGGTGGCTCGCGGGTGGGACCGGCGCTCGCCTGGCGGAGAAGGTGGGCGGGGTCGTCGGGAAATAATATTAGAGGCTAAGGGGCGGGACCGGCGCAGACCTTGCAGGGGCGGTGGACGAGCTCGCCGGGCCGGCGCTCCGGTGGCTTGCGGGCGATGTAGGCACTGATTGGCTGGGAACCGCCCGGGCCCTTTTTTTGTATAATTGACGAACCGTCCGTGGCGAAGGGGGTATTCGTGGACGCCGTGGAGGCCGCGGCCAAGCTCGAGCGGCTCTCCGACGCCGCCCGGAGCGTCGAGGACCAGCTCGCCCGCGTCATCATCGGGCAGGAGGAGGTCGTCGAGCAGCTCTTGGTGGCTCTGTTTTCCCACGCCCACGCCCTTCTGGTCGGGGTGCCGGGGCTGGCCAAGACGCTCATGGTGTCCAGCCTCTCCCGCGCCCTGGACCTCTCCTTCCGGCGCATCCAGTTCACCCCCGACCTCATGCCCGCCGACATCACCGGCACCGACGTCATCCAGCCGGACCCGGAGACGGGTCAACGCGTCATGCAGTTCCTCCGCGGGCCGGTCTTCGCCAACCTGATCCTGGCCGACGAGGTCAACCGCACCCCGCCGAAGACCCAGGCCGCCCTCCTGGAATCCATGCAGGAGCACCAGGTTTCCATCGGCGACACCACCTACCCCCTGCCGGCCCCCTTCTTCGTCCTGGCTACCCAGAACCCCATCGAGCAGGAGGGGACCTACCCCCTGCCCGAGGCCCAGCTCGACCGCTTCATGCTTGAAATCCGCATCGGCTACCCGAAGCGGGACGAGGAGGAGCGCATCGTCACCCAGACCACGGGCCGCGAGGAGCCGGAAATAGCCACCGTTCTTTCCGCCGCGGAGATAATCGAGCTGCAGGGGTTGATCCGGGAGATTCCGGCGGCGCCGCACGTGGTCGCCTATGCGGTGAATCTGGCCCGGGCGAGCCGACCCGAGGACCCCACCGCGCCGGAGTTCATAAAGCGCTGGGTGGCCTGGGGGGCGGGGGTGCGAGCGGGGCAGTACCTGATTCTGGGTGCCAAGGCCCGGGCCGCACTCCGGGGTCGTCCGGCGGCGTCGGTGGACGACGTGCGCGCCCTGGCCCACGCCGTGATGCGCCACCGCGTGCTCATCAACTTCAACGCCGAGGCCGAGGGGGTTCACTCCGACGAGATAATCTCCCGCCTGCTGGAGATGGTGGAGTCGTAGCGGCGGGCCGAGTCGTCAATCGCGCATAAAACTCGTAGGGGCCGACCGACGACGCGCCGTTCAGGTCGGCCCGGGCTCATGTCCCCTCTCCCTTTTAGGGAGAGTCTCGCCTATGGGTTAGGATGGGTGTCGCGGTTGAGAATGCGGGCTGCATGTCCCCTCTCCCTTCCAGGGAGAGGGCTAGGGTGAGGGTCGAGGTAGGGAAAGTGAAAACGGCGGCCCACAGAGGATTCATTCTACGGGGCCGCCTTACATTATCTCCCTTCTCCCCGTGGGAGCGGCGCGCCGACGGGGATGGGGGTGAGGGCTGCCTTATAAAGCGGCGGGGTACGGAGCCCCCGCCCTACATTTTTTAACGCATCACGGGGAATAAAACGGGCGGGTGTGGACACCCGCCCCTACGGCCGATAGGTAGTCGTTGACGTAGGGCGGCAACTCCGTGTGCCGCCCGTTTTCGCCGATTAAACGGGCGGGGCATTCAAGCCCCCGCCCTGATTTTTCTGACCGCGAGCGGCGCGCCTACTCATCCTCCTCGCCGTAGTGCGACTCGGGCATGGGCAGAAGGCTCGGCAGGACCTCCCAATTGTCGTCCAAAGGCAGGAGGTTGGCCCACCCCTCCACCGTCCGGTCGTTCTCCCAGTCGTTCCAGGACAGCCTGACCCAGTTCCCGTCCCGCTCGAGGATTTCCCCGCTCTGGGTGAAGGCGATGCTCTCGCCCAGCGGCTCGCCGCCGGGGGAATCGTAGAGCGGCACGCCTTCGATGTTCACGGAGAGGAAGAAAGTCGGGGCGTAACGGCCCAGGTAGAGGTAGATCATGGAGTAGTCCCAGGGGTTGTCGTACGCCTCCACGACACCGGCCTCGAAGTCGTCGTAGAGCGTGTGCTGGGACCCGCCGATGTCGCCGATGTCGGGGTAGAGAGCGTAGGAGTTGACCTGGCCGGGGTAGGGCTCGTAGTCGGAGAAATTCCAGACCAGGGCCCGGGGGTACTTCTCCCCGTCGTATCTCGCCAGGTCGCATTTCCCGAAGGCCGGGTGGTCGGCTATTCCGCCCAAAACATCCAGGCTGTAGCCATCCTCCTCCACCGGTAGCGGCAGATGGAGGCCGACGTAGAATAAGAGTTCGTTCCAGTCGCAGCCGTCGCCCGCCAAGACACTGACCCTGCCCGAGCCGATGGCGCCCGACCAGCCCGCCCCGGTGAACAGGGGGTAGGTGAGCCTGAAGACCTGCTCGCCGTAGTCCGAGGTCAGGGCGTACTCCTGGATGTACTCGACCAGCTTGGTCTCGCCGGGGGCGAAGGGGACCTCCCAGTAGGCCAGCACCGCCTCGGCGGGGTGGGTTATCTTCCCCCATTCCTCCTCGGGGTCGGAGAAGTAGCGGGTGAAATAGAACGGCCCGCCCTCCCGCGGCTTTTCATCGAAGAGCGCCCCGGTGAACCCGGCGAACTCGTCCCAGGTCATGTCTCCCATGTACTCCGGGTCGAAGGCGCCCAGGCAGACCTTGCGCACCAGGGCGGGCTCCCCGTCCACGAGCACCCGCGGATTTTCCAGCGGCGTTTCCATGTCCTCGGCGTCGTAGAGGTACGACACGAAGACGGTCAGCACCGAGCGGGGGATGTACATGTAGACCGCGTCGGCTTCCCCGGTGTTGGTGAAGAGGAAGTCGGCGGTGACCGTGGCGTCGTAGATTTCGGCGCTCGAACCCTCGTAGTCCACGTGCTCGCGGCGGAGCTCGATGACCACGTCCTCGGTGGTCATGGCGATGGTCGGGTGCTCGCCGATGGGTGAGGCGCCGGAGGACACGGACCCGAGGTAGCCGGCGTCGGCCAGCGCCGCGGCGGCCAGGAGGAGTATAAAGACGACCTTCAGCTTGCCCATGACCGTCCCCCTCAGCTGATCGTGATTGGGCAAGGGGTTTACCCCTTGTCTCCCGGTTTTGTTCCCGTACAGTTGAAACGCTTCGGCGCGCCGCATGGCGGAAAAGGTGGGAATGATCGAAACGTGGTGGTCACACCCCCAGGGCTCGGTTGGTCCGAGGAGACCCAGGTTCAGGGTGCCCGAGTAATCCTCGTCAGAGGGTGCAGCCGGCCGATGCCGAAGTGATTACCGCCAGAACGATGACCAGAGCGATACGGTGCAACCCGCCTCCAACGCCTAAGGGCGGTTTTGTCCGGCGCCCTGACCCGTGTAATCCATATCCGGGGCCGGGGTGAAGTAGGCGTTCCCCTCCCCGACCAGCTCCTCGAGCCGTTTTAAAAGGTTCTCTTCCGGCTCGACCATGTACGCCGCGCCTGCCAAGAGGGTCGCCCCGCCACCGGTCAGCCTCAGGTGGATGTAGACCTCGAGCTCGCCGGGGTATTTTGCCAACAGGTCCCGGACGGGCAGCAGGTCCTCGTCGGTCAAGGCGCCGCCGAGAATTTCCAGGTGGAGCTGCCGGGCCAGGAGGCGCGGCACCCGGGCCAGGTCGTAGATGGCGTTGGCGCGGATGTTTATCTCCTCCCGGCTGGTCTGCGCCCCCCCGACAACCAGGACGACGGAGTCCTTGGCCACCAGCTCGCGGTGGCGGGCGTAAGTCTCCGCGAAAATCGCCACCTCAACCGACGCACCCTCGTCCTCCAGGGTGGCGAAGGCGATGCGCTGGTTGTTCCGGTCCAGCTTCCGGGTGATCTGGGTGAACACACCGGCGACGCGGAGCTGCTCCCCGCCCTGCAGTCTCTGGACCCGGGCGAGGTCTGTGTTGGCGAACCGCTCGATGACCGCCCGGTGACGGGTGAGTGGATGGCCGCTCAGGTAGAGCCCCAGCGTCTCCTTCTCCCCCCTCATCTTCTCGTGCTCGTTCCAGGGCTCGAGGTTCTCGTCCAGGGGGTCGGCGGGCCTTTCACCGGTCCGGCCGCCGAAGAATGATTCCTGGCCCATCTGCATGTCGCGCTGCTCGGCGGACGCCGTCTCGAGGATGGACTCGATGGCGGCGTACTTCTGGCTCCGGGTGCCCGGCAGGCCGTCCACCGCGCCGCTCTTCACCAGACTTTCCAGGACCCGCTTGTTGACCTGCTGGGTGCCCAGCCGGAGCACGAGGTCCTTCAGGGAGGCGAAGGGGCCGTTTTTATCGCGGTCGGCGATTATCCCTTCCACCAGGCCGAGCCCCACGTTTTTTATGGCGCCCAGGCCGAAGCGGATGGCGGTGCCGCCGTCCGTGCCCTCCACGGTGAAGTGCGGGCTCGAAACCAGGATGTCGGGGGGCAGTATCTCGAGGCCGTCGCGCCGGCACTGGCCCAGGTAAAAGGCTATCTTGTCCTCGTCTGAGAGCTCGTGGGACAACAGGGCCGCCATGAACTCGGGGCGGTAGTTGGCCTTGAGCCAGGCGGTGCGGTAGGTGACGACGGCGTAGGCGGCGGAGTGGCTCTTGTTGAAGCCGTAGCTGGCGAAGGGGATTATCTGGTCGAACACCTGTCCGGCGAGCTTCGCGGCTATCCCCTTCCCGGCGGCGCCCCGGATAAACTCCTCGCGGAAGCCGTCCAGCTCCCCGGTCTTCTTCGCCATGGCCCGCCGCAACACGTCCGCCCGCCCGTAGGTGAAGCCGCCCAGGGTACTGGCGACCTGCATCACCTGCTCCTGGTAGACCATCACCCCGAAGGTTTCCGCCAGGACGCCCTCCAGGGAGGGGTGGGGGTAGGAGATGGGCGTCGTGCCGTGTTTGCCCTTGATATAGGTCTCGGTCATCCCGCTGCCCAGCGGTCCCGGGCGGAAGAGGGACAGGACCGGGATGAGCTCGCGGAAGTTGTCCGGGGCCACCCGCCGCAGGACATCCCGGGCTATCTCCGACTCGAGCTGGAAGACGCCGGCGGTGTCGCACCGTTTCAACAGCTCGTAGGTTTTAGGGTCGTCCAGCGCGATGTCCTCGGGCCTGATTTTTTTCCCGTGGCGACGGTGGACCAGATCGAGGCAGTCCCGGATGACCGAGAGGTTCTTCAGGCCCAGGAAGTCTATCTTCAGGAGACCGACCTTCTCCACCGCGTTCCCGTCGTACTGGGTGGTGTTGCCCGTGTACATGGGCACCATCTCGTCGAGGGGGTGATCGGAGAGGACCACCCCGGCGGCGTGGGTTCCGGCGTGGCGGACCAGCCCCTCCAGGCTCTGACCGTAACTCAGGACCTCGGCGATGAGCGGGTCCTCCCTCTGGGCCTGCCGGAGCTCGGGCGTCGTTTCCAGGGCGCCCGGGAGCGTCACGCCCGGGCTGAAGGGGACGAGCTTGGCCACCCGGTCCACCGCTTCCAGGGGGACGCCGAGGACGCGTCCCACGTCTCGGATGACCGCCCGCGCCCCCAGCCTGGAGAAGGTGATGAGCTGGGCCACGTTGGCCTCGCCGTACTTCCGCTTGACGTACTCGATGACCTGCTCGCGCTGGTCGTCGGCGAAATCCAGGTCGAAATCGGGCAGGTTGACCCGCTCGGGGTTCAGGAAGCGCTCGAACAGGAGGCCGTACTCGATGGGGTCTATGTCGGTTATGCCCAGGACGTACGCCACCAGGGAGCCGGCGGCGGAGCCGCGTCCCGGCCCGACCTCTACCCCGGTCAGTCGGGCCTGGCGGACGATGTCCCACACGATCAGGAAGAAGCCGGGGAAGCGCATGGCCTCGATGATGTCCAGCTCCTCCGCCAGTCGGTCCGTGTACTCCTTGCCGGCATTGGAACGGCGTTCGGTGAGCTTCTCCAGTACCAGCTCACGCAGGTAGGCGCTCTCGTCGTCGTGCCCGTCGGGGATGGGGTAGGACGGGAGCTTCCCGCCCAGGGGGTCCAGCTCCAGGTTGAGGCGGCACCGCCGGGCGATCTCCTGCGAGGCGGCCACCGACTGGGGGAGCTCCTCGAAGGTTTTTCCCATCTCCCGGGGGCTTTTGAAGTAGTACTGATCGGAGGGGAAACGCATCCGGTCCGGATCGGCGAGGGTCTTCCCCGTCTGGATGCAGAGCAGAACCTCGTGGGCGCGGTGGTCGGAGTGGTCGAGGTAGTGGCAGTCGTTGGTCGCCACGGTCCCCAGGCCGAGCTCCCGGGCCAGGGAAAGAAGGCCGTGGTTGACCTTCAGCTCCTCGTCCAGCCCGTGGTCCGCGAGCTCCAGGAAGAAGCCCTCCCGGCCGAAGATTTCCGCGTACCATCCGGCCGCCCGCTTGGCCCCCGCGTAGTCGTCGTTCTGCAACAGACGCGGTATCTCCCCGGAGAGGCAGGCGGAGAGACAAACGAGACCCGCCGAGTATTTTTCAAGGATTTCACGGTCAATCCTCGGCTTATAGTAGAAGCCCTCGGTGTGGGCCAGGCTGGTGAGCTTGATGAGGTTGCGGTAGCCCGCGTCGTCGGCGCAGAGGAGGACGAGGTGGTGGCGTTCCTTCTGGGAGGAATCCTTGTCGTGGCGGGAGCCGGGGGTCAGGTACATCTCGCAGCCGATGATGGGGACGACCCCCCGGCGCCGGCATGTCTGGTAGAAGTCCACCGCCCCGAACATATTGCCGTGGTCGGTCAACGCCAGGGCGCCCATGCCGTACTCCACGGCCCGGGAGACCATGTCCTCCACGCGGCACATGCCGTCGAGGACCGAGTACTCGCTGTGGTTGTGGAGATGGACGAAGGGGACGTTCTGGGAACCGTTGGTCATGCGCGGCGTCTTGCGGTTGTCGGGGGGGTGGTCAATCCTCTTCGGAGCTCGACAGACGGTACACTACCGTGCCTCGGATGAGCCAGGCCGAACCCTTGGTGGCGGCCAGGGGGAAATCGGCCTTGGGCAGTTCCCGGTTCGCCGGTCGGAGGTCGGCGGTCCTCACCGGCAGAAGACCGCCGTCCGTCAGGCGTAGGATGAGCTCCGACCCGCAGACCAGCGGTCTCTCCAGGGTCAGCCCGGTGCCGAGGTTCTCCACCTCCGCCACGTTCCCGCCGTCGGCTAGCAACCTGTAAATCTGCCCGTCGCCGGAGGGGATGAAGAGGGAGCCCTCCCAGAGTGTTGGGTTCCCCAGGGGTCCGGAGAGCTCCCGCTCCCACAGAAGGGAGCCCGAATCCAGGGACAGGGCGAGGCAGTGGTTGGAGGCGGCGATGTAAACGATGTTGCCCGTAATGACCGGCTGGGGCGAACGAGCGGTGGGTACGATGGAGTCCTGAATCTGGTAGCGCCAGAGCTCGCCGCCGTTGAAACCGTCGAAGAGCACCAGGGAGCCGTCTATGAAGCTCACCAGGAGCTTTTTCCCCGCCGGTGTGGGGAAGAGGCCGGCGGGTCGGGCTTGGCTCGAGATGGACCATAGGAAGCGCAGCTTGCGCGGCGTGGCCAGATCGAAGGCGTATATGGTGCCCTTCTCGTTGGCCACGTAGAGCTGCCCCTCGGGTCCCAGGGCGGGGATCCCCGCCAGGCGCTCCTCGATGTTGTGGGTGGCGATGGTCGCGCCGTCGGCGTCACGCAGGGAGAGGACCTGCCCCGAGGCGGAGATTATCTCCTTCCGGTAGACCAACGGGGGGTGGTCCACCGGGAAATCGCTCTGGCGCCAGATCTCCTGCTCCGAGGCCAGGGAGTAGGCGGCCAGGGTGGCCCCCTCGATGGGGACGAGGACCCAATCGCCGGAGAAAGTGGGCTCGCTGACCGGGGCCGAGGGCAGGGCCAGCACGGATTCGGCCACGGTGGCCTCGCCGAGGAGGTTCTGAATGCCGCCGGGGAGGAATCCGCGCGGGGAGAGGGTGTCGGCCAGCATCCCCGGGTCTCCGCCGCCGAGCACCAGGAGCAGGACCGTAGTAAGAATCGCGGCTCCGCCGAGGAGGATGGCCGGCAGGAGCCACTTCGGCTTGGTCTTTTCCTTCGCCTGCTGCCAAAATTCGCCGAGACTGGAGAGAATGGCGAGCCCCTCCCGGGCCTCCTCGCAGTTGGAGTCGCTAGAGATCACCTGTGAAAAGCTCTCCGCCGCCCGGCGGAATTCGGTAACCAGGTTGTTGCCCAGGATGAAGCGGGCGCGCTTGAGCTTCCTCTCCCGTTCCCCCACCACGGCGAGGAAGGCGCGGGTCGCCGGCAGGGATTTTGACTTCCCGATTTTCGTCTCTTCGGCCAGGTTCTCCAAGGCGTCGGCCACCTGGCCCATCCGGGCCTGGCGGACCGTTTCGTCGAGGGCGGAGTAGAAAGACAGGCGTCCGATGGAGTTGGTGGGAGCCGGTTCACCGGCGGCTATGGCGTCGAGGGCCTCGGCGTCGGTATCCACGACCTGCAGGCTCTTTAGATCTATGTCCTTGGACAGGGCGCCGAGCATCCCCTCGAGAATGACGCGGCGGTCCGCCTCCTGAGCGGTCGAGAGCCGGGAGAAGTCTATGAATTCCCCGGTCAGGTCCTCTTCGCCGGCCATGGAGGTGATGGAGAGGGAGTAGGCGCGCCGGAGCCGTTCGCGCACGTCCTCGACGGAGTTCACCCGCTTGTCCGGATCGCGCTGGATCATGGAGATCAGGAGCTCTTCCAGGGACAACGGGACGCCCCGTACGGTGAGCTCGTCGGCCTCGCCCTTACCCTCGGTGTAGGGGAGGTGTCCGGTGAGGAGCTGGTAGAGGAGGACCCCCAGCGAGTAGATGTCCGACCGGGCGTCGAAGGTCCCCCCCTTGGTCAACTCCGGCGCCTCGTATATCTTCTCCTCGGGTGAGAGGGGGCGGGGGTGCTTCCGACCGAGGAAGGTGATGTCCCGCAGAAGGACGTGCCCCGAATCCTGGAGGATGATCCCCGAGGGCGAGAGCCGCCCGTGGATGATGAAGCGCTTGTGGAGATACACGAGGGCCGTGGCGATCTGGATGCCGATGCGGAGCATCTCGACGGGCGCTAGTGGGGCGCGTTTCTCGATGTGCCGCGCCAGGGAATGCCCGTCGGCCTGCTTCATCACGACGAAGTAGTTGTCGCCGAAGCGGCCGAAGTCGTGAACGGGAAGGATGTTGGGGTGCTCGAGGTTGGCGGCGAGGTTGACCTCCTCGCGGAAGGCCTCCAGCGCGTCCGCCTCCTCCACGGGGCTCGGGGATTCCGCCCCCTCCGCGGTGAGGCCGTGGGGGAGGATCTTCAGGGCGACGATGCGGTCCAACTGGGTGTCCAGGGCGCGGTAGACGATGCCCGTCGAGGTCGTCCGGAGCTTGCGCAGGACGCGGTAGCGGCCGAGTGTCTGGCCGACGAACTCCCCGGTGCTCTCGATCAGCTCGAGATCGGAGTCGGTGGTTGTCTCCGTGGCCAGGTCGGGCATCCGCGTGCCGCAGTGGCGGCAGAAGCGCGCGTGGTCGGGATTCTCCTTGCCGCAGGCGGGACAGTACACGCCGACCTCCGGTGACGGCTCTCGAGCGTTTCCATTGTAGCATACCGGGCCGGATTGCACCGCCCCCGGTTCGCGGGCTCGCGGCCCTGGTCTCCCGATATTGAAGCGGCCCGCGGAGGGTTGTGCCTCTGGAGCCGTCTAGTGATTCCCCACAAGTGAGGGGATTATCTACTCCTTAAATACCCAGTTGAAGCTCGCAAGATGAAGACACGCCATCACGTACCCAATTGTGGTTATTACAATCGTAGTTCCAGCCCTGTCTCTTTATCATATCGGTGAAATCCTGTTTGCTAATACTCAATGCGCTAATGGCACCCTTTTCCCAAGCCTTCATCACTACTTGGTTGAACAGGTATTCCCCATATACTTGACCTGTTTTAACTGATTTAAGAATGTTAGCAATACTCGTTTCAACGTCGAACTGGTTTGTACGCTTAATATTGGTTACCCTACCGGTCGAGAAGAAGGTCAGTATCAATTCACCTGCAAGTACTGACTTACTGCCCTTTTTCTTATGCATTGACCAAATGGGATCACCTACTTGGGATATTGCTGCTCGAAGCTCCATTCCGGATTCAGATGCAGCAACAAGTATTGCCTCAAAGTATTTCGTTTGCCAGTGCTGAAATACCACAGACATCCACCTATCGGGTTTCAACATTCTGGCGCAAGCCTTGATAGATTTTCCAAGCCTTTCAATATATTCGCTCTCGCTATGTTTAAAGTCTCCACCTACAATTAGCTCATTCTCTTTCGCTTTCTGACTTGGTAAGTGTCCTAGCCAACCATTCCACAATGTAGACAGGTCAAGATATGCAATGTGTGCACCGTAGGGCGGATCTGTGTATATGTAGTCTATTTGCCCTTGATACATATCACTAATTTCCTCGATGTCATTCGCATAAGTTATAAACTCTCCTTTCCATCCAACGGTTCTATTTTTCAACTCTATTGCAGCGTCTATCTCTTTTTTGGCGGCAATTATATTTGTCGCTCTTTCAAAAAACGTTGGCCAGGCTGGTAGCGTAACAGGGTTTTTAGCTACCTTATAACGATAGATACTGAATAGACTTGAGCCCCCCCTTGAGGCAAGGCGACCTTTAGCAGACAGAAATGTCTTGTTTAGTTTTGTAAGTGTTGCGGACCATGCAAGAAGAAGTCCATTTCGAACGTATTCGTTTTGAATCGCATCAATAGCATCTTTCAGCGTTGCAAGAGCTAAAAGTTGCTGCGGAAGGAATAGTTCATGATATGTTTCCACATCCGAGTTCTTTGGAAGCGGTAGATTTGGAGGTAATTTTACCTTCTGCTCCAATTCGTGCAGGGAAGACTCATCGGCTGCTTCTATCTGCTCTATCCTGACTTGACATCTATTTTTCAGTTCAGATAGAGCAGATAAATATTCAGCAGTAGTGCCATGATGCAAATTGACAATTCCTTGAGCAATGAAGTTCGCTAGAGGGTTTATATCGTTGTGAATCCCTATTCGGTTTTCTAGAAATGCTTCTATGGCCGTTACTCCAGAGCCTCCAAAGGGGTCTATTACCTTGTCGCCCTCTTGTGAATAATGAAGTATGTACTTCTTGACTACATTATACGGACGCCTAGTGAAATAAGGATGAACACCGTAATGGCGCTTTGCTCCTTGTCGTTTTGCGCGAATGGGAGTGTCTATTGGAATGATATATCTATAATAAGTCATTTAGCGCTCCCAAGACTCTGGAGATCAATATCAGCCAAAGCCTCCAATTCAATGATATCAATGTGTTCTGGAATTGACTTCTTCCCCTGCGTTGCACATAGTAAAACAGCTCTTGACAATTCATCCTTGCCGTATTTATTCATTTGGTAACTAAATCCATTACTATTACGTTTCAGTTCAACAGGGATTCTGTAAATAGGGTAGTTTGCGAATTTGAACTCGGTCATACAATCATAACCCTTCCCAACGAATCCCCCAAGTGATACACCCAAATGTTTGAGTGGTCCGGAGGCTCGAAGAATGTCCGTCTCCTGAATGTGTGCCAACCTTGTTGGTTTGCGATGGTCGCAAGCAATGCGTTGGAACTCCTCCTTACACCACAGAACAAGCCATGGAGTCTTCTTTGTCACCTCAGCCATCTGTCTGAGCCAAAACGGACTCTGGTATGCTTTTGTGAATGTTAAAGGTTTCGTGATGTGTTTAATACTTACAACCTTGTCACTACCAGCATATTTGCACTTCAGTGGAGTTAAGTAGAACACTTTATCGCGTATCTCAATATCAACATCAATTCTCTCGAAATCGCCCGCAGGTAGCCGATACCAAAATCGCACAGATTCACCAATACTCTCATCGGCGCCTCCCTGTTGAATGCGGTCATGGCCAACTAATCCAGAAATTGGGCGATTTTCTTTGTCGAGCTTGTGTTCCGTTCCAACGGCAAGGTAACTCGATTTAGTTGCGCCATACGGAGTAATCAATGCGACCGGAACGGCTCCATTTATTCGTAGGTACTCTTTTACTTTCTGTGTGAGATCATGAAAGTAATACTGTGGTCCTCCTGTTTCTCTACTCCCGCGTTTTGTTTGCTGTAAGTGCATGGATTCTCCTTGACAAATCACGCCCCCCGCAACCTCGCCGGCCCCGACCCGACTACGCCCCCTCGCCGGCCTCCTTCAACAGGTCGCGGAAGCTGGTCCACTTGTTCTTGGTCGAGTAGATGTAGTCGTGCTTGGCCAGCGTTCCGTTGCGGATGTACTTGACCAGGGTCGCGTAGCTCATCGGCCCCATCTCCTTCTTGGAGTCTATGAGGTAGATGTAGATATTGTCGGGCGGGATGAGCCCGGGACGCGGCGGAAGGTCCTTCTCCTCCTCGGCCGAGACCTTGGTGACGGATTTCTTCGTCTCCGGCTCGATGCGGGGCGCGGCGAGGTCAATCTTGACCTCCTCGGGCTCCTCCGCCTCGACGCCGACCAGCTCGCAGGTTTGTGGATGGTCCTTGATGAGCCACCAGCGCCCGTCCCCGGTGCCGATGGTGTCGTCCCCGGTGATGGCCCCTTTGCGGATGAGTTTCTTGATGCGCTCGAAGGACCCCGGACCGTACTTGACCCCCGTGGTGGCCTTGCGGACGATGAGACCTTCGTCGGGGAGTTTCGGCGGCACGGCCAGGAGCTCGGAGAGGGTGATGGGCGCGTCGGTGGGGGTGTGGTGTAGCTTGGCCTCCTCCACGGCCTCTAGGCGGGCCGGGATCTTGGAGCCGTCGCCGCGCAGGCGGAAGCCGCAGTTGCCGCAGAAAATGTCCGTCTCGCGTATCGGCTCGCCGCAGGAGGGGCAGACCATGTCCCCTTTGGGGCGGGGGGTTCCGCACATGATGCAGAACTTGCCGTCCGCTTCGTACCGGGTGCCGCAGTTGGGGCAGATGTCGCGTTTGGCGTCCATGCGTCCTGGGGGGAATAGGGTGAGCCCTAATCTCTAGCGGAGTATGCCAGCGGTTAAGGGGCTATGTCAACCGCGCAGGTTGGACTTGCTGAAAGTCCCCTCGGGTATCTCCACGTCGAAGGTGAGGTTGGACATGGTCACCGTGGTCTTGCCCGAGCCTCTTAGCAGGTCGCGCATCACCATGACCGTGGGGTACCAGCGGTCGCCGTACTGGGCGATGCCGCCCAGGGTGGACTCCTTCAGCAGGGTGCCCGAGGCGGCGTACAGCTCCTGTTTCAGCGGCACCAGCAACTCCACGTCGATCCACACCTTCCGGGACCGGTAGGTGACGTCGAGCCGCTTGGCGGTCAACAGGATAACGTAGCAGCTCCGCCCGCGGTAATCCTCGGTGCTCACCAGCTCGGCCGAGTAATCGTCCAGGAGCTCGTGGCGCGACATCATGTCCTCGTAGGAGAAGTCGCTGCCGAGCATGGAGCGCCGGAGCATGTTGCCGGTCAACTTGAGCTCCTTGTCCTCGGCGGGGATGTAGAGCCACAGCTCGTCGCCCAGACGGAGCTGGCGGGTGCCGGCCTCACGCTGGGGGTAGGTCACCTCGATGAGGGCGTCGTCCGCGCCCCGGGCGATGATGGTCATGAGCTTGGTGCGCGTGTCGCCCTCCGGGGTCACTATCTCCATCTTGGCCACGGCGGTGAGCGTGTCGTAGACCATGTTGGCGTCCACGGCCTGGATGATTTCCTCGGCGGTGAGGGCGAGGGCGGGGGAAGCGGTGAGGAGGGCAAAGAGTAGCAGGCGTCGCATTGTCTCCCTCTCAGATGAAGCGCAGGGCCCGGGTGGGTTGCATCCGGGCGGCCTTGGTGGCGGGGTAGAGCCCGGCGATGACGCTGACGATGATCCCCGAGGCGAAGGCCCTGGCGAGCATCTCGGGCGTCACCAGGGCGTAGAACACGTTGTCTATGGGGATGTTCACCAGGGTGGTCAGCCCCTCGCCGAGGGAAATGCCTATGTTCTGCATGACCAGGCCGATGGCGGCGCCGAATGCCACGCCGACGGCGGACCCGATGAAACCGAGCACGGCCGCCTCGCCGATGAAGAGCATGAGCACCTGCCGTCCTTTGGCTCCCATGGCCAAGAGCACCCCTATCTCCCGGGTGCGCTCGAAGACGTTGGTCAGCATGGTGTTGGCGATCATGGCCATGGCCAGCACGATCATGATGGCGCGGATGATGTCCATCATCTTCTGCCGCATCTGGATCATATCGAGCATCACCTGGTTAAGCTCCTGCCAGGTGTAGGCCTCGAAGCCTTCGCGGGTGGGCGATTCGACCGTCTCGTTGGAATCAGCAGCGGCGGTCGGCTCCGTTACGGGACCTTCGGAACTACCGCCGCCTTCCGGTGGGGTTATGGCGGCAAGGGCGGCCAGAACCTTATCCTTCAGCGCCCCGGACTTCAGCGGGTCCTCGCCGTTGACGATGATGGTCGTGGCGGCGTCCGGAAGCTCCAGATACGCCTGCGCGTCCGCCAGGAGCATGAGCGCCCCGCCCTCGTCTATCATCGGATTCGTCGTCGCCGCCAGCCCCACGACGGTCAGGTCAATGGCGGTCAGCGCCCCGTAGGCGGTCCGGGTGACGACGGTCAGCACGTCGCCCGGTTTCAGGCCCAGAAGCTCGGCCATGTGGTAGCCGACCAGGCAGCCGTCCGTGTCGGAGTCGGAAAGGTATCTCCCCTGCGTGACCCGGTCGGCGAGGTTCTGGATCCGCCCGGCGGCCTCGGGCTCGAGGCCGATGAAAACCCCGCCGATCTCCTGCCCGCCGAAGGTGGCCAGACCGCCGAAGGTTATCTGGGCCGTGGCGTCCGCGACCCCGTCCGTCGCCCGGAGCGTTTCCATGACCCGGGACAGATGACCGATGGCGATGTCGGTGGGCAGGGTGCGCCTCTCGTCGTAGTACCCCAGGGCGTAGAGCTGCAGGTGGCCGGTGGTTTCGACCGCCTTGTCGTTTATCTGCCTGTCCGTCCCGGCGATAAAGGAGTTGATGACGACGATGGTCGCCAGGGCGATGGCGATGGCCGAGACGGTGATCAGGGTGCGTCTTTTATTGCGCGTCACGCCGCGGACGGCGAGCTTCAGGTTGTTCACGGGCCCTCCCGGAGATTACCGATCAATTTCACCGCTCCCCGATCAAATGAAGCGCAGGGCTTTGGTGGGCAGCATCCGGGCGGCCTTGGCCGCGGGGTAGAGACCGGCCAGAACGCTCACCAAAACCCCCAGGCCGAAGGCGTGCGCCAGCATCATCGGCCGGACCATGGCGTAGAGGACCCGGTCTAGGGGTACGTTTATGAGGGTGGTGAACTGGTCGCCCAGGTCTATGCCGACGCTCTGCAGAATCAGCCCGACCCCCGCGCCCAGAATGACGCCCGCCAGGGAGCCGATTGCCCCGAGCGTGGCCGCCTCGCCGAGGAAAATTCCTAAAATCTGGCGACCCTTGGCCCCCATGGCCATCAGCACGCCGATCTCCTGGGTGCGCTCGAAGACGTTGGTCAGCATGGTGTTGGCGATCATGGCCGCCGCCAGGATGATCATGATGGCGCGGATGATGTCCGTGATCTGGTTTTTGAAGTCCAACAGCTCGAAGATGAGGTGGTTCAGCTCGTACCAAGTGTAGCCCTCGAAACCGGCCTTGGTAGGGGCCTCGACCTGCTCCACCGGTTCCTCGAATCCCCCGGTGGGGGCCTTTGTGAAAAGCGGCACCTCCTCATCGGCGGCGGGCGCGACGGGCAAGGGGCTAAAGCCCCTTGTCTCCTCGGTCTTCACCCCGGTGTTGAGCGCGGCGAGGAGGGCGTCCTTGAGCTCTTCGGTTTTTTCCGGGTCCTCCCCGTTGACGATGATGGAAGTGGCGGCGTCGGGGAGCTCCAGGTGCCGCTGGGCGTCCACCAGGCGCAGGAGTACACCGCCCTCGTCAATCATGGGGTTCAGCGTCGCCAGGACGCCGACCACGGTCAGGTCCACCGCGGTGAGCGCCCCGTAGGCGGTCTGGGTGACCACGGTGAGCGTGTTGCCGACCTCGACGTGCAGGAGCTCGGCCATCCGGTAGCCGATGACGCAGTCGTCCTCGTCGTCGGGGGTCAGGTAGCGGCCCTTTTGGACCTTGTCGGCGAAGTGGTGGATCCTGCCGGCCGCCTCGGGCTCGATACCGATGAAAAGCCCGGCTATCTCGTCGTTGCCGTGGACGGTCAGACCGCCGAAGGTGATCCGGGCAGTGGCGTCCGTCACCCCGTCCATCCCCCGGATTTCCGCCAGGGTGCGGTCGAGGTCGCCGATGGCGATATCGGTGGGGAAGGTGCGCATCTTGTCGTAGTAACCCGTCGCGAAGAGCTGGACGTGCCCCGTGCTCTCGATCACCTTGTCCTCGGTCTGCTTGGTGGAGCCATCCACAAAGGCGTTCATCACGATCATGAAGGTAAGCGCGAGGGCGATGGCCCCGGCGGTGATGAGGGTGCGGCGCTTGTTGCGCGTCACGCCCCTCAGGGCCAGCTTCAGGTTGTTCATCGCCTCTCCCCCGCTTGGGTCCTGTCATCCGAGATGCGGCCGTCGGTCAGGGTGACGACCCTCCGGCAGAAGCGCATCACCAGGGGGTCGTGGGTGGCGAAGAGGAAGGTGGCCCCGTGGCGCTCGTTCATCTTCTGCAGGAGCTTCATGATTTCGGCGCCGGTGCTGGAGTCCAGGTTGGCTGTGGGCTCGTCGGCGAGGACGACGGCCGGCTCGGTGACCAGGGCTCGGGCGATGGCCACCCGCTGGCGCTGTCCGCCGGACATGTCGTCGGGGCGGCGGTCGAGGTACTCCGCGAGCCCCAGCTCGGTCAGGAGCTCGGCCGGGCGCTTCTTGAGCCTCGCCTTCTCCTGGGCGTCGGCCCTCCGGTAGTGCCCCCCGAGGATGAGGGGGTACTCGGCGTTCTCCCTGGCGGTGAGCACGGGGATGAGGTTGAAGGTCTGGAAGACGAAGCCGATGCAGCGACCGCGGATTTCGGCCCGGCGGCCGGACTTGAGGTTCTGCACCTCCTCCCCGGCCAGGATGACCCGGCCCTCGTCGGGGACGTCCAAGCAGCCGGCGATGTTCAACAGCGTCGTCTTCCCCGAGCCGGAGGGGCCGACCAGGGCGGTGAACTCGCCTTTCTGGACGGTCAGGTCCACGCCGCGCAGCGCCGGGGCGCGCAGATGGCCCAGCTCGTAGCTCTTCGTCAGGCCCCGGATTTCGAGAACTGCTTCCATTTCCTCTCGCTTGGTTAGCCCTTGCGGTGACGTGATATACTAAAACCGATGGGCGGTTCGACCGTAAAGGGGCGGGTGCTGGTGGTGAACACGGCCTTCCTGGGGGACGTGGTCCTCACCACGCCGCTCTTCGCCCTTTTACACGGGGCGGGCTGGACCGTGGACGCCCTGGTGGCGCCGCGCGCCGCCGGGATTCTGGAAGGCCATCCCCACCTGGACGGGATAATAGTTTACGACAAACGCTCGGAACCCGGTCTGGGAAGGCTCCTCGCCCTGGGTTGCGAGCTGCGCGACCGGTACGATGCCGTGATTGTACCTCATCGCTCCCTTCGCAGCGCACTCTTGGCCCGACTCACCCGAACGGATGTTCGGATCGGGTATCGGCCGCCGAAGAGGCCCTACCCTCCGCTCTTCACGGACCGGAAGCTCCGGCCGAAATTCACCCTCTGGCGCTTCCTCTACACCCACCGCGTCGAGTACGTCCTCGGCCGCCAGGAGGCCCTGCGCATCTGCGATTTGGCGAAACCCCTCGGCGTCGCCGTGGAGGGTGAGCCAGCCGGGATGCTGGCGGTCTCGGACCGGGACGCCCGGGATTTTACGGCGCGTCTGGTCGGCGTCGGGCGTCCCCTGGCGGTCATCTTCCCCGGCGGCGCCTGGGGCGGTAAAAGGTACCCGGCGAAATCCTTCGTCGAGGTCGGCTGCCGGCTGGCGGATGTGGCTCACGCCGGAATTGTCATCTGCGGCGGAGCCGATGAATCGGATATCTGCGCCGAGGTGTCCGCCAAAATCCCCCAAGCTCTAAGCCTGACCGACCTCACCCCTGGCGGGTGGAAGGCCCTCGTCCGGACGGCCGACCTGGTGGTGACCAACGACTCGGCGCCGCTCCACGTCGCCGCGGCGCTGGGCACTCCGGTGGTGGGCATCTACGGCCCCACGACGCCGGTCTTCGGCTTCCGCCCCCCCGAGGGGCACCCGCAGAAGCTGGTGTTCCATGGGCGTCTGGAGTGCCAGCCCTGCCGGTTGAGTCCGCCGCGCGAATGTCCCCTGAAGCATCATCGCTGCATGACCGAGCTGGACCCGGAGCGGGTCGTTGCCGCGTGTCTTGCGCTCCTCGGAGGAGGGAAGTGAACAGGTTTTATCGGTTCGTCGCGCTCGCCGTGATTCTCCTCGCGCTGGGCTGCGCCCGCGGGCCGAGGCCGCAGTATCCCGGCGGCGCCCAGTACGGCCTGGCCTCGTGGTATGGCAGAGACTTCAACGGCCGACCCACCGCCTCGGGCGAAATCTTCGACATGTACGGCTACACCGCGGCGCACCGCAGCCTACCCTTCGGCACCCGGGTGCGGGTGACCAACGAGGCGAACGGACGCAGCGTGGTGGTCCGCATCAACGACCGGGGGCCCTGGGTCGAGGGGCGGATTCTCGACCTGTCCTACGCCGCGGCGAAACAACTCGGGATGCTCGAGGCGGGCGTTATCCGCGTCAGGCTGGAGGTCTTGCGCTGAGGCGGCGGAGGGGCGCGTCATCCCTCGTTCTCCACCTGGGGCGGTCCGGTGAGGAGGCCGTGGCTCACGATGCGTAAAAAATTGACGCCGCGTTCGCCCGGGCCGATACCCCGGGCGTTCAATCCATCGCACCGGGGCGTTTTTTTTATCGCCCGAAAAGACCTTCTCCGCTGCGCTTTACGGACACGGAACTTTGGAAAATTTCACGAAGTGCAGGAGGAGCACGGAGATGGCGACGAACCCCCCCGCCACGGTGAAGGCCGCCCAACTGCCGACGGACTCCCAGAGCCAGCCTGCCAGCCAGCTCGCGGGGAGCGACGCCAGCCCCATCACCAGGCGCGTCGCCCCCAGGATGGTCCCCCGCAGCTCCGACGGCACCAGCTCCACCGCCGAGCAGGAGAGGGCGGTCTCGAAAAGGCCGGTGCACAGCCCGTAGAGAACCAGCAGAATTATGGACCACCAGCCCGACGGTCCGAGGACGGCGACCGCGCAGAGCAGGATGAAGCACAGAAGGGACAGGACGAGTACCGGCCGCCGCCCGATACGGTCCAGCATCCGCCCGCCCCGGTAGGAGGCCAGCACGGCCGTCGCCGTCATCGCCAGGTACGTGAGCGGAATCATCCCTGGAGAAACCCCGTTCCTCTCGGCGTAAACGAGGAGCAGGGAGTAGGAAAAGAGGCCCAGGGAGGCTACGAAGACGAACAGGAGGAACAGGCGGCTGTTGCGGTCGAGCTGGCGGAGGGAGAGCTTTTTCGGTTCCCGCTGTTTGCGAAGTTCGGGGAGGGTCAGGAGGATGACCAGGGCCGCGACGACACACGGTACGGCGGCGATGTAGAAAATCCAGCGGAGCGGGATGGTGTTTACCAAAAGCCAGGCCAGAAGGGCCCCGGTAAAGGCCCCGCTGTTGTCCATCGCCCGCAGGACGCCGAAGGCCCATCCCCTCTTTTCGGGGCCGTAAACGTCGCTCAACATGGCGTCCCGAGGCGCGCCGCGGACCTTGCCCAGCCGGTCCACCACCCTGGGCCCGATCATCTGTCCCGGCGTCCGGGCCAGCCCGAAGCCCAGCTTGCCCAGCGCACTGGCCAAGTAGCCCGTCCAGATGAATATCTTCCGCCGTCCTAGCCGGTCCGAAAGGTAGCCCGAGGCCAGCTGCGCCAGGGAGACGACGGCCGTGCCCAGCCCGTCGAGGAAGCCGATGAAGGCCGTCCCCGCCCCCAGCCCCAGCAGGTACAACGGCATGATGGGCAGGAGCATGTCCGAGCCCATGTCGTTGAGAAAGCTGGAGACCGAAAAGGACCGCAGTATGCGTTTGCGCGTCTTGTCCTCATCCATCTTGGGTTTCCTTCAACCGAGGATGGGTGTAGTATAAAATAGAGTGGACCGCCGTGGGTCGGTGAGGGCGCGGGAGCGGGATGGCCGAATTTTTTCAGGTGTTGAAGACCGCCGCCGTGGACGCCTTCCTGAGCGTGGGCACCTGGGTGGCGCTGATGCTCCTCGTCTTCGGCTGGCTCGAGGTGCGCACCGCCGGGGGCATCGTGCGCGGGATGCGGAAGTTCCGCCGGTGGCAGCCGGTGTTCGGCGCGATCCTGGGCGTCATCCCCGGCTGCGGCGGCGCCATATTCATGATGCCGCTCTTCGTCAACGGGACCGTCACCTTCGGCACAGTCGTCGCCACCCTCCTGGCCACCATGGGTGACAGCTCCTGGGTCATCTTCAGCCGCCTGCCGGTCCACGCCCTGATCATTCACGGTATCAGCTTCACCGTGGGCGTGGGCGCCGGGTACCTGGTGGACGCCCTGGGCATTGGGAAAAACCTGCTCAAAGGCCGGGAAACCGAGGCCATGGCCGTCATCGCCGAGCAGGCTCAAAAGGGCGAGGCGTGCCTGCTGCCCGGTTTCGAGCACACGGAGCCCGCCGGCATGGAGGCCGCCCTGCATAAGAGGACGCACATCCGGCCCAAAAGCCTCTTTTATCGCATCACCCACAACCTGTTCTGGTTAGTCTGGGGCCTCTTCCTGGCCGGGTTCGTCCTCACCTTCCTCACCCAGATGCTTCGGATACCCGCCGCGACCGTTGACGGCTGGTTCGGCTTCCCGCTCTTCGAAATATTCGGAATTGCCGGCGCCGTTGTCTGTCTGGCCTGGATGATTTTCGCAAAAAAGTTTCTCCGGGACGACACCTACGAGGAGGACGAGGAGAAGGCCCAGAATTTTCGGGAGATGCTCGTCCACAACGCCGAGGACACCGCCTTCGTGGTGGTGTGGGTCACCGCGGCCTACTTCGCCTTCTACGCCTTCGACGCCTGGAGTGGGGTGGACGTGACCGCGCTGGTGCGCTCCGCCGGAGCGTGGGCGGTCATCGGCGGGGCGGTCATCGGCCTCATTCCCGGCTGCGGCCCGCAAATCGTCGTCACCACCCTCTTCATCCAGGGGTTGGTCCCCTTCAGCGTGCTCATCGCCAACGTGCTCTCCCAGGACGGCGACGCGCTTTTCCCGCTGTTGAGCCTGCACAAAAAAAGCGCCTTCCTGGCGACGCTGGTGACCACGGTGCCGGCGATAGTGGTGGGGCTGGCGTTCCATTACCTCTTGCCCGGTTTCATGGCCGCGCCGGTGGCGGGATAATGTAGAAAAAGAGAAGTTGTGGATACCCGTCTCTACGTTAAGACAAGGGGCTTTAGCCCCTTGCCTGCTCATCCACAATGGGTTGAAACCCCTTGTCTTTACACCTTTTAGGTCGGTCCGCGACGGCCCGCGGCGGTGGGTATTAAAAATCCCCGTCCTACATTTTGGAAAAGCCGGGGTGAGGGCTACCTTCGAAGAAAGCGGGCCGATCGGTCGGTCGGCCCCTACGTTAGGGCAACAGACGGCATACGGAGCTGCCGCATTCTCCCTCTCCCCTCTGGGGAGAGGGCTAGGGTGAGGGGTAGATGCGGCGGGGATTAAAATCCCCGCCCTACATTTTTCGTTCGCAGGGGCGATTCACGGCATACCGAAATACACCGCCAGGCCCACGTAGGCGCTGCCGTCGAAAACCTCGTCATCGTTCAGGAACAGGCTGTACCCGCCCTGCAGCCCCACCCCCATGAAGGGATTCGGCTTGATCAAAACCTCGACGCAGGGGTCCACGAGCCAGAAGCCGGACTCGTACATCTCGTAGCGGTACTCATGGTCCGTGTACTCCTCGACGAGGTGCCGGAACTCGTAACCCCCGGCGCCCAGGAGGATCGGGAACGAGACGGTGAACCAGTCGGTGAGCGCGAGGTAGGGCTCGACGGTGAAGCCGCCGAAGCCGACGCCCGAGTCGTTGTTCTCCGCGTCCGCCTCGCCGAGGACACTGACGGACCCGCCGCCGCAGCCGCCGAGGCGCAGCCAGTCGTTCACCGCGCCGAAGCCCCGTCCGCCCAGGACGAGGAGGTGGCCCCCGAAGCTCGACGAGACGTCGGCCAGGTCGTAGAAGTAGTAGCGGACGAAGGGTCCTCCGCCGGCGTAGGAGCCGGAGTAGCCGCCGTCGGGCCCCACGTCGGCCGAGGCGATGCCGACGACGATGGTCAGGACAACCGCGATCCATCTCATGGTGGACCTGCTTTGTTCACGGTTTAGGGGAATTTCCTAAGTCTAGCGTCAAACGGGCGAAGTTTCCGGTCAATCCAGGCCCAGCTCGACGCGGGTCGTTTCCAGGTCCAGCCGCCCGAGAATCTCCTCCGCCGCGAGGCCGTCCACCGGCTCGGGCTGGAAATCCGCGTTTATCTCCAGCGGGTGGACGTAGGCCCGGCGCGGTTCGTCACCCCGCAGGAGCACCTCCACCGCCGCCGTCTGTCCGGCCTCGTAGTTCCAGGGCTGATCGAAGACGTAGTTGCCCAGGGAGTAGCAGATGAGCCGACCCCGATAGACCTCGATGGGCTCGAGGACGTGGGGGTGGTGCCCGACGACGATGTCGGCGCCGACGTCTATGGCCGCGTGGGCGAAATCGCGCTGCAAACCGTTCTCCCGGGGGGCGTATTCGTCCCCGGCGTGGAGGCTGACCACCACCACGTCGGCTTCCCCTTCAGCCCGGGCCAGGTCTTCCCGGAGGAGGTCCAGGCCCCAGGCGGTGTGCCCCGGGGCGTCCTCGGCGGCGACAAGTGACGCGGCGGCGGTGTACGAGCAGAAGGCGACGGTCAGCCTCGGCGTCGCCACGACGGCGGGCCGGTGGGCCTCCGCCAAATTATGCCCCCCGCCCGACGGGGCGATGCCGTTGGAGCGCAGAAGGTTCACCGTAAAGGCCATCCCGGCGCGACCCACGTTGCCCGCGTGGTTGTTGGCCAGGGACACCACGTCGAAGCCGGCCACCCGGAGCGCCTCCACCTGCTCTGGGCGGAGCTTGAACTCGAGGTGGGCCGGGTCCTGTTCCGGGTTCTCGCTGAAGAGTGATTCGAGGTTGGCGAAGGCGACGTCGGCGTTGGCGGTCAGGAAGAGATTTTGCCGGAAGGGCCAGGCCGTGTCTTCCATCCGCTCGGATTGGTCCCGGACCCCCCGAGCCAGCATCACGTCGCCGCAGAGGACCAGGCTGGTGGTGGCCGTCTCGGGCGGTGGGGCGACGGCGCCGTAGGCCTGGAGCCCGCGCGTGGGTCGGATGAGCCGCGAGCCGAAAAAAAGCCCGGCCCAGACTAGCGCCGAGACCAGGGCCAGGGCCACCAGGGAAAACCACCAGGGCGAAACCCCGCGTTTCATGGGTTGCTCTCGGTCAGCTCACCGTCGGTGAGGCGCAGGTTGCGCCAACCTTCGAGCGGCTCGGCGGAGGTGAGGAGGATGCCGCAGGCGGATTTTTTAAGAAATTCCAGGACCCGCACCGCGTCCCCGGCGCCCAGCGGGGCGAGCGGCTGGTCCAGGGTCAGAAAGGCGTGGCCCCGGCTCAAAATCGCGCCCAGGTGCAGGAGCTGGTTCTGGCCCGCGGAGAAGGGACCCTCCCTGCCGAACAGTTGTTCGGCGCCGAGGAGTCGCGCGGTTTCCGCTTCCATGACCGGCGCGCGCCCCAGGGGGGGTGCGGGAAAAGGAAGATAACCCACCGGGGCTGTCGCCCGACCGTCGGGCGGAGCGTAAGGTGCGCCGTCCAGGGTCAGACCGCCCTCCTCGGGGGAGAGGACGCCGGCCAGCAGCCGGCAGAGGGTCGTCCGGCCGGAGCCCGGTCCGCCCGTCACGCAGAGGCGGTCCCCCGGCGATATCTTCAGGGAATACACGCCGAGAGGGAGAGGGCCCCGTCCCTCCAGGAGTAAATCAGCCACGGAGGAGCCGCTCCACGGCCTCGAGCACCGCGTCCGCGCCGATGGCCTCCACGCAGGACGGGCTCGTGTCGCAGGTCCGGCGGTAGCAGGGGGCGCAGTCGTAGTCGCATATAAACTTTTCACCCAGGCCGCGGAGGTCTATCTCCCGGGGGCTGGTGGGCCCGAAGAGGGCGACGACTGGGGTCCCCACGGCCAGCGCCACGTGCAGCCCCAGGGTGTCGCCGGTGACCACGGCGGCGCATTTTTCCGCCAGGGCGGCGAAGCGGAGCAGCGGGTTGTCGCTACCTCCGGACAGGGCGTTGGGGGCCTCTGCCAGGACTTCCATCGCCCGGGCCTCGGCGGGGCCGCCGAGGATCAAAAAGGTCCATCCGGGCCGGCGGGTCATCAGCTCGGCGTAGCGCCCGGCCGGCCAGTTCTTGTTGGCGAAACCCCCGCCCGCGCCGATGTTCAGGCCGACTAGCAGCGCGCCGGGGTCCAGACCCTTCCCTTTTCTCTCCTGATCCAGAATCTCCACCGCCGCCCGCCGGTCCTCCTCGGACGGCCGAAGCTCGTAGGGCTCGCCCCGGTAATCCAACGCCAGCCCCTCGGCCAGCAGCTCCTGGTACGACCGGGTGTTCCTGGTAAATTTCTCCTCGTCGTCCAGCCCCAGACGCCAATAGTACTCCGCCTCTACGTTGGAGACGACCAGGGCGCCGCGCCCGTCGTGGGTGAACCCCCACCGCTCCCCGGCCTCCACCGAGAGGCCCAGACCCGTGGCCGCGGGGTCCTTGTCCAGAACGTACACGGCGTCGAAGCGCCGCCCGCGCAGGCCGACGGCCGTTTCGAGGTCCAGCGGCAGGGCCCTGTCAACCAGCGTCTGGTTCGCCACCAGGTCCAGGGCCTCGGGACGGGTGACCCAGGTGAGGAAGGCGTCGTCGCCGTGACGCCGCCGGAGGGCGGGTAGGAGGGCGGTGGTGCGCAGGACGTCGCCCAGGGCGCCCAGCTTGATTACCAACACCTCCGCGCCGCGAGGGGCGTGGTGCGGGCAATCCGGGCACAGGCGCTTGAACCGGCAGGGCTTTTCGCCAAAGTACCAGCGGCAGTCGGTGTAGGCGAACCAGTCGGTCATATTCCGCCCGAAGGAGAATTGGAGAAGAACGTCACTGGGCCGGTTGACGGGGGATGTAGGGGGAGAGGCCGTATTTTTCCTGCAGCTCGGCGGCGGTCCCGGCGGCCTCCTCCGGGTCGTGGAACGGACCGACCCGGACGCGGTACAGCGGCTTCTCGTCGGCGGGCAGCGGCTCGACGACGTAGGCCCGGTACCCGTCGGCGCCCAGCTTGTCCACCAGGCCCTGGGCGTTCTGGGGGTTGCCGAAGGCCCCCACCTGGACCGAGTAGGTCACGTTGCCTTCGGTCGAACCGCTCCCCGTCACGGTGTGCTGGCCGTTACCCTCCATGATTTTGACCAGCTCGGGCGGAAGCTCCAGGGGCTGCTCCTCGGGCGCTTCCCCCTCGGCCACCTCGCTCGGCATGACGACGAGCTCCCCTTCGCTGGTGTAGAAGACGAGCTCGCGGGTGTTCTCCCCTTCGGGGTTCACGTCGGGGGCCTCCACGAGGACCTCCTGGGCGTCCTCGCCCTCGTGGGTGGCCTTGTCGCAGGTCTGGGTGAGGAGGAATGTCCCGCCGGCGACGATTATCACCAGGGCCAGAATCAGCCCGGTGAAGGCTACCCCGGCCTTTTTCCTCGCGGGCGGCACCGGTTCACCGTACTGGAAATTACCCACGGCCGACCTCCTGAACGATCTCGAACGCCGTCGTGCCGAGTCCCAGCCTCTGTGCCTCGACGAGCTGGACCCCCGGGTCCACGTCCCGGTATATATGACGGAATTTGTCCTCCCCGAGTTCCGCGTCCTCGGCGGCCGAGCCGGGGAGGGCGGGGGCTTCGTTGACCAGCCGCCAGCAAGCGGCGTCCACGGCCACCGGGTCGTCTCCGGCCAGGATGCCCAGGTCGGCCACCAGGGGCGGTCCGTTGAAGGGGTAGCAGTCGCAGGCCGGGCTCACGTCGGTGACGAAGTTGACGTAGAAAACCTTCCCCCCGAGGGTTTTAACCAAGGCGGCGGCGTACTCGACGATGCGTCGCTGGACCTCGGCCGGCGCCCGGTCCCACTTGAAGCGGATGGCGTTCTCCGGGCAGGAGAGAAGGCAGTGGGCGCATCCGGTGCAGCTCGTTTCCAGGATTGCGGCGGTCCCGTCTTCGATTTGAATCGCTCCGACCGCGCACCACTCCAGGCACCGCCCGCAGCCGGTGCAGCGCTTGGAGTCCACGAAGGGCTTGGATTGGTTGTGCAGGTAGAACTTGCCCGCCTTGGCGGCGCAGCCCATGCCCATGTTCTTGAGCGCCCCGCCGAAACCGGTCACCTCGTGGCCCTTGAAGTGGCTCAGGCAGACCAGGGCGTCGGACTTGGCCACGGCGGCGGCGAGGTGCACCGGCGGGTTCCCCTCCACGGGCGAAGGAACCGTCACCGCCTCGTCGCCTTTCAAGCCGTCGGCCGGGAGGAAGGGCGCGCCGACGTTCACGCCCGCGAAGCCGTGGCGCTCGGCCGTGCGCATGAGGTCCAGCCCGTTGCGGCGCCGGCCGGTGTAGAGGGTCGTCGAGTCGGTCAAGAACGGCTTGCCACCGAGCTCCCGAACCAGGTTCACCACCGCCTCCGCGTAGGGGGGCCGGATGTAGGCCAGATTGCCCGGCTCGCCCACGTGGAGCTTGAGCGCGGTGATGTCGCCCTCGCCGATGACCCTCTCCAGGCCGGCGGCCTTGAGCATCGGGACGAAGAGGGCCAGGGAGCTCTTCCGGCGGCTCTGGGTCAGGCTCAAAAAATGTACCCGGGAGGCCATCCTCACCTCGATTTTTCACGATTATAGCGGCAAAACGCGCCATAGTAAAGCCGTGACCGCCCAACACAAAGGCGGTCCGGGTGGGCCGCCTCCCCCGCCGAACAGACGTTCGGTTCACCGCTCGTCCTCGGGCGGAACCTCGCCGAGCCAGTCGTAGTCCTTCGCGATGCGGAAAAAATCCGGGAATTTCTCGAAATCCTTCAGGTCGTCCTCGGCGGTCTTGCCCAGCAGGCCCACCCGGACGAGCTCGAAGACGATTTTGCCGAAATCCAGCGGCTCCTTGACCCCCCACCCGGCGAAAACCTCGCCGGCGAGCGGTCCGAAGTGGTTGCGGCCCAGGTCCACCAGCCCGACGAGGAGCTCCTGCCCCGTGATGTGCCGCGGCTCGGAGAGCCGACCGACGAGGTGCCCCACCGCGGCCAGGACGAAGCGGTAGGCCCGGTGCGAGTAGCTCTGGTCGAGGTCGCCGAAGACCTCGTCGAACTTGTCCATGGGCTGACTCATGCCGGGGTAAGTCTACCCGATGCGCCGACCGGGGGCAAGGGGTTAGCCGAAGGGGTCGTCGAACCAGAGCCGCCCCAGGCGTAGATGGGCGAACAGGACGAGGACCGCGCTCCAGCCGGTGAGTTGGACCAGCTCGAAGGGGAAGCGGGTGACGGCGTGGAAATCGGCCATCGCGGTGTGGTCGGCGAAGAGGGGCAATAGCGCCGGCAGCACGTAGTAGAGCGGATCCCACAGTAGTGAGAGCCCGAAACAGGCGGCGACCGCGACGAGTCCGACGCCGGTCGAGGCCGGAACCGACAGGTGCAGCCGGAGGAGATAGCCCAGCGACGTCATGAACACGAGCCCGGGGAAGAGGAGGAGCACCGCGTCCAGGATGAGCGCGTAAAAGCTGCCCGTCGCGGCCCAGAGGACGATTCCCGCCGTCAGCGAGAGGAAGAGGAGTGCGGTGAGGGCCATTGTCAGCGCGGCCAGCAGACGCCCGAGGATGTACGTGAAGCGTCCCGAGGCCCGGGTGGCGCCGAAGAAGAGCCACGGCGTACCGGTCGCCTCGCCGGCGGCGTCCGCCCCGAAGAAAAGCCCCAGGAGCAGGCCGATCGGGAAGTAGGCCAACGATTGCAGGTCGCGGGTGAGGAGGACGAGCTGCTGACCGACGCGGGCCTCGATGAAGCGCCCCGTCAGGGCCAGCCCGGCGATGAAAAGCGTGCCGAGGCCGACCAGGTAGGCCAGGAGGAGCCGACGCCGCCGGAGGGCGTCCACGACGCCGTAGGTGAACCAGGTCCCGATCATCGGTCCCCGTCCAGGTACAGGCACGAGGACGGTCCGAGAAGCGCGGTGAGGGTTTTTAGAATTTTCTCCCGGATACCGGCGTCCAGACCGGCCAGGGGGTTTTCCGCGAAAATCACCACCGGCTCGGCTACGAGGGCTATCGCCAAGCCCAGCTTCGCCCTGTCCGGTCCGCTCAGCGTCCCCACAGGTCTGTTGCCGCCCGGCAGGCCCAGCTGGGCGAGCAGCCGTTCCGGGTCGTAAAGCCTCGCCCCGCCCGTGCGGGCGGCCAGGAGTAAGGTTTCAGCGGGGGTGAGTGAGGGGAAAGCCGGTTCGCCGAGCCAGACGGCGACGCGGTTGCGCGGCGGCGTGTTCTGGACGACGAGGGTGACGGGCGGCGCGGAGCCCGGAACCCAGCCTTCGGGGGGCAGGAGCATCCGCCCCCGGTGGTGCCGGGCGGTTACGACGGCCCGGACGAGGGACCGGCGCTCGCCGCGGGGCAGGGTGAGGGTGACAAAGCCGCCGGCCGCCAGGCTCAGGTTGATCGGCTCCTGGGTCGGGCGGGCGGTGAAATCCACCAACTGGAAAACGGGCGTGTCGCTCAATTGGGGTTCCCGGTCGTTTAATGCCCGTGGTCCTTGTCCCAGCAGCACTTCTTATACTTCCTCCCCGAGCCACAGGGGCAGGGGTCGTTGCGGCCCAGCTTCTTCCCCTCCTCGTCGTGCCTGGTCTTCCGCGGCGTCTTCCCCGAGGATGGCTGCCCGGCGCCCGGCTCCGGCGTGTTGGGAAAAGACTCCTGCCGACGGCGGGCCCGCTCCGCGGTCTGGCTGGTGAGGCGGTAACGGAAGAAACGGGTGACCACCTCGTTGTTGACCGTGTCCATCATGTCGCTGAAAGCCTCGAAGGCCTCCTTCTTGTACTCGACGAGGGGGTCGCGCTGACCGTAGGAGCGCAGGCCGATGCCCTCCCGCAGGGCGTCCAGGTAGTTCAGGTGCTCCTTCCAGGCGGTGTCGAGGTGGGACAGGAGCACGAAGCGCTCCAGGAGGTGCATCTGGTCCGGTGAGTACTCGGCCTCGCGCATTTCGTAGGCCTTCTCCACCCCGAAGCGCAGGACCTCGTAAATCCCCTCGCGCCCCTTTTCCCGGGCCGTGGCCTCCAGCTCCTCGGGTTTTACGAGGGCGGGGAAGGTGGTCATGTACCAGCCCCGCAGGCCGTCCAGGTCCCAATCCTCGGGGGGAAGGTCGTCGGAGGCGACCTCGTCCAGCTTGATCTCGACGGCCTCCTCCATCAGGCCGAGGATGTGGTCCTTCAGGTCGCGCCCCTCGAGTGTGCGCCGCCGGAGCTCGTAGATGACCTCGCGCTGCTTGTTGACCACGTCGTCGTAATCCAGGGTGCGCTTGCGGACGCCGAAGTGGTAGTCCTCGACCCGCTTCTGGGCCGTGCCGATGGTCTTGGTGATGAGCGGGTGATAGATGGGCTCTCCCTCCTCGATCCCGGCGCGCTCCATGGCCGTGGCGATGCGCTCCGAGCCGAAGAGCCGCATCAGGTTGTCCTCCACGGAGAGGTAGAACCTGGAGGAGCCCGAATCGCCCTGGCGCCCCGAGCGGCCGCGGAGCTGCCGGTCTATGCGGCGGGCGTCGTGGCGCTCCGTACCGATGATGTGCAGACCGCAGGGGATGAGCTCGGGGTTTTTGGCGAAGTTGCGCAGGGCGGAGTCGTCCGATGGAGGCTTCCCCGGGTCTATCACCAGACCGCAGGGCATCTTGTAGGCGCCCGGAGGGGCCTTCTGGACGCACCCGACGGTCGAACCGTCGCACTGGGCCAGAATTTTCGGGCAGGTAGAGCATTCGTAGGCGTGAACTTCGCCGTCGGCCGTCTCGCGGCGGCACCGGATGCAGCAGAGACCCTTCCCGGTCAGGGGGTGGTCCTCGGGGTAGAGGCACCAGACGACGCCGGGTCCGAGCTTTATGTCGGTGCCGCGGCCCGCCATGTTGGTTGCGATGGTCACCCGCCCCGCCTGGCCCGCCTCGCGCACTATCTCCGCCTCGCTCTGGTGCTGCTTGGCGTTGAGGACGTTGTGGGGGATGCCCTGCCGCTTCAGGAGCCGGGAGAGGGTCTCCGAGACGTCCACCGAGACGGTGCCCACCAGGACCGGCCGGCCGGCCGCGCGTATCTTTTCGATTTCCTCGATGACCGCCGCGTACTTCTCCCGCCGGCTCTTGTAGATGAGGTCGTCGTAGTCCACCCGGCGGACCGGCTCGTTGGTGGGGATGACGTTGACCTCGAGCTTGTAGATGTCGCCGAACTCCTGGGCCTCGGTCTCGGCGGTGCCGGTCATCCCGGCGAGCTTTTCGTATAGGCGGAAGTAGTTCTGCAGGGTGATGGTGGCGAGGGTGATGGTCTCCCGCTCTATCTGCACGCCCTCCTTGGCCTCCAGGGCCTGGTGGAGCCCCTCGGAGTAGCGCCGGCCCGGCATCAGCCGCCCGGTGAACTGGTCCACGATGAGCACCTGGTTTTCCTTGACCACGTAGTCCACGTCGCGCTCGTAGAGCGTGTAGGCCTTGCAGAGCTGGATGATGTTCTGGATCTCCTCCGTGCGCAGGGCGGCGTCGTCTATGACCGTTTTGCGGTGCTCCTCCTTCTCCACGGGGTCCATCTCCAGGGCGTCCACCTCTTCCATGAGGGCGTCTATGTCGGGCATGGTGAAGCGTTCGGGAGTGCCCGGGGACAGGGCCTGCCGCCCTTTCTCGGAGAGGTCGGTGGCGTAGGATTTCTCCTCTATGGAGTAGTAGAGTTCCTCCTTGAAATCCGAGAGGCCCTTGGAAATCATCAGATCGTTCTCCACGCCCTGGACCTGGCGCCCGACGCCCGGGTCCTCCAGAATCTTCAGGAGGCGGCGGTTCTTCGGCGAGCCCAGCCGGACCAGCAGGAGCTTTTCGGCGCAGAGCCGGTCGGACTCGCCGGTCTCGTCCTTCATCAACTGTTCGGCCTCGGTCAACAGCTTCGTTATCTGGGTGTGCTGCTTGCGGGAGAGATCGCGGACCAGGGGGTTGAGCTTGTCGAAGCGGTGGGTGGACTCGGGGGCGGGCCCGGAAATGATGAGTGGCGTGCGCGCCTCGTCAATGAGCACCGAGTCCACCTCGTCCACGATGGCGAAGTAGTGGGGGCGCTGGACGAGCTGCTCGGGGGTGGTGGCGGTGCCGTTGTCGCGCAGGTAATCGAAGCCGAACTCGTTGTTCGTGCCGTAGGTGATGTCGCAGGCGTAGGCCACACGGCGCTCGGCGGGTTCCATGTCGTGCTGGATGCAGCCCACCGTGAGCCCGAGGGTGTTGTAGACTCCGCCCATCCAGGCCGCGTCGCGTTTCGCCAGGTAGTCGTTGACGGTCACCAGGTGGACCCCGCGGCCGGTCAAGGCGTTGAGGTAGAGGGGCATGGTGGCCACCAGGGTCTTGCCCTCGCCGGTGGCCATCTCGGTGATGGCGCCCGAGTGCATGTAAATGGCGCCGATGAGCTGCACGTCGAAGGGCACCATGTCCCAGACAGTGTCGTGCCCCACCACGTCCCAGCTCGCGCCGTATTTTTTTAAGATGTGGCAGGCCGCCTTGACGCCGGCGTAGGCCTCGACGAGGGTGTCGGAGTCCAGCGCACTTTCCCAGTATTCCTTCTCCTGGATGCCGGATTCCTTCGCCGTAGGCCGCGCCTCGCTCCATTCATCCCGCAGCCGTTGCTGCAAATCCCTCGTCCGGTGTGTGAGGGCGGCGGCCCAGCGGCGCAGCTCGGGGTCGGTGAAGCCCTGGGCAATCCCGACGAGCTCGGCCTCGGGATCGGCTTGTGAGTACCAGGCGCGGAAATTGCTGTCCTTGAGGTTGACGAGCTCATCGCAGCGGGCCAATATCTGGTCCACGAGGGGCAGGACGCGTTTAATATCGCGGCTGAACTTCGTGCCGAAGACCTTTTTCAACAGACCCATGGGTTGGCGCCTAGCCTTGGTTTTGTGGAACCGGTTCGGATCGTGCTGTGTATCGAGGCCGGCTCTGGCTCTAGTTTTGGGTAAAAAAGCCCCTTGGGCGGTGAGAAGTACCCCCCGCTCTGCAATTCCGGGGGCGCGAAAAAAGTGTACCACGCTCCATGTGGGTAGAACAAGGTGTACGGTAACGCGGCCCCATCGGTTCCCCTGGACGGGTTCGGTAACCGGGGCTCATCGGTTGACTTTAAACCGGGCGGTGTGTTAGGTTAACCCCAAGTATATCCCCAAGTTGCGATACGGGTTCCCGGGGGTTTTGAAGGTCCATTCTAGGGCCTCCCCCGGCCGATGCGGCTTTGGGGTAGGGTGCGGCGGGGGTTCGACTCACTCATCGGCCGGGCAATCTATGAACTTTACCCACAGGTCCTGGCTTCGTTTCCCCGCGTTTCTCATCCTGGCCTTCGGCTTGACGACGTCGGCCGAGGGCGTCACCTCGAAGTGGGTGGCGCGGGCCGACGCCGACATCGAGGCGGACAGGGTCGTCGAGTCCAGCCCCTGCCTCGTGGACCTCGACAACGACTCTCATCCCGAGGTCGTCATCGGTTCCGGTGGCGGCCGCGTTTACGCCTACCGATCGAGCGGCGGCTCCTTCCTCATCTCCTGGTTCGTCCAGACCGGCGGGGCCGTCTTCAGCTCGCCCGCCGCGGGGGACATAGACGGGGACAGCCGTCCCGAGATAGTCTTCGGCTCCGAGGACGGTAAGGTATACGCCGTCGAGCACTCGGGCTCCGCCGTTCCCGGGTGGCCCAAGACCACCGGGGGGCCCGTCCGCGGTTCCCCGGTCATCGTGGACCTGGACGACAACGGCTACGCGGATGTCCTCATCGCCAGCCAGGACGGCTACCTCTACGGCTGGGACTACCGCGGCTACGCCCTCTCCGGTTTCCCCTACAACCTGAACGCCCCCAGCGAGAGCTCACCCACCGTGGGCGACATAGACGACGACGGCAAGGTGGAGATTCTCATCGGCGATGACAACGGCGTCGTCCACGCCCTCAACCACGACGGCACCACCCTGGAGGGCTGGCCCCAACGTACCGATTTCTCCGTGAAGAGCTCGCCGGCCCTGGGTGACTTGGACGCCGACGGGTATCTGGAAATCGTCGTCGGCAGTTACGATTTCAAGGTTTACGCCTGGAGGCCCAACGGGATGCTCATGCCGGGCTGGCCGGTGACCACCGAGTACCGCATCTTCCAATCGTCGCCCGCCTTCGCCGACGTGGACGGCGACGGCTCCGTGGAGGTGGTCATCGCCTCGGGCGACGGCCGGGTGTACGCCTTCAAGCAGGACGGGCGCCTGGTGCCCGGCTTCCCCTTCGAGGCCACCACGGTGGACGGCGGCTCCCCCTCCCCGATCAAGGGCTCGACCAGCATCGGCGATATAGACGGCAACGGCTACATAGACATCGTCGTCGGCGCCGAGGACGGGGTCATCTACGCCTGGGAGACCACCGGCATCGAGGTCTCCGGATTCCCCTGGACCGGTATGCAGGGCTTCCCCATCCGCAGCACACCCGCCATCGGCGACCTGGACGGGAACGGCGCCACCGAAATCGTTTACGGCACGAACTTCGCCGGGAAGATCGAGTGCCTCGAGATGGGGGGCGGGTCGTACAGAGCGGCGAACCAGCCCTGGCCCATGTTCCTGAACAACCCCTCCCACGTCACCCTCTTCGGCCTCGGCGAGGTGCCCAAGGTCACCATAGATCCCATCGAGGGCGAGCAGACCGGCGACATCGTGGTCAGCTACCACATCGCCGACCGCCAGGGTGACCTGGTGGACCTCGAGGTTCTGTTCACCGACGACTCGGGGCTCTACTGGCACTATGCCTCGACCGAGGGTCAGGTGGAGGCAGGTCATGTCCAGGGGCTGTCCAAGAGCCAGTACAACGGTACCCTCACCTGGCACAGCCGGGACGACCTGGACCACTTCGAGGACACAGACATCAAGGTCAAGCTCATGCCCAAGGACCAGTCGGGCCTGGGGCGCGCCATCGAGTCCTCCATCATCCACCTGGACAACAACGACCCGCCCCGGGTGGCCTTCGAGCCGCTGGAGGGCGAGCAGACCGAGGACGTCTTCATAGACTACTTCTTGGAGGACGACGAGGCGGACGAGCTCTCCTACGAGGCCCTGTACTCGACTGACGGCGGCGCCACCTGGCACAAGGCCCGAATCGAGGGCAACACCGACTACATAGACAAGGCCCACTACACCGACCAGCTGTGGTGGGACTCCATGGCCGACCTGCCCAACCTGCACGTGGACAAGTGCCTCTTCTGTGTCACACCTAGGGACCGCGATCCCGGCGAACGTGCCGTCCTGGGGCCCTTCGCCCTGGACAACAACCAGCCGCCGACGATGTACGTGGAGAACCTCACCGGCGAGAAGTACGGCGGTGTGGAATTAAGCTACGAGGTGATGGACGAGGAGGGCGACTCCTGCAGCCTGGCGTGCTTCTTCTCCAAGGATTTCGGCCAGACCTGGGCCGAGGCTACCGTGGAGGGCAAGCTCGCCGGCGTCCCCTCCTCCCCGGACGGTTCCAAGGGCATGTTGGTCTGGCGCTCCGACTCCGACCTGCCCGACCTGGACGAGTCGGCCATCCAGTTCCGCATCATCGCCAGCGACCTGGACGAGGGCGAGGAGGACGACACCGTCCCGTTCCAGGTGGACAACAACGCCCCGCCGACGGCCCAGGTGGTGGACATCACCCAGGAGGTGGCGGGCGAGGTTCGGCTGACCTTCTCCATCGAGGACCCCGAGGACGACATCTGCGACATCATCCTGGATTACTCCACCGACGGCGACGTCTGGAACGCGGCCACGACGAAGGAGTCCATCGAGCCGCTGGACAAGTCCCTGGTCCGCGGCTACAACTCGGCGCTGCCGAGCCTGACCGTCACCTGGCTCTCGGTACTCGACGCCGACATGGTGGATTCCCCGGATACGATGCTCCGTCTGACCGCCAAGGACAACGACGTCAGCGAGTCGCCCTCCACCACCCTGGCCTTCCGCCTGGATAACAACGCCACGCCGACCCTGGGGGTGGACAACGTCACCCAGGAGTCCACCGGCGACATCCCGGTGAGCTATGCATTGGACGACCGCGAGGACGACACGCTGGCGATTGCCGCCGAGTGGTCCGACGACGGCGGCGCGAGCTTCAAGCCGGCCGCTGTGACCGGTCGGACAAGCGGGATAGGGCCCGACGCGTACCGCGGGGAGATAACCTGGAACTCCGCCGCCGACTTCGACGGCCGCGACCAGCAGAACATCGTCTTCCGGCTCACCGTAAGCGACAACGACACCGGCAACGCCGCCCAGACGGCCCAGTTCTGGGTGGACAACTCCGTGCCGCCGTCGGTCATGCTCACCGCCGTCACCCAAGAGGTGACCGCCGACATCCCCGTCAGCTACAAACTCGCCGACCGCGAGGGGGACCCTCTGTCCATCGTCTGCGAGTACTCCGACGACGGCGGGACGACCTTCAAGCCGGCGAAGGTGACCGGGCAGACCACGGGCATCCCCTCCTCCGCCTACGCGGGCACCATCGTGTGGAACTCGGCCTCCGACACCGGCGGCACCGACCAGACCGACATCCACTTCCGCATCCGGCCCTTCGACAACGACGAGGGCGCGAGCGGCTCCATCGGCGCCTTCCAGGTGGACAACAGCTTCGAGCCCGCGATAAACATCGCCACGGCGCTCACGGGCGAGCAGACCGACGACATCGCCTTCGATTACACCCTTTCCGACGTGGAGGGCGACACGCTCTCCATGACGGCCGAGTACTCCCAGGACGGCGGCAGCTACTGGGAGCCCGCCACCACCACGGGCCAATTGACCAAGCTGACGCCGGAGCTCTACCGCGGCCGCGTGGTCTGGAACTCGAAGACCGACCTTCTGGGCGCCGACTTGAACACCCTGGTCTTCCGGCTCACCCCGGCGGACAACGACCCGGGCGAGGAGGCCAGGGTCGGACCCTTCCACCTCGACAACAACGCCGTCCCCAGCGCCAAGCTCGATCCCGTTCAGGGCGAGCAGGAGGGGGATGTCGTCATCCACTACTCCCTCTTCGACGACGAGGGCGACATCTCGGCCATCCTGCCCGAGTACTCCACCGACGGCGGCTCCATATGGAAGGAGGCCACCACCAAGGGCCTCACCATCGCCACCTACACCGGCGAGCTGGTCTGGGAATCGGTGGCGGACATGGACGGCCTGGACTCCACTCAGGTGGTCTTCCGCATCACCCCCGAGGACAACGACACCGGAGCGCCGGGCATCACGCCCGCCTTCCAGGTGGACAACAACCACGTGCCCAAGGTCAACGTCGCCGATTACGAGCGCGAACAGACGGGCGACTTGGAAGTGGTTTACAACGTCAACGACCGGGAGAACGACTACGTGAACCTGAAGGTGGAGTACTCGCTGGACGGCGGCGCCACCTTCAAGCCGGCCACGGTCACCGGCAAGACCGAGCGCGTCGGCCCCACCCCCTACGAGGGGAGCCTCGTTTGGAACTCGGTGTCCGATATCCGCGGCGTGGATTCAAGCCAGGTCGTCCTGCGCGTCACCCCGTCGGATAACGATGTGGGTGAGAGCGGCCAGAATAAGCCCTTCCAGGTGGACAACTCCTCGGAGCCCGGCGTGACCCTCGCGGCCATCACCGAGGAGCAGTCCGGCGACGTGGTCGTTTCCTACACCCTGGCCGACGTGGAGGGCGACCCGTTGTCCATCGTTGCGGAATACTCGCCCGACGGCGGCAAGACCTGGAAGCCGGCCACGGTCACCGGGGCCGTGGAGGCCATCCCCCAGACGGCCTACGCGGGGCGCCTCAACTGGCAGTCGGCGGTGGACATGGACCGGGTGGACAACTTCCAAACCCACTTCCGCCTGCGGCCTTTCGACAACGACGAGGGCAAGTCCTTCGAAATCGGCCCGTTCCAGGTGGACAACTCCGACGTGCCGTCCGTCACCGCCGCCACCCCCTCGGGCGAGCAGTCCAAGGACGTGACCATCGCGTATCAGATTTCCGACCGCGAGGGCGACCCGATTTCTATAAATCCCGAGTTCAGCCGGGACTCGGGCAAGACCTGGCAACCGGCGACGGTGACGGGAAAGACGGAGGCCGTCGCGCAGTCCGGCTACACGGGATCCCTCGTGTGGAACTCGAAGTCGGACACGGACCAGCTCGACCTCTTCGAGGTCCGGTTCCGGCTGACGCCCTCGGACAACGACACGGGCGAACCCTACGCCACGACGACTTTCCAGGTGGACAACTCCGACGCCCCGACGGTGGCTCTCACCCCGATCACCGCGGAACAGAGCGGCTACGTGAAGGTGGAGTACCGTATTTCCGACCGCGAGGGCGACCCCGTCGTCCTGACCCCCGAGTGGTCCTCCGACGGCGGGAAGACCTGGCGCGAGGCCACCATCACCGCCCTTTCCGACATCGGTCAGCCCAACGGCATCCAGCCCGCCGGCTACACCGGCAAGCTGGAGTGGAACTCCAAGCACGACACCGACCTGGTGGACCTGGAGGCTGTCACCATCCGCCTCACCCCCGCGGACAACGACGTGGGCACCGCCGCGGTGACCGGACCCTTCCGCCTGGACAACTCCGACGTGCCGGCCATCGCCCTGGTGACCCCCGAGGGCGAGCAGACGGCCGACGTCATCGTCGGCTACACCATCTCCGACCGCGAGGGCGATCCGATCTCCTTGAAGCCGGAGTTCAGCCGCGACCGCGGCAAGACCTGGGAGCCGGCCACGGTGACGGGCCGCACCGAGGCCATCGCGTCGCTCGACTACGCGTCGTCCCTGGTGTGGAACTCGAAAGCCGACACGGACATGCTGGACCTCTTCGAGGTGCAGTTCCGGCTGACCCCCTCCGACAACGACACCGGCGAGCCGATCTCCACGGGCGTCTTCCAGGTGGACAACTCCGACGAGCCGTCCATCGTCCTGTCCGACATCACCACCGAGCAGACGACGAACGTCACCATCGCCTATAAAATTTCGGACCGCGAGGGCGATCCCATCAGCCTGACGCCCGAGTACTCCATGGACGGCGGCGTGACCTGGAAAGAGGCCGCGGTCACCGGCACCATCACCAAGATACCGTCCACCGCCTACTCGGGCAGCTTGGTGTGGAACTCCAAGTCCAACATAGACACCCTGGACTCGACCACCGTCGTCTTCCGGCTCACCCCCGCTGACAACGACGCCGGCGCCACCGACCAGACGGCGCCCTTCCAGGTGGACAACTCCGATCCGCCGAGCATCCAGCTCACCGACCTGACCACGGAGCAGACCAAGGACGTCACCCTGGCCTACAAGATAGCCGACCGCGAGGGCGATCCGGTATCCATCACCTGCGAGTATTCCCCGGACGGCGGCGCGACCTGGAAGCCGGCCGCCGTCACGGGGCAGACCACCGCCATCGCCTCCTCGGGGTACGCGGGCACCATCGTCTGGAACTCGGCTCTCGACACGGACAAGCTCGACCTCTTCCAGGTGCAGTTCCGCATCACCCCCGCCGACAACGACGTGGGCGAGCTCGATGCCACGGCGAACTTCCAGGTGGACAATTCCGATCCGCCGTCGGTCGCCCTGGGCGCCGTGGAGGCCGAGGTCTTCGGCGACATCTTCATCCCCTACACCCTCTCCGACCGCGAGGGCGACCCGCTCGACATCCAGTGCGAGTTCTCCATTGACGGCGGGAAGACCTGGCGGGCCGCCACGGTGAAGAACACCACGGAGAAACTGACCGGCGGCGGTTACTCCGGTAACGTGGTCTGGGATTCGGTCACCGACCTCTTCGGTGTGGACGCCGAGGACGTCGTCTTCCGCGTGACACCCTCCGACAACGACGTGGGAGAGGCGGCCACGGTGAGGTAACCGGCGGTCCGGGGGCAGCGCAGTGTTTTCTACCAAGCGGCCGCCCCTACGGCCCCGACCGGGGCGGTCGGTTCGCGTCGGGGAAGCAATTATCGTCACCTCTTAAGGGGATGCCATGAAGGCCAGATTGTTGTTGATCGTCATTCTCCTGCTGCTGTCGGGGGCGTCGGCCTTTCGGGTGGACAACAACGAACCGCCAAAAATCGTCCTGACCGACATCACGACGGAGCAAGTGGCGGATGTCACGGTCGCGTATGAGATCAGCGACCGCGAGGGCGATCCAATCAGCCTCAAGCCTGAGTTCAGCCGTGACTCGGGCAAGACTTGGGAGCCGGCGACGGTGACCGGCCAGACCGAGGCGATTCAATCCTCCGGCTACCGCTCGACCTTGGTGTGGAACTCCAAGAGTGACACGGACAAGCTGGACCTGTTCGAAGTCCAGTTCCGTCTGACGCCCTCCGACAACGACGTGGGCACCCTCGACGCCACGGCGAACTTCCAGGTGGACAACTCGGATATCCCGAGCATCGTCTTGACCGACATCACGACGGAGCAGGTGGCGGACGTAACCATCGCGTATGAGATAAGCGACCGCGAGGGGGACACCATCAGCCTCAAGCCTGAGTTCAGCCGTGACTCCGGCAAGACTTGGGAGCCGGCGACGGTTACTGGCCAGACTGAAGCTATCCAATCCTCCGGCTACCGCTCGACGTTGACCTGGAACTCCAAGAGTGACACGGACAAGCTGGATTTGTTCGAAGTGCAGTTCCGTCTGACGCCATCCGACAACGACGTGGGGACGCTCGACGCCACGGCCAACTTCCAGGTGGACAACTCGGATATCCCGTCCATCGTCTTGACCGACATTACGACGGAGCAAGTGGCGGACGTCACGGTCGCGTACGAGATCAGCGACCGCGAGGGCGATCCAATTTCGATCAAGCCGGAGTTCAGCCGTGACTCGGGCAAGACTTGGGAGCCGGCGACGGTGACCGGCCAAACGGAGGCCATCCAGTCCTCCAGCTACCGCTCGACGCTGACCTGGAACTCGAAGAGTGATACGGACATGCTGGACCTCTTTGAAGTCCAGTTCAGGCTGACGCCCTCGGACAACGACGTGGGCACCCTCGACGCCACGGCCAACTTCCAGGTGGACAACTCGGATATCCCGTCCATCGTCTTGACGGACATCACGACGGAGCAAGTTGCGGACGTCACGGTTGCGTATGAGATCAGCGACCGCGAGGGCGATCCAATCAGCCTCAAGCCTGAGTTCAGCCGTGACTCGGGCAAGACCTGGGAGCCGGCGACGGTTACAGGACAAACGGAGGCCATTCAATCCTCCGGCTACCGCTCGACCCTTACCTGGAACTCCAAGAGTGACACGGACAAGTTAGACCTCTTCGAAGTCCAGTTCAGGCTGACTCCGTCCGACAACGATGTGGGGACGCTGGACGCGACGGCCAACTTCCAGGTGGACAACTCGGACATCCCGAGCATCGTCCTCACCGACATCACGACGGAGCAGGTGGCGGATGTCACGGTTGCCTACGAGATATCGGACCGCGAGGACGATCCAATTTCGATCAAGCCTGAGTTCAGCCGCGACTCGGGCAAGACTTGGGAGCCGGCGGCGGTCACCGGCCAAACGGAGGCGATTCAATCCTCCGGCTACCGCTCGACCCTAGTGTGGAACTCCAAGAGTGATACGGACAAGCTGGACCTGTTCGAAGTCCAGTTCAGGCTGACTCCCTCGGACAACGACGTAGGCACCCTCGACTCCACGGCCAACTTCCAGGTGGACAACTCGGACATCCCGAGCATCGTCTTGACCGATATAACGACTGAGCAAGTGGCGGACGTAACCATCGCGTATGAGATCAGCGACCGCGAGGGCGATCCAATCAGCCTCAAGCCTGAGTTCAGCCGTGACTCGGGCAAGACTTGGGAGCCGGCTACAGTTACTGGCCAGACTGAGGCCATTCAATCCTCCGGCTACCGCTCGACGCTGACCTGGAACTCGAAGAGTGATACGGACATGCTGGACCTCTTTGAAGTCCAGTTCAGGCTGACGCCCTCGGACAACGACGTGGGCACCCTGGACGCGACGGCCAACTTCCAGGTGGACAACTCGGATATCCCGTCCATCGTCCTGACCGACATTACGACGGAGCAAGTGGCGGATGTCACGATCGCGTATGAGATCAGCGACCGCGAGGGCGATCCAATTTCGATCAAGCCTGAGTTCTCGCGGGATAGCGGCAAGACCTGGGAGCCGGCGACGGTGACCGGCCAGACTGAGGCCATTCACTCCTCCGGCTACCGCTCGACGCTTACCTGGAACTCCAAGAGTGACACGGACAAGCTGGACCTATTCGAAGTCCAGTTCCGTCTGACGCCGTCCGACAACGATGTGGGCACCCTGGATGCGACGGCCAACTTCCAGGTGGACAACTCGGATATCCCGAGCATCGTCTTGACCGACATCACGACGGAGCAGGTGGCGGACGTCACGGTCGCGTACGAGATCAGCGACCGCGAAGGTGACCCGATCTCCTTGAAGCCTGAGTTCAGCCGTGACTCGGGCAAGACTTGGGAGCCGGCGACGGTGACCGGCCAGACTGAGGCCATTCAATCCTCCGGCTACCGCTCGACGTTGACCTGGAACTCCAAGAGTGATACGGACATGCTGGACCTCTTTGAAGTCCAGTTCAGGCTGACGCCCTCGGACAACGACGTGGGCACCCTGGACGCGACGGCCAACTTCCAGGTGGACAACTCGGATATCCCGTCCATCGTCCTGACCGACATTACGACGGAGCAAGTGGCGGATGTCACGATCGCGTATGAGATCAGCGACCGCGAGGGCGATCCAATTTCGATCAAGCCTGAGTTCTCGCGGGATAGCGGCAAGACCTGGGAGCCGGCGACGGTGACCGGCCAGACTGAGGCCATTCACTCCTCCGGCTACCGCTCGACGCTTACCTGGAACTCCAAGAGTGACACGGACAAGCTGGACCTATTCGAAGTCCAGTTCCGTCTGACGCCGTCCGACAACGATGTGGGCACCCTGGATGCGACGGCCAACTTCCAGGTGGACAACTCGGATATCCCGAGCATCGTCTTGACCGACATCACGACGGAGCAGGTGGCGGACGTCACGGTCGCGTACGAGATCAGCGACCGCGAAGGTGACCCGATCTCCTTGAAGCCTGAGTTCAGCCGTGACTCGGGCAAGACTTGGGAGCCGGCGACGGTGACCGGCCAGACTGAGGCCATCCAGTCCTCCGGCTACCGCTCGACCCTGACCTGGAACTCGAAGAGTGATACGGACATGCTGGACCTCTTTGAAGTCCAGTTCAGGCTGACGCCCTCGGACAACGACGTGGGGACACTCGACGCGACGGCCAACTTCCAGGTGGACAACTCCGACATCCCGAGCGTCGTCCTGACCGACATCACGACGGAGCAGGTGGCGGATGTCACAGTCGCCTACGAGATATCGGACCGCGAGGGCGACCCGATCAGCCTCGAGCCTGAGTTCTCGCGCGACTCGGGCAAGACCTGGGAGCCGGCGACGGTCACCGGCCAGACGGAGGCGATCCAGTCCTCCGGCTACCGCTCGACGCTGACCTGGAACTCGAAGTCGGACACGGACAAGCTGGACCTGTTCGAGGTGCAGTTCCGTCTGACGCCGTCCGACAACGACGTGGGGACGCTGGACGCGACGGCGAACTTCCAGGTGGACAACTCCGACATCCCGAGCATCGTCCTGACCGACATTACGACGGAGCAGGTGGCGGATGTCACAGTCGCCTACGAGATATCGGACCGCGAGGGCGACCCGATCAGCCTCGAGCCTGAGTTCTCGCGCGACTCGGGCAAGACCTGGGAGCCGGCGACGGTCACGGGTCAGACGGAGGCCATCCAGTCCTCCGGCTACCGCTCGACGCTGACCTGGAACTCCAAGAGTGACACGGACAAGCTGGACCTGTTCGAGGTGCAGTTCCGTCTGACGCCCTCCGACAACGACGTGGGCACCCTCGACGCCACGGCGAACTTCCAGGTGGACAACTCGGATATCCCGAGCATCGTCCTGACCGACATCACGACGGAGCAGGTGGCGGACGTCACGGTTGCCTACGAGATATCGGACCGCGAGGGCGATCCAATCAGCCTCAAGCCGGAGTTCAGCCGCGACTCGGGCAAGACTTGGGAGCCGGCGACGGTGACGGGCCAAACGGAGGCGATTCAATCCTCCGGCTACCGCTCGACCTTGGTGTGGAACTCGAAGTCCGACACGGACAAGCTGGACCTATTCGAAGTCCAGTTCCGTCTGACGCCGTCCGACAACGACGTGGGGACGCTGGATGCGACGGCCAACTTCCAGGTGGACAACTCGGATATCCCGAGCATCGTCCTGACAGACATAACGACGGAGCAAGTCGCGGACGTCACGGTCGCGTACGAGATCAGCGACCGCGAGGGCGATCCAATCAGCCTCAAGCCTGAGTTCAGCCGTGACTCCGGCAAGACTTGGGAGCCGGCGGCGGTCACCGGCCAAACGGAGGCGATTCAATCCTCCGGCTACCGCTCGACCCTAGTGTGGAACTCCAAGAGTGATACGGACAAGCTGGACCTATTCGAAGTCCAGTTCCGTCTGACGCCGTCCGACAACGACGTGGGGACGCTGGATGCGACGGCGAACTTCCAGGTGGACAACTCGGATATCCCGAGCATCGTCTTGACCGACATCACGACGGAGCAAGTCGCGGACGTCACGGTCGCGTACGAGATCAGCGACCGCGAGGGCGATCCAATTTCGATCAAGCCTGAGTTCTCGCGGGATAGCGGCAAGACCTGGGAACCGGCGACGGTGACCGGCCAGACTGAGGCCATCCAGTCCTCCGGCTACCGCTCGACCTTGGTGTGGAACTCCAAGAGTGATACGGACAAGCTGGACCTGTTCGAAGTCCAGTTCAGGCTGACGCCGTCCGACAACGACGTGGGGACGCTGGATGCGACGGCGAACTTCCAGGTGGACAACTCGGATATCCCGAGCATCGTCTTGACCGACATCACGACGGAGCAAGTCGCGGACGTAACCATCGCGTATGAGATAAGCGACCGGGAAGGGGACCCGATCTCCTTGAAGCCTGAGTTCAGCCGCGACTCGGGCAAGACCTGGGAGCCGGCGACGGTTACCGGCCAGACTGAGGCCATTCAATCCTCCAGCTACCGCTCGACGCTTACCTGGAACTCCAAGAGTGACACGGACAAGCTGGACTTGTTTGAAGTGCAGTTCCGTCTGACGCCGTCCGACAACGACGTGGGCACCCTGGACGCGACGGCGAACTTCCAGGTGGACAACTCGGACATCCCGAGCATCGTCTTGACCGACATCACGACGGAGCAAGTGGCGGACGTCACGGTTGCGTATGAGATCAGCGACCGCGAAGGCGATCCAATCAGCCTCAAGCCTGAGTTCAGCCGTGACTCGGGCAAGACTTGGGAGCCGGCTACAGTTACTGGCCAAACTGAGGCTATTCAATCCTCCGGCTACCGCTCGACGCTGACCTGGAACTCGAAGAGTGATACGGACATGCTGGACCTCTTCGAAGTGCAGTTCCGTCTGACGCCCTCGGACAACGATGTGGGGACCCTCGACGCCACCGCGAACTTCCAGGTGGACGACTCGGACGTGCCCGCGATTACGCTGACCACGCCTTCGGGTGAACAGACGAACGATGTGGTGATTGCTTACAACCTGACGGACCGTGAGGGTGACCCCATCAGCCTGGTCCCGGAGTACTCGGCGGACGGCGGTTCAACGTGGAAGGCCGCGACGGTAAGCGGCGCGGTGGAAGGCGTAAAACCGGGTTCCGGCTCGCTGACGTGGAACTCCAAGAGCGACGTGGACGAACTCGACGGCAACTACTTGTTCCGGATCACCCCGTCGGACAACGACACCGGCGAGACGGGTCAGACCACGGCGTTCCAGGTGGACAACTCGGACGTGCCCCGGATATCGCTCGACTCCGTCACCGGCGAGCTCGCCGCCGAAGTCACGATTTCCTTCAACCTGGAGGATCGGGAAGGCGACCCGTGCAGCCTTAAGGCCGAGTTCTCCACCGACGGTTCGACCTGGAAGCCGGCGAACGTCACCGGTCAGACCGAGGGTGTGAAACCGGGCCGGGGGCAGCTCAAGTGGAACTCGGCCGGCGACCTGGACCGCGCGGACCTCGAAAAGGTGTACTTCCGCATCACCCCCTCGGACAACGACACGGGCGAGCCGGCCCAGACGGGCCCCTTCCGGCTGGACAACTCGGAGCCGCCTCTCATAGATATGGACACGCCGTCCGGTGAGCAGAGCGGCGCGGTGTCCATCGGGTACAACGTCTCCGACCGCGAGGGGGACGCGGTGAGCCTGGTCGTCGAGTACAGCCTGGACGGCGGTTCGAGCTGGAAGCCCGCGACGGTGACGGAGGCGACCTCGGGGATCAAGCCCGGCAAGGGCAAGCTGACCTGGCGCAGCGATACCGACGCGCCCGGCGTGGACGTGAACGCGGCGATGCTCCGGGCCACGCCCTCCGACAACGACGAGGGGACCTCGGGACAGACGGGCATCTTCCCGCTGGACAACGACAAGCCGCCCACGGCGATGGTGACCGTCCCGTCGGGCACGCTCACCGGCCCCGTGGCGGTGACGGTCACGCCCAAGGACCCCGAGGGCGACCCGGTGGACTGCGACCTGGAGTACGACGCTGGGGCGGGCTGGACGCCGGCGAGCTACACCGGTAAGCTGAGCGGCATTACCGGGTCCGTCACCGTCACCTGGGACGCCCCGGGTCAGCTTGGCGCCATCGCGGCCAGCGGCAAGCTGCGCGTCATCCCCGCCGACAACGACACGGGCGAGCCGTCCGAGACGAGCTTCAGCGTGGACAACACCCCGGCGCCGCCGCCGGAGCCGGAGCCCACTCCGGAACCGACGCCGACGCCCTAACTAAAGTTTATGCGAAAGCTCCTGCTCATCGTCGTGTTGTTGACCTGCGCGGTGCTCGGCGCCCCGCGCGTGATCGTGCTGCCCCTGGAGAACGAGGGGTTGCCCCAGGATGCCTGGTACCTCATGGGGCTGACCGAGTCCCTGGCGTGGCGGCTGAACGAGTCGAACTCCGCCGTGGGCCTCGACTGGCGCACCTTGCACCAGGCGCTCCAGGAGCTCCAGATGGGGCGTCAGCGCAGCTTCGGCGACGCGGATCGGGAAAAGATTCTCGATAACCTCAAGCCCGACTACTACCTCCGTGGCTCCTACCTCATCGAGCAGCCGGAGGACCCGCTGGGTGACGTGCGCTACTCGGTGGAGGTCGCCTGCCTGACCTACCCGGGCGGGAAGGAGCTCTTCGACATCCGCTTCACGGGTGTGGACCTCTTCGCCATCGAGGTGGAGGTTTACAAGGAGGTCCGCCTGGCCATCGGCGAACCGCTGACGGAAGAGGGGTTGAAAGAGGCGGAGAACTTGATCACCGACGACGCCGTCGCCTACCGGTGGTACTGCCGGGCCGTCGGCACCGTGGGCAACCCGGCGCAACAGGCCGACTACCTCATCGAGGCGATCAAGCTCAACCGTGGTTTCCTGACGGCGCGCCGGGAGCTCGCCCGGGCGTACCTCCAGTCGGGCGACACCCCGCGCGCGCTGAACGAAATAATCACCGTCCTGCGCGAGGAACCCGACGATTACTGGGCGCTCAAGTACTACGGGGACATCCTCGACGCCCTGGGGGAGAGCGGCAAGGCCATGCGCATCTACCGTCGGGCCGGGATGGCCGATGAGCGCGAGTGGCGATTGCACCTGGAGCTGGCCTGGACGCTGGAGGAGAAGGGGTCCTACACCCTGGCCGAGAAGTCCTACGACAAGCTTCTGGTGAAGGACAGCCGGTTTTACGACGCCTACCGCGGACTGGCCGTGATCCTGTTGAGCCGGGGGGAGTACGCCGAGGCGCTGGACCTCCTGGAGCGGGCGCGAAGCCTCGGCGAGGGTATTGCCGAATACCACAACCTCATCGGCCGGGCCTACATCTACAACGGGCGGTTCGGGGAGGCCGTACGCGAGCTGCAGACCTCGGTGGACCTGGCTCCGAGGAACGGCAAGTACGCCTATGACCTCGGCTTCGCCTACTACCGGGCCGGAGACACCCGGATGGCCGACGAGTGGTGGCGTACGGCGTCGCTTTTGGGTTACAGCCACGAGACGGAGATGGAGTAGTGGGAGCGGAGAGCATGACCGGCTACGCCGTGGGGCGCTGGTCGGAGGGCGACGACCTCCTGGTGCTCGAGGCCAGGAGCGTCAACGGAAAGCACCTCTCGGTCAAGCTCCGCCTGCCGTCGTACCTGTCCGCCTTCGAACAGCGGCTCGAAAATCTGGTCAAGGGGTGCGTCGGTCGGGGCAGCGTCACCCTCACCTGCCTCGAATTTTCCGGGTTCGCCGAGGCCGGGGCCGTGCCTAAGGTGAACCTCGCGCTGGCGCGGGGGTATATCGAGGCGGCCGCCTCCCTTTCCCCCGAGGTGCCCCGGAACCTGACGGCCTACGAGCTGTTGAGCCTCCCAGGCGTGGTAACGGAATCCAATAACCGTCTCGACGCGGGGCGCCTGGAACGGGCGCTGGATGCGGCGGCCGGGGACGCTCTTCACGGTCTGGCGGATTCCCGCCGTCGGGAGGGCGAGGAGCTCTCCAAAAAAATCGGCGCGATGCTCGACGATTTAGCCGAGGGCCTGCGGGCCCTGCGGTCCCTCGCCGACGCGGTGCCGGAACGGATCAAGGTCGTCCTCGCCGAGAGGCTGTCCGAGCTTACCGGAACCGCCCTGGACCGCGAGCGGCTGGAGCAGGAGGTGGCCTACCTGGCCGGCAGGGCCGACGTGACCGAGGAGCTGGACCGGCTCGAGGGGCACCTCGGGGCGTTCCGGTCGGCCCTGGATTCCCCGGAATCCCAGGGGCGGCGGCTGGATTTCATATGCCAGGAGGTGCAACGCGAGCTGAACACGACCGGCAGCAAGGCCGCCGGAACCGACATCACCCCCCTCGTGCTGGAGGCAAAGGTCACCCTGGACCGGATCCGGGAGCAGGCGGCGAACATCGCCTGATGGATTCATGGAAAAAACCCGCGGCATCCCCGTCGTCATCTCCTCGCCCTCCGGCGGCGGCAAGACGAGCATCTACAACGCGCTGGCGCAGAGGCACCCCGAGTTTTTCTACTCCGTCTCGGCCACCACGCGCCCCCGGCGGGCCAACGAAAAGAACGGCGTTCAGTACCACTTCCTCGACGAGGTGGAGTTCATGCGGCGGCGGGACGCGGGGGATTTCATCGAGACCGCCCGGGTGCACGGCCACTGGTACGGCACACCGCGCGAACCGCTGGAAAAGGCCCTCGGGGAAGGGAGGGACGCGGTTCTCGACGTGGACGTCCAGGGGGGCGACTCCATCCGCGGCCTTTTCGGGGAAAAGGCGCTGCTGATCTTCATCATCCCCCCCGACCTGGCTACGCTGCGGGAGCGGCTGGTGCGCCGCCGCTCCGAGGAGCCGGCCCTCGTCGAGAGGAGGATGGCGAACGCCCTGGACGAGCTCCGCCGCGCCCCGGACTACGATTACATCGTGGTGAACGACGACCTGCGCCGGGCGGTGGATGAGGTGGAGGCGGTCATCACCGCCGAGCACCTCCGCAGCGTCAGGCTGACCGGTATCCTAGGGAGACGCTTCCCCGAGCTGGGGGAGGGATAGATGGGACGCCCGTCGGTTCTCTTGATTTTCGCGGCGGCGGTCCTCCTGACCGGCTGCGAGCCCGCCGAGCCGCTGCCCAACCCGATGTCCGACATCGAGATCACCGGGTACGCCTCCGGCCAGATCTACCCCGACGGCTCCACCGTGCCATACGAGGACCGGGTGGTCATCGTCCACGGCACGGTGACCGACACCGATCCCCTGAACAGCCCGGAAACCTGGGACGGGTACGTGGAGATAGTGCGCAACAAGAGCGAGTTCTACATCCTCTCGGAGCCGGAGATGCAGCAGATTCTCGACGACGAGGGCGTGGGTACGCCGCGCTGGGAGTTCTTCCGCCGGGTCCGGCTCTTCAACAGCTGGAACACCCTTGAAATCTACGTCCGCGCCTTCCCCGGGGGGACGGTCCTGGAGTATTCGCCCGTCATCAGCCTCTCCTGCGATTGGAGCGCGGGGCGCGACCCGGTCATGTGCTCGGTGGAATGGCCCGGGTCGGACCTGGCGAACCTCAACCTCCATCTGGTGGACGATCTGGGCAACGACTGCTCCGAGGACGACCCCAACATCGGCGGGATGATCCTGGACATCCCCGACTCCTGGGGGTACGGGCCCGAGTACATCACCGCCACCGAAACCCGGCGGACGACCTACCAGGTTCTGGTCGAGTACGCGGCCGACAACGGGCTCGACTCCCCGGTGAACTGCAAGGTTCACGTCTATGTCCGCGGCGCCGAATTGTCCCAAAGCCCCTACCGGCACACCTTCCAGCCCGACGACGTCGGCGGCGACCCCTGGGAGGTCACCGAGGTCACCTACTACCCGTAAACTCACGGTTCCGACGCCGAGCCCCGCGTCAAGGTTCCCTTTCACCTCTTTTTAAAATAAAATAGCCGCCGCACGGTTTGACCGGGGCGACCCGGTTCAACGTAGAAATTTCTCCCTCCAAGCGCGAGGACAGCCATGCAGGTCTATCTTGACAACAACGCCACCACCCGGACCGCGCCCGAGGTCGTGAGCGCGATGCTCCCCTTCTTCACGGAAATCTACGGGAACGCCTCGAGCTTCCACCGGTTCGGCCAGCAGGCGGCGAAGGGGATGGGCTCAGCCCGGCAGAGCGTGGCCGATTTTTTGGGGGTCACCGCCGACGAGATAGTCTTCACCGGCTCCGGCTCCGAGTCGGACAACTACTTCCTCAAGGGGGTGGCGGCCCGCGCCGGCGGGGGGCATCTAATTACGAGCGCCGTCGAGCACCCGGCGATTCTGCGCACGGCCCGCTTCCTGGCGAAAAACGGGTTCGAGCTCACCGAGCTGCCCGTGGACGGCCAGGGGGTGGTCAGCCCGGACGACCTAAAGGGGGCGCTCCGCAAGGACACCATCCTGGTCAGCGTCATGCACGCCAACAACGAGATAGGGACGGTCCAGGACCTTGGCGCTCTGGGCGCAGTCTGCCGCGAGGCCGGCGTCCCCTTCCACACCGACGCCGTGCAGGCGGTGGGCAAGCTGCCGATCAACTTGCGCGAGCTGCCGGTGGATTTCCTCTCCGCGTCGGCCCACAAGCTCCACGGCCCCAAGGGGGTCGGTCTGGCCTACCTGCGCCGGGGGTCGAAGGCGCCGTTCAACCTCATCCACGGCGGCCACCACGAGAAGCGACGCCGCGCGTCCACGGAGAACGTGCCGGGCATCGTCGGCTTCGGGAAGGCCGTCCAGCTCACGTCCGAGGAGAATTACCACCGGGAGAGTATCCTCCGCCTACGTGCGAAGCTCGAGGAGGGGATTTCCGACATCCCCGAGATCACCATCCTCGCCCGGGGTGCGGAGCGGCTGCCGAACACCTCCAACGTGCTCTTCCACCGCCTGGAGGGCGAATCCATCGTGATGAGCCTGGACTTCGAGGGGATCGCCGTCTCCACCGGCTCGGCCTGCTCCTCGGGCTCCCTGGAACCCAGCCACGTCATCCTGGCGTTGGGCTTCGACCATGCCCACGCCCAGGGGTCCATCCGCTTCTCCCTTTCCCGCTACACCACCCGGGAGGAGATAGACTACACGCTGGAGAAGCTCCCCCCGATCATCCACCGGCTGCGCAACATCTCGGCCCTATGAAAAACGAGCGAAGCGAGTAATGCCCCGGCAAAAGATTCCCCAGGCCACCGTCCACCGTCTCTCGCTCTACGCCCGTTACCTGGGCGAGCTGGAGTCCCAGGGCGAGGACTACGTTTCCAGCGAAAAGCTGGGGGAGGGCGTGGGCACGAACGGGGCCCAGGTCCGCAAAGACCTGAGCTTCTTCGACCGCTTCGGCATCCCCGGGCGGGGCTACCCGGTGAGCTTTCTGCGCAAGCGGCTGGCGAACATCCTCGGCGTGGGTGACAGGGTATGGCGGGTGGCCGTGGTCGGGGCCGGACGGCTGGGGGCGGCGCTGGTGGGCTACAGCGTGTTCGAGAAGCAGAACTTCCACTTCGTCGCCATCCTGGACAACGATCCGGCGAAGATCGGAACGCGGGTCAACGGTCTCGAAGTCAGCGACATCCGCGACCTCCGCGCGGTCGTCGTCTCACAGAATGTGGAGGTCGCCGTCATCACCGTTCCCGTGCCCAGCGCCCAGCAGGTGGCCGACGTGCTCGTGGAGGCCGGGGTGCGGGCTCTATTGAACTTCGCCCCGGCCAAGCTGGACGTGCCGCCGCACATCGTGCTGCGCAACGTGGACCTGGCCGTCGAGCTGGAGGGGCTCTCCTTCCACCTCATCAACCGCTGAAGCCGGGGGTATTTTTTTAATGGAGCGGGCAAACGTACCGCTGGCCGATCCGGCCGCGACCCACCGCGAGAACGCCGCCGCCCTCGAGGACGCGGCGCTCATGGTGCTGCGCTCGGGACACTACATCCTGGGACCCGAGGTGGCCGCCTTCGAGACGGAGCTGGCCGCCTACGCGGGGGTGGAGCACGCCGTGGGCGTGGCCTCGGGCTCCGACGCCCTGCTCCTGGCCCTGCAGGCGCTCGACCTGCCGCCGGCCTCCAAGGTGGTCACGACACCATTCACCTTCTTCGCCACGGTATCCTGCATCGTCCGGCTCGGCCACCGGCCGGTGTTTGTGGACATTGACCCGGCCAACTTCAACCTGGACGTCGGTCGGGTGGGAGAGGCCGCCGCCGACCCCGAGGTGCGGGCGGTCATCGGGGTGGACCTCTACGGCGACCCTCTGGACTACGACGCGCTGCGGGAGGCAGTCGGGCGCCCCGACGTGAGGGTCATCGAGGACGCGGCCCAGAGCTTCGGCGGGGAACTGCGCGGGCGGAAGGCCGGTTCGCTGGCCTGCGCGGGCATCTTCAGCTTCTTCCCGGCGAAAAACCTGGGCGCCGCGGGGGACGGCGGGGCGGTGGTCACCGACGATGCCGAGCTGGCCGACCGGGTGCGCATCCTGCGGGTCCACGGGGCCAGGCCGAAGTACCGGCACCACGTCGTCGGCTACAACTCGCGTCTGGACCCACTGCAAGCCGCGATGCTGCGGGTGAAGCTGCGGCGGATCGAGGAGGACGTCCGGCGGCGTCGCCGCATAGCGGAGCGCTACGCCCCCCTGACCGAGGTCGCGGAGCTGCCCGGTCCGCCGCCCGATCACCGGCACTCGTACAACTACTTCGTCATTTCCGTGCCGCGGCGGGACGAGCTGGCGGCGCACCTGACAAAAAAAGGCGTCGGAAACGCCGTGTATTACCCCGAACCGCTCCACCTCCAACCCTGCTTCGCCGACCTGGGCTACGGCGAGGGCGACTTCCCCGAGGCCGAGGCGGCCTGCGGGCGCGTCATCGCCCTGCCCATGTACCCCCAGCTCGCCGAGGCCGACCAGGACTACGTCATCGGGACGGTTCTGGGGTTTTACCGCTGATGGGATCGCCGGTGCTCAGCGTCATCGTGGTGAGCTACCGGAGCCGGGAGTTTTTGGCGGGTTGCCTGAAATCCCTTTTCGAGCGCGGGGGGGTGGCCGACCCCGAGGTCGTCGTGGTGGACAACGGCTCGGGGGACGGCTCGGTGGAGATGCTGCGGAGGAGATTCCCCGGCGTCGAGGTCATCGAAAACCCGGAAAACCGTGGCTTCGCCCGGGCGGCCAACCAGGGCCTCCGCCGGACCTGTGGAAAGTACCGGATGCTCCTCAACCCGGACATGGTGGTTCAGGAAGGCGCCCTGGCCGAGCTGGTGGGTTTTATGGAGGCGAACCCCGACTGCGGGGTGGCCGGCGGGAACGGTTTAGACTCCACGGGCAAGCCGCAGCCGCAGTTCACCCGGGGCATCCCGACCCCCCTGACGGCGCTGTACCACTTCTGCGGGCTGGACCGCCTCTTCCCGAAGAGCCGCCGCTTCGGTCGTTACAACCGCACCTACGCCGACCGGGATACGAGCTTCGACGTGGAGGCGCTATCCGGCTCGTGCGTCGTCGTCCGGGCGGAGGTTTTGGGGCGGGTCGGGCTTCTGGACGAGCGTTTCCCCATGTACGCCGAGGACCTGGACTGGTGCCTGCGCTTCGCCCGGGCGGGCTGGCGGGTCTCCTACGTCCACACGGCCCGCTTCACCCATTTCCACGGCCAATCCAGCCGGAAGAACCTACTGTGGACCAGGCGGCAGTTTTACCTGACCATGCGCGCCTTCTACAAAAAAAACCTCCGGGATTCCTACCCGGGGATGGTCAATCTCCTCGTGGACACCGGGATTCTGGTCGCCCTGGGCCTCGGCCTCTTCCGGGCCCACCTCAGCCGTTCGTAAACGAGGGGTAAGACAAGGGGTTTAACCGAGCGAACCGAGCTATGCCCCCGCTAAAACGAGCGAAGCGAGTAACGCCCCAGCGAAACCCCTTGTTCCAAACCATGTTCGCCGTCGTCAAAGGGGGGGTGGGATGTCGGCGTATCACCCCTGCCGGCCACGATGTCTAGGCATTCGCGGCAATTAACGGGGGAGGGGGTGGGGGCCGTCCGCCTCGAAGTCCGTCGCGTTCAACCGCTTGTGATCGGCCCCCTGGGTGGTCTTGAGCGCCCATTTGGCCCATCTGAGCTCGGCCGCCAGCAGGCTCAGCCGGTGCTCGAAGATCAGGTACTCGGAGAGGCTCAGGTTGCCGGCGACCACCTTATCGCGCCATGCGCCCTTGATTTCCTCCATCTCCTCCTCGACGGCGCCCCTGCGTTTCCCGATTAAAAGCTCCAGCTTGCCGGGAGGCAGCAGGAGCGCCCGGGCGAAGGCGATGACGATGTCGAGGGAGAAGAACAGGCGCTGGGAGTGGACGTCCAGCTCGTCGAGCCCTGTCTTGAGGGCCTTCTTCCCCTCGTCGGTGAGGGTGTACACGTGGCGGGGGGGGCGGTTGCCGGTCCGGATCGTTTTTTCCTCGACGCTCTTCGATTTCTTCAGCTTTTTCAGCGTGTAGTAGAGGTGCCCGGTGGAAACCTCGCTCCACAGGTCGGCGTGGTTCTCCTCGAGGACGCGCTTGAGCTGATAGCCGTGCATCGGCTTCTCGCTCAGAAGCCCGAGCACCATCAGATCCACCTTTGTCATCGTCGCCTCCTCGGGATGAATTACATTTCGCCCTTTTACTAATCCCATATATATTATAGTTAATGACACGGTCATTTTCAACAAAAGGGCTTCGAGGCGGGCTTGCGACGGCCGGAGAGATGCGCTATAGTATGACTTATAATTGGTGCCGAATCTTGTCGACATTTATTCCATCCGCGTATCACTGGTCGCTCGGGCGGGTAGGGAACGGGGTGAAACCGTGACGGGGAACGCCGTCATCGAGGTTTCGGGACTGATCAAGCGCTTCGACGACCTCGTCGCCGTGGACGGCGTGAGCTTCTCGGTGGGAGCGGGGGAGGTCTTCGGCTTCCTGGGCCCCAACGGGGCGGGAAAGACGACCACCCTCTCGATTCTGGCTACTCTCCTGCGGCCCACGGCCGGGTCGGCCAGCGTGGCCGGTTGCGACGTGCTGGAAAACCCCGCCGGCGTCAGGCGCGAGATAGGCATCGTGTTCCAGGAGAGCTCCCTGGATACCAAGCTCACCGCCCGGGAGAACCTGGACTTCCACGCCCGCATCTACGGGGTGGGCGACCGGAAGGCGCGCGTGGCCGAGATGCTCGCCTTCATGGAGCTTTCCGACTGGGGCGACAGATTGGTGGAGCGGCTCTCCGGCGGCATGCGGCGGCGGCTCGAGGTGGCCCGCGCCCTGCTGCACCGACCCCGGGTTCTCTTCCTGGACGAGCCCACCCTCGGCCTCGACGTGCAGAACCGGCGGAAAATCTGGGATTACCTCCTCGAGGGCGCCCGCGTGGACTCGACCACCGTCTTTCTGACCACCCATGACCTCCACGAGGCGGAGCGTTGCCACCGGGTGGGGATTATTGACCGGGGCAGGCTGGTCGTGTGCGGCACCCCCGCGGAGCTGAAGTCCTCCCTGGGGGGGAGCGTGGTCCGTCTGCGCTGCGCGGACCCGGAGGGTGCGGCGCGGACCATCATGTCCACCACGGGGCTGGAGGCCAAGCTGGAGGACGGCTCCGTCGTCGTGGTGGTGGATTCCCCCGCCGAGTTCCTGCCGGAGGTCATGCGGCTCTTCGGTGCCGCCGTCGAGGCGATCCAGGTGGAGGAGCCCACCCTGGAGGACGTGTTCCTGGCCCTCACCGGACACACCCTGCGCGACGACGAGGAGCGGAGCCTGGGCGCCTGGCGGACGGCCCACGCCGCCACGGCCAGGAGGGACGGCCGATGATTCAGGGATTCGCCGTCAGCGCCATCTGGCTCCGGGAGTTCAAGCGGTACTTCCGGGACGTCGCCCGGGTGGCCGCCTCGGTAGCCCGGCCCGTCGTCTGGCTCTTCATCCTGGGCATCGGCGTCTCGCCGAATTTTTCCCGGGTGGCCGGTCTGAACTACGTGGAGTACATCTTTCCCGGCATGGTGGTGATGACCATCCTGTTTACCTCGACGGTTTCGGCGATTTCCATCATTTGGGACCGCGACTTCGGCCTGTTGAAGGAGATGCTGTCCGCGCCGATCAGCCGCAGCTCCATCGTCGTCGGGAAGGTGCTGGGCGGGGCCACCATCTGCACCGCCCAGGGCTTCATCGCCATCCTCCTGGTATTCCTGACCCACGTGCAGCTTCTGTGGTACAACATCGCCTGGATTCTCCTGGTCAGCTTCATCGTGGGGTTCATGCTCGCCGGTCTGGGGGTCATCATCGCCAGCCTGGTGAAAACCTACGAGGGCTTCAGCTCGGTGATGAATTTTCTGATCATGCCGATGTTTTTGGCCTCGGGCGCCGTCTTCCCCCTGGACAACCTCCCGCGCTGGGCCTACCTCATCGCCCGGGCCAATCCCATCGCCTACGCCGTGGACCTCTTCCGCGGCCTGATGCTGCAGCACTACGAGTTCACCTTCCTCATAGATTTAAGCGTGCTCCTGGGCCTGACCGTCATCATCACCGCCCTGGCGATTTACCGGTTCCATCGCATGACCGCCCGGTGGTAGAGGGAGAGTCTCCCCCATCCCCGGTCGGGCGCTCGCGGCGGAGAAAGGCGGGGTAGCCGCCTTCTTGCCGGTAATCGGGACGAGTCGTTCCACCGCCGGCTGAGCCGGGTGATTCGGCTCTTTTTTTTAAAAATCGCGCAAGTGATTAAAACTGTTATAATGCCCACGACGTAGGAAAACCCTCGTTCAAGGCGCTGAGTTGGGCCCCCCTCAAACGCGGAGCGCCGGGGCTTCGCGGGGGCGAAAACCTCGACCGGTCTGATTAAAGGCGGGATTCCTAAACCATTTCCCAAAGGGAGGAAGATGAGAGATCTCCAGTTCGTCTTCAACCGTCCGGAAAAGAGCTCGCGCGGGCTTCTGCTTCTGCGTCTATTCTTCGCCTGGATCTACGTGGGCATCCCCCACGGGGTAGTCCTGATGTTCCGCAGCATCGCCACCGGATTCATCGTGTTCGTCGCCTGGTGGGCGGTACTCTTCACGGGCTCCTGGCCCGAGGGGATGTACAGCTTCGTCTCGGGGACCTACCGCTGGTACATGCGCGTCATGGCTTATATGTCCTTCCTCACCGACGAGTACCCGCCGTTCACCGGCAAGGAATAAGGGTCGCCGACAGCTACCGGATGCGCCGTTTTTGCCGTTGCACCGGGGGCGGGCGTATGGCACGTCTGCCCTCCTCGGTGTGGTCGGGGCTGGCGACGTGTGGGGGTACTCGTTGTTGCGCCGCGGCCACGATGTAAGACGAGGGGCTTCGGCCCAGTTTTTCCCGATCCCCGTCACCCGGAAAGCGAAGGAGCGCTCGGCTGTATCCGGCGTCGTCGGGGGGTAACCCCGCCGCCGGTCTGGGATGAGGGGATGAGATTGTTAAAAAGGCACCTCGGGGTGCCTCTTTTATCCCAAATCGCCGCCTGCTATGGCGTGGCCTAGGCTATTAAAAAAAGGCCCCCCCCCGGGTGCCTTCGGTTTTTTCAGCTTCGAGGTGACTCAAAGACCGCAAAAAGCGCCTCGACGGCGCCTCGTTTTTTAAAACTGTCAGTCCGAAAGGTCCAGCGACAGCGCCTTCATCCGCTTGCCGGGGACGAATTTTATCCTCTTTCGGGCGGGGACGATGACCTCCTGGTTGGTGCGCGGGTTGCGGGCGAGCTTCTGCTTGGCCCTGCGGACGCTGAAAACGCCGAAGTCCCGGATCTCGATCCGCTCGCCCCGGGAGAGGGTCTGACGCATCTCCTCGATGAGCGCGTCGAGAACCTGAGCCGCGACTTTCTGGGTCACGTTCAGCTTCTTGGCCACGGTTATGGCAATCTCCCGCTTAGTCATCCTGACCTCCCCACCCCGCCCCGGGAAGTGGACCGGTCGGTGTGGAACCACCGCACAGCCACCTCCCCTCCCCGCCCCGGGAAGTGGACCGGTCGGTGTGGAACCACCGCACCGCCACCCTCCCTCCCCGGCCAGGGAAGTGGGAATCCTATTTAAATGACTGGCTGCCTTTTAAGAATACCACCTAGTCATGTGACGGTCAAGGGGTTAGTCGGAAGTGTCCAGGCAGGTCAGCACGCCGTCCCTCGACTCGTAGCGGAGGCCGCAGGCGGCGCAGGACTCGGCGAGAATTTTACCCGAGCGGAGCGGAAGCCCCAGCCTCCGGCCGCAGGCGCATGACCAGCCGACGAGCCGCGCCGGCACGCCTGTGACCAGGCCGAAGTCCGGGACGTCCCGGGTGACCACGGCCCCGGCGCCGACCATCGAGTGCTCGCCCAGGGTGACGCCGCAGATGACGGTGGCGTTGGCTCCGATGGTGGAGCCGCGTCGGCAGAGGGTGGGGACCCAGTCCACCGAGCCGCCCTTGGGGAAGAGGGACCGCGGGGTGAGGTCGTTGGTGAAGACGCAGCTCGGGCCGCAGAAGACGCCCTCCTCGAGGGTCACGCGGGTGTAGACGCTGACGTTGTTCTGCAGCTTGCACGTGTCGCCGATGACCACGTCGCCGCCGATGTAGCAGTTCTGGCCGAGGACGCAATTCTTGCCGATTCTCGCCCCCGAGGAGACGTGGCAGAAGTGCCAGATTTTGGTCCCCGCGCCGATTTCGACGTCCGGGTCAACGATGCTGGTGGGGTGGACGTAGATGTTATCCGTCACCGGCTCACCTCTTTTCCGCAGTTGGTGCAATTTGTGTCGGAGAGGGTCAGCTTGGTGCCGCAGGCTGGGCAGCCGTAACGAGACTCCATGCGCTTCAGCCAGCCTTCGGTGCCCGCCTGGCGGAGAAGGGCCAGGCTCTCAGCCACGTCGAATCCGCGGGCGAGGTAGCGTTCGCGTAGTTCAGCGAACCAGTCGCAGGATTCCGGACGGGCGTCGGGGCAGTCGGCGCAGTTTTGAAAACCCTTTTCCATGAGACACTTCGAACGGTTACAGTTAGGGGTCCAACAACCGGTGTCTTCGGGGTTGCAGCCCACGCAGCGTATCTCCTCGGGCTTGCACTTGAAGTGTTCAGCCATCCTCCCCCGCAGCTCGGCGCGATCCCGTTCGGCGCGGTAGATAGTGCAGGCGCCGCAGTAGAGGCCGCAACGACCGATCAGGTGCCGTTCCATCATTCCACCTCCACTGGTTTACCGCCCTGGCGGGCGCTCCCGTCGGCGGCGGCGAGCACCTTGAGCACCGCCAGACCCTCGCGCCCGTCCGAAAGCGGTTTCTCCTCCCCCCGGCAGCAGGCGACGAAGTGGGCCAGCTCCCGGGCCAGCGGCTCACCGGCGGTTATCGCGAGCCTCTCGGCCGGACCGGTGTGGTGGGCCGTCGAACCGTCCGACGAGGGCTCCGCCCAATTCGGTAAAAACTCCAGCCGCCCCTCGGCATCTTCCCACAGGAGCATCCCCCGGTCGCCCACCACGGTGAGCTCCCGCTTCTTCTGCGGGTCGAGCCAGCTCACGTGCACGAGGGCCAGCCGCCCCGTGGGGAATTCAAGAGTGAGCAGGGCGTAGTCGGTTATCTGTGAACGAATGTTCGCCCGGCCGGAGCAGGAGACCCGGTCGGGCCACTCCCCGAAAATTTCCACGAGGTTGACGATGTCGTGGGGGGCGATGCTCCAGACGACGTTCTCGACGGAGCGGACGCGGCCGAAGTTGGTGCGCCGCGCGTGGGCGGTGAGAATTTTTCCGATTCTCCCCCCGCGGACGGCCTCGCGGATCGCGTCCATCGCCGGGTGGTAGCGCAGGACGTGGCCGACGAAGAGGACGACGCCCCTCTCCTCCGCCAGGCGGACCAGTTCCCTGCCCTGGGCGGCGTTCATGGCCAGCGGCTTTTCCACGAAGACGTTGAGGTTTTTCTGCAGGGCTTCGCGGGCGAGGGGGTGGTGCAGCTCCGCCGGGGCGGCGATGACGACGCCGTCGGGGCACCCTTCCAGCATCGCGGCGAATGAATCGGCGGGGACGGCTCGGGGGGCGAGCTCGCGGGCCCTGGCCCGGCCCTCATCCGAGGGGTCGAAGGTTTTTTCCACCGCGCAGCCCTCGAGGGCCACCAGGCTTTTCAGGACGTTCCCGCCCCACCGGCCAACGCCGGCCATCACGAGCCGAACCTCCACGGCACCTCCTGTGTCGCCAAATCGTACCAGAGCCCGCCGGTGTAGGCAAGCCGGAGGTTTTACCCGGCGTCATCGGCGGAATTTTCCGGTTTGCAAAAGTTACGAGGTTATGATGTTACCTCTCCACGGGAAGGGTGGCCCGTGAGGGCGTTTTTTAATCAGGATTTTTTTAAGCATATTAGTCCGAGATGTGTTAGAATCACCCCACGGGAAGGGTGGCCCGTGAGGGCGTTTTTTATATAACGGGAAGTCCGGTGTTTTCAAGGGGATGGCCTTTTACGGGTCCCGTGAGTGAACCGCAGGGACGCCCGTTTGTATAACGAAATTCCCTCCGGGACGAGGTGATTGCCGATTTCAACCCAGGGATTGACGTGGTTTACCGTATCGCCCGGCGGATGACGTTTCTTGCTAGGTGGCCTTTGGGCCGCCTTGTTGTATTGGCGAGCCAGGATATTACCGACTGAGGGGTGAGCAATTGGGTAAGTATATCGGTATCGGTCGCAAAGCCCGGCAGTGCTTCGGCTTCGACGACGTGGCGCTGGTTCCGGGGAGCCTGACCATCAATCCCGACGATGTGGACATCTCCTGGGAGGTCGCCGGGAGGCGCTTTGCGGTTCCCATCGTCGCCTCGGCCATGGACGGCGTGGTGGACGTGCGGTTCGCGGTGGAGTTCGGGCGGCTGGGCGGATTCGCCGTGCTGAACCTCGAGGGGGTCCAGACGCGCTTCGCGGACCCCGGCGAGGTGCTGGACCGCATCGGCGCCGCGAATCCCGACGAGAGCACCCACCTGCTCCAGAAAATCTACGAGGCGCCCATCAAGAAGGACCTGGTAGGCCGTCGGGTGGAGGAGATCAAGGCCGGCGGGGCGCCCGCCGTGGTGAGCGCCATCCCCCAGCGCGCCGCCGAGTTCGGACCCATCGCAGCCGAGGCCGGGTGCGACATCTTCGTCGTCCAGTCCACCGTGGCCACCGTCGAGCACGAATCGAAAAGCTACGAGTCGCTGGATTTCGCAAAATTCATCGCCGGCATGCACGAACGGGGCATCCCCGTCATGGTCGGCAACACGACCACCTACGAGGTCACCTACGCGCTGATGAAGACGGGCGCGGACGGCATCTTCTGCGGGGTCGGACCCGGGGCGGCCTGCACCACCCGCGGCGTCCTGGGCATCGGCGTGCCGCAGATAACCACCACCGTGGACTGCGCTTACGCCAGGGACCGCTTCTACAAGATGACCGGCCGCTACGTGCCCGTCATCACCGACGGTGGGATGCGGGTCGGGGGGGACATCTGCAAGGCCTTCGCCGCCGGCGCCGACGCGGTGATGATAGGCTCGCCCTTCGCCAAGGCCCACGAGGCCCCGGGGCGCGGCTACCACTGGGGCATGGCCACCCCCCACGCCAACCTCCCGCGCGGCACGCGGGTCCACGTGGGGCAGAACGCCTCCCTGGAGCGCATCCTCTTCGGCCCCGCCGAGTTGGACGACGGGAGCCAGAACCTGGTCGGGGCGCTCAAGACCAGCATGGGCAACGTCGGGGCGCACAATATTCGGGAGATGCAGAACACGGAGATCATCATCGCCCCCGCGATTCAGACCGAGGGCAAGCTCCTGCAGAAGGCGCAGAAAATCGGCATGGCCAAGTAGGCCGGGTTTTTTAAAAAATCCCTGACGGGGGCGGTCCTCCGCGGGCCGCCCTCGGTGTCGCCCGATGGTCGGCGGCGTGTATGGCTTAGTATGCCGGAGAGCGGGCTTATGCCTAATATGATATACATGCAATCCCTTGAAATTATTGTTCCGCTATTCGCGTTCCGGCTAGTGGGTGAAGGAGCGCAAAATCCCGGTGGCTTTCGTCGTTCAGGTGGGAAAGGATGATCCACCTGCTGACGGCATCCGTGGGGCTTCGTGGAATTGCGATGGACATAAACGAAGTCGGTCGTTATTGGGATGAAAACGCGCCGGTGTGGACGCGTCTGGTGAGGATGGGCTGCGACGTCTGCCGCGACCAGTTCAACACCCCGGCCTTCCTGGCGATGCTCCCCGACGTTACGGGGCTAACCGGGCTGGACGTCGGCTGCGGCGAGGGGGCCAACACGCGCCACCTGGCCCGGCGAGGGGCGCGGATGGCCGCCCTGGACGTCTCCCCGACCTTTGTCAAACTGGCCGCGGAACTGGTCGAGGACGGGACCACGCCCATAACCTACCTCGTCGCCGACGGCTGCCGCCTCCCCTTCGCGGACGGCTCTTTCGACTTCGTCACCGCCTTCATGAGCCTGATGGACATGCCGGACCAGGGGCGGGCCTTCGCCGAGGTGCGGCGGATACTCAGGCCCGGCGGGTTCTTCCAGTTCTCCATCACCCACCCCTGCACCGACACGCCGTACCGAAAATGGATCGAGGATGAAAACGGCCGCCACATCGCGCTCTCCGTCGCCGGTTACTTCCACGAGAATTTTGGCGAAATCTGCGAGTGGATGTTCTGCCACGCGCCGGAGGAGCTGCGGGAAACGCTGCCCAAATTCAGGATTCCCGACTTCCACCGTCCGTTGAGCTTTTACCTCAACGTCCTCGCGGACGTCGGTTTCGTCCTGGAGCGGGTCTGCGAGCCGTCGGCCTCCGACGAGGCGGTCGAGAGGTTTCCCCTTCTGGAAGATTCACGGGTCGTGCCGCTGTTTTTGATAATCCGGGCCCGCCTGCCCGAGTAGCCCAGCGAGGTTTGGTGAAGATACTCCTGGCCGCCAGCGAAGTGGTCCCTTACGCCAAAACGGGCGGCCTGGCCGACGTTGCCGGCGCCCTGCCCCGGGAGTTCGCAAAATTGGGGCACGACGCGCGCCTCGTCATGCCGCGCTACGCCAAGGTCAAAAACGCGCTGGAGCCGGTGAAGACCGGTCTGGACGTAGAACTGGCCGGGGAGCGGGTAGCCTTCGATTTATTGCTGGATAAGAGCCAGGGCTACGAGGCCTGGTTCGTGGATTGCGGAAGATTTTTCGACCGGCCCGGGCTCTACGGCGAGGACGGGGCCGATTACCCCGACAACGCCGCCCGCTTCGCCTTCTTTGCCAAAGCGATTCTGGCCGCGGCCGAGGCGCTCAATTTCACCCCCGACGTGATCCACTGCCACGACTGGCAGACCGCGCTCGTCCCCCTATTATTAAAGAAGGGCGGCCACCCGTTCTCTTCCGGCACACTCTTCACCATCCATAACCTGGCCTACATGGGCAACTTCCCCCCCGGCGAGGTGCTGCCTTTAATCGGCCTGGGCGACGGGGTGTTCACCGCCGAGGGCGGACTCGAATACTACGGCAAGGTCAACTACCTCAAGGCCGGCCTGGTTTCAGCCGATATTCTGACCACCGTCAGCGAGACCTACGCCCACGAGATTCAGACGCCGGAGTTCGGCTACGGATTGGAGGGGGTGCTGCGGTCCCGCTCCGCCGACCTCTTCGGCGTTTTGAACGGGATAGACTACGAAATCTGGAATCCCGCCTCGGACGCCGACCTCGTCGCCAACTACTCGGGAAAAAACCCTGGAGGCAAAGCCCTGTGCAAGGCCGACCTCCAGCGGGAGTACGGCCTGCCCGAGAGGGCGGACGTGCCGCTCTTCGGCATGGTCACCCGCCTGGCCGACCAGAAGGGGCTGGACCTCTTCGAGAAGGTCGCCGACGACTTTTTCTCAAAAAACCTCCAGTTCGCCCTGTTGGGGACCGGCGAACCGAAGTACCACGCGCTCTTCACGGACCTGGCCGCCCGGTATCCGGAAAAGTGCGGCGTGCGGCTGGCCTACGACGCGGCCCTGGCCCAGCGCATCTACGCCGGGGCCGACCTCTTCCTCATGCCCAGCCGCTACGAGCCCTGCGGACTGGGTCAGCTCATCGCTCTGGCCTACGGGACGGTGCCGGTGGTCCGGGCCACTGGGGGGCTGGCCGACACCATCCGGGAGGGGGAGAACGGCTTCGTTTTCACGGACTACCTGCCCTCCGCCCTTTTCGACTCGGCAAAGCGCGCACTGGTGTCTTTTTCCGACCGGGAAACCTGGGACGGGCTGGCTCGGCGGGCCTTCGCCTCCCGATACCCCTGGTCCCGCTCGGCGGAGAGGTATGTCGAGCTCTTCGGTAGAACCTTGACAGAGAGGCGCCGGGGCTAGTCCCCGCTGGACTTGACCCCGGGGTTGTGTTACTATGCGCGAGGCGGCGTGAAAGTCGCCCGCTTCGACCCGGGTGGTCGGGATGAACCGGGCAGCCGAGATACGCGACGCCGTCGTCGAGCTGCTGCAACCGCTTCTGGTCCTCGAGGGGCTCATTCTGGTCGAGTGCACAGTCGCGCTCAGCCGGGGCTTCCTGAAGCTGGACCTGGCGGTGGACCGCGACGGGGCGCCGGCGGACGGCGTGCACGGTCTTAACGTGGGCGAGTACTCCCGCCTGACCCGGTACATCTCGAACGTGCTCGAAGCCGAGATGCCCGAGCTGGGCGAGTTCCTAATAACCGTGGGCTCCCCCGGCATCGTCCGGAGTCTGGAGAGCGAGCTGGAGCTGACCTGGGGCGTCGGCAAAGAGGTCGAGGTGCGCCTCCGGCGGGGCGGGGAGGTGCAACCTACGGTGCAACCTACGGTGCAACCTACGAGGCTCGTAGGGCGCCTGAGTGCCTATGACCCAGGGAGCGTCACCCTGGAGATTGCGGGACTAGGCTTTTCGCGGATCCAACGGGAAGAGATAGCCTCGATACGACTGCACTTCACCTTCCCCGAGCCGTCGGGGAGGAGGGCCAAGAGACGGTAGGCTCCTTAGAAAAGGTGTAGGGCAGCCCTTCTACGGGCTGCCGTGGCGGGGCGTAGAAGCTCCGCCCTACGGCTCGGTTCGCTCGTTTAAACCCCCACCCCCAATCAGATGGACTACGACTTCATACAAGCCCTGGAAGCCATCGCCCGGAACAAGGGCATCGAGCAGGACATCCTCTACGACGCGCTGGAGGCCGGTCTTCTGGCCGCCGGCCGACGTCGGTTCGGCGAGCACGCCATCATTTCGTCCCAGGTGGACCTGGACGAGGGGAAGGTCCTGGTCTGGCTGACCAAGAAGGTCGTGCGCCGGGTCAAGGACCACATCACGGAAATTTCGCAGAAGGACGCGCGGTATCTGGCCGGCAACGAGGTGGTGATCGGCGACGAGCTGGACATCGAGGTGGAAACCTCGGAGTTCGGCCGCTCCGCCGCCCAGACCGCCAAGCAGGTCGTCATGCAGCGCATCCGGGAGGCCGAGCGGGACACCATCTTCGACGAGTTCAAGCACCGCGAGGGGACCCTGATCAACGGCATCGTCCAGGGCGACTCCGCCGGCGGCATCGTCGTTGACCTGGGACGCACCGAGGGCATCATGCCCTACTCCGAGCGCATCCCCCGCGAACAGTACCGCAAGGGGGACCGCCTCAAGGCCTTCGTGCTGGAGGTGCGCAAGACCAACCGCAGCCCGCAGATCATTCTTTCCCGGCGCCACCCGGGCCTGGTGGAGCAGCTCTTCGCCCAGGAGATACCCGAGGTGGCCGACGGGACGGTGGAGATAGCCGCCATCGCCCGCGACGCCGGTTTCCGCACCAAGGTCGCCGTCCGCTCCACCGACCCCAACGTGGATGCCGTGGGCACCTGCGTGGGACTGCGCGGCTACCGCATCCAGTCCATCGTGCGCGAGCTGGATCAGGAACGGGTGGACCTCGTTCTGTGGGACCGGGACATGCTCCGGTTCGCCAAGCACTCCTTCAACCCGGTGGAGGTACTGCGGGCCGAATACGACGAGGCCAACGAGCGGGTTCTGGTCGTCGTTCCCGATGAGAAACTGTCGGTGGCCATCGGCAAGGGCGGCCGGAACATCAAGCTCGCCTCACGGCTGGTCGGGGTCCGTATAGACGTGCGCAGCCCCGAGCAGTACGAGGAGGAGAAGACCGCCCTCACGGCTCAGGAGGAGCAGGAGGAGGTCGTGGCCGATCTGACCTGCCTGCCCGGCGTCGGCGAGTCCACGGCGATGAACCTCTTCGCGGCCGGTTTCGACGGCGTGGAGGCCGTGGCGGCGGCGTCGGCGGAGAACCTGTCCCAGGCCAAGGGTGTCGGACCGAAAACGGCGGAGAAGCTCATCCGGGCCGCCAAAAAGCTCTTGGAAGAAGAGGGCTACTAGAATACCGCCCCGGAAGTTTCCCCGGGAAGACCACATCCTGTTGTGCGCCGGGAAGCGCGTGGCGCAAGAGGTTTAGTAGAACGCCGTCCCGGATTTTTCACCGGGAATACCACATCCTGTTGTGCGCCGGGAAGCGCGTGGCGCAAGAGGTTTAGTAGAACGCCGTCCCGGATGTTTCACTGGGAAGACCGCATCCCACTGTGCGACGATAAGCACATGATGCAAAAGGGTTATTAGAAGGTCATGAGGGTCCACGAGCTGTCAAAAGAGTTCGGCATCCCGTCAAAGCTCCTCGTCGCCAGGATGCGCTCCCTGGGTATCGAGGTGTCCGGACACATGTCGTCGGTCAACCCCGAGCAGGAGAAGCTTCTGCGCACGAAGTTCAAGGCGCAGGCGTTGGCCGACGCCTCCTTCGATAAGCCGCTCCCCAAGACCCGACGGGTGAAGAAGCCGACGACGCCCGAGGAGAAGGCCCGCGCCCGGGCCGAGTCCGTGGGGACCAAGCTCTCCACCGACAAGCCCCGGGTCCGCCTCCGCCACCGCCCCCAGGAAGAGGTCGTCCAGGTCGAGGGCGAGACGGTCGAAGTACGGGAAGTCGAGACTGAGGGCGAGATTGTCATCGCCTCGAAGGTCCACCTCAAAGGCGCCGCCCAACCCAGGGTCAGAAAAGCCGCCCCGACGAAGGAAGCGGAGAAACCCGTCGAAGCAGCCACTGAGGAAGCGGCGAAGCCCGTCACGGCCCCGGTGATTCCCAAGCGCGACATCAAGCGACCCGATTTCGAGGCCCACGAGGAGGGGGACGAGGACAAGCGCGGTGGTTCCAGGGTGCTCTTCCGTCCCGAGACGCCGGTCGCCGCCGAGGAGCTGGGCTTCACCGGCCCGCAGAAACCGCCCAAGACGGTCCGTCGCCGTCGTCGTCGGCGCCGCCGGAAGTCGAGCTCGGTGATGATCCACGAGCTCCGCACCAGCCGCAAGACCAGGTCCAAGCCCAAGGAGGAGGCCAAGAAGGTTCACATCTCGAGGCCCATCACCCCCATCGAGCTGGCCGACCTGCTCCACCTCCCGGTGGACGATGTTCTGGCGAAACTCGTCGAGCTGGGCGAGGAGTACGGGGCCATCGAGGAGATGGACATCGTCACCGTGGCCACCCTGGCGGACGAGCTGGGCTACGAGGCGGTGCTGCCGGCCGACTTCGACGACGAGAGCAAGCTGAAGCCGCGCCCGCCGATCATCGCCGTGCTCGGCCACGTGGACCACGGCAAGACAACGCTTCTGGACTACATCCGTCAGACCGACGTGGCCGCCGGGGAGGCGGGGGGCATCACCCAGCACATCGGCGCCTACCAGGTCTCAACCAAGCACGGCCCCATCACCTTCATAGACACCCCCGGTCACGAGGCCTTTACGGCGATGCGGGCCCGGGGCGCCGAGGTGACCGACATCGTCGTCCTGGTGGTCGCCGCCGACGACGGCGTCATGCCCCAGACCGTCGAGGCCATCAATCACGCCCGCGCCGCCGACGTCGAGATAGTCGTGGCCGTCACCAAGATGGACAAGCCCGAGGCCGACGCGGAAAAGGTGCGGCGCCAGCTCTCCAAGTACAACCTCGCCCCCGAGGACTGGGGTGGCCAGACCACCTTCTGCGAGGTCTCCGGCGTCACCGGACAAGGCGTGGACCAGCTCCTGGAAATACTCGCCATCCACGGCGAGATGCTGGAGCTCAGGGCGGACGAGAGTGCCAACCCCCAGGGCGTCGTGATCGAGACCCGCATAGACCGCGGACGGGGCGGCGTCGGAACGGTCATCATCACCGACGGCACCCTGAAAATCGGCCAGGCGTTCGTCTGCGGCATACAGGCCGGCAAGGTCCGCCTGATGACCGACGACAAGGGCAAGCAGGTCAAGTCCATACCGCCCGGCACCCCCGGCGAGATCCAGGGCTTCGACGGTCTCCCCGAAGCGGGCGATTCCTTCATCTCCGTTTCCGACGAGAAGACGGCCCGCGCAATCGCCTCCCTGCGCCAGTCCGCCGGCCGCGAGGAGAAGCTCGAGAGCGCCAAGCGAAGGACCCTGGCAGATTTCCTCAAGCCCGGCGGGGTCGAGGAGGCGAACAAGCTCCCCCTCGTCATCAAGGGCGACGTGAACGGCACCGTGGAAGCCGTGCGGGATTCCATCGTCCGCTTCAACTGCGAGGAAGTGGAGATCGAGGTCATCCACTCCGCCGTGGGTGGCGTGACCGAGGCGGACGTGCAGCTGGCCGCCGCCACCGGCGCGGTCGTCGTCGGCTTCAACGTCCTGCCCGATTCCAAGGCGGTGAACCTCGCCCAGAAGATGGACGTGCAGGTCAAGCTCTTCCGGATAATCTACGAGCTTCTGGACGAGATAAAGGCCATGGTGAGCGGTATGCTCGCCCCGGAGATCCGCGAGCAGGGGCTTGGACAGGCGGAGGTCCGGGAGACGTTCCGCATCCCCAAGATCGGCGTCATCGCCGGCTGCTACGTGACCTCGGGCAAGGTGAAACGCAACGTCATGGCCCGGCTGGTCCGGGACAGCCGGCTGGTTTACGAGGGCCGTCTCTCCAGCCTCCGGCGGTTCAAGGAAGACGTGCGCGAGGTTGCCGAGGGCTACGAGTGCGGTATCGGCCTCGAACGCTTCGACGACATCCATATCGGCGACCTGATCGAGGTCTACGAGCTGGTCGAGGTGGCGCGCGAGCTCGTCTGACCCGGCCGGAGGGCGGCTTGCCGGAACGGCCTTATGGGTTTGAATGAAGCTTGATTTTCGCCGCTCGGGTAGGTGGAACGCCCGGGCGGTTTTTCGTTTCGGACCTGTTGGGAGAAAGGGGTGGCCGGGTTCCGGGAGGAGGTCGGTCGGTCGCCGGCTGGACGTAGTGCGCGGGAAGCTCCGGAGCGGTTCGCTGAGCCGCTTTTATTTTAGGCTGCGCCGGGCGGAGGTCCGGCACATTCACGGGGGTTGAACGAAAACCCAGCTTGTTGGCGGGGTATTCGCCAAGGGAAAAACGGCGCGCAACCCGCTAAATGAAAACCCCGCCCGTAGGCGGGGTCTTTCTGAATCGTGTATTCCACGGGTGTGAGAGAAAGCCCCGCCGGTAGCGGGGTCTTTCTGAGTCTGGTGGTATGTTTCTCGAAAACAGCACCCGAAGGCGGGGTCTTTTAAGGATTCGGCTAACCAGCCACCGTCACGGGCGCGGTGATCACTACGCCGGCCAGCGCGTCCATCGCCGCGGCGACCAGCTCGGGGGGTGAATCGGCGGCCTCGATTATCTGTGTCAGGTAGGCCAGGCCCACGCCGGTGGGATCGGCGGCCAGGGAACCCAGAACGGTCAGCCTCACGGCCAGGCTCTGGTCTTCGGTGGCTATCTGACCCCATATCAGAGGCATGCGCTTGCCGGTCCAGCTCGCAATCCGCTGGGCCACCAGAACCCGGATCGTCTCGTCGCCGGTGCGGAACAGGCGGCGCAGCCGCGTCTGGGCCCCCATGTCGTCAATGGCGGCGATAAGAAGGGGGGTGTCCTGGGGGTGCGCGTCGAGCTGTTCGATGAACCGATTCAAGACCTTGTCCCCACCGATCTTAACCAGTATCGCGTACCCGAACTGACGTATCCCGACGTCTTCGTTATTCAGGAAGGGCTCGAAGGCGGCGTAGGCGGTGGGACGCCACTGAATAACGTTATCCATATAGCCCTGGCGTAGGAGCTGGCGGTAGTGCTCGTAAAGGCTTGGTCTCCCCTGCGTCAGTTCCATCATACTCACGCTGTCCAAAAGGCCCTGGCGAAGGTAGTCGTATACCGGGACCTTTTCGGCTAACAGGGTGTACGTCTCGGCGGAGGTGATCTCTACGGTGAAAATTTGGGCCGCGTAGGACCAAGCGCGGACATCATGCGGTTCAGTGAACAGTTCTTTTACCTGGCTTTCCGGCGTGTCGGTGAGCTCGGCGGCCAGGAGCTCGATGCCTGCCGCGAGGGGTGTGATCGTGGGCAGGCCGGGGTTGATGGTCAAGGTGCGGGTGGAGCCTAGCTCTTCGGTCAGGAAGGCGAGTCCGCGTCCCTCCTCGTCGCCGAGGCGGGTGAGGCACACGGCGGCGCCGTAGCGGACGCCGTCATCCTCATCTTTAAGATAACCGGCGACCTCGTCGGCCATGCGTTTGTCCCCCATGCGGGAGATGAAGTCGAGGGCGGCCACCTTCACCGCCGGCGCGACGTCCGAGCCGAGTATCCCGTGCACCTCGTCAATGGTGTTCTTGTCCCCGATGGCCAAGAGGGAGCCGATGGCGCTCTCCTGCACCCAGGGGTTGGAATCCAGGAGGGCCTGGCCCAGGAAGCCGGTCGTGCGCGTATCGGCGAAAATGCCGAGGACCTGGGCGGCGCCCCAGCGGACGTAGTCGGACCCGTCGTTCAAAAGACCCACCGTGGGCATCACGCCGCGGGTATGACCGATGCTCCCCAGGCAGGCCACGCCGATCAGGCGCCGGCCTACACTGGGGTCGGAGAGTATGTCTATGAAGTAGTTGATCCCGTCGCGGTTATCGGAGGAGGCCAGCATCTTTGCGGCTTGCATCTTTACGGAGTATATCTCGTTGAGGCTGTCGGAAAGGTCGTCGGAGCTGTTCTTGGTCTCCTCGAAGATCGTGTAATCGTCCTCTCCCCGCTCAACCAGGGCCGCGAGCTCGTCGTCGTTCTCCGCGAAGTCGTAACGGGCGACGGCGTTGAGGGCGGCCCTCACAATTTCGATGTCCGGGTCCCCGAAGAGCTCCACCAGCATGGGGGGAGCCGGGATCTCGGAGTTGCTCAGCATGGATAGGGCGTCAATCGCGATGAGGCGCGTCAGTTGGTCGTTATCCGTCCCGAGGAAAGGCTTGAGGTCCTCGTAGTCGGCGGTGGAGGCGATCGCGTGGGTGACGGCGGGGACGAAGGTCTCGTCGGCAACGGCGTACTTCAGCAGGCGATTAAGGTCCTCGGAGCTCCCCAGGGACCCCAGGGCGCCGATGGCGGCGATACGCACGTCCCGGTCGGGGTCGTCGAGGAAGTGGTTGACGGTGCCCAGGTAATCCTCGTTGCCCAGGTTGGCCAGCGAGTTTATCAGCTGGAGCTTGACGAACCAGAGCTCGTCGGGTTTGACGAGCGCCGCCTCCATAGCTTCTCCGCCGATACGCATCCGCCCGAGAACAATTGCGGCCATCATCCGCCTCTGCGGATCATTCTCGCCGAGAGCCGCGATGGCGGCCGCTTCGACCGCCTTCTTCCCCTCCTCGTTCTCAAAGCTCGTGAGGGCTTCGACGGTGGCGATGCGGACGTACTCGTTGGCGTCGGACAGGTAGCGCATCAGCGGCGTGACGGATGTCGGGTCGTCGAAGACGTCCAGGGCGAGGATGGCGGGAATGCGGGCGGAGGGCTCTGCGTCTTCCAGGGCTTTAATGGCGTCGGTGAGAAGCTTATCCAGGTTATGGTTCGGGATGCGCTCGTACAGTTCCGCATCCTCCAGGGAGTTGATGCAGTGCTGGTAAACCGAATCCTCGAGCGTTTTGAGGTTCTGCCGGTCGAGCTCGGCGGTCTTCTCGTCCCCATAGGAGAGGCAACGCGCGGCGTGCTCGATGTAGTAGTTCCCGATGGCGTAGATGGTGGTGAAGGTCGCGGCGCGGACTCCGGCCACCTGGTCTACGGCGAGCTGCTTGAGGAAGTAACCCGATTCGTGGAGGTGGAGCGCCGCCAGGGAGCCGGCCGTGCAGATGCGGACTCCGGGGTCGGGGTCGTTCGCACCGTACGAGAAGAGGTCTATGGCCCTTTCCCGCTCCTCTTCACTGCCGAAGGCCAGTTGGCCGAGCGCGGTCATCACCTCACCGCGGAACTGGGCCGCCAGCTCGATGGAGAGCTCGTCCTCCCCGATAGATATGGGTTCCCCCGGATTTTCGGTTTGGGATTCGGGGAGGTAGGAGGCGTTTATGAGGGGTTGCGCCGCGGAGATGGAGCCGATGGCGGCCATGCCCCGAACCGCGGTGACGCGGATGTCCGTGACCTCGCGCAGGATCGCCTCCTCGTCCATCTCCTTTAGACGAGCGGGGGACACCTGGGTCTCGAAGAGGTTGCGCACGGTCGCGAAGTCGAGAAGCTTGGTGAAGACGCTCACCCCTTCCTCGCCGAGATCGACGATTTCGTCACGGGCGAGGAGTCTGGGGCGAATGTCCTCGGCGGTGATGACCGAGGTTATGAGCTCGTCGCTGTTGGCGCCGCATCCGATGGTAAGGAGCGTGCACAGCCCGAAGAGTAGGGCGGCAAAATGGGTAAGGCGCATCTCGGCCCCTTTCCGGGGGGTGGGATACCCCGTAATTCCAATAATTGGGTCAACTTTCAGCTTTTTGATTCTAGCAGAACGCAATCTTCGAGGTCAAGGAATCGCTCCGAGTCGCCGCGCCAACGCATCGTAGACCGGCTCCTCTCTGGTGAAGTCCATTCGAAGGGTCTCGAACCTCTGGTCCGAGCGGATCCAGGTCAGTTGACGCTTGGCGAGTCCGCGCGTCGCCGCGGCGGTTTTCTCGACGGCCCGCGCGAGACTTATTTCCCCTCGCAGGCATGCCGCCGCCTGGAGGTACCCGATGGATTCCAGGGCGGGCGCGGAGGGCGGAACGCCCGATTCGAGCAACCCCCGCACCTCTTCCACCAGACCGCGCTCGAACATCCGCCGGGACCGTTCGTCAATCCTGGCGTACAGCTCGCCGCGGGGTCGGATTAAGGCGAATCGGGTAACCAGTCCCCCGAGCGGGCGGGGCGCGGGGTCGGCGTTCCACTCGGAGAGTCCCCGTCCGGTCTGGAGGTGGACCGCCAGGGCCCGGACTAGACGCTGTCTATCGTGGGGGTGGATGCGGCGGGCCGAGACCGGATCACTCCGCCGGAGCCTCTCCGACAGTTCCTCGGTCTCCAGGGTCTCCAGCTCGCGCTCGATGTCTGGATTAGTCTCCGGGGCCCCGCTCAGGCCGTCGAAGAGGGCCCGGGCGAAGAGAAGCGTCCCGCCCACGACCAGCGGTATCCGACCCCGGCTCTGGATTCCCGTGACGGCTTCGGCCGCCAGGCGGGCGTAACGGCCGGCGGAAAACCTTTCCGCGGGGTCGCAGACGTCCATCAGGTGGATGGGCAACCCGGCGCGGAGCTCGGGCGACGGCTTGTTGGCACCGATTTCCAGGCCCCGGTAAATTTTGACCGAATCGCACAGGACCAGCTCGACGGGGAACGCCCCGGCGAGGCGGATCGCCAGAGCGCCCTTGCCGACGGCCGTCGGGCCGCCGAGGAAAATGACCCCGGCCCGGGATGGCTCCGTTTCCTTCAAGGGATCGCCCATGCCTGCACCCTGAGATTTACATTCGGGGATCGAAGTGCTAGATTAAAGCCTTCGAAGAACGCCATGTACAAGAAACTACCACCTGAGTTCCACCACCCGGCGGGGCTTTCCGGTCGCCGGAGGTACAGGCTGGTCCACGACCTTCCCGGCGTGGACCCCGGTCTGGACCGGATCATCGGTGAGAGCCTGAACGCCGCCCAACGGAGGGCGTTTCTCATCGAGTGCGCCGGGGAGATGGGGGGCGACGGAGCCGCCTTTCGGGAGGCGGTGGCCTCCTTCGCGCAAAAGGCCGGATTCAGGGTGATCCGAACCACCGAACGGGGCGGGGTGGTGGAGCCCCTGAGCCTCGTGAAAACGATCCTGGAGGGGTTTGCCCCCTGGGGGAAGCTGCGCGAATCGCTCCCCGTCGCTCTGGCGGAGAACCTCCACCTCATCGAGGACGGGTACGCAGGAGCCGACGAAGGGCCGGCCGAGGACGAGGCTGATCCGACCGGACTGCGCTGGACGCGGGTGGATTATACCATCGAACTCCTCGGGCACGTCCTGGAAGGGCCCACGGCGGTCTTCGCGGACAACACCGAGGGCGGAGGGGACCTGGAGACCCTGGCCGTCCTGGAGCGGCTGATGAGCGAGCGGAGTCGCACCCCCATCCTCCTGGTTCTGGGGGGGAGCGGCGGCGCCGTATCTTCGGAAAACTTCGAACGGGTGGACAGCCTACACCTCAGGTACATGCCCGCCGTACGGCCCGAGGAGCTGGGGAGCCTCGGCGACGAGCTCGGTCGGAGGCTCAACCCGGGGCAGATCGAGCACTACCTCGCGGAACTGCCCCGGAGCCGGGTCCATCTCGAGCAGTTGAAGGCGTACTACGAGTTGGACCTGGGCGGAGTTTTCGAGGAGCGCCTCCTGGAGTCGAAGACGCCCTTCCAGCTCTTCATGTACCGCTGGGAGGGGTTGAACGACGGGGAGAAGGAGGTTCTGTGCGCCCTGGCCGGCGAGGCGCGACCGCAGCCCCCGGAAAACATCGCGCGGATAACCGGTTTTCCCGGGAAGCGGACGGGGGAGCTTCTGGAAAAGCTGTCGAGGAGGCTCTTCTGCGAGCGGCTGGAATCCGGGTATATCCTCCGCGTCCCCCGCTTCGGCGGGTGGATCGCCGATTTCGCCGGGGAGCTGATGCGGAAGGTTCACCGGGCCGCTCTGTCCCTGGAGTTCGAGCCCGGGCGCGGCTTCGTAGATGATTATTTCCGGGTGCGGCACCTCTCCGCTTTCGACGGGGACGAGGCCTTGACCGGCCTGGTGGACGTCATGAAAAGACTGCACAGTTTGGGCTTCTTCCCCACCATCTGCTCCATGTCGCCCCTGGCGGAGAGCATCGCGTCCAGGGGTCGGGATAAAAGACTGCGCCTGGAGGCCCAACTGATCCTCGTCGAGGCCGACGTCGAGCTCCTCCGGTTCGATTCGGCGTTGCGGCTTCTGGATACCATTCGTGAATCGCTCTCGGCGGAGGATTCCCCGTTCTCGGGTCGGGAGAGTCTCCTCCGGGGCGCGGTCCACGAGGCGAGGGGCGAGAACGACGCCGCCATTAGGTGCTTCCGGGAGGCCGCCGAGCGTTTCGGCGGAACACGGGAGGGGGCGTCGGCGCTCCGCCGGGCCGTGGACATCCAGGACTCCCTCGGAGACCTCGAGCGGGACGGGACGCTGGTTGAAGAGCTGACGGGCTTACACGGGCGGGAAGGCATCGGGTATGTGAAGAAGCTTTCCAAGCACCTGAAGCGGGGCTGGAAGTTCGAGGAGGCGGTCGCCATCCTCGCCGACCTGGTGAAGGCGGTCAACCGCGGGGGCGTAACCTGGCTCGGGGTGTCGGCGGAGGTGGACCTGGGCAACGTCTACCGGCACCTGGGCCGGCTGGAGGAGGCCGCGAAACAGCTCGGCGATGCGGCGGAGCTCGCCCGCGGCAGAGGAGACCTGCGGGGGACGGCCCGGGCCAAGCTCGGTCTGGCGAACATCCTCTACCTGCAGGGACGATTCGGCGAGGCGGCGGACCTCAACCTCGAATGCCTGCCCATATTCGACCGGGTGAGGGCGCCCCACGAGCGGATGACCATCCTGAACAACCTCGGCATGATCTACCTGAACTGGGGGAGGATGGAGTCGGCCCTCGACTGCCTGGAGCGGTGCCGGGCGTACTTTGCCGGAACGCGGTACACGGCCTACCTCAACGTCGTGGAGCTGAACCTGGGGCTGGCGTTGGTGAACCTCGGGCTGGCGGGCGAGGCGCTGGTCACCCTGGACGGCCTCCAGGCCCGCCTGTCCGAGGAGAGCCCGTACCGCCGCATTCTGTTGTGGGTCATGGGGCGGGTGGCCCAGGAGCAGGAGAATTTCGAGCTGGCCGAGGACCTCTTGACCAGGGCGCTGCGCGGATTCCGGGAGACATCCATGCTGGGCTGGGAGCTGAACGCCGTCCAGCAGTTGGCCGAAATTTTCGTGGTCACCCAGCGGCCGCAGCGGGCGAAAGAGCTTCTCGAAGAGGCCCGGCCCCGTTTGGAAACCCTGGGTTCTGACCTGCACCGGGCGAATTTCCTGCAGGGGCTGGCGGAGGCCGAGCTGGCGCTGGGCGACAACGTGAAGGCTCTGGACCTGTCCCGAGAGGCCATGGTGCTCGAAGCCAGATGCGGCAACCCGATCAGCCAGGCCCTCCTTTACCACCTGATGGGCCGCGCCCATCTGGGGGAGGGGGACAAAAAGGCGGCCAAGCATTCCCTCAAGAGCGCCATGGACGAGCTGGAGGGGGTCCTGGGCGACCTGACCCAGGCCAAGCACCGGCGGTCCTTCCTCAGCCGGCCGGTCATGCGGAGGCTCTTCGCCACGGCCGCGCTGCTCTCCGTGAGCCTGGACCGGAGGCGGTTTGATGAGGGAAGGTGAGGCGCATTGATTGAGAGGGCCCCGTAGCCGGGGCTTTTTTAATTTCCTTGAGGTGGGGGGCGGCGGCCGGTAGGTTTCGGTCAGGCGGGTTGCCGCCTCTTTATTGCAGGTAGCTTTCAACCTGAGTAGTGTCTTTACCGTGTTCCACGGGCGACCGTGGACGGTAGCCCCTGCGCGTTGGATTTTTGTTGGCTACGTAGGGGCGGGTGTCCACACCCGCCCGTCGCCGTGCACGTAAATGTAGGGCGGGGATTTTAATCCCCGCCGCGTTTTTCTAACTTAACCCTCGCCCCGACCCGCGCCTCGTCAATTACGCTGACGCAGGGGCGGGTCTTCAGGCCCGCCCGCGGGCCGACCGAGTGTCGGTCCCTACGATGTTATTGCTCACCCCTTCAGTCCCGGGGCACGTAATAGGGCGAGCGGTACTCGGCACGCCGGTACCGGTTGCGCTCGTGGTGGTCGCGGAAGACGAAGGTGATGAAGACGGCGTTGGCCGCGATTAAGGCCCCGGCGAAGAAAAATGGCGCCTGGGGCGCGATTCCCTCGTAGAGGTAGCCGGCGACGACGGGACCGACCACCAGGCCGAAGGAGGTGATGGTGCCCACCCCGCCCAGCACCGTGGCCCGACCGCGCAGCGGCATGTTCTCCACCGATAGGCTCATCCAGCTCGGCAGGATCATCGCCACGCCGGCCCCCGACATGAGCATCATGGTGTAGTAGAAACCGGCCCGGGTGATGAAGGGGAGCATGACCATGGCCGACGAGACCAGAAACATCCCGAAAATCATGAGGTACTTGCGGCCGATCCGCTCGGCGTACCGACCCGCCGGGTACACGCACAGAATCGTCGAGAGGGATAGGAACAAAAAGCCGAAACCTATCTGGTAGGTCTGCAACCCGAGCACGTTGTCGGCGTAGAACACCAGGACGCTGGTGTTGATGCCCACGATGAACATGTTGATAAAGCCCTGGAGGGAGAGGGCCAGGAGTTTTTCGTTTTTGTAGAGCGCCGACAGGGCGCGGGTCAGCTCGCGCCACCAGTTGCGAAAAACCTCGGTCCTGGGCAGCGCCTTCGCGGGTTCGCTCCGCCGACGCCGAAGGGTCTCCTGCATGAAGACGAAGGCCCCGAGCGCCGTCAGACCGATGAGGAAGGACGCCGACCAGAAGGTCCACTGGGCGCCTCCCCCCTCGATCCCCCCGAACCAGTCCATGAGGTACAGCCCGATGGCCGGTCCGACGCCGGAGCCCAGGGCGAAGCTCAGGTTCAGCACGCCCAGGGCGGTGTCGCGGCGTTTGCGCCCCATCATGTCCGCCACCATGGCGTTGGCCGCCGGCCAGATGACCGAGTTCCCCGTGCCGTCCATGGCGCGGATGGGGATGTAAAGCCAAATCAGCCAGGAGACGTTGATAAACGAGAGGAGGAGGGGGCTCAGGCAGGAGATGGTCAGGCCGATGGCGATCATCAGCCGCCGGCCGTAGCGGTCGGCCAGGGAGCCGCCGAAGATTTTCAGGAAGGTGTTGGTGAAGGGGAAGGCGGCGATGGCCACGCCGACCAGACCGACCGTGGCGCCCAGGACCTTCGTCGAGTAGAGCTGGAGCGCGGGGATGACGATCCCGTACCCCAGCTCCGCGGCGAAGATGGCCGCTATCAGAAGGATGTAGTTCCGCGTGACTTTGACGTTGCGCAGGCCCGGCGATGAGTTGGCCTTTTCCAACCGCCCTCCCAGGAATTTTCAAATTCTACCTTTTCCGGGCGTCGGTGGTCAAACGACCTGCCGGGTCCGGCGGAGAGCGCCCGCGGGTTGGCTACTTTTCGCCCAGTGTGGTATGTTGGTAAAAATATCGGCCGCGGATTCTAGCGCTATCGGAAGGAAAGGGGGAAGATGGGCAAAAGCTACGCGGTACTGCACCTGACCGACGGGCGGAAAGTGACCGTCAGGCCGCTCGTCGGGGCTTCGGCGGACGAGAGGCTGCTCTACCTCCCCGGTTTCGTCACTGCGGAGGAGCTGGAGGGCGCGGTTCTCACTTTAGAGGAGGGCGCCCCGCCGGTGGAAATAGACGTGCTTGACCTGCGCACCGAGACGACCAGCTCGGTCATCCGGGTGAAGCTGCGCGGCTGATTCTTCCTTTTTCAAAAGGGGGCATCGCGTCCCCTTCTCTTTTACCCCCTGCGGCTTTAGAAGGCCGACCGGAAGGCCTCGTAGGCGCGGGGTCCGTATAGGACGAAAATTACGCGCCGGACGCTGGCGAGCGGCAGAGCCTCCTCCAGGCCGGCGCGCATGGCCCGGGCGCAATCCTCCATGGCCAGCCCCCCGACCCCGGTGCCCAGGGCGGGCAGGGCGACGGATTTCGCCCCGATCCGCTCGGCCTCCCCCAGGGCGCTGACCGTGGCCCGGCGGACCTTGTCGGCGTCGGTTTCGAGGTCCTGGCCCATCACCGCCGCGTGGATGACCCATCTGGCCGGCAGCTTCCCGGCTCCGGTGGTCACCGCCCGGCCCACCTCGATCGGCCCCAGCGCCATCGCCTCGCGCTCGACGGAGGGTCCGCCGATTTTCTTCAGCGCCCCCGCCACCCCGGAGCCCATCCACAGGTGGTTGTTCGCCGCGTTGACCACCGCGTCGCAGGCCTGATGGGCGATGTCGCCTTTGGCGATCACGATTTCCAGGCCGGCCGTCCGTTGCGCTTGCTTCTCCAAAAAACCTCCCCGAGGGTCGCCTGGATTATGCACCGCGGGAAGCGTTTGGTCAAGGAGGGGTCGGTCGGTGACGGACCGTGGATCGTTTTGAGGGTGACCGTACTGTTTGCAAACGCCCGGCGTTCGGGGATGTGGTCAGCCGGGGGGAGAGCGGTTATAATAGGGGCGAAACAGAGCTGCTCGGAGGCCCCCCCATGTTTTACGGTTTCGGCTGGTTCTACATGGACTGGACTATGGTTTTGCTTCTGCCGGGGCTCATACTGGGGCTCATCGCCCAGTCCATGGTCAACTCGCGCTTCCGCCGCTACTCCAAGGTCAGGACGCGCGGGGGGTTGACCGGGGCGCAGGTGGCGGCCGGCATCCTGGCCGAGGCCGGGCTGCCAGACGTGGAGATAGAGGTGGTGGGCGGTCGGCTGTCGGACCACTACGACCCGCGGACGCGGAAGCTGTACCTTTCAGCCGACGTGGCCCATTCGCCCACCGTGGCGGCGCTGGGGGTGGCGGCCCACGAGGTCGGCCACGCCATCCAGCACAGCGGCGGCTATTTCCCGCTCCACCTGCGCAACGCCGTCGTCCCCGCGACGAGAATCGGCTCCTGGCTTTACCTGCCGCTCTTCATCGCCGGGCTCATCTTCGCCGTGGAGCCGCTGGTCTGGGTCGGCATCGGCTGCTTCACGCTGCTCCTGCTGTTTCAACTGATAACCCTGCCGGTGGAGTTCAACGCCAGCTCGCGGGCCCTGGTCATCCTGCGCGAAGGTAACTACCTGCAACCTGATGAGCAGGTCGGGGCGCGGAAGATTCTCTCCGCCGCGGCGCTGACCTACGTCGCCGCCCTGGTATCCAGCATCCTCATCCTGTTGCGCCTCCTGTTGATCGCCGGCGCCTTCAACCGGCGGTAGCGAAAAATGCGGCTCTGGGTGGGGCGACCGGTTCCCGAGAAACCGGGCCAGTACGACCTCCGGCCCGTGGAAGTTGATTATTCCCCGGAGCGACTGCGGAGATTGAACCGCTTCCCGCTGCTCTTTTCCCTCGGGCTGACCGTCCTCTTCGGAGCGGCGGCGGCGGTCCTTACGGTTGTGCCAGAAGAGACCGGCTCGGGGTGGGCCCTGGGGGTGATGGCCGTAGGCGCCGTGGTTTCGGCGGTGGTCTTTTTCCGCCAGCTCCGGCAGCGTTACACTATGCGCCGGGAACCGGAAAAATTTTTCGGCCGCGCGTACCTCGTAGACGCCCGCGGGGACGAGGTCGCGTTCACCGAGGACAAGCTCGCCGAGAGGGCAGGTGAACCGTAGCCATGCGCGTCGTCGTGAACGGCATGGACTTGACCAACGTGCGGCACGACCCGCGCGTGGCCCCGCACTACGGGCATCTCCTGCGCTGGGCCGTCCTGTTCGTCATCGGTTGCACCGTCCTGGGTCCCGGCATCGCCTTCGGAGTCATCGCCGGGTGGTACTTCCTGCCGTGGGTCGTGGGCGGATTTTTCCTCTTCACGCTCGTCTTCTTCATCCGCTCCACCTTCCATGTCTCCTCCGCGGCGAAAGACGCCCTCCTGGAGCGCAACGCCGACTTCAGGGAAGTACTGGGGCGTTTAAAGGAGCCGGAGCGGCCGACGCGGCGGCCGGTTCGGATGAAGACCCGCTGCCCCAACTGCGGCGCGGCGGTCTCCACCGGGCACATCACCAAAATCGAGGGCGTCCCGGCGGTGCACTGCCCGTACTGCGATACGCTGTACCCCTTGGAGGAAGCGGAGCCGGCCTAGGAGGGCGCATCTTGCGCGTGGTCCTGCAGCACGTTTCACAAGCGCGGGTCGAGGTGGACGGCCGGGTCGTCGGCGAAATCGGCTTCGGCCACGTCCTCCTGGTCGCCATAGCCCGCGACGACACCGAGGCGGAGCTCGCCTGGATGGCGGAGAAGGTCCTGGACCTGCGGGTGTGCCGGGACGAGGAGGGGAAGCTGAACCGCTCCCTGCGCGACCTGGGGCGGGGTGAGCTGCTGGTGGTGAGCCAGTTCACGCTCTACGGGGACTGCAGCAAGGGACGGCGGCCGAGTTTTCTGCAAAGCGCCCCGCCGGAGGTGGCGGAGCCGATGTGCAAAAGGTTAGTCGAGATGCTGCGGGAGCGCGGGTTCACCGTGGCCGAGGGCGTCTTCGGCGCCCACATGCACCTGGGCCTGGTGAACGACGGCCCGGTCACGCTCATCCTGGAGCGGGAGCACGGTGTATAGTTTGCATGACCGATAAAAAGGTGGCCCTACGGGGCCACCTTTTTACGTGCGGTTCCCATCAGCGGTCGGAAACCTCGACATCCAGCACCTCGTTGGTGTCGGTGTCCACTGCGACGACGGCCTCTCTTTGGAAATCCTCGGGGACAAATATGATGAGGGCCCAGTTTACGGTGCCGGGGAAATCGTCGCCGTCGTAGGGCTCGACTGCCAGGTTCCAGGGAAGCCAATCGGGATACCCCTCGTCGGCCATGGCGTCGATGGCGGCCTCAACCCAGGGCCCGGCGTCGTCGTAGTCGGGCAGACCCTCCGGGGGGAGGCTGGAATCGGTGTCCCACTGTGTGTTGGTCGAACCGTCGTACTGGACCACGACGATGAGGACGTCCTCGTCGTCTTCGCCCGGCAGCTCGGCGTAGTAGAACTGCCAGGGAAGGTTTTCCTCCGGCTCGCCGTCCGGGGTGATGTCGGCGCAGACGATGTTGTAGAGCACGCCGTCGGGCAGCTCCGCGTCACGAACACCGTCCGCTAGATTGCGGCCCCAGCCGAGGCCGTGGCCGTCCCCATCGCCGTCCCCGGTGGAGCTGGTGCAGCCCGGAACGAGGGCCAGAACGAGGGTGCAGAGCAATGCGGTGAGGAATTTTATCGAGCTTCTCATGATCGAACCTCCTTAGGGTGGTGGCTAGAAAATTACTTAATTATACAGCCTGATTGGTCGGTTTTCCATTTGTTATTCTAAACTCACCTTTCTGACCCTGGCGTGGGTGTAACCATTGATACGTCGGGCGGACGCTACCCGTCCCCCTCCAGGTAACCATTGAGCCAGGTGATTATCTCCTCGATCTGGTTGGGGCGATAGCGTTTCGTCGCCAGGAGCTCGCCCACGGAGCCGGGAAAGACCTCGTTGCAGCGCAGGCAGATGATGCCGCGCTGCTGGAACCAGTCGGCGGCCTTGGGGTGCTCCGCCAGGACGGTCTTGACCGGCGTGTCCTTGGTCACCATCATTCCCCCTTTTCCAGAAAAGCGTTCAGGTCGGCGACGATTTTCTCCGCGTCCGCCGACGTGTACCCCTTGTTGCCCAGAAGCTCGGCCAGGGTTCCCCAGAAGGGCTCGCCGCAGCGCAGGCAGACGATTCCTCTTTTCAGGAGCCAGTCGGCAACACCGGGGTGCTCTTCCAGGAGCCGCTCCACGCTGATTTCCTCTGTCAGTATCACGCCTCGATTTTACCACGGGCGGTGCCGCGCCGCAACCGGTCGGAGGGAATTGAAAAAGCCGACCCGAGGGCCGGCTTCTTCGGCGGTACGCCCCTATCTGAGAAACTTCGATACGAAGGGCGAGGTTTCGCCGCGACGCATGAAGTGCCCCGAGGGCCCCTCGCCGAGGAATTCGGAGAACCAGGACTCGTGCTCTATCTCCTCGTTGAGGATGGCCAGGGCGAGGTCGTAGGTTCGATGGTCCTTGCCCGCGGTCATGTGGCAGATTTCGGTGTATCCGCGGACGGCGCACCGCTCCGCCGCCACGAGCACCTCGAGGATGGCCTTGACGTCGGAGATGTCCGCGGGGAGATGGGCCGGGGCGCAGGCGGACAGGTCGTGGAACTTCTTCATGTCGTCGGGCAGTTTACCGCCCAGCTCGTAGATGCGCGGGAAGAGCGCCTCGAAGTGGTTGCGGTCCTCGACGCGTGCCACCTCGGCTATCTCCTTCAGGGTCTCCCCGTCCAGGCCGACCAGGTTGGCCCGCAGGATGGTGTAGTAGTAATAGGTGGTGAGCTCGGCGGCGGCGTTCTTCACCAAGAGGTCCAGGAGCTTGTCCACGTCCACGCCGGCTTTCACCACCATCTCTCTGGCTACCTTGGCCATGTCTTGCCTCCATTACAGGTTAGGGTTTTTGTTGACGACTCGGACCACGGGGAGAAGCATAGCATGTTTTTTGTGAAATTACATTCACTAACGCGAATAATCTAAGTCACACAAGAAACATTATTGATATATATAACAATCACAATATCATGGTATTAAATCTATGATAACCGTTTTCCTCCGCCATCGTTCGTGAATAAAATGTTGCCGAGGGGCCGCAGTCCCCGATGCCCGGTTATTCGCGCCGGTGGTGTCCCATTCATTCACCACGAAGGGAAGCGACGGAGCGCCCGTGAGACGTCGGCGATTATTTCCGAAAAAGAAGGCCACCCGGCGGCGGCCTCATGAGTGGGATGGGGTTGAAAGATGTGGGTAATTACGCTTTTTTCAGCATCAGCTCCAGGTCCTCGAGGACGGATTCCAGGTCGTCCTCGTGCTCGACCTCGTCGGCGAGAACGGTCAGGAGCATGTGGTAGGTGATGGGGTCGGCGTCCTTGACCAGGGCGGTGAGCTTCTGATAAACGCCTATGGCGCAGCGTTCGCCTGCGATGTTCTGCTCCAGGATCTTGCGGACGTAGGTGTCGGTCGGAGCGTCGTAGCCGCAGTTGGTGACCTTGTACCACTCCTCCGGCTTGAGCACGGGCGTGCCGCCGAGCTGGAGGATGCGGTCGGCGATTAGCCCCGCGTGCCGGAGCTCGTCCTCGGCGTGCTCGATGAGCTCGTCCATGGCCTCCTCCCGCAGGGGTCCCTGGATGACCTTCGCCCCCAGCCAGTACTGGTAGTAGGCCAGCCACTCGTCGGCCAGCGCCCGGTTGAGCTCTCCGACGAGCTTGGAAACGTCCATGCCGATTATCTCGGTGCCTTTCTTACCCATGGCGACTCCCTTTTTTGAATTGGTTTTAGTGTGGATGAAAAATGGTCGCGCCCCGCATTGTAGCACGCGCCGAATTTCCGTCAGTCGCCCAGCATCGGCATTTTTATGCCGAACCTTTTTGCGTTCTCGATGGCCCGGGGGTAGCCGGCGTCGGCGTGGCGGACTATCCCTAAGCCGGGGTCCGTGGTCAGCACGCGGCTGAGCCGTTTATCCATTCCCGGCGTTCCGTCGGCGACGATGACCATGCCGGCGTGCTGGGAGTAGCCCATGCCCACCCCGCCGCCGTGGTGGACGCTGACCCAACTCGCCCCGCCCACGGCGTTGAGCATGGCGTTCAGGAAGGCCCAGTCGCTCACGGCGTCGGAGCCGTCGGCCATGCCCTCGGTCTCGCGGTTGGGGCTGGCCACGGAGCCGCAGTCCAGGTGGTCGCGGCCGATGACGACGGGGGCCTTGATTTCTCCCACGCGCACCATGCGGTTTATCTCCAGGCCGAATTTTTCGCGGTCGCCGTAGCCCAGCCAGCAGATGCGGCAGGGAAGCCCCTGGAACCGGACTTTCTCCCGGGCCTTTTTAATCCAGCGGGCCAGGGCCTCGTCCTCGGGGAACAGGCGCAGGACCGCCTCGTCGGTGGCGTGGATGTCGGCGGGGTCGCCGGAGAGCGCCGCCCAGCGGAATGGGCCCTTGCCGTCGCAGAAGAGCGGTCGGATGTAGAGCGGGACGAAGCCGCCGATGGAGAAGGCCTCGGGCGCGCCCCGGTCCACCGTCTGTCCGCGGATGTTGTTGCCGTAATCGAAGGCCACCGCGCCCGCTTTCTGCATCGCCAGCATGGCGTTCATGTGGACCACCATGGCCTCCAGCGAGCGCCGTTTGTACTCCTCCGGGTCTTTTTTTCTCAGGGCCAGGGCCCCCGCGAGCGGCATCCCGTTCGGGACGTAACCCGAGAGCTCGTCGTGGGCCGAGGTCTGGTCGGTGAGGACGTCGGGCGTGACCCCGCGGCGGACCAGCTCCGGGTGCACGTCGGCGCAGTTGCCCACCAGGCCGATGGAGAGGGCCTCGCCCTTCGCGGTGAACTCATCCACCAGCCGCAGCGCCTCGTCCAGGTCGGTGACCATCCGGTCGCAGTAGCCGGTCTTCAGGCGCTTCTTTATTCTTTCCGGATCCACCTCCACGTCCAGGCAGACCCCCTCGTTCATGGTGACCGCCAGGGGCTGGGCGCCGGACATGCCGCCCATGCCGCCGGTGAGGATCCACTTTCCCTTGAGCGACCCGGAAAAATGCTGGCGGGCCAGCTCGGCCAGAGTTTCAAAGGTCCCCTGGAGGATGCCCTGGGTGCCGATGTAAATCCAGGAGCCGGCGGTCATCTGACCGTACATGATCAGCCCCTTGGCCTCCAGCTCGTAGAACTTTTCCCAGGTGGCCCAGCGGGGCACGAGGTTCGAGTTGGCCAGAAGCACCCGGGGGGCCTCCTCGTGGGTGGTGAAGACGCCCACCGGCTTGCCCGACTGGACGAGGAGCGTCTCGTCGTTCCCAAGGGCGAGCAAGGTTTTTAATATCGCCTCCAGACAATCCCAGTTCCGCGCCGCCTTGCCCGAGCCGCCGTAGACGATTAAATTGGCTGGGTCCTCGGCCACGTCCGGGTCCAGGTTGTTCTGGAGCATCCGGAAGGCGGCCTCCTGGTGCCAGCCCCGGCAGTTGAGCTTGGTGCCCGTGGGGGCGTGCAGTTCACGCGGCATGATCCGTCCTCGGCTGAGGGGTTGACCGTGGCGGTTCGACCTGCCTCCAAAATAGCACAGTGTAGGTGCGGGCTCAAGGGCTAAAGAAGCAGCCCCGGTTCAGAAATCGAACTTCAAATGGTCTATGAAATATTCCATTCTTCCGATCTTACCATCCGTGGGTTCCACGGCGTCTGGCGCTGCGGGGGAATTGATTCGGGCCCCCCTTTGGGTTCGCCACACGTTCGGGAAGGGCATACCAGAGCTCATCGTCGCCGGTAGGCGCTGGCCGTTCATGTCTAACGAAAGCTTTCTTTTCCCGGAGAAACCTTCTGTGTTAGCATGTAATCGCTGGATAACACCGGGTCACCTCTTGTTGCTAGTCCGTCGTGCCGCGCTCCGACCGGACGCGGGGAAAAAGCGCGCCGGTCGGGGATCTGTTTCGATCCAGTGGGATGCGATTGATCCCATTCATCCGTTTTGAAGTTTCGCGGTAATCCAGAAGGTGAGGTGGAGCGTGGCTGGACCGGATATCCCAAAGGATGCCGACAAGCGCGACCACATCTTCTGGTGGGTGCTCCTGGTCATCGAGGTTTTTTTCTGCGTCGTAATCCTGGGCGACCTGAGCAATTACACGATTGACGACGGCTACATCTATCTGAACGGCGCCCGGCAACTGGCCCGGGGTGAGCTGCCCAACATGACGCCGGGCGAGACCCCGACCAACGCGTGGGGCAGTTTCCTGTGGCTTTTGATGCTCACCCCCGCGTACCTGCTGGGGGTGAACCCCCTGTTCTGGGCCAAGGCGCTGGGATTTTTGTTCCTCCTCGGCGGGGTCTGGTGGATATCGCTTCTTTTCAGGTGCTGGCGTCCGAGGATGAATCGGCTGGAATCCCTGGCCTTGGCCGGCCTGTTGCTGGCTTTCATCCCGGCGGTTTACGGGTCGGTCAACGTACTGGAAACCGGGTTCCACCTCTTCGCCCTTTTCACGGCGCTTTATTTTCTGGTGCGCGATGTCGCGAGGAAGAGGCCCAGCTTACCGTTCGGCCTCTCGTTGAGCCTATTGCTCCTCAGCCGCCCCGACGCTTTCATCGAGGTCGTCCTGTTCCTGGCTTGTTTCCTCTGGTTGACGTTCAAACGCGTGGCGCCCTTCTCCAGGCGTGACGTGTGGCGACCTTTACTCGGCCTCGTTCCCGGCCTCGCCTTCTGGGCGGTGATAGCGTTCCTCTACGGTTCGCTCCTGCCCACCAGTGCGATGGCGAAGGCGCCGGGATTGCCCTTCATCCTGTCGTTCGAATGGCTGAGCCATTTAGACTCCGCCGTCCTGGAGCTGGCGTACACCCCCGTGCTGACCCTTGCCATCGTCGGTGCCTTCGTGTTCGTTTTCCGGCGGAGGAAGGACGCACCCATCCTGCCCGTCCGCTTCCTGCTGGGCGCCATCATCGGATTGGGGCTGGCGAAGATGATGGTGATAATGGACTGGACCATGCTGAACCGCCTGTGGCTCGGCGAGGCGGTGACGGCCATAGCCTGTTCGACGGTGCTGCTGTACGATCTGGTCGAGAAGCTGCGTTCGCGGTTCATCGCCGCGCTGGTTTTCTGCATCGGGCTGATGGGGGGTCTGTGGGGGTGGCGGTTCATCGTCTTCAACTACTTCGTGAAAACCCACTGTCCGGCCCGTGAGATGGCTGAATTGATTAATGAACTCAAGCTTCCCGATTCCTGGCTGGCGACGCCCGACATGGGTATGTTGCCGTACCGGGCCGATATACCGGCCATAGACACCGAGTATTATCCGGTGTGCAACCAGTACCTGTTGGACCACCCGCAGGATTTGGATTACATCTGGGGGCATCAGGTGGATTTCGTGGTGATCTGTTCGGCCTACATCAACCCGGTGGAGGCGGGGAGTGTTTGTTACGGTATTCCCGACACCTTATACAACAGCGATTACTTCATCGAGCACTTCCGGCCGGTGATGGTGGCGGAAGGGGCCGTGCCGCTAACCCTGGACTACTACTGTGAAAACATGGGGCATTACTTCCACCTCTACGTTTCCGACCGCATCGAGTACGATGCGCCGGACCCGGTACCCATTCACCTGCGCGGGTTGGCGGCGCTGCCCGTGGATAACCCCTATCTCAATCTCGTCATAGGGGATTGGATGCGGTAGGGACACTTGGAGAGGAAGAATGGTCTGTTCTCTTCGGAGACGGGGATCTGCCAGAGTATTTCCTGGGACCTTGCCGGCTACATACCCCGCTACGCCCGCGCAATCTGAACGAGACCGCCAACCGGCCTGCGTCCGACTGCCGCCCATGCCGCCAGGACCCATCGCCCTTTGAGCGACCCGCCGAAGTGATGGCAGGGCGCGCAGGGTATTTAATATCGAGTCGGAGTTCCGCGCCGCTGAGCCCTGGCCGCCGTAGACGACGAGGTTGGCCGGGTCCTCGGCCACGGCGGGGTCTAGGTTGTTCTGGAGCCGCGGAAAGCGGCCTCTTGGTGCCAGCCCTTGCAGTTGAGCTTGGTCCCCGTGGGGGCGTGCAGTTCGCGCGGCATACCTTCCCCCGCTTGTAGCGTATCCCGACCAAACATAGCACAGGGGCCCTCTCGCCGCAAGGCGGCGGGTCAGTCGTGGTATAATTAAACCGCGTCGAGGAGGTGCATGAAGCTTCTTTCCAACCTACGCGAAATCAGCGGCGTCTGGTGGCTGGTCATCGCGTTGGAGATAGGTCTGGCCTTCGTCGTGCTCTACGAGCTGGGGGCCTATTCCTTCGACGACGCCTACATCTACCTCTCGGGGGCGCGGCAGCTTTCCCGGGGCGAGCTGCCGAATCCGAGCGCCGGCGACGGAAAACTCCCCACCAATGCCTTCTCCAGCCATCTCTGGCTCCTGCTCCTGACCCCCGCCTTCTGGTTAAAAATCCCGCCGCTCATCTGGGCCAAGGGGCTGGGGGTTCTGTTTCTCATTTTGTCGGTGTTGGCGGCCGCGGGGATTCTGCGCCGCCTGCGCCCCACCCTCTCCCACGGCTCCTCCCTCGCCCTGGCCGGGGTCTTCCTCGTCTTCGCCACCTCGATCCTCGGGGCGGTGAACGGCCTCGAGACGACGCTGAACCTCTTCTCCATCCTTCTACTGCTCCGCTTCGCGATCCGCGATTTTTTGAATGACAGGCTCAGCACGGCCCTGGGCCTGGCCGCCGGATTGCACCTGGTCACCCGGCCCGACGCCTTCCTCGACCTCGTCGTGCTGGGGGCCGTCATCGGCTGGTGCTGGGCGTCGAAAAGGTCGCGGATCGGCTGGCGCGACGCGCTGAGGGTCAAGCTGGGAGTCCTTCCCGGTCTGGCCTTCTTCGCCGCCGTGGCGCTCGTCTACTGGCAGATTCTGCCCACCAGCGCCGGGGTGAAGGTTCCCGCCCTGCCGGTGATGTTCAGCCTCTGGGGCCTCCAGGAGGGTTTTTTCAGGGTCCTCTGGGACTTCCTCCGCACTCCGGGCCTCGCCCTGGTCTATGCCGGCTTCATCTACTTCCTGGTCCGGCGCTCGAGGGAGGGGGAGGACGGGAGCGGTGTTGATCGAGCCCCCAGACTGACCGCTCCCCTCCGGCTGCTCCTCGTCGGGCTGGCCCTGGATCACCTGGCCGTACTCTTCTTCGCCGGCGATCCCATCGGGGTTGGCCGCCTGTGGCTCCCCTCGGCCGCCACGGCCCTCGTCTGCGCCCTGGCCGTGCTTCCCGCTTTCTTCCCCCGGCGCCGGGGACTGGCCGTCGCCACACTCCTATCCGGCATCACCCTCTGGGCGGGGTTTCTGGGCTGGTGGCCCTACGTGGTTTACCACTACAACCACCCCGGATCGCCCGCGGAGCGCCTAGGGGAGCTGATTTCCGAGACGAAGCGCGAGGACTCCTGGCTGGTTACCATGGACATGGGGGTGGTGCCCTACTTCGGTGATCTGCCCACCATAGACTCCCACGACCGTCCCAAGTGCAACCGCTACCGGGTGTCGAACCCCGGCGACCTGGACTACATCTGGCAAAAACCGGTGGACTTTGTGGTCCTCATCACTCCCACGCTGGAGCCGGAGCCGGGCTTCATCTACCACGGCATCAACCAGCTCGTCTGCTTTGACGAGCGGTTCGACGGCTTTCGGGAGGTGCTGATCGCCGAGTGGCGTCCGCCGGTGAACCTCGGTCCGGTTTTGACCAACACCGGCCGCTACTTCCACCTGTACGTCTCGGACCGGATAACGTGGGAGATCGGGGAGCCCGTTCTGCTGCTGCGCGACGTGCCCGGTTTGGAGCCTTGACCCCGGGTTTGCGGATGGACGCCTGACACGACGGTTGTCGGCGGTGGTTGCCGCTTTTTCTTTCGGCCGTTGGCTTTGAAGGTGACCGATGCGTCGTTGGCTCATCCTTGCCGTCGTCGTTATCGTCCAGCTCTGCATCGGCGGGATTTACGCCTGGAGCAACCTGGCGCGCGCTCTCACCGATGCGTACGGTCTCGCCGAATGGCAGGCTCAGCTCGTCTTCGGGGTGAGCATCGCGGTGTTCGCGTTGACGATGCTCTTCGCGGGGCCTCTCCTCGATCGCCGCGGACCGAAAATACCCACCCTGATCGGGGGGTGCCTCTTCGCGGCGGGACTGCTCGTGGCCTCCTTCTCCGGTGGTCGCTTCCCCCTGCTCCTGGTCGGGTACGGACTGGTGGCCGGGACGGGCCTCGGCTTCGTGTACCTCTGCCCCATCTCCACGGCGGCCCGTTGGTTCCCGAAGAGGAAGGGGCTGGTGACCGGGGTGGCGGTGGCCGGATTCGGTGGCGGGGCCGTCATTCTGTCAATACTCATCGAGGGGATGTTGGCCGAGGGGCTGACCCCGCTGGACATCTTCCGTTGGATCGGCATCGCTTACGGGGTTTTGATTCTCATCGGCGGAAGCCTGCTGGCCAATCCAGCCGACAGCCCGCCGCCGCCGGCGCCCCACGAGATTCCCGGCGTTCGCCGCGACCCCCGGTTCTGGCGCCTGTTCGGGGCCATGTTCGCCGGGACGTTCGCCGGGCTTTTGGTCATCGGCAACCTGAAGCGGCTGGGCCTGTCGGGCGGGGCGGGGGAGCTCATCGCGGCCGCCTCGGTGAGCGCCCTGGCGGCGGGCAACGCGCTGGGGCGTATCGGGTGGGGGCTCATCGCCGACCGCTTCGGCCGTGGTTTGGCCAGCGTGCTCTCCCTGTCGCTTTTGGCGGTCTCCATCCTGCTGCTCCTGCCGGCCGCCGGGGCGGGGTGGCCGTTCCTGCTGGTCGCGGCGTGCGTGGGCTTCAACTTCGGGGCGGCCATGGTGCTCTACGCCACCCAGACCTCGGACGTGTACCGGCCGGAGAATTTCGGCCGCATCTACGCCAGGGTCTCGCTGGCCTACGGGCTGTCCGGCACCACCGGCCCCTTCGTCGGGGGGCTGGTCTACGATCTTTCCGGCAACTATTGGACGGCCGTGTTCATCGCCGCGGCGGTCGCCCTGTCCGGAGGACTGTTCTACTCCGTCATGGGGAGACGCATCCGCCGGCGTGCGCCCCTCCCCGGACCGGCGCCGGACTGACGGAGGTATTCCGATGACCGTCGAGTGGTGGGAAACATTCTTCGACGAAGTCTGGCTCGAGGGGGGCTTCGGTTCCGCGGGCGGCGAGGCCCCGATCGAGGAGATTGACTACCTCTGGCGTCAGTTGAAGCTGCGTCCCGGGTCCCGACTGGCCGACATCTGCTGCGGCATCGGGCGGCACTCGATCCCCCTGGCGCGCCGGGGGGTGGAGGTGACGGGCGTGGATTTCTGCGCCGATTACGTCGAGCGGGCTAAAATGGGCGCCGCGGGCCTGCCGGTGGTCTTCGTCCGCGCCGACATGCGCGAGACGGGCCTCGGGACCGGCGCCTTCGACGCGGTCATCAACCTGTGGACCAGTTTCGGCTACTTCGCCGATGAGGCGGAAAACGAGCGGGCGTTGGCCGAGTGGTCCCGGCTCCTGCGGTCCGGCGGCCGCCTGGTCATGTCCCTGGTCAACCGGGACGGCCTGATGGCCCATTTCCAGCGGAGGCGGGGCGACGCCAGGCTCGGGTGGCTCCTGGTGGAGGATTCCGAGCCGGATTACCTCACCGGTCGCATGACCAGCCGCTGGCTCTGGGTCTCCCCCACGGGTGAGCGCCACGAGAGGGAGATAAACCAACGCCTCTACGCCGTCCACGAGCTGGTCCAAATGGGCGCGCGGCACGGCCTGGACATCGTGGACGCCCACGGCGACATTCTCGGCGAGCCCGCCGGACGCGAGCACGTCCACATGTACCTGACATTCGCGAAGGCCTGACTGCCGGGGAGGTTTCGAGGACGCGGAGGATTTAACCGCCCACGGACCAGGAGATACCGATAGAATTGGTAGGAGTGCGGCGGAACGGTTGTGCACCGACGAACCGCTAGAGCGTTTTCATCCTCCGTTCGCGGACCGGCGGTAAAAAACCGTTTTTTCCTAAAAAAAAAGGTGGCCTAAAGGCCACCTTTCGTATCGCAACAACCCCTTACCGTGCGACGATGAACCGCTGGGTGAGGACGCCCTCACGGGCCTCCAGGCGGATGATGTACACGCCCGCGCTGGCTTCGTCGGCGTCCCAGGTCAGGTTGTGCCGGCCCGTGGCCAGCTCGCCGGTCTGAATGGTCGAGACGCGGCGCCCGGCCAGATCGAAGACGGCCAGCGTCACATCCTGCGCCTCGGGCAGGCAGAAGGCGAAGTTGACCCTGCCGGAGGTCGGGTTCGGGAAGGGCCTCTCGAGCGTCAGGGTCAAACCGGCGGAGGGATGATAGGACACCTCGGCGGGGCCGTAGGAGACGGTCGTTCCATCGGGTTTGACGCCCTCGATGTAGTAGTCGTAGTCGCCTTCCTCGGGCCGGTCGAGCCAGGCCCCGATGGTGCCGCCCTTGAGAGATTCGGCGTTGAGGCGGAGCAGGGTGTGGTCGTCACCATCCGCGGCGCGGTAAATGTTGAAACCGGCGAAGCCGGAATCCGCGGTCCAGGTCAGCATGACGCCGTCCGAGGTGAGCTTGGACTCGATGGCGACCCAGGATGCGTCCTCTTCTTCGGGCACGCTCACCTGGATGTCGTCCACGTACCAGCCCTCGTAGGTTGTCTCGGCGTCGGAGACGAACCGGAAACGGATCTGAACCGCCTTGTCGGCGTAGGCGGTCAGATCGATCACCTCAGGTATCCATGTGGACTGAACCCATTCGTAAATACCGATCTGGGTCCAACCGGAGCCGTCGTTGATATCAACGTAGCCGATGTCTTTCTGGTACTGCATCTCATACCAGGTCCAGAAGCGCAGCTCAGGCACGGCCGGATCCACGTACACCGGGGGCGAGTAGAGGGAGGCGTTCACGTTGTTGGTGTAGTCGTCAGCGCCGAGTCCGCCGCACTTCCAGGAGTGGGTGGGCGTGTGCGAGCGGTACTCATCTACGTGCCACTGATCGTTGTCGCCGGCGTGGGTCCAGTACCCCTCCCCGCCCTCGACGTCGTCATCTATCTGGTCGGTCGGTGAGAAGAGGGTGAAGAAGAGGTCCTGGGAGTCGAAGCCCTGGGATTGCACCGCCAGGATGAACTCGAAAGACTCGGGGGGCTCGGCCCAGGAGCTAACGGCGAAGCCGAAGGGGGACGAAGCGGTGCCGTCGACTGGGACGGTGCCGAAGTCGCCGACACCCTCGGTGATCTCGATGTCGGGGCTGGAGCAGGTGAGGGTGCCGGTGGTGCTCGTACCGGAGGCATCGCCGATGTTCTCGATGGTGACCTCGATCACCACGGCCTCGCCGGGCTCGAGCAGGCCGTCGGAGTCGGTGTCCGAGGTGATGGTCACGCTCGAGAGCTGGAAGCTAGGTTCCTCGGGGGGCGGTTCGCCCAGGGATTCCACCGCGGCCAGGGCATCCACGCGCCCAGAGCCGTAATTGTTGTCTTTGCCCGGATCGCCGAGGTCGAGGGCGGTGTCCTCGAGAATCTGCTTCAGCTCCGCGGGGGTCAGCGAGGGGTCGGCGTCCAATAGCAGGGCGCAGACTCCGGCGACGTGCGGCGTCGCCATGGAGGTGCCGTCCCACCCGCCCTGATAGGCGGTGTCCGAGGAGATGTAGCAGCTCTTGATGTTGACGCCGGGGGCGGACACGTCGGGCTTTATGCAGTCGTCCAAACCCCACTCGTCGGTCGGCCCGCGGCTGGAGAAACCGGCGATGGTGTCTGAGGAGTCGGTGGCGCCCACGGTGATAACCTCGGGCACGTTGCCCGGGGTGCGCAGCGTCATGGGGCTGGGGCCCTCGTTGCCGGCGGCGATGACCAGGGCCGTGCCGGCGGCGATGGTGTTCTGGGCGTTGGTGCGCCAGGTAGGCTTATCCGGATTCCAGCTGTCCAGCCAGCCCAGGGAGTTGGAGACGACGTCCGCGCCGAAGCCCACGGCACCCTGCCAGGAGGCCCACACGGACAGCTCACCCTGGTGGTTGCCGTACATGTAGAGGCGATGGGCGCCGTAGGTGAAGTCGGGCGCCACACCGGCCTGGGTGCCGGCGGTGCCGTCGGAGCCCACGCTGCCCGCGCAGTGCGTGCCGTGCTCCTCACCGGCCGAGAAGTAGGGGTCGGAGTCGTAGTCCGCGTAATCGTAGCTGATAGACGCATCGTAGTGGCTGTAGAGGTCTTGGTGCGTGTAGCGCTGACCCGTGTCGCCGATTATCACGACGGCGCTGTTGCCGGTGTAGCCCAGGTCCCAAACCTCGGGGGCGTTGACCTGCTCCACGCCCCAGGCGATCTCGCGGCCGTTCGAGTAAACGGTGATCGGTTCGTTGCTTTCCCCGGCCTTGAAGCCGAGGCCGATCCACTGGCCGTCACCGTCGGCGCCGCGGGTGATGCGGGCCACCTCGGGTCGCCGGGCGATTTCGCGGATGGCGTCCGGGGTCAGCTCGGCGAAGACGAAGTTGGAGATCCAGAAGGGCCGGTAGGCGCCCACCGCACCGTCAGTCTGGTTGACGGCGAGCCACTGCAGGAGGCCCTCCTGCTCTGCCGAGGCCACGTTCTTGAGCCATCCGACGACGGCCGTCCGGGCTTCGTCCTTCGTGCGACCGAGCCAGAGCTGGGCCGTCGTTGCCCGGTCGAGCTGGGTCCGCAGGGTGATGTAGCAGGGAAGCAGCTCGTCGTCGGCGCTTTTGGCCATGTAGCCCTGGAGGTAATCGGTCAGCTTGGCCTCGGGCTCCACGGCGAAGGCGGAGAAGACCAAGGCTACCGTCAATAATACCAACAACTTCCGCATAAAGCCTCCATTGGGACGTGTTAGGCTCTCGTGAAAACGGTCGTGCGACTAAAATTTACAACTTTCACAGTCTAAGCTAGCGGAAAAAATCCTCAATGTCAATTTTATCTTAAGGGCGAGAACGGGCTGGTATTTCGACTTTTACACAAAAAAAACCCTTACGCGTCGGGACGCAGACCTTTTCCTAATGCAAGAAGCGTGCGAAAAGGGGGTAGTCCCCCCCTTTTTTAATCAGCTCGGCCGTGGAGTGGTAAGATGCTACTGAAGGAAGATTCAACTCTTCTCGTTGCTCCCCCCCTTTTTGATCAGCTCGAACGTGGAGGGCCTATTCCCCGCCGGCGGTGGCGATGCGCTCCAGCTTGCTCACCAGGGCGGCCGTGTCCGGGTCGTTCTCCACCACGTCGCGGATTTTGTTGTAGCTGTGGATGACGGTGGAGTGGTCGCGACCGCCGAACTGGAGCCCTATCTCGTGGAGTTTCGCGTCGGTGAGATTGCGCGAGAGGTACATGGCCAACTGGCGCGGGAAAACGATCGAGGCGTTGCGCGTCTTCGACAGAAGCTCGCCCAGCGCGACCTCGAAGTGATCGCAGACCACCCGCTGGATGGTCCCGATGGAGACCCGGGGCGCCTCGCGACCGAGGATGTTGGAGAGGACCTCGCGGGCCATTTTGGCGGAGATGGGCTGCTCGCTGATGGCGCTGAAGGCGGAGAGGCGCAGGATCGCCCCCTCGATGGTGCGGATGTTCGAACGCACCCGCTGGGCGATGAGGTCAACCACCTCGTCGGGGAGGTGGATGCCCTCGTTCTCGGCCTTGGCCTGGATGATGGCGATGCGGGTCTCGATGTCCGGCGGCTGGATGTCTATCACCAGGCCCCACTCGAACCGGGTGACCAGACGCTCGTCCAGCTTGATCTCCGCCGGCGGACGGTCCGAGGTGAATACGATCTGCTTCGAGTTGTTGTAGAGGGTGTTGAAGGTGTGGAAGAGCTCCTCCAGCGTCGCCTCTTTCCCGGCCAGGAACTGGAGGTCGTCTATGAGCAGGATGTCCAGGTTGCGGTACTTGGCCCGCAGGTCCGAGGAGTGGTCGTAGCGGATGGCCTCGATGAACTCGTTGGTGAACTCCTCGCTGGTGACGTAGGCGGTGCGCAGCTCCTTGCGGGACTGGAAGGACTCGTGGCCGATTGCGTGGAGGAGGTGGGTCTTGCCCAGCCCCACGCCGGCGTAGATGAACAGGGGGTTGTAAATTTGTCCGGGTCGTTCGACGACGGCCTGGGCGGCGGCGTAGGCGGTGGAGTTGCCGCGTCCGACGACGAAGCTCTCGAAGGTGTACTTGGGGTTGTACGGGTTGCGGCGCGAGGGGGGCGTCTTCCCCCCTCCGTTGTTCCGGGCCACCAGTACGACCTCGAGGGTGCGGCCGCTGACGTTCGAGAACTCCCCGGTGATCTGCTCGAGGTAGGTCGAGCCCAGCCAATCCACGTAGCGCTGGTTGGGCACCTCGAGGGTGACGAGTGAGTCGGTGATGGACAGGGGCTTGATGAGGGAGACGTAGGATTTGTAGTGGTACGGGTCTATTCGGAGTTTCAGGTTTCCGGTAACTTGGGTCCAGAGCTCTTTAAGCCGGTCCATGATCCCTAGTCCGTTCGTCGTTTGCCGGTTGACGCCGATTGGTGAGCTGGTTTATTGAGAGGGGATTATCGTTATTCGCCGCGCCGCGTCGGCTTGTCCACAAAAATCGTGGGGTTTATTTTTGGCTGACTTCCAGCCTTATACGGGCCTGGTGCGGAGATGGGGGGAGTTGTCAACGTGACGACGCACTTTATCCACAAGTTGTTAACACAAGATGTAACAGCGATTTATGTTAGCACAGCCCTAAAAACAGCTCAAGGGGGGGAGCGGGGTTTTTTACCCCAAACGGGGTGTAAGAGCATGGATTACAACGAGGAAAAAATTTATCGTGAATTTAGTCACCAGAAGACGGACCCGGAGGGTGGTACCCGGAAATTTCGGGACCTGGATGCGGCGCCGCCTTTACTCACCCCGCGGCAGGGCGTATAATCCGCGCATGTTGGATTTCTGGCGCCTCCTCTACGACCTCTTTTTCGTGCCCGTCGTTCACCTCGCCGCCCCGTTCATCGCCCTCATAAACGCCGACGTGCGTTCCGGTCTCGCCGCCCGCCGGGGTTGGCGCGCCGGGCTGGCGGGAGCCGACGGGTGTCTCGGACGGGACAAGCCGCGTCTGTGGTTCCACTGCGCGTCGCTGGGGGAGTTCGAGCAGACCAGACCCATCCTGGCGGAGCTGCGCCGACGTCACGGCGACCGGCTGACCGTCTTTTTGAGCTTCTTCTCGGAAACCGGTCTCAAGTACGGCCGCCACAGAGGCCTGGCCGATCACGTCTTCATCCTGCCGCTGGACTCGCCGGTGACGGCGCGGCGGCTCCTCAACCTAATTAAGCCCAATCTCGTCTGTTTCGTCAAGTTCGATCTGTGGCCCGAGCTGGCCTGGACCGCCCGGGAGACCGGAGTCCCGGTAACCCTCGTCTCGGCCGCCGTCCACCGTCGCTCGGGGATCGCCCATCCGCTCCTGCGCGGTTTTTATCGGGCGGTCTACCGCTCCTGCAATTTCGTGGGCGCCGCCGACGCTCCGAGCGCCCGACGCCTTTTAGCCGTTTCACCGTCGGGGGTGGAGGTGACCGGCGATTCCAAGTTCGACGCCGTCATCTCGCGCCGCGATTCGGCCGGCGGGTCGCCCATCCGCTTTCAAAACGCGGGACCCGTCCTCGTCTGCGGCAGCACCCAACCCCCCGACGAGGAGGGGCTCCTGCCCATCCTCGCGAAGCTCCTGGCCGAGCGGGAAAACCTGGCGGTCGTCCTGGCCCCCCACCACGTTGACGGGGGGCACCTGGGGGGGATAGAATCCATCCTGACCGACCGGGGGGTGGGCGTCGAGAGGTTCACCTCCCTGCGGGAACGCGGTGGAGCGGCCGCGGGACGGCTGGTTCTCGTGGACACCGTGGGCTGTCTCTTCGAGCTTTACGCCCTGGCGCGGGTGGCCTACGTCGGCGGCGGTTTCTGGGACCGCGGTCTGCACAACGTCCTGGAACCGGCGGTCTTCGGGGCGGCGTTGGTGTTCGGCCCCCGAATCGGCAACTCGGCGGAGGCGGTGGAGCTCGCCGGGATGGGCGTCGCCGAGCGGGTCAAAGATTTCGACCGGCTCGAAAACGCCCTGCGACGGCTGTTGGGAAATCCCGCGGAAGCCCTATCGAAGGGTGCCGCCGCGAGAAGTTTTTGCGAGGAGCGGGCCGGCGCCTCCGCCCGCATCGCGGACCGTCTGGAAAATTTATGCCAATCACCGGGGAGGCCGTGGGAATGACGGATAGGTTCAAGCTTCTGGTGCTCGCCGGCCTGTTCTGCGCCCTCCTCTTCGCGGCCGCCTGCGAGGATTCCGCCACCGTCGAGGGCAAGTTCAAGCTGGGCGTCATCTACGGCCTGGGCGGCAGCAACGACAAATCCTTCAACGAAGCGATCAAGCTGGCCGTATCCCGGTCGGTGCGCGACTACCGGGTCAGCCTCACCGAGCGGGAGCCCCGCGACCAGCAGGAGCTCCAGAGCTTTTTGGAGGAGCTGGCCGAGGACGCGCTGGACTGCATCGTGGTGGCCTGCGATCCCTCCGATCTCGAGCCGGTGGCGCTCGCCCACCCGTATCAGCACTTCATCCTGGTGGACGGTGAGGTCGAGATGGAAAACGTCGTCGCCCTCTCGCTGGAGAGCCGCCGGGCCGCCGTTTCCATGGGCGTCATCGCGGCGATGACCACCCGGACGGGCCGGATAGGCTTCATCGGGGCCTTCGAGGACCGCTCCAGCCGCAGGGTTCTGGCCGGCTACCAGGAGGGGGCGATGCGCGCCGCCGGGCTCCTGCGCGACGAGGGGCGGGAGATTCCCGAGATCGAGGTCATCGCGGATTTCATCGGCTCCGGCCCCGAGGCCTTGAACAACCAGCAGCGCGCCGAGTTCCTGGCCCGCAAGCAGTACGGCCGCGACGTGGACATCATCTTCGCCTTCTGCGGCAAGAGCGCCGAGGCGGTCTTTTTGATGGCCAAGAACTACAACCGGCTGGCCATCGGCAGCGACCTCAACCAGAACTGGATCGAGAAGGGGCACATCCTGACCAGCATGCTGCGCAACATCAACGACGCGGTCTACGACGTCATGGAGAAGACCATCCACGAGGGTTTCACGGGCGGCCTGATAGATGTCCCGCTGGGCAACAACGGCCTGGGGTACTACGTGGACCGGTACAACGAGGCGCTGATGCCCGACGGGGCCGAGGAGATGGTCCGGCGGGTCTTCGCCGAGCTGGACGCCCGGGAGGCGGAGCTGCTGGCGGAGGAACCGGCGGAGAAACCGGTGCTCTGAAGATTTTCGACCTTGGAGATTTAGCGAACAGGGCTTTTTACCGGCCGCTCAACGCCCACGGTTTCCGTATTGAAGGCGGGAAGCTTGAGAAACCGGGCATAGGTTGGTCCACGTGCGTGAAGGGCGTGGCCTCTCCGCTTCCAAACAAGGAAACCTAGAGTGAAGACGATGATGGTGCTTCTGCTGGCGTTGCTGGTGCTCCCGCTGATGGCGGTGGAGCTGTCCTATGACGATGGGACGTATACACGGGGATTTTGGTCTTACGGAGGCTTAGAATATGTGGCGGTTGAGTTCGAGCAAGAAACTTCGGGCGAACTCGATGGGGTTAGAGTGATGTTTGGCCACCCCGGGAATACACCAGAAAACGTGGCTATTTACGTTTTTGATGTGTTTCAGGGTCATCCCGATACCAGAGACGGTGTGGATCCTATTGCTGGTCCGATTCCTTGGGACGTAGGTGACGTTTTCTATACTTGGTTGGAACTAGACTTTGAAGAGCCCATCGAAGTGCCCGACCACTTTTTTATCGGGTTAAGCGCTGAGTTCATCGTCGAGGATATCCACGATGGTGTTGGTATTGATTCGGGTTCCGGCGAAGAGCCAGATTGGCAGAAAAGCTGGTATAAAGGACTAGGCGTCCCTTGGGTACACCCATTGGATGATGGAGCTGGACATCCTTTTAATCGATCCTTGATGATCCGTTGCTTTTGGGAGGATAGCCAAGTTGTGGACACGTCTTGGGGCGAGATCAAAGCCAGCTTCTAACCACAAATTTTTTACGCAGTTATGGGCGGGGTCAATCCCGCCCTTTTTTTGCCCAACCGGGTCCGACCGGGGTGGTTCAGCGGCCCGACAGCTCTTTCAGCGCGGCCCCGAAAGGCGGCCGGATGACCCCGCGCTCGGTGACGAAGGCGGTGATGTAGCGGTGCGGGGTTACGTCGAAGGCGGGGTTGAAGACGTCCACCCCCGGCGGCGCGGTCAGCACGCCCCGGAAACAGCGGACCTCGTCGGAGTCGCGCTCCTCGATGGGTATCCCCTCACCCGAGGGCAGGCCGAAATCGAAGCTGGACAGTGGGGCGGCGACGTAGAAGGGCAGGCCGTGCTCTCGGGCCAGGACGGCCAGGCCGTAGGTGCCGATCTTGTTCGCCGCGTCGCCGTTGGCTGCGATGCGGTCCGCCCCGGTGACCACGCAGTCCACCAGACCCCGGGCCATCACCGCGGCCGCCATGTCGTCGCAGATGAGCGTTACCGGCACGCCGGATTTTTGCAGCTCCCAGGCGGTCAGCCGCGACCCCTGCAGCAACGGCCGCGTCTCGTCGGCGAAGACCCGGATTTTTTTCCCGGCCTCCAACGCCGCGTAAACCACGCCCAGCGCGGTGCCGTAGTCCACGGTGGCCAGCCCCCCGGCGTTGCAGTGGGTGAGAACGGCGGAACCGTCCGCGAGGAGCGCCTGACCGTGGCGTCCGATGGCCCGGCAGTCCTCCCGGTCCCGGGCCATGATTGCGAGCGCCTCGTCGAGGAGGGCCCGCTTAACCGCTTCGGGCACCGCTTCGGGCATCCCCTCGACCACGGCCGTCATCCGCTCCAGGGCCCAGGTGAGGTTGACCGCCGTGGGGCGGCTCGACGCCAGGTATTTCCCCGCTTGACGCAGCGCGTTTTTGAGGCTATCGTATGTGGGGAATGTTCCGTGCCGAACGGCGAGGTAGAGGCCCAGCGCCGCCGCCACACCGATGACCGGGGCGCCGCGGACCTCGAGCCGGAGGATCGCCCGGTGGACGTCGGCGACGGTCTCCAGGACGACATAGCGCTCCTCGGCCGGCAGGCGGGTCTGGTCGAGGATGACGAGTGAGTCGTTCTCCCAGGCGATGGTCTTCACCGGCACGGCGCGACCTCCGGTAAATTGAGGGTTCAACCATCCCATCTCGGGGGCGCCCTGTCAAGCCCCTTGACATGAGGGAACACGACGATCGAGGCTGGCGCGGGCTGAGCCGCTTCCTGCTCCTGTCACTTCTGGTCAACCTGCTGATACTGATGTGGGTGACCCGGGTCGGGGTGGCGCAGGGGGGGCCGCAGACCCGCAGCGGCGGACCCATCACCGTTCTGTCCATCCTCACCGAACCCGACGCCGAGCCGCAGCGCTTGGCGACCATCCGCCGGCTGATAGACGGGATCACCGAGCCCATCGTGGTCAACGACTGGGACATAAAGACCGTCGAGGAGGAGGAGCAGCCGGAGGACGAGAGCGCTCAATCCCAGCCGGCCGTGGAGACCTTCGATTTCCGCTACGACTACAAAATCCCGGCCGTCATCGTCCAGCCGGTTCTCGTCGGCGGGCGACACGACCCGGTCATGCCGGAGTCCCTCTCCAGCTCCCGGTGGGAGGGCACGGTCACCCTGGGGCTTCTGATAGATGACAGGGGGCGGATGGTGGACCTCTGGGTGGAGGAGTCCTCGGGTCGCGAGGACGCCGACCGGGACGCCCTCGTCTGCTACCGCGACACCCAGTGGCGGCCGGCCACCGTGGACGGGCGGCCCACTGTCTGCCGGCTCTTCGTCAAGGTGCCCTACGAGCAGGCCTACCAGACGGCCGGGTTCTGACCGGGGCCGTGGTGATGTCGCGGTCCGATTCACCGGCAGCCGACCAAGGCCGCTTTTTTATTGTAAAATCGGACCGGAGGTCGCCTCTTTTAACCGTTTATAAAAAAGGCGGGATGAGTCGTCCTCACCGCCCGGGGTCGCATTTGGGAAAGGTCAACCGCGTGAAATCGGGCTTCCTGCGGAGCGGGATTCTCCTGTCCGTACTGGCGCACCTCCTTCTCCTGCGGGCGCTGGTGGCCGGGTCGGGTACCGTGGAACCGCCGGCCAGGAACTGCCGCGAGCTGCCCATCGAGGTGAACCTCGAATCCTCCGAGGTGGTCGTCGAGCCGCCCGGGATGCCCGAGGCGTCGGGGCCGTCGCCCCGGGTGGAGTCCGGACCGGTGGAAGCGGAAATCGCTTCCCGGCCGCTCTCACCCGAACCGGTTAATTTCGGCGAGCCGCTCGGCGGGCCGCTTGGAGAGCCGGTCGCAGAGGCCGACCTCGGCCCCTCCCCCGGTCCGCCCGAGACCGTCCGGGTGGTCGAGCCCACCGGCATCTTTGCCCCCGACGCGCCCCCCCTGAAGCTGAACGACCGCCGTTGGGAAGGCGAGGTCAAGGTGGGCGTTTACGTCGCCGCCGACGGGCGACCGGGGAAGGTGTGGGTCATCGAGAGCTCGGGCCGCCGCGAGGCCGACCTGGACGCCCTGGACTTTTTTACCAAAACGCTGTGGAGTCCGGCCACCGTTGACGGCGAGCCGGTGGGCTGGGTGCTGGAGCGGACCGTCGCCTACCGCCAGCCGGCGTATTTCCCCTGAGCCGAACGTTTGTTCGGTAAAAAAGGAGCGGGCCGAGGGGCCCGCTTTTTTGACGGATTGGACGGGTCACAGGTCCACATGGACCTTCAGGTATACCTCGTCGTTCTTCTCCATCCCGGCGAACTTGGAGTCGCCCTCGCCCTCGAGCCAGTAACCGCCGAGAATCACGGCGAGTCCCGTGAGCGGTTCGTAGGTCAGCTCGGGCAGCAGGATGAAGCCCCAGTTTTTTGCAAAAGTGTCGAAGTCGGGCACCTCCACCCCCGCGGCCAGGCGGATTTTCAGCACGTCGTAGAACAGGCCCTTCTCCAGGGCGAGGACGAAGTAGTCGCCCATCTCGGCGGCGCCGCGCTCGTCGTATAACCCGTGGATATACTGGAGTTGGGTGTAGAAGCCGTCGAAGCTGTAATCCACCCCGCCCATCCACTTGAAGAACGCGCCCTCGGGGTAGAGGACCGTCTCGGTGGTGCCCAGGGGGCTGGTCTGGGTTTGCACGATGTCCTCGGGGTAGATGTAGGCCGCCACCTCGCCCCACAGGCCGATGTCGAGAATATCGGCGGCGAAGGAGGCCCCGACGATGTGCCGGCGGGGGAAGGCGCCTTTGGCGGTGACGTTCACCGGGATGGTGAAGGGCGGCGCGTCGGGGTCCACGGTCATTTCGACGGTCAGGTCGGTGGCCACGGGGAGGTGCTCCCGGGTGTAGAGGTAGGCCAGCTCGAGGTCCACCGGCCCCAGGCTGCCCCTGACCCGCGCTCCGTACTGGGCCGACTCGGCCAGAGAGGATTCCGGCTGCTCGAGGGGCGTGGATAGCTCCGACAGCCACAGCGGCATTCCCATGAACTCGCCGAGGTCCATGTCCGGGACCTCCTGCCACCGCTCGGCCGGGAGCCGGGCCGGGGTGAAGCCGGGGATGAAGACGCCCTCCATGAACCAGGTGCCCGAGAACCAGCCGGTCAGGCGCACCATGTTCACCCCCAGGTGCTCGCCGAAATCCAGCGGGTCCTCGTAGTCGCCGGGGTTGACCTCGTCGTAGGTGCGCAGCTTGTCGCCGACCCCCCAGCCGACCTCCTGCCTGCCGAGGGAGATGTCCACCGGGTCCAGGGGGAGGCCGTAGAGGTTGAGGTAGGCGCTTTCGAGCTCCAGGCTCCACGGGTCCACGTAGCCGATGTACTCCAGGTCGGCCGAGGAGGAGGCGGTGGAGAAGCCCAATCCGCGCAGGCGCAGGCTGCCGGCGGCCTCGGCCTTCTTCCACTTGGTGACGACGGAGAGGAATAGGTCGTTTTCATTGTAGGTGAAGGTGTGGGGCGGCTCGGTCAGGTGGCGCAGGTCCACGGCGATGGTGGCGCCGAGTTCTATCTCTGGGACCAGACCGGAATCCTCGACCACCTCGCCCGAGTCGGCCTCGGGGTACTCGACTTCGCCCTCCTGGGCCGTCGAGGCGGTTGCCAAGAGCGCCAGTAAAAACGCGATGGGTAAGCGTTTCATGGATACCCCCGTAACTGTAAGGCAAGGGGTTTTGCCCGGGGCATAGCTCGCTTCGCTCGGTTAAACCCCTTGTTTTTACTCAATTTATTTCTTGAGTTCGCGCTGGCTGAAGAAGGACGACTCGAGGCCGGTGTCGTACTCCACGCTGGAGATGGTTATCCGGGTCTGGTGCTCGGTCCTCTGGTTGACCATCAGAAGGGCGCCCAGGGTCGTGTAGCCGTCCCGGACCTCCACCGACCCCGTGGTCATCCGCTTCGCCAGGCCCGAGGAGTCGTAGAAGTCTATGCGGTCGAAGACCCAGGTGTCCCGGTTGACCCACATGTAGAGGCTCGAGTAGCCGGTGTCGGCGTCGGATTTCGGGACGAGCTTCAGCTTGTACTGCGCGTCGGTGGTCTCCACCAGCTCCGCCGTGTAGTCCGCGGAGTAGTCGTAGCTGGCCAGGTCCGCGTAGCTGAAGTCGGTGTTGTGGAAGCCCTCGTTACGGGCGTGGCCGGCGATGCGGCGGACGTCGGCCCGGCTGGGCGAGTAGAAGTACATCTCGTCCTCGCCCAGCACCAGAAAGCCTATGCCCTTCACCGAGGACGGTGAGGTGTACTTGATCATCCGTTTCTCGTCCCCCAGGGACTGGATTTTAATCGTCGAGGTCTGACTGGAACCGTCGGCGTCGGTGACGGTTATTTTATAAACCGCGGTCATGTCGTCCGCGCCGGTCAGGGTGTCGGAAATTTTATCCAGAATTCCCTGGGCGGTGATGGCCAGTGCGGGCGCGCAGATGAAGATGAACAGGGTCAGGGTGATTGCTAAAGGTTTCATTCTCTCTCCTTTTTTTATACAAGGGGTTTAAACCCCTTGTCTCTTTTCTGTTTAAACCCTCTTTCGAAGATGAATTTCGGCCGGAAGGTGAAGTAGATGGCCGGGAGGATGACCAGCGCCGCCAGGGAGCTGGCGACCATGGTCACCGCCACCAGGACGCCGAACTGGCGCAGGGGGATGATCTCGCTGGCTAAAAGGACCAGGAAGCCCGCGGCGACGCTCGTGGCGTTGATGATGACCGCGCGCCCGGTGGTGGCAAGGACCCGCTCCAGCGCAGCGGTGGGGCTCTCCGACCGCCCGAGCTCCCTGCGGAAGGACACCGTGAAGTGAATCGTGTAGTCCACCCCGATGCCTATCACCAGGCTGGCGATCATCATGGTGACGAAGTCCAGCGGGACGCCCCACAGGGCCATGATGGCGAAGTTGATTAAAACCGTGAGCAGAATGGGAATCGAAGCCAGGAGGCCGCCGACGACGTTGCGCATCACCGCCAGGAGGAGGAAGAAGACCAGCACGTAGGCGATGGCCGTGGAGATAATCTGGTTGTCCACCAGCTTCTGTTCCATGATGCTGAAGATGCGCGGGAAGCCGCTCTGCGTGACGAGCAGTGGGACGACCTCCTTCGGGGACTCACCGGTCAGGCGAAAGGCCATGTCCGACGGCACGTAGGCCGTGCGGTCGGTGAGCTCGAAGAGGGCCCCGCGCAGGTCGGCGACGAACTCCGCGTTTGCGGAAAACGGCTTGGGCAGCCTCCCCAGCACCTTTTCCGTCCAGCGGTCAACCACCCGGTTCTGGACCAGGTGGGTCGTCCGCTTGGCGATGATGTCGGCGAGCCATTCGGGATCTTCGGGATACTTTGCTAAATAGTTCTCGGGAAGCGCGCCCCGGATGGCGGCGGAAATTTCAGCCGGGTCGGGGTACAGGTTCCCGTCTGGCCGCCAGACGCCGATGATCGCTTTTCCCAGGCGCTCCAGCGCGGGTCCTTCGTCGAGAGGCACGTCGCCGGAGTTTTTCACGTAATCCGCCACCCAGGGAGACAGGGTGCCCTCGATGGTTCCGGCGTCCATCACGACCGGCCGGTCGAGCCCCGTCTCCCGGAGAGCGCGCATGGCCTCCTCCCGGCTCAGTTCCAATCCCCGGTACGACGCGTCGCGGGAGAGCCCCCAGGCGATCCAGCCGAGTTGGTAGTCCCGCAGCTCATCGAAGGCGGTTGTGTTCAGGTCGGCCACGGTCACCGGCGACTCCAGCCGCGGGACGCCGGACCGCAGGAACTCCTCCATAACCTCGGTGTGGGCGATCATCTCCCGCGTCCGGGAGCTGGAAATGTTGGTGACGATAACCGCCTCGGTCTCCAGGCTCTCCTCAGTCCCGGCTTCCCCGCCGCTTTGATCGGCGGTCGGGTAAAATGCGCCGAGAGGGCGGATCGCTTCCGGCGGGTAGTAGACACCCCGGCTGACCAGGTTTTTCAAAAGGTCGTTGCCCTCGATGAGGTAGAAGAGCTCGTTGACCCCGGCGCGGGTCGGCGGAATGCGGCGCTCGTCGTACAGATCGAAGTCGAGCTCGCGCAGGAGCGCCCCGATGCTCTGGGCGCCGTGCCCCACCTGGGAGCGCATCAGCTTCTCGATGCGCTCCATGCGCGCCAGAACGCTGGGATTGCGGATGTCACCCTGCACGTAAACCTGCATGGGAACGCTGCCGCCGAAGTGCCGCTCGATCACCCGTTCGCTGGAACGCATGGTGGAGTCTTCGGGGAAGAACTCGACCAGGTTCACCTCGCGCCGCACGTAGGGGAGGGCGACCACGCCCGCGGCGAACAGCGCCAGGACGCCGAGGCTTATGAGCCTGGGGCGCCTCTCGATGAAGCGGGCCGTGGCGTGGGAGATTCTTCCCGGCTCGACCATGCGGTTCACGAAATCCCGCTTGACCGAGCCGCCGATTATGACCAGGACCGCCGGGACCAGGGTCAGGGAGATGACGGTGGCCCCGAATACGCCGAAAGCGGCGAAGAGGCCCATCTCCCGGATAATCTGGATGTTGGCGCTCGCCAGGGAGCCGAAGCCGACCACCGTGGTCAGCCCGGCGAAGAGCACCGGCACCCCGACGTGGGAGAGGGCGCGCCGGGTCGCCTCGCGCCGGTCGTCGCTCTTGCGCCTTTCGTCCACGTACCGGCTCACCACGTGGATGGCGTAGGCCGAACCGACCGCCACCAGCACCACCGGGAGGACGCCGGTCATGAGCGAGATGGGGGTCCCGGTGAAACCCATGAGCCCCAGGCTCCAGACCACGGCGAACCCCACGCCGGCCAGCGGCAGAAATACACCCGCCAGGCGGCGGTAGAAGAGCCCCAGCACCAGCGCCACCAGGCCGAAGACCACCGGGGTCAAGAGGCCCATGTCGTCGAGAACTATCCGGTCCATGTAGTAGATCTGGAAGGGCAGGCCGGCGTAGTAGAGCTTCACGCCCGTACCGGCGAATCCCTCCTCGGCCGTGCGGCGAAGCTCCTGGCCCAGCGCGACCCGGTCAACGTCCCCGCCTCCGGTGAGACGGACCAGAATGACCGCGAATTTCCCCGAGGGCGAGACGAAGATGCCGGTGTACATCTCCTTTTCCAGGATGTAGCCGCGCAGCGCGTCTATGTCTTTCTGGTCCGGCAGCTCGCCGGGGGCGAAGAGGTCGCCGACTTCGATGCCGCCCTCGGTCTTCTTTATGTCCATCATCTCGGTCAGGCAGAGGACGGAGTCCACGCCCGCCAGGGCCTCGACCTTTCGTGCGAAGCCCCGCATAGCCCTGAGAACGTCGCGCCGGAAGACGTCGTCCGCCTCCAGGGCCACGAGGGCGACGTCGTTGCCGCCGAAGGTTTCTCCCATATAGTCGTAGAGCTTCACCACCGGCTCTTCGGGGTCTATGGAGGCCATGAAGTCGGTCTTGACCTTTAGTTCACCCATGCCCCAGACGAAGAAGCCGGTCACGACGAGGACGGCGGCGAGGACCGGCCAACGGTGGCGGACGACGAAAGCGGCGATTTTTTCCAAGATTCCCCCGGTGTCAGGCGGTCGTCAAAAGGCCGTGGAAGAAGACATTCAAGAGGTTGTTCATCGCGCTCTCGGCCCCGACGAGGCGCACCTGCTTGATCCAGTACTCGCCCGTGGCTTCGAGAACCGCGACCAGGATCATCGAGAGCAGCTCGACGTCAACCTCCCTGAACTCCCCCCGCTCGATGCCGTAGGTGAGGATTTTGGAGAGGAACTCCATCTCCCGGGTCTTCAGCTCTCCCAGGATTTCGGTTATTTCCGGAAAAATTTCGTCCAAGACGCCCTGCTGTATGTTCAGGATGTCCAGCTCCTCGCCGAAGACCTGGTAGCGCACCTGGATGTAGGTGGAGAGCTTCTCCCGGGCCGACTCGGCCCGTTCCAGGGCCTCGGTGATGCGGCCGATGCCCTTATCCACCTCCTCGCCCACGATGGTGTCCCAGATTTCCTCTTTGCCCTTGAAGTGGAAATAGACCGTACCCTTGCCGACTTGGGCGGCGCGCGCTATCTCGTCCACCGAGGTCTTCCGCTTGCCGAAGCGGATGAAGAGCCGCTTGGCACCGGCGAGAATCGCCCGTTTCGTGTTTTCGGACAAGCCCTCCCCCTTGGGTAAGGTCGGTCGAGAAATCGGCCAACCGACTAAATAGGTATTGCTGGTCGGTTCGTCAGATAGTATAAATGGGATTGGGAAGGTTTACAACCTTTTTTTAGCGCCGCCGGAAAAAGGGCGGCGGGTGCCGAGGTCGGACCAGCGCACTCCCTTGACACGGCCTGGGTTTTGCTGCTATCCTACGCCCTCGCAACGCCAACGAGACCCCCGGGAGGCTTAAATGACCTACGAAGAGATCGAGGCCAAGGTTAAAGAGATCGTGGTCAACGAGCTCAGTGTGGATGCCGACCAGGTGACGCCGGACGCCGCCTTCGTGGACGATCTGGGCGCCGATTCCCTCGACACCGTCGAACTCGTCATGAAGCTCGAGGAAGAGTTCGACATGGAGATCCCGGACGAGGACGCCGCCGGCATCCGCACCGTGGGCGACGCCATCAAGTATCTACAGGATCACGTCAAGGAATAGGCGGTCGTCGTGGTCGTCCCCCAACCAGGGCGATGACCGACTATAACGGCGTCTCGCAGGGACGCCTTTATCAAAGTTTCGAGGTGAATCTGATGACCCGACGAGTCGTCGTCACCGGCCTGGGCGCCCTGACCCCGGTCGGGTTGAACGTGAAGGAAACCTGGGACGCGCTCCTGGCGGGTAAATCCGGCGTGGCGACCGTCACGGCCGTGAACCCGGAGCTGTACCCCTGCAAGGTGGCGGCCGAGGTCAAGGGGTACGACCCCCTGGCGACCATCGAGGCCAAGACCGCCAAACGGATGGGGCGTTTCGTCCAGTTCGCCCTCACCGCCTCCCTGGAGGCCCTGGCCGACGGTCGCCTCGTGCTGGCCGACGTGGACCGGAACCGCTTCGCCGTCATCATCGGGGTGGGCATCGGCGACATCAACTACATCGAGGAGACGGCCGGCAAATTCGCGGAGCGTGGCCCGAAGGGTATAAGCCCCTTCTTCATCCCCCAGGTCATCGCGGACATGGCCGCGGGGCAGGTCTCGATCAGCCTGGAGCTCAAGGGGCCCAACTACTGCACCACGTCGGCCTGCGCCTCGGCGACGCACGCCATCGGCGAGGCTTTAGGCCATATCCGGGCCGACCGGGCGGACTTCGCCCTCGCCGGCGGTTCCGAGGCGGCCATCGGCAACCTGGGCTTCGGCGGGTTCTGCGCCGCCCGGGCCCTGACGACCCGGGACTGCCCTCCCGAGGAGGCCAGCCGACCCTTCGACGCCCTGCGCGACGGGTTCATCATGGGGGAGGGGTGCGGGATTCTGCTCCTGGAGGAGTTGGAGCACGCCAAGGCGCGCGGCGCCAAGATTTACTGCGAGCTGGTGGGCTACGGCCTGACCGGCGACGGCTACCACCTCACCGCCCCGGCGCCGGGGGGCGAGGGGGCGGCCCGGGCGATGGCCATGGCCGTCAAGGATGCCGGCCTGAAACCCGCGGATATTGACTACATCAACGCCCACGGCACATCCACCGAGCTGAACGACAAGTTCGAGACCCTGGCGATCAAATCCGTTTTCGGGGAGCACGCCCGCCGCGTGGCGATAAGCTCCACCAAGTCCATGATCGGCCACGGTCTGGGCGCCGCCGGCGGCATGGAGGCGGTGGCCACGGTGAAGAGCCTCGAGGGGCGTATCGTTCACCGCACGGCCAACCTCACCCATCCCGACCCCGAGTGCGACCTGGACTACGTTCCCGAGGGCAGCCGCAAGCTGGACATCCGGGCCGCCCTGTCCAACAGCTTCGGTTTCGGCGGCCACAACGCGGTCATCTGCTTCAAGCGGCTGTAATCCTCCGCCGCGGTCAGCAAGAGCGGCCCCTACGTCGAGCCTGCGAAGGTCGTAAGGCGGTATTTTGGTAAAACGCTGCCAAGAAGGCAAAGAATAAGACAAGGGGGTTCAACCCCTTGTTCGTAAAGGGCTATCTCCCCGCCGGGCGCGGCGATGCCCCCTGTCTTCCGTAGGGTGAGGATTTTATCTTCGCCGTTTTTTTCAAAGGTAGCCCTCACCCCTGCGCGTGCCACGCAGGCTTCCCACAGGAAGAGGGAAACGCGGGCCGACCTAAACGGCGCGCCGTCGGTCGGCCCCTGCGAGCGTGGCACACGATTCGATCGTATCCCGTAGGGCGGGGATTCCTATCCCCGCCGCTTTTATTATCCCATCCTCGACCCTCACCCCAGCACGTAGGCAAGCCTCTCCCCGGAAGGAGAGGGGAACCGCGTAGAGGCGGGCCCCTTTGGCAAGCGATTATTCAGGGTTCAGCCGGGAGCCCGTAGGACCGACATCGGGATACACCCCTTTTCGATCCGGTCTGGGAAATCCCATAATCGAGTTGACGAGTCGGATTTCTACTGCTAACCTCCGCGGTGAGGGAGGGCGAAAACCGTGGCCATTCTGCCGATCTTCTGCTACGACGACGAGGCGCTCCGCCGGGACAACGCGCCGGTGGACGATCCCGCGACCCTCGCCGGATTGGCTCTGGACATGGGCGAGACCCTGTACGCCGCGCGGGGGCTCGGTCTGGCCGCGCCACAGGTGGGCCGCAACGTCCGGCTCGTCGTGGTCCACCCCCGCCTCATTCCGGGCATCGTACCCGAGGAGAACGCGGCGCCGGTCCCCCTCGTCAACCCCGAGTACGAGCCGCTGGGGGGTCTGTTTTCCGATAAGGAGGGCTGCCTGAGCCTGCCCGAAATGTACGGCCGCGTGGCCCGGTACGAGAGGATCCGTCTCCGGGCGCGGGACACGAACGGCGGAGAACTGGATATGACGCTCGAGGGGCTGGCCGCCCGCGCGATCCAGCACGAGGTGGACCACCTGGACGGCGTCCTCTTCGTGGACCGCCTGTCCAAGGCCCAGCGGATGCTCCTCCACCGCAAGCTCAGAACTCTGGCCGCCCAGACGAAGCGCGGCTGGCGCAGAATCGTCCCCGACGACCTGGGGGAGTGATGGGACTGGTTTTCTTCGGCACGCCGCAAATCGCGGCCCGCGCCCTCGAGGCCCTCGTCACCGGGGGCTTCGATGTAGCCGCCGTGGTCAGCCAGCCGGACCGACCCGTAGGGCGGAATCAGGTAATTCGACCCACCCCGGTTCGCGAATCGGCTGAAAAACTCGGCCTGACTGTTCTCCAGCCGGAGAGCGCCAGGGACCCCGAGCTCTTGGAATATCTAAGAGTCCTCGCCCCCGACCTCTTCACCGTGGTGGCCTACGGCAACTTCCTCCCCGAAAAATTGTTGGCTGTGCCGCGGCTGGCGGCGCTCAACCTCCACTTCAGCCTCCTCCCCGCCTACCGCGGCGCGGCCCCGGTGAACTGGGCCCTGGTGGACGGGGCGCAAATTACCGGCGTCACCGTCCAGCGGATGGTGAAAAAGATGGACGCCGGGGACGTGGTTCTCCAGCGGGAGCTCGCCGTCGGGCCCGACGAGACGGCCCCGGAACTCCAGGAGCGCCTGACGGCCCTGGGAATACCCCTCCTCGCCGAGGCGGTTGAGCTGGTTTATTCCGGGAACGATACCCGCGTGCCCCAGGACGAGTCCCGCGTCACCTTCGCGCCGCTCTTGAAGCGGGAGCACGGCGGTCTGGATTTCACCCGGCCGGCGCGGGAGCTCCACGACCGCTGGCGGGGGTTGTCGCCCTGGCCCGGCGTCTTCTGCCTGTTGGGGGACGAAACGCTCAAGGTCCAACGCTGCCGTTCGGTTTCGGAAAAAACCGCCGAGCCTCCCGGCGCGGTCTTCCGCTCCACCGACGACGGCTGGCTCGCGGCCTGCGGCGGGGGATCGGTCCTGGAGATTCTCGAGGTCCAGGCCGGCGGCTCACGGAAGCTCTCGGCCAAAGATTTCGGCAACGGCCGGCGCCTGAAACCCACCTTCCGCCTCACCTCGGTCGTCCCCGCCCCGCGCGCGTAGCCCTTGCCCCGACCGGGCATCTCGTTTATACTTTTCCAAAACGACCGCCCGAGCGTACCGCCGAATGATGCGACCTTCCACCGTCGCCCTTCTCCTGGCCCTCGCCGCGCCCCCCTGGCCGCTCTCGGCCCAGGAGGTCGAGGTTTACGAGTTCATCGCCGACCCCATCGTCATTTCCGCCCCCCAGAGCCGGGTGGACCCCGGTCTTTTCCTCGCGCCGACCGGGGCGGGCTCGCCCGAGGAACGTCTTCAGGCCGGTTTCGACGCCTTCGCCGCGGGCGATTACACCCTTGCCCTGGCCCGCTTCCGCGAGGTGGACCAGAACCACCCCTTCTACCCCAACGCCCTCTACGGCAGGGCGCTGTGCCTGGACTACCTCGGTCAGGCCGAGGAGGCGGTGTACGAGTACAACCGTCTGATCCTCTTCTCGTCAGAACTCCCCGAGGGTGACGAGGGGAGGCTCTGGCGAAGGGTGGCGCTGGAGTCCATGGTCCGTCTGCTGTACTTCGACCCCCCGGAGGATTTGCTCGACTACCTCCAGCGGATTCTCGACGCCGAGAACTACAAGGACGCCCTGTTCATCCTCGGCGGCATTTTTCGCGAGTACGGCGACTACGCGGGGGCGCTTGGCGTTTACCAGAGCCTTTTCGCCCACGCGCCCGACGTGCGGACCAACGAGCGGCTCATTTACGCCATGGCGGAGACCAACGAGCTCGCGGCCCCCGTCTCCGACGATTCCGGGGCCGTTCTCGATAAGGCGATGGACCTCTACCTCCAGGTGGTCGAGCGCGGGGAGGAGCTCCTCGCGGAGAGCCTCGACGAGGAGGTAGCGTACTACGTGGTCCGCTCCCTCGGGCGGCTGGGGCTCCACCACCAGGAGCTGGCGGAGCGCTACAACTACGGCGGGGCGTCGTACCTGCCCGAGGTGGACCGCCAGGCCGAGCTGGAGCTCCTGGTCGAGGAGACCGCCGCCTCCGCCACCGACCGTTCCTACATCTACTCCCGCAACCGCATCACCCGCTTCCTCGACAACTACATCGGGGTCATCGCCTACATCTACAGCGCCCACGTGCCGGTCAGGGACCCGAACCACCGCGTCGAGGTCCAGATAACCATCGAGCCCGACGGCACGGTGTCCGACGTGGAGTTACTCTCCAGCAACACCCCGGAGTATTTCACCGACCGGTTGCTGGATTTAATCGCCGCCTGGCGTTTCCCCCAGGGACGCAAGCGGGTGGTGGCGGTGTACCCCTTCGTATTCTCCGGCGGGTTCTGACGCCGAGGTGAACCGTTGCGCAAACTGATCCGGCTGGCCTTTCTCCTCCCCATCCTCGCGTCCTGCGTGCCGGACGAGGGGACGGTCGAGTACCCCGGCCTGGAGAAGGAGCTGGCCCGGCTGGAGTACGAACAGGCCGCCGATTACTACGGCGCCTACATCGAGCGCATAGACGAGTTCCCGGATCTCAAGGAGCGGATCCCTCCCGAGGAGATGGCGCTGGTGGGATACAGCTACGGTCAGTGCCTGGCCGAGCTGGCCAATGCCCTGCCGGTGGAACAGAGCCCGGCGGCGAAATCCAAGGCCTCGCGCCTGTTGGAAATGGCCGGGGACGCCTTCCTCCTCGCCGCGGAGCAGAATCTGGCCGAGTACGTCCAGCCGGCGGTTTATTCCGCGGTCCGCGTGTACAAACAGGCGCTGGACCTGGAAGGGGAGGGACGGTCCGACCTGGCCGAGTGGGCTCTGGACGCCTGCGCGACCTATTTCGACGAGAAGAAGGCCCGTCCCGAGGCCTTCGTCCTGTCCGAGGACGACGCCGACATCGCCCTGGTCAACGTCGAGTTGCTCTACCGTTCCGGGGAGGACGACCGGGCCGAGGAGTTCCTGGACCGCTTCCTCACCGATTACCACCCCGAGTTGGACGCGGAAGCGCGCAGCGTCAGCCAGGCGTCGCTCCTGGCGCGGCTGGGGGATCAGACCTTCGACGCCGGTCTCTACGACAAGGCCCGGGAGATGTACCTGCGCGCCTGCGACGTGGTGGACCCGAAGAAGGAGCCGGAGCTGACCGAGCGGTGGTCCTCCAACTCCAAGGTGGCGCAGTACCACCGGGCCCTGGCCCTCGAGGCCGAGGTGCCGCAGATACCCGCCGTCTTCCTCGATTCGGCGTCGCGGGAGAAGCTGGACCGGGCGCTGGAATCTTACGCCGACCTGGTCGAGAGGTATCCGGAGCACGAGGTGGCCGTGGCGGCCCTCTACCGGCGGGGGCTGATCTTCCAGCTCTGGCTGAACGACCCCGCGGCGGCCGGGGCGGAGTACGCCAGGCTGGCGGCGGCCTATCCCGACGACGACCTGGCGCCCGCCGCCCTGTTCCGCGCCGGGCTGATGGCCGAGACGGCCGAAGGCTGGCCCCGGGCCCGGGAATATTTTCGCGCGTTGGAGAATCAGTACGGCGACAGCCCCGAGGCGCAGCTCGTCCCCCTGCGAGAGGCGATTCACGCTGACGATGCCGACGGTCTGGACCGCTTCATCGCGCGCCACACCGACGACCCGGCTTTCTACATCTGGGTCGGCGAGGCCTACGCCGCCCTGGGGCTTCTGGCCGAGGGGGAGGGCGACGCAGACCGAGCCCTCGAGCTCTACACCCGGGCCGTCGGAGAGCACTCCCGCAAGGCGGTCAACCGCTACGGCAGCCCCGCCGTCGCCCACGCCTACTACGTTTACGGGGAGCACAGCTTTCACGAGTATATGGGCGTGACCGTGGGGGGGGATTTGGGCGAGGTCAAGGCGCAGTTGGAGCGCAAAACGGCGCTGATGGACCGGGCCGCCCTCGGCTTCTCGGGCGCGGCGTCATTCGGCGAGCCGGCCCTGGTGGCCGAGGCCCAGCTCAAGGCCGCCCAGGTCTTCGAGGAGTTCGGAGAAATGCTCCAGGACGTGGTCATCACCGGCGGGGCGTCCGGCGATGAAATCGAGAAGGCCTATTTCGCCATCAACGACCGGACTTATTTTTACCTCGTGGCGGCGAGGGAGGCCTACAAAACCGCCCTCTCCAGCGCCAGCCTGGAGCCCGAGGGAGAGACCTGCCGCCTCGCGGGCGAGGGCTACCGGCGGTTGGTGGAGATAACCGGCGAGGAATGACGGGGTGCCGACGGCCGCGAGGGGGCTGACGAAGTTTCCGACCGCGGACTGACTCACCGCGAGGGGGCTGGCGAGGTTACCTACCGCGGACTGACTCACCGCGAGGGGGCCGCGAAGGAACCGACCGCGTAGATAGTGCCGATGGTTGCCAGGGGGCCGCTGGGTTCCTTAGCGTGAACCGAACCGCCGCGAAGGAGCCGACGGCCGCGAGGTTCCTGACTGCCGCGAGGTTCCTGACTGCGTAAAGAAACACTATGAGAGTGCCGACGGCCGCGAGGGGGCTGACGAAGTTCCTGACCGCGGACCGGCTCGCCGCGAAGGGTGCCGACGGTTTCGTGGGAGCTTCGAAATCCTCAACTGCGGACTGAACCACCGCGAGGGGTGCCGATGGCCGCGAAAAACCTAGAATTGATTCAAACCGGGGTCGTCGCCGACGGCGCCCGGTTGGAAAAACTCCTCGACGACCTGGTGGAGCGGGTGGCTCGGGAGTACGCCGGAGAGCCGAACCTCGCCGTGGTCGGGGTGCGCGCCGGCGGCGAGAGGCTCGCCCACCTCCTGGCCGAAAGGCTCGCCGGGCTGAAGGGGGCGCCGGTCCCCCTCGGCTTCGTGGACATCACCCTCTACCGCGACGACATCCACCGGCTGGGCTACCTGCCCGAGGTCGGCGCCACGGAGATTGACTTCCCCCTCGACGACGTGGTGGTGCTCCTGGCCGACGACGTCCTGTACACGGGCCGGACCATCCGGGCCGCCATAGACGAGCTCATAGACTTCGGCCGCCCCAAGGCGATACGCCTCGTCGTCGTCGCCGAGCGGCCGGGGAGGGAACTTCCCCTCCAGCCGGACTACGTGGGTCTCCGCGTGACACCCGCCCCTGGAGAGCTGGTCCTGGTGCGGCTGGACGACCCCGAGCCGGGTATATTCCTCTACCGCCGCTGACGGGTGGCTGGTATGCTCAAGAGCAAAGACCTGTTGGGTATCCGCGAGCTCGATATTCCCGAGATCGAGCTCATCCTCGACCAGACGGCCAAGCTGGAGGAGGTCTCCACCCGCGCGGTGAAGAAGCTCCCCGCCCTGCGGGGAAAGATAGTCGCCAACCTCTTCTACACCCCCTCCACCCGGACGCGCATCTCCTTCGAAAGGGCTTGCAAGGCCCTTTCCGCCGATCTGATCAACATCGGCCAGCTCCCCAGCGCCCTGGGCGAGACCTTGACCGACACCGCCCTGACCCTCCAGGCCATGGGGGTGGACATCATCGTCGTGCGGCACCACCTGGCCGGTGCGCCGGTTCAGCTCGCGCGCAACATCGAGGCCAGCGTCATCAACGCCGGCGACGGGGCCCACGAGCACCCGACCCAGGCGCTGGTGGACGCCTACACCATCCGTCAGGCCCGGGGGCGGATCGAGGGGCTGAAGGTCGCCCTGTTGGGCGATATCCGCCACGCCTCGGCCGCCAAGAGCGATCTGTACTGCCTGGTCAAGCTGGGGGCCCAGGTCGCCGTGGGCGCCCCCAGCACCATGATTCCCGAGGGGCTCTCCGAGTTCGGCTGCCAGGTCTTCCACACCGTCGAGGAGGCGGTGGACTCAGCCGACGTCATCATCACCACCCGCGTCAGCCTGGACTACGGCAACGACAAGCTCCTGCCCAGCCTCCGGGAGTACTCGCGCTTCTACAGCCTGAACTCCGAGCGGCTCGCCCTGGCCAAGCCCGACGTGATGATCCTGCACTCCGGGGCCATCAACCGCGGGGTGGAGGTCACCGCCACCGTGGCCGAGCGCGCCCGTCCCCACCTCCAGCGCCAGATCGCCGCCGGGGTCACCGTCCGCATGGCGGTGCTCTACCTGTTGGCGATGGGGAAGGGGGCGGCGTGAAGTCGCTGCTCTTGAAAGGCGGGCGGGTCCTGGACCCGGCCAACGACCTGGACGGGCCTGCCGACGTGCTCATCGAGAAGGGCCGCATCGCCCGGGTGGGACCCAACCTGGTCGCCAAGGACGCGGAGGTCCTCGACTGCTCGGGCCAACTGGTGACGCCGGGCCTCCTGGACACCAAGGTCCACCTGAACGAGCCCGGCCGCGAGGACCGGGAGACCATCGCCACCGGCACCCGGGCCGCCGCCCTGGGTGGCTACACCGCCGTCGCCTGCCGCAGCACGCGGGAGATGGTGATGGACAACCAGACGGTGGTGCAGTTCATCCGCCGCCGGGCCGCCCGGGACGGCGTGGTGCGGGTATACCCTATAGGCGCCGTGACCAAGCGCATGGCGGGGGAGGAGCTGGCCGAGCTGGGCGAGCTGGCCGCCGCCGGGGCTCTGGCCGTTTCCGACGACGACCACCCCCTGGCCGACGCCGCCGTCATGCGCCGCGCGCTCTTCTACGCGGGGATGTTCGAGCTACCCGTCCTCAGCTTCCCGCTGGACCCCGAGCTCGCCGCCGACGGGGTGATGCACGAGGGACGGACGAGCACCGAGCTCGGCCTGCCCGGCATCCCCTCGGTGGCCGAGGAGGTCATCGCCGCCCGCGAGGTGATCTTCGCCGACTCCCTGGGTTGCCCGATTCACCTGAGCCCCGTCTCCAGCGCCGACACGGTGGACATCGTCCGGTACGCCAGGGGGCGCGGCGTTCCCCTGAGCGCCGAGGTGACGCCTCACAACCTCCTGTTGACCGACGCCGCCTGCGAGGGCTACGACACGAACGCCAAGGTCTCCCCCCCATTGAGAACCGACGCCGACCGGAGGGCCCTCGTAGGGGCCGTGGCCGACGGGACCATCGCCGTCATCGCCAGCGACCACTCCCCCTGCACCGTGGCCGAGAAGCAGACCGAGTTCGCCCGAGCCGCCGACGGCATAGCCGGCCTCGAGACCGCCTTCGCTTCCCTCTACACCGGGCTGGTCCTCACCGGCGAGCTACCCCTGGAGCGCCTCGTCAGGGCCATGACCGTCGCGCCGGCGAAGGTCCTGGGGCTCGCCCTCGGCTCCCTGACCCCGGGCTACCCCGCCGACGTGACCGTCTGGGACCTGGAGCGCACCTGGACGGTGGACGTGGAGGAATTCTCCAGCAAGGGGCGCAACAACCCCTTCCACGGCGCGCAGCTGTTGGGGAGGCCCACGGCGGTTCTCGTGGATGGCCGCTTCGTGGTCCAGGACGGCGAGCTGGTCGGCTGAGCGGCTGCGCAACCTCCCGCCCCACCCCATCCCTTGCGGTGGAGCGTTTTTTGTGCGAATATGGCCTCGGAGCGGTGCGACCAACCGGAACACCGGGAGTGCGCGATGCGGAGGTTCCTGATCGGCTTCGTTCTTCTGGCCGTCGTGGCTTCGGCTCACATCCAGCCGACGCTTGACCCCTACTTCGACGCCGGGGCCCTGGAGGCGGCGGCCAAGGCGACCGCCGCGGCCAAGGCCGTCCAGCGCGGCGAACCGCAAAAGACTGGCGCGGGTTTCGACCAGGTGCACCTGGACCTGAGCCTGGCCCTGGAATATTTCGACGTAATGGAGCCCGTGTGGTGCACCCTGGACGGCACGGCCGCCTGGAACCTGGAGTCCACCGAGGACGGCCTCGATGTCGTGGAGATGGAGCTGGCCGCGGAGCTCACCGTCAACGCCGTCCGCCACGACCAGTTGTACCTCGATTTTGAGCGCATCGGGGATATCCTCTCCATAACCCTCGACCGGTCCTACGACGCCGGGGAGTGGTTCACGCTCGTCATCGAGTACTCGGGCTTGCCCCCCTACGGCATGCACGCCGATTCGGCCAACGGCGGCATCATCCATACCTTCACCGAGCCCTACGACTCGAGCGGCTGGTTCCCCTGCTACGATTCACCCGACGACCGCTTCACCTGCAACCAGAGCTACACCGTCACCGACGACTGGCTGGTGGCCTCCAACGGTGTATTGGCCTCCACCGTGGATAACGGAGACGGCACGAAGACCTTCAACTGGGAAGCCGATTTCGACATGCCGACCTACCTGGTGGCCATGGCCGCCAGCGACTACTACTACTTCTACGACACCTTCGACATCGGGCAGGGCCCCCAGCACGTGGACAACTGGGTCTATTGGGCGCACGCCCCCGAGGCCGAGGAGGACCTATCCATCGCGCCGGAGATGGTCGAGTTCAACTCGGGGCTCTTCACCGATTACAGGTACCCCCGCTTCGGTCACATGATCACCGAGATAGGCGGGGCCATGGAGCACACCACCACCACCACCTACTCCTCCAGCCTCATCACCGGCGACCACACCTTCGATTGGGTCGTCGTCCACGAGCTGGGGCACCAGTGGTTCGGCGACTGGATCACCTGCGAGACGTGGGAGAACATCTGGCTCAACGAGGGGTTCGCCAGCTACGTGGAGGCGTTCTGGGCGGAGCACATCGGCGGCGAGGAAGGTTTGCGGAACTATATGGCGAGCTTCAAGATCGGGTACTTCCACGAGGATTCATACTACCGCTATCCGCTCTACGACCCCGACTACCTCTTCGGCACCACCGTCTACAAGAAGGGCGCGTGGGTGCTGCACATGCTCCGGCATCGGGGCGACGACGAGAATTTTCTGAATATGCTCCGGGAGTACGTTTCCGACGACGACTCGGGCACCGTCACCACCGAGGAGCTCATCTCCGTGGCCGAGGACTACTACGGCGGCGAGGGGTCCCTGGACACCTTCTTCGACCAGTGGGTCTACAAGGCCGGTTACCCCGAGTACGACGCGGTCGTCTGGAGCGAACAAACCCCCAACGGCTGGGTCTGCCACGTCCAGCTCTCTCAGGTGCAGGATTTTTCCGACGGGATCACCCCCGAGGTCTTCGTCACCCCGGTGGACCTCCAGCTCGAAACCCAAGAGGGCGTGGTGGACGTGGTGTTCGACGACGACCAGCGGGTTGACGAGCAGGCGTTCGCCGTGCCCGCCGTCGTTTACCGGATGGATATAGACCCGAACGGCTGGCTCCTCTACAAGCTCCTGAGCTCCGATGCGCCGGTGGTCGAGCTCACCGCCGTTCCCGACGAGGACGGGGTGCTGGTAACCTGGGCGGCCGAGGGCGACGTGCTCGGTGTCGAGCTCTACCGCGGGGACGGCCTGGGAGAGGTAAAGCTCCACGAGAACGGGCTCGAGCCCCGGGGACGCTTTCTCGATAGGCCCGCCTCACCGGGCAGCTACCGCTACCGCCTGGAGACCGTCTCCTCCGACGGTTCCAGGCAGAGTTACCTGACGTCCCGGGTGGATTGGCGTGAGAGCGCCGCCCCCCTGGCCCTGTCCGCGCCCTGGCCCTGTCCGGCGACGGGGGCGTTCAGCGTGGCCTTTAGTTTACCCCGGACTTCCGACGTGGTTCTCTCCCTCTACGATCTCGCCGGCCGGCGGGTGGCCGTCGTGGCCGAGGGTGAGTACGCCGCGGGACGCCACGAGGTCGTTTTCGACGCCGCCGGGCTGCCGAGCGGCGTGTACCTCTTGAAACTGGACGCCGACTGCGGCGCCCGGACGAGTCGGATCGTCATCGCCCGCTAGACCGCCGGGTGGGTTCACCGGATCAGACGTTTAGAGCCAGTGGATGTGCATGAGAACCGGGCGGGCTGCCCGATTGACGCGTCGGTGGACGGTCGTGTGGGCTGTTCCCGACGGGTCCGTGTAACCCCGTCCGCGGCACCATTCACTGACGGCGGTCCGCCGATTCGCCCACCCGAGGCGATTCCGGTCAGTCAGGGAACGATGATCCCGTGAGATAAGGGCGTGGGACCCATCCCCCGCCCTTTCCCGAAAGGCGCCCTTGCTCAGGGACGAGGATTTTTCCCGGATGCTCCTGTCGGTGGAGCGACCGGCCCGCTACGTCGGCGGCGAGTGGGGCGCCTACCGCAAGAACCCCGCCGGCCTCGTAAACGTCTGCTGGTGCTTTCCCGACACCTACGAGATCGGGATGAGCAACCTGGCGGGGCGGATCATCTACGACCGGCTCAACCGGAATCCCGACGCCGCCTGCGACCGCTGCTTCCTGCCCTGGACGGACATGCAGGAGGCCCTGCGTCGCCGCAACCTCCCGCTCTTTTCCCTGGAGCAGAGGCGCCCCCTCCACGCCTTCGATGTCGTGGCCGTGACCCTCGGCTACGAGCTATCCTACACGAATTTCCTGAAAATGCTGGAGCTGGGGGGGATACCCCTCACCGCCGGCGAGCGCGGGGACGCCCCGCCGCTGGTGATCGTCGGCGGACCCTGCGCGGTCAACCCCGAGCCGCTGGCGGACTTCGTGGACGCCGCCTTTATCGGGGAGACGGAGGATTTCCTCCCCGAGCTGGTCCGGGCGGTGGCGGGCGCCAGGCGTGATACCGGGTTCGACAAACGGGCCGCAATAGACGAGCTCGGCCGCCGCGCCGGGGTCTACCTGCCGGACCGGGTCCGCCTGAGCCCCGAGGAAAGCACCGGCATGCTCGTCCCCACGCCGGACTCCCCGGCGGTGGATCGGCGCCTGAGCGGCCTCGATCCATACATCGAGAGCCCCCTGGTCCCCGGGACCGACATCGTCCACGACCGGGTCACCCTGGAGGTGATGCGCGGCTGCACGGGCGGCTGCCGCTTCTGCCAGGCGGGGATGATCTACCGTCCGGTCCGCTCCCTGGAGGCCGACGAAGTATTCGATGAGTTGGTGCGCCAGCTCCGGCTCACCGGCTACGACGAGGTCAACGTCTCCAGCCTCTCGTCCACGGACTACCCGGGGCTCGCCCGCCTGGTGGAGCGGGTGCTTACCGAGTTCGGACACCGCGGGCCCTCGATCAGCTTCCCGAGCCTGCGGGTCAGCGAGGCGGTCATCCGGCTCAAGTGGCTCCTGTCCGGCCGGAGGCTTGGCTCACTGACCATCGCCCCCGAGGCCGGGAGCGAGCGGCTGCGGGATGTCATCAACAAGCCCCAGTTCACCAACGACGAGGTGGTGCGGCTGGCCCGGCGGATTTTCGAGACGGGCTTCACCACGCTCAAGCTCTACTTCATGTTCGGGCTGCCCACGGAGACCGGGGAGGACCTGGCGGCCCTAATCGCCCTGTCGCGGCGCTGTGCCGAGGCTTGCAAGAAGCAGACGGTCAACGTCGCCCTCTCCCCCTTCATCCCGAAGCCCCACACCCCCTTCCAGTGGGCCGCCCAGCCGCCCCTCGCGGAGCTGGAGGAGAAGCTGGCCCGCCTGCAGGGCGAGCTGCGGCACCGGAAGATAAACGTCAAGTGGAACAGCCCCCGGATGGCCCTGGTAGAGGCCGCCCTGACCCGGGGGGACCGGCGTGTGGGTCGGGCATTGCTGGAAGCTCATCTGCGCGGGGCGGTTTTCGACGCCTGGGACGACTTCTTCGACCTCGAGCGCTGGCGCGAGTCCTTCGCCGCGGCCGGCCTGAGTCTCGAGGATTACGCCAACCGGGAGTTTTCCCTCGACGCCCGCCTCCCCTGGGACGCGGTGAACAACCTGGTCCACAAGACCTACCTCGCCCAGGAGCACGCGCGTGCGATGGAAAGAGACAAGGGGAAAGACAAGGGGTTTAAACCCCTTGTTCCAGCCCTTGTTACCCCCGATTGCCGCCGGTCCGTGTGCAACGTGTGCGGGGTGGAGCCCGAACTGTGCGAGCCCGACAGTCTCGGCGCGCTGGAGGGGGAGCTGGAACGCCTGGTGCTCTTCCCGCCGGCGCCCAACCTCCCCGAGCCGCCGCTCAAGGTCCGGGTTCGGTTCGAATTCGAGAAAATTTGGCCCGCCTCGCTCCTGGGTCACCTTGAATTGAAGAACCTCCTGGCGCGGTCCATCCGCCGGGCGGGGTACGCCCTGCGCCTGTCCTCGGGGTTCAACCCCCAGCCGAAGCTGGTCGTGGCCCTGCCCCTCCCGCTGGGCGTGGAGAGCCGGGCCGAGGTGGCCGAGGTCGAGCTGGCCACCTGGTTTTCGGAAAAGGTTTTTCTGGAAAGCCTGAACCGCAGCCTGCCGCCGGGGGTATCGGTCAAGCGGGCGGTGGAGCTGCGCCCTGGGGCGCCGAAGCTCTCCGAGTGCGTCCGCGTGGCCGAGTACCTGGCCGGGTTCAAGAGGCCGCCGGATGACCTGGCACCGCGGATCGCGCAGGTTCTGTCCCAAAAAAAGCTGGTCGTCACCCGGACGAAGGACGACGAATCGAAGGAGTTCGAGGTCCGGGCTTCGCTCCTCGATTTGCAGATCCGCGGGGGCCTCTTTAAATTCTCCCTCTGGTTCGAGCCCTCCGTCCCCTCCCTGCGCGTGGACGAGCTGTGGTCGTTGCTCGGCGTCCCCGCGGACCGGCAGCCGGATACCGTGAGGACGGGGATGCGGGGGGTGGATCACCGGGGTGCCTTCCACGACCTCTTCTCCGATCCTATGGTGCTGCCCTGGTGGGAGGGTGGAGGGGTCCGACCCAAATCGAAGGGAATTGCCGCGGAGCGCCGGCCGCCGTCCGATCCCGGCCCGAGAGGAACCGATGATAACCGCCGAGCTTAAGAAAGCCGCTGAAATCGCCGTTTTGAGGTGCATGGGCGTGAAGGCGGGCGAGTCGGTGCTGATCGTGGTGGACACCCCGCAGCGCGCATTCGGACCGCTCCTCGCCGCGCCCTGCCTCGCGGTGGGTGCCGAGCCGCTGATTCTGGAGATGACGCCCCGGGAGAGCCACGGCGAGGAACCGCCGGAGGTCGTGGCCCGGGCGATGCTGGGGGCCGACGTGATTCTCATGCCCACCAGCAAGAGCCTCAGCCACACCGCCGCGCGGCTGGCCGCCACCCAGGCGGGGGCTAGAATCGCCAGCCTGCCCGCCATAACCCCCGAGGTCATGGGGCGCACACTCGTCGCGGATTACGAGGAGATTGAGCGGCGCAACGAGCGGCTGCTCGGCATTCTCGCCGGGAAGAGCCGTGTCCGGCTCAGCTCCCCCGCCGGGACGGACCTCACCTTCTCCATCGAGGGGCGCACCTTCCGGGCCGACGGCGGGATCAACCACCGGCCGGGCGATTTCGCCAATCTGCCCGCGGGCGAGGTTTACGTGGCGCCCGTGGAGGGCACCGCGGCGGGAATTTTAATCGTGGATGGTTCCATGGCCGGCGTGGGGCTTTTGGCCGACCCCGTCGAGCTGGTGGTGAGCGACGGGGCGGTGGTGGAAATCCGCGGGGGAGAGGAGGCCGAGGAGTTGGAAAGGCTCATCACGCCCTTCGGCTGGGACGCCCGCAACGTGGCCGAGCTGGGAATCGGCACCAACGAGACGGCGACGATTTCCGGGAACGTCCTGGAGGACGAGAAGGTCTTGGGCACCTGCCACGTGGCCCTCGGCGACAACTCGACCTTCGGGGGGAGGGTGAGCGTGGCGAGCCACCTGGACGGGGTCGTCCGCGGACCCGCCTTGGAGGTGGACGGCGGGGTGATTCTGGAAGGCGGGGTGCCGGTGGGCTGGTGACCTGCCGGGCCGGATTGCACAAAAAGCGACGGGTGAACCCCGTCGCTTCTTTTTGCCGTTAAACGCTAGAATTGCGCCTTTATCGCGCCCCAGCTGATCTCATAAACGGCATCACCATCGGGAACCCACTGGCCACCGAGGACGAGGGTGGACGGGCTGTCGGGGTAGCCGGGCGGGTTGGCGAAAATTTTCGTGTAGTACTCGTCGTCGTAGTTGATGATTTTATCGAAGTTGTGGGGGTTTATGATGAATCCCCAGGGCTCGTAGATGCGGTACCACCAGGATGGGTTTACCATGTTCCGGGCGATGGGGTGGGAGGGGTCCTCGGCGGGGAGGAGGAACTCGAAGGCGCTGAGCTGCTTGATCCAGATGGTGTTTTTCGGGAGGAAGTCGAGCTGCATCCCTGAGGGGTCGGGCACATCGTTCCAGGTCCCCGAGATTATCAGCTTGCCCCCCAGGGCGACGTAGGTCGAGTACGTGCCGCGGTCGTGGAGCTGGTTAGGGGCCCACTCCTCGCCGACCATGACGATGTCGTACAGGGGTTCCCCGTCCTCAACCAGGGGGTCGCTGTTGGTGATATGGACCAGATCGAAGGAGCAACCCACGCCGGCGAGGTTGTCCTCCACGTACTGCATGAAGTCAATGTCCCAGGGCGGGTAGTAGTCGTAGCCCGGCTGAAGCCCGTTGGGTATGCCGAAGTCGCCCATGCAGCCGATGGTCCCCGAGGTGACGCTCTGGTCTTCGGGATCGAGGAGGTAGGTCATGCAGTTGTACACCAGCCGCAGCGCCTGGTCGTTGGCGTAGAAGCTGTACCCGTCCAGGTCCGTATGGTTGTACTGGGCCGCTGCGAGGAACATGCGCGCTCCGCAGACGACCACCTCGGGGACGTAGACGTCACCCGTCGGCCGGCTTCCCACCTGGGCGGCCAGGGGATTGGCCGTGTCTGTGAAGACGCCCACGTTGGCCAGCGCCGGTGAGAGGCAGAGCACGATCAGAAGCGCTAACAGTGTTCTTTTCATTGTGAGCCCCCGTAAAGTTATCATCCTATCCCCGGCACCCGCCGAAAGGTCCGGCGGTGAACCGGGGGTTCGGGTTGTTTCCCGCAATAATTATAGCCCGAAAGGCAAAACCGTTCAGCCGGGCGGTGTAAATTTTCTGGTACGGTAAAGCCGTCTGGTGTGTCGAATTAGTGTATATACTACCCACCCCGTTTAAAAATACCCCAAAAAAACATTACCGTCAAGCCCGGATTTTCACCGCTTGCTTTTTTGTCGCACCGCCCTTAAAATGATTCCGGCCTTTCTAGGAAAGGGGTGTCTTGAAAGAGCAGCTGCGTCTGGTGGCTAAGTTGCAAGAAGTGGACCACCTTCTGCACCGCCTGGGCCACGCCCTGGAGGATCTGCGCGACGAGGGCCTGTCCGACGACGAGATCCGCTCAATCAGCCTGGAGCTGGAGCAGATCGCCGCGGGCAAGGACGAGATGAAGGACAAGATCAAACGCGATCTTCTGGTCCACTACCAGCGCTTCTACCAGCGCCACAACCAGAACGCCGTGTCCAAGATGCTGGGCGGGGTGTGCCAATCCTGCCACGTCGCCGTTCCCAGCGGCAGGGCCCTGTTGGTGCGTCGCGGAGAAACCATCGAGTTCTGCGAAAGCTGCGGTTCCATCCTCATCTACGAGGAGGAAAAGTAGGCCGGCTTGTCGGGGCGCAATCGGCTTGACAAAAGCTGGTCCTTGACCTATATTACACCGGTCGTTCGCCGGAGGTTTTTGAGAGTTGTCGAAGAATCTTTTTCCCTTCGCGCACAGTTGCCGGACACACCGCGAGCGTCGTCACGGAGCGCATTCTTCGTCTTCGGTGACCCCGCTTACTCTCGCCTTGGAAAGGGAACAGGGGTAGCGGGATAACGTTCCACACGAGACCCGCGCCACCGGACGCGGGTTTTTTTGAAGGGGGTGGAACCGGCGGAGCGGTTATCCGCCCACGCCCCCGGACTATGAATTTTAACTGCCGCTTTTGATTGCAGGAGTTTTTCCCATGACCGAGCCGTACAGGCCCAAAAACGTCGAATCGAAGTGGCTGGACCGTTGGGATACGGGCTTCTGCCGCTTCGCGCGGCCCGACCGTCCCCTGACCGGCGACAGGCCCAAGTACTACGTCCTGGACATGTTCCCCTACCCCTCGGGGACGCTCCACATGGGCCACGCCCGCAACTACTCCATCGGGGACGTCATCGCCCGGTACCGCCACCGCCGGGGGTACGAGGTGCTGCACCCCATGGGCTGGGACGCCTTCGGCCTGCCCGCGGAGAACGCCGCCATCCAGCACGGCACCGCCCCCGACGAATGGACGCGGGTGAACATCGCCTCCTTCAAGCATGCCATGCGGCGCATCGGCATCCCCTACAACTGGGACCGGGAGGTGGACACCTCGAAGCCCGAGTACTACCGCTGGACCCAGTGGCTGTTCCTGAAATTTTTCGAGATGGGGCTGGTGGAGCGCAAGGAAAGCTCCGCCAATTGGTGCACGAGCTGCCAGACGGTGCTGGCCAACGAGCAGGTGGTGGGCGGCCGCTGCGAGCGGTGCAAGGACGAGGTGAAGCAGAAGGTCCTGCGGCAGTGGTTCTTCAAAATCACGGACTACGCCCAGGAGCTCCTGGACGACCTGGACACCCTGGAGGACTGGCCCGACGAGGTGCGCACCATGCAGCGGAACTGGATCGGCCGCTCCGAGGGGGTCGAGTTCGACCTGCGCGTCGAAGGTTTTCCAGAATCCATCGGGGTCTTCACCACCCGGGTGGACACCTGCTACGGGATGACCTACGTGGTTCTGGCTCCGGAGCACCCGCTGGTGCGGCACCTGGTCGCCGGCACGGAGCGGGAGGCCGAAGTCGGTGCCTTCGTGGACCGGGTGCTCGCCCAGGACCGCTTCCTGCGCGCCGCCGACGAGACTGAAAAAGAAGGCGTCTTCACCGGGCGCCACGCGGTCAACCCCGTCAACGGTAAAACGGTGCCCGTCTGGGTGGCCAACTACGTCCTGCTGGAGTACGGCACCGGCATCGTCATGGCCGTGCCGGCCCACGACACGCGCGATTTCGCCTTCGCCAAAAAGTACGGCCTGGAAATTTCACCGGTCGTCATGCCGCCGGGGAAAACCCTGACGGCCGACACGATGACGGACGCCTACGTCGAGCCGGGGGTTTTAGCCAATTCCGGCCCCTTCGACGGGGAATCCTCCGCCGAGGCGATGGAAGGCATAGCCGACATGATGGAGGCCGGAGGCTACGGTCGCCGGCGGGTCAACTACCGTCTGCGCGACTGGTGCATCTCGCGCCAGCGCTACTGGGGCACGCCCATACCCCTGATCCACTGCGAGAAGTGCGGCGTGGTCCCCGTCCCTTACTCCGACCTGCCGGTGCTCCTGCCCCGTATAGCGAACTTCCGGCCCAAAGGGCACCCGCCGCTGGCCGAGGCTCGGGATTGGGTCCGCGTGAAGTGCCCCAGGTGCGGCGGAGATGCGAGGCGCGAGGTCGAGACCCTGGACACCTTCGTGGACAGCTCCTGGTATTTCCTGCGCTACGCCAGCCAGCCCGAGGACCAGGCGTTCGAAAAAGAAACCGTGGACCGCTGGCTGCCCGTGGATACCTACATCGGCGGCATCACGCACGCCATCATGCACCTCATGTACGCCCGCTTCTTCACCAAAGCGCTGCGCGACGCGGGGATGCTCTCCTTCTCCGAGCCTTTCACGCGCCTGTTCACCCAGGGTATGGTGACCCTGGGCGGCAAGGCCATGAGCAAGAGCCGGGGCAACACGGTCGGCATCGAGGACATCACCGAGCGTTACGGCGCCGACACCGGACGGATGTTCACCCTCTTCGCCACGCCGCCGGACAAGGAGATGGAGTGGAGTGAGGAGGGTGTCGAGGGGGTCTACCGCTTCCTGGGCCGCGTCTGGAGGCTCTTCGACGGCCGCTGGCGGCTGAAGACACTCGAATACGACCCGGCGTCTCTCTCCGGGGCGCTACGGGCGCTGCACCGCAAACGGCACGCCACGGTCAAGAAATTCACCGAGGATATCGAGCGCATCCACTTCAACACGGCCATCGCCGCGGCGATGGAACTGGTGAACATGATCTACTTCCTCGAAGTCGAGGGTGAATTAACTGACGAGGCCCACCCGGTCGTCGCCGCCTGCCTGCGCGATCTGGTGGACGTCCTGGCGCCCATCGCCCCCTTCATCTGCGAGGAGCTGAACGGGCGCTTCGGCGGAAACGAGTCGGTCCACGACCGCCCCTGGCCTGTCTGGGACGAGGATGCGTTAAAAGAAGAAAATGAAGTGCCTTATGCAGCACAAGTGGAAGGGAAAGTAAGAGATAAAAATGTCTTGCTACCACCTGAGGTCCCTGATGTAAAGAGTAAAGAGCGTATTGAGTTTGAAAACATGGTGTTGAAGCGTTTTGAAGAATCAAAGGGTTTAGGTAGATACCTAGACTTTGACCGAATAACCTGGGAAATCAAGAAAATTGTCCCAGGTAAATTGATCGCTATAAAAATAATGAACGAACAAAAAATTGAGCTATTAGATAAATTAAGCAAGCTTATAAACAAGGATACTTACATGATCTTTAACAAAGCATTGTCGTTAGCAGATCCAACCTACGGACAAATCCGTTTAGTTGAGCTTGATAAACCTCTAACTACACTTGTGCGTGTTACAAGAGCTTGGATTTTGCCGCCTATTCAAGAATTTGACAATCTTCGAGGGTACCTTGTAGAACAGCTGAACAAGCATATGTTCATCAAAGAATCTGAAAGTGCAAGGAAAGCGTTTCTTACTTTCTTTTCGTACACTTAAGATTTTCGTGAAGTATGCTGGTAAGGTCCGCGACCAGGTCGAGGTGCCGGTGGACGCCGGCGAGGACGCCGTCCGCAAGGCCGTCTTCGCCAGCGAGCGTGTCCGAGTCTACACCGACGGTAAAACCTTGAAGAAGTTCATCATCGTACCCGGGCGGCTGGTATCCATCGTGGTCCAGTGAGCCGCGGACCTGTTTCCGGACTTCGACACAAACGTTCTGGTTAACGTGGGAATTACAGCTTTCTGCGGGGAGAGGCCGATGAAAGTAGGAGAGGGGCGTTTCTCATGGGGCTGGACGGTTCTGGTTGTCACCCCGCGGGTCTTCGGCTTCGCCGGTTTCCGGTCCGGCGTTTCTCATGGGGCTGGACGGTTCTGGTTGTCACCGTCTTCCTGGCGAGCTGGGGGCTGTTGCAGTGGCTGGGACGGGCTCTGGAGGGGCGGGCCGACGCCCTGACCCTGGCCCTTTTCATGGTTCTCTACATGGCTGGGGCGGGGATTTTGCTTCCGCTGGTGGTCGGCGGAAGGACGGGTCTGCGGTTAAAAGAGCCACAGCGGGGCTGGAGACCGTGGGTGGGGGCGTTGTTGGCGGTCGTCGCCCTGGCGGTGGGGCTGTTGGGCTCCGGGGCTCTGGAAGAGTTTTGCGGAAAGTTCCCGGGTTGGATGATTTTCCTGAAATACCTGCTGCTGTTCCTGCCGATGAGCCTGGCCGTCAGTCTGGTGTTTTTCTGGCTCGTTCCACAGGCGATTATAAAAAAGTTCGGCTCCGGCCCGTGGGGCACGCTGGCCGCCGTCGCCGCCGGCGGGGTGGCAAGCTTCCTCGGCTTCTGGGTGGACGGCCTGTTCGGCGACCCGGGGACGGCGCTAATCCTGGGTCTTTTGGGATTATTTTTCACAGCCGCCGTGCTTCTCACAGGCTCGTTCTGGAAAATTTACCCGGTCTTCGCCCTGTTGATGCTGGCCAACACCCTGGTCGAGGGTAAATACCACGGTGAGAGCTGGTGGGCGCTCGCGATTGGTTTCACGGCGGCGCTGACGGCCTTGATAATAGGCGTTCGCGGCGGTCGGGAGGGAGAAGGTCCCACCGATTGTTCTAAGAGCTGAAGGAGATTAGATGAAGGTTCTGGTGGGTTACGCCTCGGGCTACGGCTCGACGAAGTCCTACGCCGACGTGATTGCCGAGGAGCTACGCCGGGCGGGGCACGAAACCGACGTCCTGCCGGCCAAAAAGGCGTTGAACCTCGCGGCCTACGCGTTCGTCGTCGTCGGCGGGAGCATCCGGGCCGGGCGATGGCTCGGTCCGGCCGTGAAACTGGCCCGGGCGGCGGTGAAGGCGGGGAAGAGGCATGCCGTCTTCTTCTGCTGCCTTTCCGCCCAGACCGAGGAGGGGAGGAAAACGGTTTTCGGGGAATACCTCGATAAAGTCAGGGAGAAGGTTCCCGGCCTCGCGCCCCTCGAAATCGGCGCCTTCCCCGGCGTGGCGAATTATGAGGAGTACCGGTTCCCGGTCAAGGGGATCATGACCGGTATAGCCAAGAAGCAGGGGGTGGATTGCTCAGTGAACCAGGATTACCGGGAGCCCGAGGCGGCCCGGGAATGGGCCCGGGAGCTGGTCCGGCGTCTGGGATAGACTTTAAAAACCGTTCCCTTCGGAACCGTTGAATGCCGCGCTTATTCGACTGCCGACGGGCATGGCAAAAAAGGCCCGAGGTCGCGCCTCGAACGGGGACCGCGGACTACACATGAACAAGGGGCTGAAGCCCCTTGTCTATTTAACCGATGCTGCGGGGTGTCGTCACTCCCGCCGCGCTTAGGACGCCCGGAGCGCCTTTTTAATATCTCAGGAGTCCGTTAGTGCCCGCCACCGTTGCGACACCGCGCGCAGTAACCGATTATCTCCAGCGAGTGGGAGACGTTCTCGAAGTCGTTCTCCCTGCAAATCCTGTCCTGCAGCTTTTCCAGGTCGCTGCTGCGAATTTCGATGACCCGCCCGCAGGAGCGGCAGATGAGGTGGTCGTGGTGCTCGGCGCCTATCTCGTAGTGCCGGTGCCCCTCCCCCAGGCTGGAGCAGGTCAGGAGGCCGGTCTCCACCAAGAGGTCCAGGGTTCGGTACACGGTGGCCCGGCTGACGTACAGCGGCCCCTCGGTCAGCTCCTGGGCTATCTCCTCGGCGCTCGGGTGCCCCCGGTGCTCCCAGACGGCTTTTAGAATGGCGAGCCGCTCGACGGTGCAGCGGAGACCGCGCAGGGCAAGGTACTTTCTCAAGCTGCGCTCGGCCTCTTCGTAGGTGGGGATGGCCATGGCGGACCTCCCAAATGAGAATGCATCTCACCCACTATTCTAGCGGCTTATTGCGAATTAGTCAAGTCGGATAGTGCCTTTTCGGCGCACCGGCGACCTTTTTCCGCGCCACGGTCGGGGGCTTTACCGTCCGACCCCGGACTAGCGCCCCCATCGCGGCGGTACGTTCCCCCATGGGAGGCGCCTCGGTTTCCGACCTACCGGCTCAGGCCCGCCACCGCCGAGGAGATGTGCCGGTCGGTCCTGTCTTTCAGCGTCAGCATCTCATCGCAGAGCTTGACGATGTCCATCTCGAGCCCTTGGGCCAGCCGGACGATGTTAACCAGCGTGATATTGCGCTCGCCCCGCTCGATGCTGCCGATGTAGGTCCGGTGCAGGCCGGCCCTTTTCGCCAACTGTTCCTGGGAGAGGCCGAGCCTCTGACGGTGACGGCGGACGGTCACACCCAACGCCAGTTGATGGTTCACAGGGCCTCCTCGGTTTCGTTGACCGTTTGTCGGCGGTCAACATCTTGACAGCCTTAACGTTACCGAGGGCTGCTGACATAAACTGTCATCCGTGTCAGAGAATTCACCGCGCCTTGCCCCGGGGCGACAGCTCTGGTAAAATTGCCCCAATTCGTTATTTGCGGGGTTTATACCTATGCTGGCCAAGGTCTTCTCGGCGGCGGTTCGCGGGGTGGAGGGCTACCTGGTGGAGGTGGAGGCCGACGTATCGCCGGGCCTCTCCACCTTCTTCACCGTTGGTCTTCCCGACGTTGCGGTGAAGGAATCCAAGGACCGCGTCCGGGCGGCGGTGCGCAACTCAGGCTACGACTTCGCCCCGGGCTCCTACACCGTCAACCTCGCCCCCGCCGACACGAAGAAGGAAGGCCCGTCCTTCGATCTGCCCATCGCCCTCGCGGTTCTAATCGCCACCCGGCAGATGGTGGCCGTCCGGCGCGACCGGATCGCCGTGGTCGGCGAGCTCTCCCTGGATGGCGCCCTGCGCGGGGTGCACGGCATCCTCCCCATCGCGGTGGCGCTGCGGGACGAGGGGTTCAAGGCGCTCGTCGTGCCGAAGGAGAACGCGAAGGAGGCCGCCCTGGTGGACGGTCTCGATATTTTTGCCCTGGAAACCCTGGCCCAGGCGGCGGAGCTCCTCGAGGGACGGCTGACACCCGAGCCCTTCAAGGTGGACCTGCAGGAGGAGTTCACCCAGGCCGCGAACTACGACCTGGACCTGCAGGACGTGAAGGGCCAGGAGCACGCCAAGCGCGCCCTGGAGGTCGCCGCGGCCGGCGGGCACAACCTGTTGATGATGGGCCCCCCCGGCGCCGGGAAGACCATGCTCGCCCGCAGGCTGCCCACCATCCTGCCAAAGCTTTCACTGGACGAAGCGCTGGAGACGACCAAGGTCCACTCCGTGGCGGGGATGCTGCCGTCGAACCAGGCACTGGTCGCCACGCGCCCCTTCCGCTCGCCCCACCACACCATCTCATCGGCGGGGCTCATCGGCGGGGGGAGCTACCCCCGACCGGGCGAGGTGTCCCTGGCCCACCACGGGGTCCTCTTCCTAGACGAGCTGCCCGAGTTCGAGCGCCACGTCCTCGAGGTGCTGCGCCAGCCCATCGAGGACCGCCGGGTGACCATCGCCCGGGCTCAGATCAGCCTCACCTTCCCCGCCAGCTTCACCCTGGTGGCCTCGATGAACCCCTGTCCCTGCGGTTACTACGGCGACCCGAGCCACAACTGCACCTGCTCGCCGTCCTCCATCCGGCGCTACCGCTCGAAAATCTCCGGCCCCCTCCTGGACCGTATAGACATCCACCTCGAGGTCCCGGCGGTGCCCTACCGGGAGCTTTCCGCGGAACGCAGCGGCGAACCGAGCGCTGTTGTGCGCGAGCGGGTCAACGCCGCCCGGGAGCGTCAGCAGGAGCGGTACGCCGGCACCGGCATCCACTCCAACGCCGGGCTGACGAGTAAAATGATTAGGACATTCTGCCAGCCCGAGCCGGAGGCCCAGCAGCTCCTGCACCAGGCGGTGGACCGGCTGGGGTTCTCGGCCCGGGCCTATGACCGGGTGCTCAAGCTGGGCCGGACCATCGCCGACCTGGAGGATGCGCCCACGATCACGGCGGCCCACGTCTCCGAGGGCATCGCCTACCGGAGCCTGGACCGCAAGTTCAAGGTCTAGGGATTCCCGCCCGTCGCATTCCCGGTCGCGGGTGAGGAGGAAATTTTGGGAAAATCAGCGGCTCTCATCTGCTGCCTGCTCGGCGCGACGGCTCTGGCCGGGGGCGGGCCGACCGACGAGGGTTGGGTCGTACAGGAGGGGCTGGCTCCGCTGGTATTGGGGGAATTTAACTTTGTCGAACCGATCGGCGTCGAGCCGTTGGCGGAGGAGGGCGAGGATACCGAACCTCTAGAACACCGGGTCACCCTCCGTTTCCACCGCGAGGGAGGGGCGGCTCCCGATGAGCCGGTTACGGTGGATCTGCCACGGGGCTGCGAGCTGATGATGGGGCGACTGGGCCCCGACGCGTCCACCTATGTGTTGCTCGGGGGAGGGACGCGCTATACCCTCCTGCGGTGGAGGCCGCAGGATGTGGTCGAAACCCTGCTAGAAAACGGCGATTTCATCGCCCGAACCGACGACGAACGGCTCATACTCAGCCGCGACCTGCCCTGCGAAGCCGAAGCCTACGGTTTCAGCGGGGGCGGCGTCCTGCCGATGCGCTCCGACGGCTCCCCGCCCGGTGGAATCAGCCAGAGCCTCTACCAGCAGTACCTGCTGCTGGACGTCGAGCTGGAGAAGATTCTCGAACCCCTTTGGCTCGTCAGCGCCTCCAGTTTCCTGGCCGACGACCCCGCCGACTGCTCACCCGCTCGCGCCATAGACGGCGACATCGGCACCGCCTGGGTCGAGGGGGCGGAAGGCGACGGCGTCGGGGAATCGCTCACCCTGGAACTGGGGGTGCCGACGGAGGTGCGCAATGTGGCCGTCCTGCCGGGGTACTGCGCCTCGCCGGAGGTCTGGCGCGCCAACGGCCGGCCGTCTCGCGTGAGACTCGAATTCTCCGATGGAACCACTATCGAGAAGGCGCTGGAAGACGCCCCCCTGGTCCAGGTCATCTATCTGGACGAGGCGCGGACGGTGAGTTGGCTTCGGCTGACGCTGCTCGACGTCCACCCCGGCGAGAAGTGTCAGGATACGGCAATAAGCGAGCTGACGATCAACTACCTGGAAGGTTTTTAGAAATCCCGTGATTCGCTTGTTTCCCCAAGGACGAGGCCGATGAGGATCACCGACCACCCCATCCTGCATTTCAAGCTCGGCCGGCGGGTGCGGTTCACCCTGGACGGCGAGGAGCTCTGGGGCCACGAGGGCGAGCCCGTCTCCGCCGCGCTCCACGACTCCGGCGTGCGCATCCTGCGGTACTCGATCAAGGAAAAGCGCCCCCGGGGCTTTTTCTGCGCCATCGGCAACTGCTCGAGCTGCCTGATGGTGGTGGACGGCGTGCCCAACACCCGCGTCTGCGTCACCCCCCTGCACGAGGGCATGGTCGTCCGGCGCCAGCACGACAAGGGGCACCTCCTGGTGGAAGGGGGTGCCCGGTGAGCGGCTTTTCCATGGAGCCCATCCATAAGCCCCAACCGCTGGACCTCCTGGTCATCGGCGGCGGTCCCGCGGGGCTGTGCGCGGCGGTCGAGGCGGCGCCGTTCGATTTAAAAATCCTCGTCGTGGACGACGGCCCCGCTTTCGGCGGCCAGCTCGTCAAGCAGACCCACAAGTTCTTCGGCAGCAAGCTCCAGCTCGCCGGGACCCGCGGCCTGCGCATCGGCCAAATGCTCTACGAGGAGCTTTTGCAGTATCCCAACGTCGTGCTCTGGCACGACTCGCGCGTACTGGGCGTTTACCCCGACGGCGTGGTGACCGTTGACCGGGCGGGGACGTACCACAAGTTCAAGCCGCAAAGGACCGTCATCGCCACCGGGGCGGCGGAGAAATTCCTCGCCTTCCCCGGCAACGACCTGCCCGGGGTTTACGGCGCCGGCGCCGTCCAGACCCTGATGAACGTCCACGGCGTCCTGCCCGCGAAGCGCCTTCTCATGGTCGGGGCGGGCAACATCGGCCTGATCGTCGGCTACCAGCTCCTCCAGGCCGGGTGCTCGGTGGCGGCGGTGGTCGAGGGGCTGCCCACCTACGGCGGCTACCAGGTCCACGCCAGCAAGCTTCGTCGCGCCGGGGTGCCGATTCTGGTCAACCATACGATAAAGCGGGCGCTGGGGGAGGACCGGGTCACCGGCGCGGAGATTGTCCGGCACAAAGACTGGGTGCCGATTCCCGGCACGGAGCGGGAAATAGAGTGCGACGCCATCTGCCTGGCCGTGGGGCTCTCGCCCCAGAACACGCTGGCGCGCATGGCCGGGGCCGAGCACGCCTACGTGGGCGAATTTGGCGGCTGGGTGCCGAAGAGGAAGCCGACAGGTGAGACCACCGTCCCGGGGCTCTACGTGGCGGGGGACTGCGCGGGGGTCGAGGAGGCCACCAGCGCCATGATCGAGGGCCGCGTCGCCGGTATTGACGCCGCTTGCAAGCTGGAAAAAATACCGCTCGTCGAGTACACTCACCGGATGGTGGACCTGGAGCGCCAGCTCGTCGAGCTGCGCTCCGGGCCGATTTCGACGCACATCCGCGCTGGGCTGGAGAAGGTTCTTATCGGCTGATGCGGCCGGTCTGATGCGCGGTGTTAATACATGCGGGCGGACTTTTAGGTCCGCCCATTTTTTTTACCCTCAAGAGGATGGGGGGAAACACGGGGGGTTTCGTGTCAGGCTGCCGTTTGCGTGATCGTGCCCCGCTTTCGGCCGCCCAACTGGGCGAGGGTGACGCCGGTGAGTGTTATCACCCCGCCGATGACGAACCAGAGGGTTATCTGCTCTCCTACGAAAAGGGCGGCGAGAATCGTGGTGGCCACGGGCTGGCCGTTGGCCATGACCGCCACCTGGCTCGCCTCCAGGCGCCCCAGGGCGTAATTCCAGCAGAAATAGCCCACCACGACGGTAAGAACTATTAAATAAACGAGGCCGAGCCAGGCCAGCCAGCTCACCATGGAGAAGTCGGCGATTAGGGTGGCTGTGAGGCCGACGGGGGTGAACAAAATCATCCCGGCGCAGACGGCCAGGGTCAGCGCCGCTAAGGTTCCGCGTCGCTCCACGAGCGGTTTCGAGAACGTCGTGTAGAGCGCCCAGCTCGCCACGGCCCCCAGGACCAGAAGGTCGCCGAACAGATGTTCGGTCCGGTAGCTCAGACCCCTCTCCGTCAGGAACAGGCTCACCCCGGCGAGGGAGAGGACCACGCCGAGCCAGCGCAGCCGACCCGGCCTCTCCAAGCCGCGCAGTCCGGCGATGATGAGCACGAAAACCGGCGTCAGGGGGTATAGGAGGCTTATCTGAGCCGGGGTGGAGAGCCGCAGGCCGTAGAGGAAAAGGAGCGGATCGGCCGCCACCACCAGGACCCCGAGGCCGATCAACTGCGGCAGCTCCTCCTTTTTTACGCGCAGGTCCACACCTTTCAGCGCGCAGATGATGAGGAGAATCAGCGCCGCGCCGCCGAAGCGCATAAAGCATAGGCTGAGCGGCTCCAGCTCCGCCACGGCGTTTTTTCCCAAAATGTACGTCCCGGCGGAGATGAGCGTCTGGGCGACGAGGGCCAGGTAGGCGAGGGCTTTTGCCGGTTTAGCCATTGGCGAAAAATTTCACTTGTGGTCGGTGATGGCCGCATTTGGGTGCGTGGCGGACCGGACGGAAAAGCCGCGCCCCGTCCGGTTCGTCGGCATTGCCGTGGCCTATCTTTGGAGGTTATCTCTTCCTCGATGAGCGGCTCACGTGGCTGGCCGCGGTGGGGGGAGTCCTGGTGCTGGCCGGGGTTTTAATCGTCAACCTGGCGGGCAGGAATAAACCGTCGGAACCCGGCCTTACGGGACGCTCTGCGTGAATTTTATGGAAATGCCCCGGCGGTCGAGCTCGCCTAGCAGCTCGGCGGCGGGGACAGCCCGCTCCGGTGGAAATACGCCGCGCTCCGTAATCCGGCCGTCGGCCAGCATCCGCGCCGTGACCGACACCGGGAAACCGGTGCAGCGCATCATCGCCGTGAGCCCCGTTTTCCCGTCGGCGTAGTCCAGCAGCCGGCAGGAGAGTTTCAGCGGTTGACCGTCCCTCTCGCCGGTGAACTCGCCGTGGAGGACCACCATGTCCCGCCCCTCGCCCGCCAGATTTTCGAAGAGTTTTTCCAGTAGACGGCGCGGCTTGACCTTTTGCCCGTCCACCTCCACCTCGCCCTCTCCGTCCAGGCCCAGCTCGAAGAGCGCGCGCACCAGCCGGGCGTGCCCGGGGTAGCGCAGCGTCTTGTATTCCAGGGAACGGATCGTCCCGGCGAAGGTTTTCGGCAGGGTGCTGGAGCCGCCCGAGGTGTGGAAGGCCTCCAACTCCCCCAGCTCGGCGTCGTGGACCGTCTCGACCTCGGTCAGCGGCGCCTGGGTGACGATTTTCCCCTCCCGCAGGACCCGGCAGGGCTCTCGGTACTCATTTACAAGGCCCTCGGCGGAGAAGACCAGCTCGTATTCCCACTCGCCGTGTTTTTGTTGCGGCAGACCGCCCACGCGGAGGCGGACGGTATCCAGGCGGTCGGTGAGCTCCGCGGCGCGCCGGACAAGGACGTTGACCAGCCCGGGGGCGAGACCCATGTCGGGGATGACCGTCACGCCGCGCTTTTTCGCCTCGCCGTCCAGGGCAAGCTGACGGGCGACTACTCCCTCGTTGCCCCCCATGTCCACGAAGTGGGTTTTCGCGGAAATGGCCGCCCGGGCCAGGCCGAGGTTCAGCCGAAAACTCGTGGCCGAGACCAGGGCGCCGCAGCCGTCAATCCAGCGCGCGACGGCCCGCTCGTCGGCCGCGTCCAGACGCTCCGTCCGCACCCGGGGGTCGTCGAGCCATCCGGCCAGGGCGTCGAGTCGTTTCTCGTCGGCGTCGGCCAGGCGCAGCTCCTCGGGCTCGGAGCTCCGCAGAAGGTCGTAGGCCACGGCCCGACCCATGAGGCCGGCGCCCAGCAGGGCGATGCGCATAAAATCTCCTCGGCGGCACAGCCGCTTCTGCTAAGTGTTGCGTCGGAACCGCTATTCTACCATCGGCGGCGGATTATAAAAAAGGGGCCCGGTGGCCCCCGCGGCGCGGGAAACCTAGTAGTCGTACCCGCCCGCGTCGCCGTCCGGCTTGCCGTCAGCCGGGCCGTTCATGTCGGCGATGGCGTGCTGTATCTCTCCCGAATCCAGCCGCATCATCTCCAGTGTGATTTCGTATGCGGCGGGATCCGATTCTTCAGCACTAAAAAGCGTCGGAACCGCCCGTCTCGACCCCGAGGCGCGCCTCACCTCGCCGCTCGCGTCCACGTAGCCCACCTCGTAGAGCCGGTCGGCGGCCTGGTCGTAGATGTAGTAGAGGCCGAAGGTCGGTTCGTAGGCCCAGACCGCATCCACGTTCGGGTCGTAGATGAAAAAGACCCGGTGGGATTCGTCCCAGGAGATGTAGAGCCCCAGCTCGGCGTCCCAGTACCAGTCGGTCGTGTCCACCCCGGCCAGGGCGCCGGAGAACCCCAGGGCCAGGAGCAGCGCCCCGCACAGCGCCGTGAAGAAGGCCCGGCTCATAGTCCACCTCTCAGCTTTCAGGTCGGCTGTGTTCGTCGGGGGTTTTCGGTGTTCGTTCAAAGTAGTATCTGCGGCTTGCCGTCCACGGGGTGGCGGACGACGGTGAGCTGTGCGCCGTACACCTCGCGCAGGAGTCCGGGTCGGACCACATCTTCCGGTCCGCCACTTGCTACGATCCGCCCGCCCGAGAGAATCGCCATCCGGTCGGCGTGCCGGGCGGCCAGGTTCAGGTCGTGGGTCACCATGAGGACGCCGAAACCCTCGGCGGTGAGCTCCTTCAGGAGCTTTAGGAGGTAGGTCAGCGAGGCGGGGTCCAGGTGGTTCGTCGGCTCGTCGAGGAGCATGAGCCGGGCGCCTTGGGCCAGGGCCTGGGCCAGGAACACCCTCTGGCGTTCCCCGCCCGAGAGCTCGTTGACCGGACGCTCGGCGAGCGATTCAACGTCGCAGCGGCGCAGCGCCTCGTCGGCGGCGGACTCGTCGTCGGGAGAGTACGAACCGAAGCCCGTGAGGTTGGAAAATCGCCCGAGGAGGACCACCTGGCGGACCGTGTACCCCGGCGCGTTCGGGAGCTCCTGGGGCAGCCAGGCCGCGATTTTCGCCCTCTCGGTCGCGCTCAGGGTTTTTACACGCCGTCCGGCCAGGGTGACTTCCCCGGCCTGCACCGGGAGGTAGCCGGTGGCAACCGCCAGGAGGGTGGACTTGCCGGAACCGTTGGGACCGACCAGCGCCATGAGCCCGCCCGCCCCGACGGCGAGGTTCACCTTGCGGAGAACGGGTCGTGAGGCCACGTACCCGGCGGTGACATCGGTCAGGCAGAGAAGGTCGTCGTTGGGCATCGCGTAGTCCGGATTGTTGCGTTTATTGATTTACTCAAAAGGCACCTATTAACCGAGGCGTGATTCGTCGCATTCGACCGCGCACCGGGCTACCGCGGGATTGCGCCGCTCTTGGCTCTGAAAAAGTGCCCGGACGTGGGGCGGCAACTCCGTGTGCCGCCCATTTTATTGAGGGCGGGGTACGGAACCCCCGCCCTACGGGGTCTAAAAGATGTGCCCGATGGCCAGGTGAAGCTCCCAGTTGTCGGACAAATCGGTAAAATCCTCCGGCGCGAAAGGCGAGATGATGACGTTATTCCCCGGAGCCACGACGAAGCCCACGTCCAGCCTGACGGGGCCGATGGGGGTGACGTAGCGCACCCCGACGCCGACCCCCACGGCGAGGTCGGCTAAATCAATATCGGATATATCGCCCCAGACCATCCCCGCGTCCACGAAGAAGCCGAGGGAGAACGCGGTGTCCGGGATATCCACCCGGAGCTCCGCGTTCCCCACCAGGGAGGCGACGCCGCCCAGGCTGACGCCCCGGGAGTTCCGCGGACCGAGGCTGCGTTCGGGGAACCCGCGGACTGAATAGGCGCCCCCGGCGTAAAACCGTTCGTAAACCGGCAGCGTCCGCGTGTCGTGGTGAAGGGCGGCCAGGCCGATGTAGCCGCGCAGGGCGAGGCTGACGTAGTCGCCCAGGGGGATGTGGCCGGACAGGTCCGCGGTGAACTTGTAGAAGTCGTTGTCGCCGCCCAGGGGACCGCCGGCGTACTCGCCGTACGGGAGGAGGTATACGCCGGAGCGTGGGTTGAAGGGGTTGTCGCGGGTGTCTATCCCGACGCGGGCGAAGAGGGCGCTGGTATTCGAGTAGCCCTCCTCCTGGGGCAGGTCCGGGATGTCGTACTGCCAGAGGTTGACCCGCTCGAGGCGCAGCCCCAGGGCGCCGGTGAGCCAGTCGTAGAAGCGCTGCTCCAGGGAAACGTCGCCGCCGAAGGAGTCCGCCTTGAAGTTGGACCGGCGCTCGCGCTCGAAGTACAGGCGCACCTTCCCCGAAAGACCCCGCAGGGAGAGAAGCCACGGCTCGCGGTAGACGGCCTGGTACAGCTCCTCCTCGAATCGGCTGGTCTTGAAGGCGTAGACGAAGTCGGCCCCCACCTCCAGGTGCTGGAGATTGCCCCAGAGGTTGTCGTCGCCCCAGGCCGTCCCGACGCGGAGCCCCGACCCCGTGCTCTCCGAGTAGGTGTAGCCGAGCTCGAAGCCGACCCAGTTCGTCCTGTCGGGCTCGAGCTCGAAAAGGATGCGGACCTCGGGCGACCGTTCGCCCTCGCCCACGATCGTGTAGCCGACATTGGTGAAGAGGCCCGTGGAGTAGATGTTGCGCTGGGTGGCGAAAACGTCCGAGGCCTTGAACCAATCGTTCTCCCGGATGACGATCTCGCGCCGGATGACCCGTTCGATGATCGGCTCGTAACCCTCGAGGTCCACACCGACCACCCTGACCCGCGGCCCCTCGTCCACGGTCGCCGTCAGCCCGGCCCGGCGCCCCCCCAGTTCCTGCTCGACCTCGATTTTCGCGTAGAGGTAGCCGTGCTCGGCGAAAAGGCGTATCAGATTCAGGCGGACGGCGTCGGAATAGGCCAGAGTCCACACGTCGCCCGGCTCGAATCCAATAGCGGCTTCGATTTCCGCCTCGTCCACCAGCCCGGCGTGGCGGACGTCCACCGACTCCACCAGCGTGGGCGGCCCCTCGGAAATATCCACGTAGACCACGGTTCCGCCGCGCAGGCCGTACCGACGTGTAATTTCCGTCTCGATTCGGACGTCGGCGAAGCCGTTCTCCCGGTAAAGGTCCAGCAGGTTCTGCCGTCCGCGCTCCACCCTGCGCTCCGAGACGTACTGCTCCTCGCGCACGCCGAAGACCATCCCGAGGGTCTCCTGGGAGAAGTAGACGTTCCCCCGGAAGGCGACCCGGACTATCTCGTCGTCATCCGCCGCCCGGACGAGAGCGCTCGCGGCCAAAACGATGAGTGCTGCGCGTCGGAGCATCTCTAGAACCTGATTCAGGCGTCGAACCGTCGTTTGGCAGACCCCTGACCTGCCCCTTGTACAGGTTGAAGCATCTTTAGAACCCGATGCGGGCGTCGAAGTCCCAGCGAAAGGCCCAGGGCGGACCGCCCGGCTCGGCCTCGTCGGTGTAGGGCGCGCTCACCCAGAGCGGGAAGTTGAGCTCCGCGTAAATGGTATCGCCCACGCGGAACCGGAGCAGCGGACCGAAGGATGAGCGCCAAAGCGTATTATTTGCGAAGAGGGTCCCCGGGCCGTCGGCCACGGCCCCGCGGTCGAAGAAGACGCCGAATTCCATCCCGAGAATGACCGGCGCGTGGAGCTCGGCGCCCAGGACCGCCATGTCGTCCGCGAAGAGGTCCAGGTCGTTGTAGCCCCGGATTTCGCCAGCCTGGGGCAGCCTTACCAGGTCGTACTCGAAGGAGACGTCGTCCTCGGTGAGCTCGAATCGGCGCTGGTCCGGCGCGCGGCCCTCTATGTGCCCGAAGGCGCCGCGGAAAATAACCCACAACCAGGGGGCCAGGCGCAGGTCCTCCTGCGCCCGGAGAAAAAAGCGGCCGTACGCGAAGGGGGGGTGCTCGGGATTCAATCGGGGCAGTGGGTCGAAGGCGTACTCGGCGCGGAGGTGAAGCTGCGGCCCCCCCAGGGCGCCGCGGTCGTTCAGGTTGAACGAGCCGTAGACTGAGAGCTGACGCCCGTCCTCACCCTTCAGACGCAGGGCCCGGTCGCCGTAGTCCCAGCTTCGCAGGCGGCAGTAGTTCAACCCCAGGGCGAGCTCGAGCTCGGGAACGTGGGACAGGCGCGGCCGAATCGGCAAGGTAAACTGCAGCGATCCGCCCTGCTCGTCCTTGCGGGAGTAAACCGCCGTTCCGAGGCGCAGACCCGGGTGCCAGTCGTCCAGGCGCGTGGTGAACTGGGCCAGGAGGTTCCAGTCCCCGTGCTCGAGGTTGCTGGTGGCGGAGAGGAGAACATCATCGTCCCCCCAGATTTCCATGGGCAGGAGGTGAATCCCCTCGCGCCCCCAGAGCGCGGCTCCCAGCCGCCAGGTGTCGTCGTAATCGGGCCAGGGGAAGGGCACGAGGAAAAGGGTCCAGGCCTCGGGGTCCAGGGCGTCGGGCAGGATGCGGAACTCGAAGGCAGGCTCCTCGATCTCCCTCGGGGTGAGGGTCGTGGGTTCGAACGAGCCGGTCGGCGCGTCGAGGCCGAGGTTCCCCGCCAGCTCCGCGGCCGGTGCGCGACCGGCGACTCCGGCGAGGGATTCCAGGAGTAGATCCGTTGTTTCCCGCCCCGTTTCGGCTTTTTCGAGGTACGACGCGACCGCCTCGCGCAGGACCCCGGCTTCCCAGCGCCGGGACCAGGCCAGAAGCGCCTGGGCGGTCTTCTGCCGGACGGCGGCGTCGTAGGTTTCCGGCTGGTCGAAGGCGTCCGCCGCGGACGATGGCGGACGGTCGCGCCCCGACTGCTTCAAATCCTCGATATATGTGCGCGACAGCCACTCCTGCTCGACGCCGAGCACCGCCGCGGGCAAAAGGTCCCGCCCCTCGCCGAAGACGCTCGTCAACGCCTCGCGGGCCGCCCAGTGGGCCAGGCCGTCCACCAGGAGGGGGTGGTCGTAGCCGTCCACCTCCCGACCGGTCCGGAACCACCGTCCGGCCAGTTGGCGGGCGTAGGCCAGCTCGGGGAGGCGCATGAGGGGGTAGCTCGGTACGTCGCCCAGAAGGACCAGGCCGTCGTAGAGCTCGTCGCCGGAGAGGGGGACGTCGGCCGCAACGATGATCAGCCCCCCCTCGGGGGGACCGAACCAGTCGGTAAAACGGTCGAAGACCTCACGGGCGAAGTGGAGGCGCGCGCCACCGGTCACGTCCCCGGTGAGGTCCGCCAGCTCCACGGCCAGCCCGCCCCAAACCTCCTCGGTGACCGCGCCGGAGTTGAACAACGTCAGGTCCGCCCCGCGACTGTCTTTCCTCTCGGTTGAATAAACGCCGTCCTCGTCAACGACGGCCGGGCCGAGAAGCTCCCACCCCGGCTTGACGGCCAGCTCGACCGCGTAGTCCGCCGGTCGGGCGGGGAAGGCGCCCCAGGGCAGTTCACGCGCGTCCAGGTATTCCCCCTCCCCGTCCACGGGCCAGGGCTGGGGGTGCCAGCCGGAGAGGATTTTTAGGTTTTCCGCCCTCCCCCAGAGGTGGCGGTATTCGGGGACGCGGGTGGTGAAATCTACCGAAAGCTCCAGCGGGCCCTCCGGCACGGGGCCGACGGTCAGCCGGACGCCCTCGACGCGGAAATCGTCCCTCCGCGCGCCGTTGACACAGAGCCGCGTGACCTCCATCCACCCGTCGAAGGGGTAGACCCCGTGGGCGTTGTCGGAAAAAAGGCCCATCTCCTCCACCGGGCCGGAGAAGGACGGGTCGCGGTCGCGGTTGGCGGGAAGGTACAGCCGGAGCTCGCCGTTCTCCGCCCCTTCCAGCGTCGTGGTCAATGTGCCGCTGATCAAATCGCCCTCGAGCGCGGCGTCAATCACGACCATCGGCCCCGCGGCGGCGGCGGATATGAAAAAAAGCGCGACAGGGACGGCTAACCGCACGCAAAACTCCGAAAGCCTTGACAGATGCGCCAAAATCGCCTATATTCTACCACACTTGCTTGCGGAAGGCGTCCGCAGGAGGTTCGAGGTGGCCTGGGGATTCCTGGGAGTGGCGGTTCTTGGCCTGGCCCTGCTGGTCGGCGGTTTCTGGCGCGCTCAGGTGTCCGAGCGTCGCTGGGTGCGCGTCGTCGGCCCGCCCGTCGCCGTTTTGGGCCTGATCGTCTTCTTCCTGGGCGTCCTCGTCACCACCGTGCCGGGCTTCTTCGGCTAGGTGGGCCGGTTGGGAGGTTCGTTTGGTTGGGGCCTGAGGCCAAGGGGTAATTCCCTGGTCTTATCCGCTACGGATATCAGGCGTGAAAACTACCGAGTGACCTGGCCCGCCGCGAAACTTCCTGTCATCGCGGCTTTTTATAGCAAGCCAAAGGAGTCTACGTGCCTTCTGACGAAAATATCCGCCTCCGATTCCCGGATGGATCGGTAAAAGGCTACCCCGAGGGCGTTTGCCCCCTGGACATCGCCCTGGAGATAAGCCCGGGCCTCGCCCGCGCGGCGGTGGGCTCTCTCATTGGTGATTTACTCTGGGACCTGAACCGCCCGCTCCCCGCCGGGGAGCACGGCTTCCGTTTGGTGACTTTCGAGGATCCCGAAGGCCGGGAGTTTTACTGGCACACGGCGGCGCACGTCCTGGCGACGGCGGTGCAGGCGCTCTACCCGAAGGCCCGCTTCGGCATCGGCCCCGCCATAGACAACGGCTTCTACTACGATTTTCTGGTGGAAAAACCCTTCGCGGAGGAGGACCTGGGCGCCATCGAGGACAAGATGCGGGAAATCATCGCGGCCGACCTGCCCCTCGTGCGTCGGGTCGTCTCCCGGGACGAGGCGCGGGCCGAGATGGAGCGCCGGGGCGAGATGCTGAAAATCGAGCTCATAGACGAGCTGCCCGAGGACGCCGAGGTTACATTCTATTCCGACGGCGACTTTACGGACCTGTGCCGGGGACCGCATCTGCCATCCACGGGGCGTCTGGGCGTGGTCAAATTGCTGTCGGTGGCCGGCGCGTACTGGCGCGGCGACGAGCGGAGACCGATGCTCTCGCGCATCTACGGCGCGGCTTTTCCCAAAAAGAAGCAGCTCGACCTGTTCCTGGAGGGCATCGAGGAGGCCAAGCGGCGCGACCACCGCAAGCTGGGCGCCGAGCTGGAGCTGTTTTCCATCGCCGAGAACTACGGGCCGGGGTTGATCCTCTACCACCCCGCCGGGGCGACGCTGCACTACGAAATCGAAAAACTGGCGCACGAGATGCACCGGGCGCGCGGCTACGAGCTGGTCCATACGCCCCACGTCTTCCGTAGCGAGCTCTGGAAAATTTCGGGCCACTATGAGCACTACAAGGACAACATGTTCTTCGCCCGACTGGGAAGCGGCGAGGCGGAATACGCCGTCAAGCCGATGAACTGCCCGGGGCACGTGCTCATCTTCTCGCACGGCCTGCACTCCTACCGGGAGCTGCCCGTCCGCTACTACGAGTTCGGCCACGTGTACCGCAACGAGCTCTCGGGCGTACTGCACGGCCTGATGCGCGTGCGCGGCTTCACCATAGACGACGCCCACATCTTCTGCACCCCGGCCCAACTCGAGGACGAAATCGTCGGCGTCATCCGCTTCGCCCTGGCGTTCATGGGGGTGTTCGGCCTGCCGATGAGTTACTCCCTGGCTACGCGGCCGCCGGACGCCATGGGGTCCGTGGAAATCTGGATCCAAGCTACAACCGCACTCGAACACGCCCTAACGCGCCTCGGGGTGCCCTACGTCGTTGATTCCGGCGGCGGCGCCTTCTACGGCCCGAAGATAGACATCAACGTCACCGACGCCCTGGGGCGCAAGTGGCAGACGACGACCTGCCAGGTGGACTTCAACTTCCCCGAGCGGTTCGACCTCTCCTACGTGGGGGAGGACGGGGCGCGGCACCGGGTGGTCATGGTCCACCGGGCGGTCCTGGGCAGCTTCGAGCGGTTCATCGGGGTGCTCATCGAGCACTTCGCGGGAAATTTCCCGCTCTGGCTCGCCCCGGAGCAGGTGCGCGTGCTGCCGGTGGCGGAGGTTTTTGTCGGATACGCTGAAAAAGTGGCGGACCGCTTTCGGGAAAAAGGGTTGCGCGTCCGCGTGGATGCGAAGGATTCCAAGCTCGGGGCTAAAATCGCCTCAGCGGAGACGGCCAAGGTCAAATATACGGTCGTCGTCGGGAAGGCCGAGGCGGAGGCCGGGGACATCAACCTGCGGCCGCACGGCAAGAAGGCGTTCAACCTGAGCCTTTCCGAAGCGCTGGACGGCCTGGTAAAGGAAAACGACGGGCGTCTGCTGGCCGGCCGGTGGTAGTTTCTAAAGCCCCCGTGCCCCCCCCCCGGCGGGAGGAATGGCTGAAGGGGCGTGCGCAAGCGGTGAAAATTGGCGGAAACGGTTGCCGGGGAATGTTTTCGACGCCTGACTCACGGTGGCCGGTTCGAACCGGCTCCCCGACCGGGGTTAATTTCATTTGACTTGCCGCGGGTATTCATGCTATAAAAACGCGGCTCCGCTTACCCTTGCCGGAGGTGTTCCATAGCTAAAGACCAATCGCGCGTCAATGAGCGGATACGCGTCCGCGAGGTACGGGTGGTGGATGAGGAGGGCACACAGGTCGGCGTAATGCGCACCCTGGACGCCCTCGACCTGGCCCGGAGCAAGGGGCTCGATCTGGTGGAAGTGGCCCCCAACGGCCGACCGCCGGTCTGCCGGATAATGAACTTTGGGAAGTACCTCTACCAGCAGTCGAAACGTGAGCACGCGGCGCGGAAGAAACAGCGGAACTTTTCGGTCAAAGAGATAAAGCTGCGGCCCAAGACCGGCGAACACGACTTCACGTTCAAGCTCCGCCACATCGAGGAGTTCCTGGCAAAGCTCAGCAAGGTGAAGGTCACCATCCTCTTCCGCGGCCGGGAGCGCACGCACCCCGAGATAGGGGAGAAGATTCTGGCCCGGATAGCGGAGCACTTCGGCGAACGGGTGGTGGTCGAGCAGCCGGCCCGGTTCGAGGGTCACAACATGACGATGGTCCTGATCCCCGGAGAAATATTCAAAGAGGCGGCCAGGTCCTAACCGACGAGGTTTCAACTCCGAGAGTTGCACCCGGTCAGCCGCTCATCATGCCAAGTCCTAATCCGCGAGGTTTCAACGTTGCCGAAGATGAAAACGATCAAGGGCGCGGCCAAGCGTTTTAAGCCCACCGCCACCGGCAAGCTAAAACGCCACAAGGCGCTCTTCAACCACATCCTGACCAAGAAATCCGCCAACCGCAAACGGCGTCTGAGCCAGAGCACCCTGGTGACCACCCGGGGGGACATCAAGCGGATCAAGCGGATGCTCGCCATTTAGAGGTGTCGGTATGCCCCGAGTAAAAAACAACGTCGCCTCCCGCCGCCGTCGGAAAAAGGTCCTGGCGCAGGCCAAGGGCTACCAGCACGGCCGGAGCCGGCTGATCACCACCGCACAGGACGCCGTCCGGAGGGCGCTGCAGTACGCCTACCGCGACCGCCGGAAGAAGAAGGGGCATTTCCGCCGCCTGTGGATAGCCCGCATCAACGCCGGCGTCCGGGTACACGGCATGAGTTACTCCCGATTTATCAACGGTCTGGCCAAGGCGGACGTCCACCTCGACCGGAAAATCTTGGCCGACCTTGCCGCCACCGATCCGAAGGCGCTGGAGCATCTGGTCAAGGTAGCCCAGGGTTAGATAATGTCGGTGGACGCCCGGCTGTGGCCCAAAAAACACGGCCCGGGCCCGCGGTCGCCGTGGGCCCGTTTTTTCAACCGGACGGGTACGTGCTCAATAATCTGGAACACATCGAGGAGGAGGCGAAGCGGCGGATCGCGGCCGCTTCGGACACCAGGAGTCTCGAGGACCTGCGCGTCCTGTTCCTCGGCCGCAAGGGAAAGCTCACCCAGCTCCTGCGCAGCCTGGGCACGCTCAGCCCCGAGGAGAGGCCCTTGGCCGGAGCCAGGGCCAACGAGGTGAAGAACGCCATCCAGCAGGCCCTGACCGCCCGCACCGCCGAGCTCGCCGCCGGGGAGAAGCGCGAGCCTTTCCTCGACTACACCCTCCCCGGGCGGAGGGTGGAGCTGCGCCGGCGGCACCCGGTGAACCAGGTCATCGAGGAGCTGGTCTTCATCTTCTGCGACCTGGGGTTCAGCGTGGCCGAGGGGCCGCTCATCGAGACGGAGCACTACAACTTCGACGCCCTGAACACACCGCCGGACCACCCGGTGCGCGACGAGAAGGACACCCTCTTCCTGCGCGACTTCCCGCTTTTACTCCGGACGGAGACCAGCCCGGTCCAGGTGCGCACGCTGGAGCATACGAAACCGCCGGTGCGCATCATCGCGCCGGGGCGCTGCTACCGCAACGACACCGCCGACGCCCGCCACTACCCCGTCTTCCACCAGATCGAGGGGTTGTGGGTGGACGAGGGCGTCTCCTTCGCCCACCTGAAGGGAATCCTGCTGGAGTTCGCCAAAAGCCTCTTCGGCCCCGAGGCGCAGGTGCGATTCCGGCCGCACTTCTTCCCCTTCACCGAGCCCTCGGCGGAGATAGAGGCCACTTGCCCCGCATGCGGCGGCGGCGGGTGCAGGACCTGCTCCGGCACGGGTTGGATCGAGCTGGGCGGGGCGGGGATGGTGGACCCCGCGGTGCTCGCGCCCCTGGGGATTGACCCTGAAATTTACACCGGCTTCGCCTTCGGCATCGGCCCCGAGCGCATCGCCATGGTGCGTTACGGCGTCACCGACATCCGTCTCTTTTACGAGAACGACCTGCGCTTCCTGCGGCAGTTTTAAGGTTTTCCCGTGAAGCTGAACACCGAGTGGCTCACCGACTACGTCGAGCTGGACGCTCCGCCCGAGAAAATCTCCCGGGCGCTGACCGAGTCCTGCGCCGTGGCCGAGGCGGTGTACGACCCCTACGCTCACCTGGGCAAGGTGGTAGTCGCCCGGCTGGTCTCCGCCGAACCACTGGCCGGGTCGGACAAGCTCTTCCGCTGCAACGTTGATTATGGGGAGGGGACGGCGACCGTAATTGCGGGCGCGCCGAACACTCCGGCCTGCGTCGGGAAGCTGGCGGCCTACGTTTTCCCGGATACCGTCCTCCCCTTCGGGACCGTGACCGAGCGGGAGCTCTTCGGCGCTAAAAGCGTCGGGATGCTGGCCAGCGGTCTGGAGCTGGGCCTTTCCGCCGACCACACGGGCCTTCTCGTTTTGAAAAAAGGCAAGATTGGTCAGACGCTTGCCGGGCTCTTCGACGTCCCGAAGACTGCAATTATCGACCTGGAAACGACGCCGAACCGGCCGGACACCTTGAGCCATCTGGGCCTGGCGCGCCAGCTCTCCGCCGTCTTCGGCGTCCATTTCAAGTACCCCGCGCCCCGGGTGAATCCAAAATCGGTGGACGACGGAACGCTCGTCCGCATCGAATGCCCCGACCTGTGCCGCCGGTACGTGGGCCTCGTCGTTCGCGGGGTGAAGGTAGGCCCCAGTCCTGACTGGCTGGCCCGCCGGCTCATCTCCATCGGCCACCGGCCCATCTCCAACGTGGTGGACGTCACCAACTACGTCCTGCACGGGCTGGGGCAGCCGCTGCACACCTTCGATTTTTCAAAACTCGGCGGGGGGCGAATCATCGTCCGCCGCGCATGCCAAGGGGAGGTTATCTTCTCCCTGGAGGGCGACGAATGTCGCCTCACGCCGGAGATGATGGTCATCGCCGACGCCGAGCGTCCGATAGCCGTGGCCGGGGTGATGGGCGGCCTGGAATCGGGCGTCGTCGCGGAAACGACGGATATCTTGATCGAGAGCGCGTGGTTCGAGCCGGGGAGCGTCCGCGTCACGGGGCGGGAGCTGGGCCTGGAATCGTCATCGTCCCACCTGTTCGGGCGGGGGGCCGACCCGAATCTGGCCCCCGTCGCCGCCCGTTTCGCCGCCGAGCTCATTACGGAAATCGGCGGGGGGACGGTGGACGACCGGCTCCACGACTGCCACCCCGTTCCCTACGAGCCGCCGGAGGTCGGGCTGCGCTGGGGCCGCGTGAAAAAGCTCCTCGGCTTCGACGTCACCCCCGAAGAGGGGAAGCGGATTCTCACCGCCCTGGGCTGCGCCATGGTCGCCGAGGATAAGGATGGCGCGACCTGGAGCATCCCGAGCCACCGGCCCGACCTCGCCCGTGAGGTGGACCTGATAGAAGAGTTGGCCCAGGTGGCGGGCTACGACAACGTTCCGGTGGAGCTTCCGCGCCTGACCGCGGCCCACCTGAACCGGCCCGACCCCGAGAGGCCGGTCCATATAGCTCTGGCCGCCGCCGGATGCCAGGAAGTCCTTACCACCGACTTCGTCTCCCTGGAGGAGGCTGAGGGGCTAGGTTACGCCGAGAAGAATCTGGTGGCCGTGAAGAATCCCCTGGACAAAGGGCACCCCTACCTGCGCCCCTCGGGCTTCATCGGCCTGTTGAACGCGGCCCGGCACAACGCCTCCCGCGGCGCAGACGACCTCCGCTTCTACGAAATCGCCACCGTCTTCGGCGTTTTGGAAAACATTCCCGTCGAGACGAAGCGCCTGTGCGTCCTCCTGGTCGGGGAGCGGCCGGCCGACGGCTGGTTCACCCGGGCGCGCGCGCTGGATTTTTACGACTTGAAGGGCGTGTGCGAGACCCTCTCGGACGCGCTTAAAATCGCAACCCCGGAGCTCGTCCCGGTCGAGGTGACGGAGGGGATGCCCCTCGAGATCACCGTCCGGCTGGGCGGGGCGCCCGTGGGTCGGCTCCTGCGCTTCGGGCAAAAGCTCCTCGCCGCCTACGACCTCGAGGAACGGTCCGCCTGGGGCCTGGAGCTGGAGCTCGAGACGCTGCTGCGACGGGCGGGAGATGTGAAACTCGAGCCGCTGCCCCTCTACCCCCCCGGAAACCGGGACCTTGCGCTCGTCTTCGACGAGGGGGTCCGGCACGCCGAAATTTTAAGGGCCATCCGGTCCGCGGGCGGCGGGCTGCTGGAGGAGGTCCGCCTCTTCGACGTCTACGTCGGGAAGCAGGTCGGCGCCGGTAAACGCTCCCTGGCCTTTTCCCTCACCTACCGCGCCCCGGACCGAACGCTGACCGACGAGGAGATTGACGCGGCGCACGCGAAAATCGTCGAGACCCTCAGGGAGCGCTTCCACGCCGAGCTCCGGTCGTAACGGCAACCGCCGGCGAGGTAGTTACGGCCGCCGGAGCCCGTCACCGAGCCCCCGATTCATCACTGAAATTTAAAACCACCGCCCCGGTTCACGCCCTTGCGCGGTGACCCGGCTTTCGTTTAAGATGGGAAAAATGTCCACGCTCCAACCCCCGTGGAGGTATTCGTGGAAGAGCTCCTGGTAAAACTCGAGGCGAGGGTAAAGCAGGCGCTGGAGAGGATAGAAGAGCTCGAGTCACAGAACGTTCGTCTCAAAGAGGCCAACGATTCCCTGACCGAGACCAACGAAAGCCTGCGGGAGGAACTGGAGCAAAAGGAGGAGGAAGTCAGCGTAATCGTCGAGCTCCGCACACGTTTAGCGGCCTCCGAATCCAAGCAGGAGCTCGCCCGCCGACGGATAGAGGCCATCATCGCCGAGCTGGACGAAATTCTGACGGTTGACGGGGAAACCCCCCGGGAGCCGGTCGAAACCGGGGCGGACTCCTCCGAAGAAGTTGAGCGGACCGTCCCACCCGGCATCGCCTTCCCCTTCGAAATCCAGGAGCCGGTGAACGCCGGTGAGGAAGAGCCCGATGAACTAGCCGCCGACACGTTCCCGCTCCTGGATTTCGACGAGGTGGGGGAGCTGCCCGCAGAGGAGAACGACGGCTTTAACGACTCCGGGGAGGAGTCTGGACCCAATCCGCTCGGCGTGGACGGTTTGACCGCCGAGGAAGATGACCTCGATAAGGACCCCTTCGGTGGCCCCATTTGACCCGCCCTCCCGGTTCGCCCTGGTCTGGCTTCTGGTCCTGACCGCCTCGGCAGCCGCCCAGGATGCCGAGACCATTCCCGAATCCCCCACCCGCGAGCCCACCGCCGAGGAGATCGAGCGGGACCGTCTCCTCGAAACCGCTTCCCGAGAGGCCTATCTGGATTCGGACTCCGACGCGCTCCTCGTGGCCACCGGCGCGGAGCGTCGGGCCGAATCCACCCCCTTCGCCGTCACCGTCATCACCGGCGCCCGCCTGCGGGAGTTGGCCTACACCACTCTGGCCGACGCCGTCGTGGGGCTGGCCGGTCTTTACCCCGACTGGCGCTATCGCATGGGCCAGTACGCCGGGGTGGGCATCCGCTGCTCGCCGACCCGGCGGGTTCAGGTCCTCGTGGACGGGATGCCGATCGACCACGGCCTGACCTGGTTCGAGGCCCTGTCCACCGTGCCGCTCGACCTCGTCCGGCGGGTGGAGATTCTCCGGGGGCCCGGGGGCGGGCTGTACCCCGCCGGTCTGGGCGGGATGATCAACGTCATCACGCGCAACCCCCAGCGCCTGACCCTGGCCCTGGCCGAGGCCGCCGGCGGCAGCGGCACCTTCAACAACCAGCGCTACTGGGGCCGCTTCTCCAACACCGCCTGGATCGTGCAGTACCAGGTCGGGGGCTACAAATGGAGCCACATCGGAGGGATTGACGAGCTCGAGCGCGACGGGGGCTCGCTGGACGTGGAGGTGCGCTTCGATCTCGACCACCCCGAGCCGGGGGAGTACGTGGAAGGCGCGCAGGTAGGCCTCTACGCGAAAACGTTCTACTCCCGGGCCGGGGACCGCTGGTCGCTGAACCTACCCCTGTGGCGGGACGACTTCAACCTTTACCACTACGGCGCTTACGCCCGGGCGCCCCTCGGTGAATGGGGCGATTGGCGCCTGGACCTCCGCTACGCGGAAACGGAGCGCTCCCGCTATCCCCTGGGCTGGGACTACCGCTACCAGCGCCAGGACCTGCGCGAGCTGGACGCGTCGTACTACACGGAGAAAGCGGTGGACGCCGTCACCCGACTGGACGCCCTGCCCTGGGAGGGGGGGCGCCTCGGGCTGACCTTGGACGGTTTCTGGGAGCAAGCCGAAGGGCTCGACCATGTGGGCCTCTACGGCGCCGGCGCCGCGGTGGACCTGGAGCAAGGCCTCTTCGACGGAACGACGCAGCTCGTGGGAGGCGCGCGATTGGACTACAACGAGCTCTACGGGTGGACGCCCACCTTCCGCTGCGGGCTCTTACAGGGACTGCCCCACTCCCGGGGAACCGATGCGCTGTTTTTGAATTTCGCCGATGGTTACCGAACGCCCACGGAAGATGAGCTGGACCGGGCCGAGGCGCTCGAACCCGAACTGGGTTGGGAGATGGAGGGCGGCGTTCGGCTGAGCCGCCTCGCCCCCCTCACCTGCCAGCTCACCGCCTTTTACCGCGAGATTACCGACGCCATTCTGGCCGGCGACACGGTTTATAATCAGCCGGGGATTTCTCCAGCCTACGGCGGCGAGATCGAGCTCGCCCTGGGACCCTTCGAAGAGCCGTACACCCACCGGACGCAGGCGCGGTCCGAACCGCTGCCCTTCGTCTGGGATTTCCCCCTGAACCTGCGCGCCGACTGTTCCCTCGTCTGGGAGCCGAACCCGGAGACGGACACATGGGAGCCCTATCTCATGACCCAGGGCTCGCTGGGTTATGTGGAAAAATTCTTTCAGAACGACCTCGTCGTCACGGGCGAGGCCGTGCTCACCTATTTCAACCGGCGTCCGGACCTGGGCTACCCCGGCGAGCCCTCCGTCGCCCCGGGGCCTGACGACACTCTGGAACAGCTCACCCTGGACCTCTACCTCCGGGCACGGGTGATAGATTTCGACATTTCATTCCGCCTGAACAACCTGATCGGGGAGTCGAAGAGCTACTCCACGGCCGGTTTGCTGACCGAGCCGCTGGGCTTCGCCCTCACCCTGAGCTGGGTTTTTTACGACTGAGGCAGGATTGGCCAAACTCTACCTCGTAAGCGACGCCGATCTCGACCCGGATGGGATGCTCGCCCTCTACGACACCGCGATGCTCGAAGGGGCCGGCGCGTTCCAGCTCCGGGTGAAGGACCAGGACGACGCTGTTTTCCTGGGGCTGGCGGAGGAGTTCGCCGGTCGGTGCCGGAAGGCCGGCGTGGCCTTTATCGTCAACGATCGGCCAGACATCGCCCTCTTGACCGGCGCCGTCGGGGTGCACCTCGGCCAGCGAGACCTGCCCGTGGGGCGGGTCCGCCGTCTTGTCGGCCCCGGGATGCTCGTCGGCAAGACGGTCCGCAACCCCACTCAGGCCAACGCCGCGGTGCAGGCCGGGGCGAGCTACGTCGCCCTGGGGCCCTGTTTCGCTACGCCGATAAAACCGGACATAAGGCCGGTGGGCGTGAAGCTGCTCCGGCAGACGGTGCAGACGACCGACGCGCCGGTCTGCGCCATCGGGGGGATAACGCCGCTCAATCTCGGCGAGGTCCTGGACGCGGGGCCGGCGTACGTGGCCGTGGTGTCGGCGGTGTCGCGCTCGGACACCCCCCTGCAGGTGAAGAAATTCCTTCTGGAGACCCTGAAGCGGGATGGGGAGCGTTACCCGAAATAAAAAGGCCGCCTCAGACGGCCGTAGAGCGACGATCTCAAACAGGATAGAGGTTTGATACCACAAAATCGCGGCAAAGGCAGGCCAAGGGGACCTGTTTTTTATAGTTTGAAGGAAAGGCCTTAAGGATTTGGATAATATAGTAAACGCATGGGTAATTAAAAGATTGCGTTTCATTAATTCTGCACCTTTCTACTATGGATTATATTACATAATTTGCATCTTGAATTAAAAGAACACCCCGGATATCCGGAGTGTTACGTCTGATAATGTAGGTTATGTATCCTACTTCTTCCTTTTGTGCCGGTCGGCACGACTCTTCTTCTTCCTCTTATGCGTTGCTATCTTCTGCCGCTTGCGTTTCTTACCGGAACCCAAGTCCCACCCCTTTGATTCATCCAGTTAATGCCCGGCAGGCGTGCGAGGGGCAGACTATAGCATATGGCGAGAAATTGTTACAGGTGTTTTTTAGCCCGGCAGGATGGACTTCAACTGCTTGGAGGGCTTGAAATGGGGGACCCACTTGTCTCCGACGCGGATCATCTCGCCGGTGCGTGGGTTGCGGGCCAGACGGGCCCTTTTTCTGCGCAGCCGGAACGTCCCAAAACCCCGGATCTCGATGCGCTGCCGGGAAAGGGTGTCGTCGTTGCCGGTTTTCGTCAGTGATACCGTGATCATCTCCAGAATCGCATTGATCAATTCCGTGGTCTGTTTGAGCGTCAATTGTGTGCTTTTCGCGATCCTTTGAGCCAGGTCCGCCTTGGTCATCCCCCCATCTCCTTACCACGAGGGCCAGCGTTTTTAATTATCCATAAAAAGTTACTGCGATGCAAGTTATGAATTGCGACCCACGGTGAGGTCTTGGTACCGGCCGCACTTGTCCCCCCAGCGGCTGATGACGACCCCGTCCTGGAGTATCTCCACCACCTCGCACACGTTGGGGCAGTTGCCGCACTCGAAGCCGAGGGTCTTGTACACGAACTCCGCCGCCTGGAAACCCTTGAACCGCGTGGAGCCGGTGACGGCCACGCGCTCCAGGGCCAGCTGTGCGGCGCCGATGGCACCCATGACGTCGTGGTAGGGCGGAACGATGATCTCGTAGCCCAGGTGCCTCTCGAAGGCGCTCTTGATTCCGCGGTTGGCCGCCACACCGCCCTGGAAGACCACGGGCGGCCGGATATCCTTGCCCCGGGCGATGTTGTTGAGGTAATTGCGCACCAGAGCCTCGCACAGACCGGCGATGATGTCCTCGGTCGTGTGGCCGATCTGCTGCTTGTGAATCATGTCCGATTCGGCGAAGACGGTGCAGCGGCCGGCGATGCGCACCGGAGCGGTGGAGCGCAGCGCGTGTCCGCCGAAATCCTCGATGGGGATGGACAGGCGGACCGCCTGCTGGTCCAGGAAGGAGCCGGTGCCGGCGGCGCAGACCGTGTTCATGGCGAAATCCACCACGATGCCGTCGCGCAGGATGATGATTTTCGAATCCTGACCGCCGATCTCGAAAACGGTACGCACGCCGGGAATGACCATGGAGGCCGCGATGGCGTGGGCCGTAATTTCGTTCTTGACCGAATCGGCGCCGACGAGGACCGCGGTGAGCTGCCGCGCCGACCCGGTGGTCCCCACCCCGGCGATGTCGCCGGACCTGCCGCCCAGAAGGCCCCTCATCTCCGCCAGGCCCCGCTGGACCGTCTCGATGGGCCGCCCCATGGTGCGCAGGTAAAGCTTCTCCACCACCCGGCTCGCCGGGTCTATGACGGCCAGGTTCGTGCTAACCGAGCCGACGTCCACGCCCATGAACAGCTGTTCGCCCAAGGTGCTACCCCGCTCGGTGCGCCGGCGCCATTGAACGCTTGCGGGCCATCAGGTCCACGAAAGCCTCCAGACGGGTCACTATCCCCGCCTCGGCGGTGTGCTCGTCAATTATAAGCGTCAGGACAGGAATTTTCAGCTCCTCCGACACCCGGGTAAGGATGTTCTGGGCCACGATCTCGGGCATGCAGGTGAAGGGCATGAGGTGGACGATGCCGTCGTAGCCCTCCCCGGCCAGCCGGACGGTCTGCCCCACGGTGACCAGGGACTCGCCGCCGGCGTCGTAGGCCAGGTACTTGCCGGCGAAGGCCTTTGCCGCCTCGCGGGTGTTCTCCTCCCGCGTCCCGCCCACGGTCATCTTGTGGTGCAGCCAGGCCGAGAGGGATACCGGCCGCGTGACCAGCACCCCCATGCGCCCGAGCTTGCGCTCGATGTCGAAGTTGACGAAGCGCTCTAAAACGACGTAGAGCTCGCCCACCACACCCACGCGCAGGAGCCGGCCCTCGAGGAGTTCGCGTCGTGGCAGGGCGGTGAACTCGCGCCTGGCTCTCCGCTCTATGGCGCGCAGTTTTAAGTACCCCCCCGCTTCGTCCACCGCCCGGAGGCACTTGTCCTGCAGCTTGTCGGCCTCCCGGGGGTTTTGACACACCGGGCGCGCCTGACGGGTCAGCTCCTCGACGTGCTCGATGGCCGAAAGCTTGCGCAGGCCGAACTTGAACGCCCGCCAGATGGTCAAGAGGGATTTGCCGTTGGAGATGTGGCGGAACATCTCCACGAAATCCTCCTTGGTGTCCTGGGAGAAGTAGTAGAAGGTGACGTCGTAGCCCAGGTTTCTGAGAATCTGCTCCTGTATGATGCCGTAGTAGCCGAAGCGGCAAGGTCCGCCGCCGCCGATGACCAGGACCGTGTCCGCGCCGCGGTTCAGCGCCTCGATGAAGTCGCCCAGGTTGATCTTCAGCGGGAGGCAGGCGGTCTCCGGGGAGTGGCGCACGCCGAGCTCCAGGGTCCGCTTAGACGGCCGCGGCGGAACGATGTACTCGCGCCCTAGCGCCTCCAGGAGCACCCGGAGCGCGATATACATGTTGCCCATGTGGGGGAAGGTCAGAATCACGGCGCCTACCCGCCCGTTAAGGCATTTACAGGTCTTCGAACAAAGAGGAGGACGACTGCCTGGAGGTTGCTTGTCCGCCCGCGATTACCGCTTCACTCCGTTCGCACATCACCGCTGAGCGTTGTTTAGCTTCCGCGCCCTTTCCAGGACGTGCTCCGGGAGATTTTCCAGGGGGAACTCGCCCCGGGCGATGGCCCGTGCGCGCCACCACCAATGCGCCTCGGAGGTCGTGTAGATCATCGTTCGCTCAAGCCCTTCCCCGATGTAGCGGACCGTCGCCGGGTAACGCCGGTCGAGAACGGCCAGGTCCTAGGGGGATTTTGTCGCCCAAGATTCCGCTATTTGTTCTATGCGCTCCCGGAGCGCATCGGCCTCCCGGGTCAGCGCCCCCTCCTCGGCCTCCGTTACTCAGAGGAGATTCGCGGGGCGTCGTCGTAGCTCACCGTGGTTATCCTAAGCACCCCGGGCCTTCCTGCGCCGGATCATGTCCAGGAACGCCTCCAGGCGGGTCATGAGCCCCGCCTCCCCGGTGTGCTCGTCGAGTACGATGGAGGTGTAGGGCATTTTGGGGTGCCTGGCCGCCACGGCCTCGATCAGGGTCTCCACCATGGAGGCCGGTCCGCACTGGAAGGGCAGGACGAAGACCACCCCGTCCACCTCCTCCTGGCGCATGAAGTACCCGGCAGCCCCCAGAATCTCCCGGCTCAGCGTCCAGTACGGCGGGCGCTTGTAGCTCCCCAGTTCCCGGTCCAGCGTCTGGTGGTCCACGCTCTCGTGGGTCAGAATCCGGCAACCCATTCCTCGCAGGCGCCCTAAAATTTCCAGGGAGATGAAGGGGTCGAAGAGGAGGTAGGAGCGGCCGATGACCCGCAGCTCGAGCTCGTCCCCCTCCTGGGGGGCGACGTAGGGCTTTTCCTTTTCGATGGCGTCCAGGAGCGCGGCGGGGTCCTTTCCCTGGATGCAGTCGGCGCGGAAGGCGGCCTGTGCGCGCTCGCCGGCGCCCAGGGCCTTTTCCGTCTCCTCGGGGCCGAAGCCCAGCAGGCGGGCCGCCTCGCTCAGGGTTTCAAGAATCCCACCCTTCCCCTTGTTCACGTCGGCCACCGGCGAGATCAGCTTCAGGTCCACCGACACGCAGCTCTTCGCCATGTCCGGCAGGCCGATGAACTTCGGGCAGAGGGACGACCCCGTCTCCAGGCTGACCAGACGGGGGAGGAAGATGTGGTCCACGGCGCCGTCGAGGGCGTGGATGTGCCCAAAGGTCACCTTGAGCGGCAGACAGGCGTCTTCCACCGTGGAGGCTATCCCCCAGGCGACGAGGTCCTTGTTGCTCGGGGGCGAGACGACCAGCTCGAGGCCGAGGCGGCGGAAGAAAGTGGCCACGAGCGGCAGGAAGCGGTAGTAGAGGATGAGGGTCCGCGGGAGCCCGATGCGCATTGAACTCCTCAATTACCTACGCACGCGGTCGGTAATGGTAGACCGGCGGGCCGGCCTTGTCAAATCAATCCGGCTTGCCCAGTCCCAGATAGATGGGGCTCCGGCGGTAGAAACGCTCCACCTGCATCGCGATGACCTTGATCACGGCCGCGATGGGCACCGCCAGGAAGGCCCAGACGATGCCGAACTGCAACCCGATCAGCACGGAGAGTATCAGAAGCACCGCCCCCAGGCCGACTTTCTTCCCCACTACCAGGGGGTCCAGGACGTAACCCGAGATGGTGAAGGCCACGACGTAGAGCGCGAGGGTCAGGAGCATCGTCGGGGCGGGGTCCGGGGTGAAGAAGGCCATGGGCACGGCCACGGCCCCGGCCACCACCGGACCGATGAACGGGATGAAGTTCAATATCCCGGAAATGACCGCCAGGGGGATGAAGAAGGGCACCCCCAGGAGCCACAACCCGATTCCTGTCACCACCCCGATGAAGGCGCAGGTCACGAGCTTGGCGCGGAAGAAACCCACGAAGACGCGGTTCACGTCCACGCCGAAATCCTTTACCCTCCCGTGGTGACGCTCGGGGACCAGGTCGTAGAGCCGCTTCTTGAAGCGGTCCACGTCGCGTAAGAGGAGGAAGGTGAAGATGGGGATGAGGACGAGATTCCCCAAGTCCCCCAGGCTCGCCAGCAGACGCTCCAGGAGGACCGCCACGTCGGGGATGGCCTCGGAGATGGCGGTCTGAAGCCTGGCGGTGAGCGCCTGCACCGCGTCCCGGAGCTGCGGGGAACCGCCGGAGATACCGTCCAGCCACCGCTCCACCCGGCCCACCAGGCTGTTGAAGTCGAACTCCCGCAGGCGGGCGATGTCGTTCTGTACCGTGGGGACCAGGAGCATGGCCAGACCGACGATGAGACCGACGGTCACGACGATTACCGTAAGCGCGGATACGGCGCGCAGGCGACCGCCCTTTTTGTCCTGGGGCGGTTCGGCGTGCTCGTGGCGGGCCAGGCGGTGGATGAATTTGTCCACCTTGTCCGCCGCCGGGTCCAGAAGAAAGGCCAGGAAGAGGGCGACGACGAAGGGGAAGAAGGCGTCCCAGAGGTTTATGACGCCGTAGATGACGCCGGCGACTGTCACCAGGGCGATGAGGGAGATGGCCCGCGAGTCGTGGTAGGCGAAGGGGACCAGAATCAGCACCAGGGCTAGCCAGACCACGAAGGGGGAAACGACCGGCCAGACCAGGTACACGAACAGGCCAAGGAGTCCGAGGAAGACGACCATGACCGCCCAGAGCGGCACCCTTCCGGTCGGCCGCCTGGGGTAGTCGGTCGGGATTAGATCGTGGTCATCCCCGTTTTGCTTTGGGCAGCGGTCTTCGTCGGGCAAGATGCCCCCCTCGGGCTGTGGGGGCCTAGTATAGCACGAAATATAAACGAGATGGAACCGACGAGGAGCCGATCCCGTGGGCGGGTATGGGCACCCGCCCCTGCGGGTGGGGGGTGAATTCCGCATCAACCTAGTAGGGGGCTACCTTCAGGTCGGCCCGATATTTTCCTCTCCCTTTTAGGGGGAGGCGCGCCTACGGGCTGAGGCAAGGGCTGCCAATTAGAGGGCGGGGTACTCAAGCCCCCGCCCTACGTCAGTGCAATTAAATAGGTTTGAATCGTGCTATCCCCTCGTAGGGGCCTACCTTCAGGTCGGCCCGAGGACGACCGCGGAGGACTCGTCCTACGGGGCCGTCCTACGGCATCGCAAATACGAGGCGCGGGCCGGGGTGAGAGCTGCCGTCTACACCCTCCCCCCTTTGGGGGGAGGCTAGCCTACGGGCCGGGGTGAGGGGTAGAACGGCGGGGATAGGAATCCCCGCCCTACGGCATCGCAAGCACGACCGGGGTGGGGGCTGCCATTGAAAAAACGGGCGGACCTGAAGGTCCGCCCCTACGTCATCGCAAATGCGTTATCCGGCGTTCCAGTTGACGGTTGCCTAATCTTACCGGTCCCCGCCCATCCAGGTCGAGACGCGCGGTCCGCTTGACGGTCACCCTCTCGCCGACCCAGGTTGAATAACGCGACGCGTTGACTCGCCCCCTCACCGGCCCAGGTTGAACCATACGGCCCGTTGACTCGCCCCCTCACCGGCCCGGTAGGCGGCCCACCTTTACCGGCCCAGCTCGGCGTCGCGCTCCTGGTTCCAGGTGACCCACTCGTCCAGCTCCAGCTCGTCCTCGGGGGAGAACTCCCCGGAGGCGGCTACGGAGCCGTCGGGCGCGATGTAGAGCTGCTGCATCCCGCCAAGAATCAGTTGGGTCCACTGCCCCTCGGACACCTCGACCGGACCGGAGACCTCGTGGGGCCCGACGACCTCGTGCCGCTCCCCGGTACCCCCCTCGCCCTCGGTGCCCTCGGTCTCCCAGAACATGGGGCCCTCGATGGCGGCCATGGGGTTCCACATCTCGACGCTGCCGTTATAGACACGCAGCAGGGTCGAGGTGTCGGGGTAGACGTCGGTGCGGAAGACGGTCCCCCGGCAAGCCGCCGTGGCCGTCGGCGTCTTGACGACGTAGTTGCTCGCGGGATCGGCGAAGGGGGTGACGGTGGACCACAGCCTGCCGCCGGTGGAGGAGACCACCGTGCTGGTGGCCAGACCGCTGGTGGACGACCGCTCGATTGTCAGATCGGAGTTGGACGAGAGACGGACGAGGGAGCCGTCGTCGAAGGTGATCTCCGTCCGGGAGCGGTCCCCGGTGTGGACGACGTCCCCGCCCTTGAGGCGCGCGCCGAGTGAGGCCGAGAAGCCCTCCCCGCCGCGGAAGACGCTCACGCTCCCCACGATGTAGGTCACCTCCGCCCCGGCCAGGGCGGCGGTCAAAAGGATCGCGCAGAGGAGTAAAAAAGCCCGTTTGATCATCTTGGAACCCCCGCCGCTACAGTTCCTGCACGGCCAGTTGCCCGGGTTGGAAACCGCCGCCGGAGATGGGCTCGGCCAGCGATTCGCCCAACCCCACGCTCTCGATTCTCACGCTACCTATCCGGCTCCCCCGCTCTCCCCGGACCTCCGAGGGGGCGTAGATGACGAAGATGTCGCCCGGGGTCGCATTTTCCTCGAAGCCGATGGGGAGGATCACCCGGTCCCCCTCCACGGCGGTGACACGGCCCGACCAGGGCGTTTTGTCGAATGCGGGCCCGAGGTCCTCCGTCAGCTTGTCCACGGCCCCCTGGGAGGCGCGCCCTTCGAGGGTTTCCAGAAAAACCTCGTTGGGGCCGATGACCATTCCGGGACGCCAGCGGTTCGTGTTGCTCTGGGCGAGGAGCTGCTCGGTCTGGCCCTCGGTGATGAACTCGCCGGTGGGCGCCAGGTACAGCCGTACCCCGAGATTGACCTCGGCCTCGTCCCGCCGGAATCCTATCTCCCCAAAGCTTTCCACACCGAAGGCGTGGACCTCGCCGATCAGGTAAATTTGGATGCCCAGGTCGCGGAGCTGCGTCGGGAGGGTGAGCACCGGTCGCGCGAGGGAGCCCGGTTCCCGGTACTCCGTCCCCAGGGCGACGGTCCCCCCGAGCTCGCGGGCCAGGTCCCTGCGGGTGAGCGGGATTATCCCGGGCAGCTCTCCGAGCCTTTCGGCTAAAATCTCCTCCAGGCCGCGGGCCTGCTCCTCGGTCACCTCGAGCCCGGGCCGCAGATCAACCACCAGGAGCCGGTCTATCTTCGGCACGGGGGCGGTCTGGGTGAAGAGGCAGCCCGCCAGAGAGAGGAGCGCGAGTGTTCCGAAAAATCTTCGCGTCGGTCGAGTCCCTAGTTTCCGGCCGTAAAGCCGGGGCGGGAGGAACACGCCCGGCCCGCCCCGTGGTCATTCAAAGGGTCGGGTCATTCAAACGGGTTCTCCCGGACGATGTCCTCGGCGGAGAAGCCGCCCCCGGCCACGGCTCGGCAGATGGCGTACTTCTCCTTGACCTCCATCACCTGCACGGTGCCTATCAGGGTCTCCTCGGCGCCCAGGGAGATGCCGGTGACGGGGTCGATGAGCTCCTCGCCCTTGGCGTAGACGCGGAACTCCATGCCGGTCTCGATGCCGGAGTCCATGCCGGCGTTGATGTAAACCTTCTCGTCGTCGGCCTTGACCACGGCGCCGGTCCAGGGCACGTCCTTCATCTTGATGATAATGGCATTGACGATTTCGTCAATGGCCTTCCGGGCGGCCTTGCCTTCCAGGGTGTTGTCCCACTCGGAGCCCTTGCCGATGACCATGCCGGGGACCATCAGGACGCCGCCGGTCTCCGATTCCTCACCGGTGGCCTCGTGGCTGAAGATGATCTCGCCGGTGACGGTGTCTATGATACGGATGTTGAGACCGACGCGGGCCGTGACGCGGGAGAAGCCGATGCCGCCCATGAAGGTGCCGAGGCCGACCTCGTCCTTCTGGGTGGAGAACTCGGTGACGGCGCCGTAGACGATGGCCTGAACGCCGAGGAGCTTGCCGATCTCCGGGGCGGTCTGGGCGGTCACCAGGCCGGTGGTGCCCAGGGCCTGCTCCGACATGATCGCGGCCAGCTGCTCCCGCTCGAAGACCTGGAACTTGCCGCAGTTGACCAGGGCGGTGGCCAGCACGTCGGACAGTCCGGTCCCCACGTTGTAGGAGCTGCCGGCCTTGTCCTCCAGCTCGGAGATGGCGATGCGCTTGCGCATCTCCATGGCGGATGAGGCGACGGCCAGGACGAGCACTAATACCAGGGTAGCGAGAACGATTTTACGCATGAAACGCCTCCAGGGCTAGTTGAAAAGGCACAGGGCTTCGCCGTCGTGGAGCTCAGTCGGTCGGCGCGGCGGAGCTTTTCCCATTATTCCGTGCTGCCCTCCGGGGGCGGCGTCTCGCCCTTGGGGGCGATGGCGATGTCAACCGTGTTGCGCGTCTGACCGTAAACGATGACCTCGAAATCGCCCTCGGTGTTGGGTTTGTAATTTATTTCCTTGGCGATTTGGGCCGCGTCGTAGTCCGAGGCTATCTCCAGCTTGGCCGTGAGGCCGAATTGGCTGCGCACGATGATGTTCTCCACGCCGCGGATGTTCTCGCGGAGCCAGGTCTGGAGCTTGGTCAGTGTGGCGTTGTCGGCGTTGTAGACGGTCATATGGACGGTGGAGCCGGTGGCCGCGCGGAGCGACCAGTTTTTCAAAATCTGGGCTATGACGACGTCCGCCGCGGACTTGGCCGCCTTGCGCAGCGCCTCGTTGCCGCCGGTCAGGTCGTCGGTGTGGGCCGCCTTGTCGGACTTGGAGGTGGAGGCGACCAGCGCCGCGGTGTCGGTCTCATAGACCTTGATGTTGCAGGTGGCCTGGTAGGATTTCATCCCCGACCCGGCGGTGATGTCGTAGGCCACGATATCGGAGCCCTTGACGACGGCCTTGCCGGTGAGGACGTACTCGGCGCCGTACTGGAGGCCGATCTCGGCGGCGGCCAGCGGGTCGCCGGTCAGGGCGGCTTTCACCATGTCGCGGTCAATGTTGCGCCGCGCCTGCTCCGCGTCCACCAGCGGGAAATCCTTGTCGAGGAAAATCTCCTGCAGCGTCATCTCGGTGGTGCCCATGTCCAGGGAGTCGTACCAGTAATAGTGGTAGCCCTCGAGCATGTTCTCCTCTTCGATGATGATCATGATCCGCGGGTTGCCTACGAGGGCCGTAATCATCCGGACGTCGAGATCTTTGAGCTTGGCCTGGAGCATGCTCCGCGCGATGGTGCACTCGACCTCGACCTCGTAGGAGTCTGCGAAGGAGCCGTAGCCCTCGGAGATGACGCGGTAGTCCAGGACGTAGGCGGTGGACCGGGCGTAGATGGAGTCCTCCAGGGTCGAGAACATCTCCACCATGGTCTGGGAGTCCACGAACATGCCGGTCTGCTGCTCGACGGCGTTCCGGAGCGCGTCCTTGACGGCGTCGTCCCTGGCTTTGGCGATGTCTCCCGAGGAGATGACGCCGAGGCCGGTGCTCCGGACGGTTATGGTGTCCTGGGCCTGGACCGCGCCGGCCAGGCAGAGAACCGCTGTGAGCAAGATTAGGGGGAATGTACGCATCGTAACTCCTCGGCCGTTGGGCGGTGCTTCCGCCCCCCAGGTTTAAGTGTCTTAGGGGGCGGTCGGGCCGCCCCCCGAAAATCCTAGTAATGGGCGAGGATCGTCTCCACGGTGCGGACGGCGTTCACGGCGTCGGTGCCGGTGATGAAGTCCAGCGGCCGGAAGAAACCGTCCGGGTCGCCGGCCAGGATCCCCCGGCTGGTGCAGGCGATGATGGCGCCGTAGGCGAAGTTGTCCGCCCGGACGTCCTTGAAGATGCTCTCGCCGGTCATGCCCCGGGTCATGAGGTCGGGGTCGCCCGTGGTCAGAGACAGCACCTTGGCAGCCAGCATGGCGAACTCGGAGCGGTTAAGCTTGGCGTCGGGCAGGAAGCTGCCGTCGGGGTAGGGCTCCATGAGGCCGGTCTCGATGCAAAGGTTTATCTCGGCCAGGGCCCAGTGCTCGGCGATGTCGGTGGCGTAGTAGGAGGCGGCGCCGGTTTCGGGCTCACCGGGACCGACGAATACGGGGCCGCCGTAGGTGGTCACCGACCGGCGCTCCAGCCGCGAAAGGTCGAGCTCGCGGGCGAAGAGGGCCGCCGCGTCGGCGCGGCCGATACGGTAGTTGAAAGCGATTGCCCGGTAGTTCTGGTCGTCCACGCCCTGCATGAGCCGCTTGGCCATGGCGAGGCGGTCCCAGGCGGCCTGAACCTCGGGGTTCGTCGGGTCGAGCTCGTTGGCGCGGGTGAGGGCGTAGTCGGCCTCGTCCCAGTCGCCGACGCAGCCGGCGGCGATGCCCCACCAGAGCGCGCCCTCGATGTTCTCCTTGTCCTCCTGGGCGGCGGCCTTGGCCAGAAGGCGCGCGTTGCGGGCGTCGCCCTGTTCTATCATGACGCGGGCCTTGCCGATTTTGCCGTAAATATCATCGACGTCCATACCCATCGCCTTCTCGAACATGTCCACCGCGTCGTCCAAAAGGGTCTTGCGGGTCTCGCCGGTGGCGTCCTCGCTCTGACGCAGGTAGACGTAGCCGATGCCGGAGTAGGCGGCGGCGCAGCGGTGGTCGAGGTCTATGGCCTTCTCGAAGGCGGCGATGGCGGCGTCGTACTGCCGGTTCTCCAGGTACTTGTGACCGGTCGCCACGTGGGTTTCCGGCGTGTCCATGGGGGTTTCGCCCTTCTTGCAACCCGCCGTGAGTATGACCAGGGCGATGATGGCAAACCCGATAAGTAGCTTTTTCATCGTAATCCCTTCGTCTGGTAAGTTGCCTAAAGGACGATCGTCACCCGGCAGTCGGAGATGCCGCTCACGTAGGGTATCTTCGAGCCGTCGGGGTTGCTGACGATGAGATCGCACTTGGCGGCGCCGGTGACGCTCACCGCCCGGATGACCATGGGGTTGGTCCCGACGCGGTCGCCGCCCCGGGCCTCGTCCACGCTGCGCGCGTAGCCCACGATGCCCACGGATACGGCGTAATCGCGGCTGACATTCATCGGGCCGTAGAGCACGTCGCCGGCCTGGTTGACGATTTTCGGGCTCATGGCGGGCATGGCGCCCAGACCCGAGGCGTCAATGATCAGGCCGGTGTTGTCGCCGCCGCCGGGGTGGACCGTGGTGTTGTAGGTCTCGGTCAGAACGGCGTCGGCCAGCTGGCCGTCCAGGCTGATGGCGAAGGTGCGCTCGATGGAGCCGTCGCTCATGTAGCGGGGGCTGCCCACCTCGTAGGCGCCCTGAACGACGCCCGAGACACGGGCGATGATGGTGTCGTTCACCGTCTCGAAGTTCTGAATGGTGGTGGTGGAGTCGATCTGGACCCCCTTGACCTGCTCGAGGAGGTCCCTGAGGGCGACGATCTTGGCGGCGCGCATGGCGTTGGCGCGCTCCCGGGCGGCGTTGACCGGGTTGTCGGAGACGACGCCGATGCCGGTGGCCGAAATAATTCGTTCGCCCTCGCCCCAGTTCGTGATGCCCACGCCCCCCCTGTCCTGGGGGGTCTGCGCCTCGTAGGTCGAGCGCTGGACGCCGGCCCAATCCTGCGCTAGAACCAGGACCGGGAGAAGCACGATCAGCGCAAAAAGCTTCTTCATCTCTACCCTCCTGGGTGACTTCCGCTCGGCGCCCGCGGGGCCGAGCCTCAACATTTCCCGAAAGTTTGGGGCAGAACGCTGCCTTACGCTCAAATTGGATAAGTATAGCAGGAACCGGTGCCCATTACAATACGGATTTGAAATAGCTTTACACGGTGCCTGGGCTGTGATATAAAGGATTTCAGGCGGGGTTAATTCAGCGGTAGAATGTCAGCTTCCCAAGCTGAACGTCGCCGGTTCGATCCCGGTACCCCGCTCCAGCCCGCCGCTGCACCGCCTCGGCGGCTTTTTGCTGACCGGAGGGAATTGGGTAAATACCCCTACGAGGAGGGAAAGGTTCCCTTCGACCGGCCCAAGACCAACCGCGGGCTCGGGCTGCCGCGCTGGTTCTGTATCCTCGACTACTTCTTCCTCCTCCGCCCGATGATCCTCATCCCCGTCTGGCTGTTCCTGCTCCTGGGCCACTACCACGCCCTGGACGCGATCGGCGCCTACCGCTGGCTGGATCACCTCTACCCCGCCCCCGATCTCGCCGTCGTCTTCGTCGCTTTCACCCTCCTCGTCGGCGGCATCTACGTCAACAACCAGATCCACGACCACGAGACCGACCGGCGCAACCGCAAGCTCTACCTTATCTGCGACGGCTACATCCCGCTCAAGAGGGCCTGGGTCTACCAGGGGGTCGTCCAGGCCCTGGCCCTGGCGAGCTGCCTATGGTTCTGGAACTCCGGTTACATGTGGGTCATCCTGGCGAGCATCCTGTTGGGTTTCTTTTACAACACGCCGCCCTTCAAGCTCAAGGGGCGCCCGGTTGTGGACATCCTGGCCAACGGGCTCGGGAACGGCTTCCTGAACGTGTTGGTAGGCTACATAATCGTCCTGCCCCTCACCTGGGGCTTTTGGAATATCTGTCTGCCCTACGTCCTCGCCGTGGGGGCCGTCTTCGCCAACACCACGGCGGTGGACACCGAGGGCGACGCCGAGTCCGGCGAGCGGACCTCCGCCGTGGTCTTCGGGGTACGTGCCGTGGCCTGGATCGCCCTGGGCCTGATGGCGGGTTGCGTGGCCCTGGCCGCCCTGTGGAGTGTCTGGCCGGCGCTCATTGCCGGGGCGGTGAGCCTGCCCTTCTTCATCCCGGCGCTCACGGCCAGGCGCAAATGGCTGAAAATTTCCTACACGGCTGCGACGGGCATCTTCGCCCTGGCGGCGGTCGCGCTCTTCCCCTGGTTCCTGCCTTTCCTCATCCTCGTCCTGGCGCTCACCCGTTACTACTACCGGCGCAAGTTCGGCCTGAAGTACCCCTGACGGCTCACGCGGTGGCCCGCTATCCGGTGTATATATAAGGAGACAAGGGGTTTTGCCAGAGGCATAGCTCGCTTCGCTCGGTTAAACCCCTTGCCTTTGCAGTGTAGAGGGTCGAGACGCCGACCGTATCCGGCTGATGCAAAAAGGGACGCCCCAACGGGGGCGTGTTTCGGTAAACGAAAATCCCGGGCTGTGGTACTGGTCCCCGGCAGGCCAGGATTGGGTATGGAAAAGGACGCCCCAACGGGCGTCCTCCTGTTTATAAAAAAGCGCATCATTCCAGTCGTAACAGCGCCTCCCGGGCCGACTGGGCCACGGTCTCGTCCGCGTCCGCGGTCAGCTTGTCCAGGTAGGGCTTGGCCTCGGGGACGGCCATCTCGCCCAGGGCGATGGCCACGGCCTGGCGCACCTCGGGGCGCTCATCCGCGGCCAGGGCCGACACCTTCTCGAAGGCCACGGCGGGCATCTTCCCCAGGGCCACGGCGGCGTTCTCCCGCAGAACCTTGACCTCCTGGGTCAGGTTTTCCAAAAGCTTCGGCAGGGCCGCCAGCTGCAGGTCCCGGTTTTGCGTATAGCCGAAGAACCAGATGGCGAATGCGCGGCGCTTGGGATCGGGGTTGGTGAGGCTGGCCAGGAGGATTTGCGTCGCCGGGGCGCCGTTGGCCTCGAGCATGTCCGCCGCGGTCTCGCGCAGGTCGGGGTATTTCAGCGCGTCGAAGAGCGCGGCGAGCGCACTGGCGGTGCCGATGCGCCCCAGGGATTGCAGGGCCACCTTCTTGACGTCCGGACCGGCGTACTCGGTGGTGTCGGCCAGGATGTCCACCAGGGCCGTGGTGGCCTCGGTGATGCCCAGGTAGCCCAGATAGTGGGTGCACATGACCTGCAGGGCGCTGTCCTCGCTCTCGCGCTTGGTTATGAGGGCGTTGATGGCGTCCAGCCTCAGTTGGCCGAAGACGCGCTGGGTGACCTCCAGCGCCGCGTTGGAGGCGGAATCGGCCCGGAGGGTCTCCAGGTAAGTGGGAGGCGGCTTCTGGAGCGACTGGAGGCTCAGGGTGATGTACTTGCGCGGAATGGAGTTCTCGTTGCCGATGCGGTTCAAGAAACGCCCCACGCTGTCAATCTTCGTGTCGGCGAAATCCTCGGCCGGGTCGGGCGTGAAACCCTGGATGGCGGCGACTACCTCCTGGTAGAGCGGCAGCTTCGGGTTGGCGAAGGCGAGCATGGCCTTGTAGAAGCTCTCCCGCTCGTACTCGGCGAGGGCGGCGTTAAGCGGACCGACGGACGGCTCGCCGATGGCCACCAGGGCGCGGCTGGCGGCGAGTCGCCTCTCCTCCGCCGAGGTGTAAAGCTCCGTGTCGTCCAGCTCCTCGGGCGTGAAGCCGAGGGCCCGGATCAGCGGCTGCACGGCCCGTTCGCCGAATTGAACCAGGCTGCGGCACGCCTGGCGGCGCACTTCGGGGTCGGGAACGTCGAGGACTTTGACCAGAATGTCTATGGAATCCGGATTCTGGAAGAAGCCTATCCCGCCCGCGGCCCTGGCCCGGATGCGCGGGTCCTCGCCTTCATCCTCCAGAACGCGGTGCAGGTAGGTCACCGCCTCCTCGTCGCCGGTGGCGATCAGGTCGTCCACCGCCGCCAGGCGCATTTCCGGGGCGTTACTTTTATCTTCGAGCTCGGCCGCGGCACCGGAAAGGCTGGGTCCGCCGCAGCCCGTGAATAGAAAAACGAAGGTAGCCGCCAGAACCAGACACCGCATCATGGACGCTCCTTGAAATGGATGACAGTGGACGGGATAAAGCTACCACAACGCGGAAGCGATGTAAAGCCTCTGCGCCGTCGGCGGGGTTCGGTGTATCGTCGTTCCTTCGGGTATAATCCCCCCGGATGGGAAAGGCACCGCTCAAACTTCTTCTCCTCCTCGCGGCGATGGTCCCGGCGGCCGAACCCCCGGCGGTCTTCACCATCGCCCGGCTGCACTACGGCGGCGGCGGGGACTGGTACTCCGACCCCAGCTCCCTGCCCAACCTCCTGGAATTCCTCGGCGACGCCACCGGGATGGAGGTCGCCCCCGACGAGGTCGTGGTGGAGCCGGCGGCCCCCGAGCTCTTCGATTACCCCTACCTCTACCTCACCGGTCACGGCAACGTCAGCTTCACCCCGCTTGAGCTGGAGCGGCTCCGGAACTACCTTGACGGGGGCGGCTTCCTCCACATAGACGATAACTACGGCCTGGACCCCTACATCCGCCGGGAGATTCTCCGCCTATACCCCGACGAGGAGCTGGTCCTGCTTCCCTTCGACCACCCCATCTACCACTGCTTCTACGACTTCCCCCTGGGATTGCCCAAGGTCCACGAGCACGACGGCGAACCGCCCCAGGGCTACGGCATCTTCCGGAACGGCCGGCTCGTCCTCTTCTACACCCACGAGTGCGATCTGGGCGACGGCTGGGAGGACCCCGAGGTGCACAAGGACCCCTGGGAGATACGCGAGGCGGCCCTCAAGATGGGCGTCAACATCATCATCTACGCCCTGACCCACTAGGGGCTGACGCCAGGTGCCGTCCGGTCAGTAAACCGCCCCAGAGCCACCAGCCGGTCATTGCGGTGAGGCTTTTACGGAAGGCGGACAGATGAGAACGCTGATTTTATTGTTCGTTCTGGGTCTGGTCGCTCTGGGCGGGACCCTCGACCTGGGCGTCGCCGGCGGGATGTCCTACACCGCCGAGCTGACCGAAGGGCACTTCGACCTCTACCGCGGACCGGCCGGGGAGTTCCTGGGCCGCTTCGAGCTGCCGTCCGGTTGGACGCTGCCCATCGGCGAATGCGGCGTTTCGCCCGACGGGCGTTGGCTGCACCTTTACACCTGGGACGATGAGACGTACGAGAGCCGATTGACCGCTTACGACCTGGATCGGCCTGGCGGGCCGGTGTGCAATTTCACCTTGGACCAGATGCTCGGCACCTTCCACTATCGGGATGACCTCCTGTGCTTCCTCTCCTACGGCCTGGTCGGTATTGTTTCGGTCTATCGGGTTGACCTGTCGGAAGAAGTCCTGTCCCGCCTGGATGGATGGTGCGGCGCCCTGGGGCCGGACTGGGACTGGCTCATCACCTGGGAGGCGGTCGAGCCCGACGCACGGATGCTGGACCGGTGGGATTGGGCGTACTGGTACGCCCTGGGTGAGGGGGAGCCGGCGGGGTGGCCCCAGGGGCTGCCCCGCTACAGCCTCGTGGACCCGCGGACCTGGGACAGCCGGTCACTCGTCACCGTCACCGCCAGCTCCACGCTCACCGGCGATCCGGCGGACTTTTCACCGGCGAACCTGGTGGACGGCGACGCACGGACGGCCTGGTGCGAGGGAGTGGAAGGCCCGGGGATCGGCGAGAGCGTTCTTCTCGAATTTGGGGGGACGTTCCCCGTCCGGGGAGTGGAGATTATCGGCGGGTATCCCGTCTCCCCGGAGCTATACCACGCCAACAGCCGTCCCCGTGTCGTTTTGATTGAAGGTGATGACGGTCTCGCCCTCACCGCGGAGCTCCGGGACGAGCCCAACCGGGACGTCATCGAACTGGCCTCCGATGAGCGGCGGGGGGTATCCCTGAGTTGGATGCGCATCACCGTTCTGGACGTTTATACTGGCGGGGAATGGGAGGACACGTGCATCGCCGAGGTCATCCCGGATTTCGCCGAGTCGTGGCGGTGGGAGGACTAAGACGCGCCTGGACATGCCGGAGATTTTCCTGGGTGCCAACTCGTGAGCCCTGACCCACTGAGACTAAAGGATACGCCATGCCCAAAACGAAGACGGACGACGTCTGCCCCGTCTGCGGACGACGGCTCCCCGTCGCCGAGCTGGTGCCCGGGGTGGCGGTGCGTCCCAGCCTGGTGGAGCTCATCCGGAAAGACCACCCCGATTGGGACCCGTCCAAGCCCATCTGCAACGACGACCTCAACCGCTACCGGGCGCTCTACGTGGAGCGCCTGATTGCGAGCGACCTCGGCGAGCTCACCGAGCTGGAGGCCAACGTCGTGCGCAGCCTGACCCACCAGGAGCTCCTGAGCAAGGATGTCAACGAGGAGTTCGAGGGCAAGCTGACCCTGGGCCAGCGGACGGCGGACAAAATCGCCTCCTTCGGCGGGAGCTGGCGGTTCATCATCATCTTCTTTTCGCTTCTCCTGGGGTGGATCGGTCTGAACGCCTTTCTGCTCCTTTCCCGCCCCTTCGACCCCTACCCCTTCATCCTGTTGAACCTGGTGCTCTCCTGTCTGGCGGCCATCCAGGCGCCGATAATCATGATGAGCCAGAACCGCCAGGCCGCAAAGGACCGCCTGCACTCCCAGCGCGATTACGAGGTCAACCTCAAGAGCGAAATCGAGATTCGCTCCCTGGGCGAGCGGCTGGACCACATCATCCACCACCAGTGGCAGCGCCTGCTGGAAATCCAGGAGGTGCAGACGGACCTGATGGAGGAGCTGGTCAAGCTGAAGGGGGAGACTACCGGTCGGGCCGGTGAGGACGGTCCGGCCCGCTGAACGATGCGCCGCCCCGCCGCCATCGCCGTTTTGTTCCGCGCCGTTTACGGGGGCAATATAAACGACGCTCCCCGCGATTTAAGGAGCGCCGCCGAACTTAAACCGTTGCAGCCGCTTTACTTGAATACCGATTTTAGCTCAATACCATCTGCGGAGAACGAGAAGTAGTAGACGCCCGGTTTCAAGCTGTTGTTCGCTTTTATGTATTCCGCATCGAGCGTCTGTGTATCTATGCCTTTCACCATCGTGAACTGGGCGACTCCACTCGCTGCTGCGGCCAATGCCTCGATGATTCCACTGGTGGTATCCGTACCGGACTCCGTCAACCCGACGAATTGCCACCCCTGGGTCAGAGTCAACTCGCGCTCGAAGGTTCCGGCGTTCGTCGTCTGGATGATGTACTCCTTTGTCAGGTCCGGGATGTACTCGATACGGCAACTGAGATCTGCGCCCACGATGAGTATCGGTTTCGGCAGGTAGTACGGGATACCCTCTTTATCTTTTACGCCCACCTCGTTCGCGGGGTAGACTTCGAGCTTGGCGCAGCCCATCAGCAGAACCGCCAGCCCTAGAGCGGCCAGGAGCGTGATTCTTGACATCTTTTTCTCCTTGTTGAGAGGTTAGTCACAGATTGTAGTATTTACTGACGGCCTGACACAGATTGTCAGTCGTGTAGGGGGAGGTGATACGGGACGGACAGCCTGCTCGCCCGCGCCCTGGAGCTCGAATACAAGCCGGTGGCGCTCTTCCTGGCTGACGAGGCGCCCCCCGGGACCCGGATACCGCCCAAAGGCCGGGCCTGCGTGATGCGCTTTCCGGCGGGCGGTCGGCTCAACGGAAATCACCACCGAAGAGCGGCTTGTGTTCCGTCAAGCGGTCGGCTGCTCGAGCGGATGACGACGACACCGCCGAAGCCTTTCAGACCGAGCGTTGGTTATCTGACCCTTTAAGGAGTACCCGCCTTGAATCAATCACACGGCAAGCTCTTCTGGGGACTCATCATCCTGGAAGCGGTCATTTTCGTCGCCATCCTTTGGGATACCGCCGGCTACAGCCCGGATGACGCTTACATCTATCAGTATGGAGCGCGGCAGCTGGCGCGGGGGGAGCTTCCCAACATGACGCCCGGGGAGACGCCCACCAATTCCTGGGGCTCCTACATCTGGTTGTCGGTCATCGCCCCGGCGTACCTCATGGGAATCAACGGGCTCGTCTGGGCCAAGTTCCTGGGACTGCTCTGCCTGGGCGGTATCTTCTTTCAGTTGGGCAAACTGCTGGGATTGCTCCGCCCCGAGTTGGACCGTCGGCTGCGGTGGGCGCTGGCCGGAACGGTCTTCACATTCGCCGGTTTGGTTTACGGGGCGGTCAACGGGCTGGAAACCGGCTTCAATATCTTTACCCTCTTAGTGGCCGTACGTCTGTTCGTGCGGGATCATCGGGCGGGCCGTCCGACCGTTGCTCAGGGACTGGCCTGGGGACTGCACCTCCTGTCGCGGCCCGATGCGTTCATAGATCTCGTGCTGGCGGGCGGTGTCCTGCTCTGGCTGTCGCTGGATAAACGGTATCCCGAAAAGCTCCGGTATTTGTTCCGTCCGCTACTGGGACTGTTACCGGGCCTGCTCTTATTCGGCGCCGTTGCGGTGATTTACGCAACGATTCTTCCCTCCAGCGCCATCGCGAAAATCCATATCGGACAGATTATCAGTAATCTGGGCGGCAGCATCTACCTGGCCGTGCAGGACCTTACGTTCACACCCGTGGTCCCCCTGTTGTTCCTCGGCCTGGTCGCGACCATATTCTCCAAGAAAAAACCGAAATCGAGAATCCACGACCTTCCCTTGGCGATCTTGGGTCTGGCGGTGCTATTGGTGCATCTGGGAATCTCTTTTCTCATCGGCGACTGGATGATGGTTCACCGTTTGTGGCTGGGGGGAGCCGTATTGGCCCTCTGCGCCTCGCTGGTCTGGCTGGTGGACCGGTTGTCACAAGCCCACGCCTTGCTGATTGCCTCGAGCCTCGGCGTCCTGGCGCTTGGAGCCGGTCTTCTCGGCTGGCGCCAACATATTATTTTTAACTTCTTCCACGCCGGAGGCCCCGCGCAACAGATGGGGGAATATATCCACGAACACGCCCTGCCCGATTCCTGGATGATCACCACGGATATGGGGGTTCTGCCGTTCTTCGCCGACATACCCGCCATAGACGCCGAAAAGAATCCTATCTGCAATCATTACCTGCAGCTTCATCCCGCCGATCTCGACTACATCTTCGGTCACCCGCTGGACTTCGTCATCCTCACTTCTTCCTATCTCACGCCGCCCATCCGCAGCTACTCTTCGCTGAATCTTCTGGATGATCTATACCAGGATCCGCGTTTTCGTGAACACTACCGTTACATCCTCACGGCGGAATGGCGTCCGGCCATGGCCCTGGATTACTGGCTGGGCAGAAACGGCCGTTACTTCCATATGTTTGCATCGGACCGGATTATGGATGCCGTTCAACCGGAAAAACATATCCTGCTCCGGAGCGTCTCACCGGTGGACCCGGAGGAATCGGGCGTCATGCCGGGTCTGGGAAGCTGGACCGAGTAAGTTCGGGACTTACCCCTGCCCCTGGCACGCCCTCGCGCGAAGAGGTGAATAATGGAAAGCCGCCTGGCCCGGGAGCTGCAACTGCAATACCAACCGGTGGCGCTGTCCCTCTCCGACGAGGCGCTCCCCGGGGCCCGGACGCCGCCCAAAGGCCGGGCCTGCGTGATGCGCTTTCTGGTGGACGCCGCCCGGGGGGAAACCGTCGCCCTCGACTCCGGCACGGTGTCCTGCCGGGGCGGGCTCATCGGCCTGGGATTCGCAAAAAACGTTTCACACATGCCCGGCGGCGAGGAGGGGTTCTACCGCTTCCTCTCCACCGGCAACCGCCCCCATCTGAAGGAACTGGGCCCCGGGATGAGCGATGACTTCCTCGACGGCGAGCGCTACCTCAAAACCCCCGAGCTGGTGAAGCTCTTCGTCGAGGGGCTGCCGGCCGTCGAGATTTTTCAAAGGTACGTGGTCCTCCGGCCGCTCTCCGCCGTCCAGCCGGGCGACGGGCCCCTCTCCGTAACTCTGCTGGCCGACCCCGACCAGCTCTCCGCCCTGGTCGTTTTATCCAACTACGGCCGGGAGACGGCGGACAACGTGATTGTCCCGATGGGCGCCGGCTGCCACCAGATAGGCATCCACGTCTACCGCGAGGCGGAGCGGGAAACGCCGCGGGCCGTCGTCGGCCTGACGGACCTCTCCGCGCGGCTGTGCGTCAACGCCCTGATAGGCGACCGCTTTCTCACCTTCTCCGTTCCCTGGCGGATGTTTTGGGAAATGGAGCGCGACGTCCCGGGGAGCTTCCTGGAGCGGACGACCTGGCGGAAGCTCAAAGCCCTGCGGAAACGGAAGAGATGAAGTTTCTGGTCATCCGCCTGTCATCCATGGGTGACGTGATTCTGACGACGCCGTTCCTGCGCGCCCTGCGGCGGCGTTTCCCCGAGGCCGAGGTCCACTTCCTGACGAAGGCGCTCTACGCCGGGCTCATCGCTTCGCACCCCGCCTTGGACCGTGTCCTCTCCTTCGATGAATCGGCGCCCCTGCGGGAAACCGGCCGGCGCCTGCGCGGGGAGCGCTACGACGCCGTCTTCGACCTGCACAAGAACCTGCGCTCTATTCCCCTGTCCCGGATGGCGCGGTCGGGTAGGGTTTTTCGGATTCACAAGGCGACGCTGCGCCGCCGGCTTTTGATTAATTTCAAGCTGGATCTGTTGAAAAACCGGGGCGACCTGCCAGCGGTTTGCATCGAGACCGGGGCGGGGTTGGGGCTGACCGATGACGGCGGCCCGCCGGACGTCCACCCGCCGGTTGAATTTTCCCGCAAAGCCGACGCCGCGTTGGCGGAAATCACCCCTCCGCTGTGGGGGCTTATTCCCGTGGCCAGCTCCTGGAACAAGCGCTGGCCGCACTTCGCCGAGCTGGGGCGCCGGTTGACTAAAAGATTCGGCGGGACCTGCCTCCTCTTCGGCGGCCCTGACGACGCCGGTTTTTGCGGCTCCATAGCCGCGGAGATCGGCCCCGGGGCTATCTCCTTCGCCGACGGCCGGGATCTACTAGATGCGGCGGTCTTCCTTCGACGGTGCGCCGTCGTCGTGGGCAACGACACGGGGCTCACGCACCTGGCGACGGCCGTGGGAACGCCCACCGTGGCCCTCTTCGGCCCGACCACCCGCCAGCTCGGCTACTTCCCCCGTGGGGCGCAGACGCGCGTCCTGGAGCTGGAAATGGACTGCCGGCCCTGCACTAAGAACGGCCTTGAACGGTGCCCCCGCCGCCGGGACCTGGCCTGCCTTGCCGAAATTACCGTCGGGGACGTCATGGAAGCCTGCTGGACGCTCACCGGCGCATAGCGAACGGTTGTTCGGCCCATGCTGGAAAAGCTCACCGCCTACTACGACCGACTAGATCTGGCCCTCTTCCGGGCGCTCAACTCGGCGGGGAACCCGTTCCTCGACGGGCTCTTCACCGTGGTGTCGAACCGGTGGTTCGGCATCGCCCTGGGCCTGGTCGTCTGCGCCTGGTTCGTCTACACCAAAAGGTGGGGGGCCCTGCGCGTGATCGCGGCCCTCATCCTGGCCGTGGGCCTCTCCGATTTAATCGGCTACCGCGTCCTGAAGCCCCTTTTTTCCAGGATGCGACCCTGCTACGCCCTGCCCGAGGGGAGCTTCACCTGGGTGGTCCACGCGGCCAACGTGGGCTCCATGCCTAGCCTCCACGCGGCGAACCTCTTCGCGCTGGCCCTGGTGACCACTCTGGGCGACCGGCGACTGGCCTGGGGCGCCTACCCACTGGCCCTGGCGGTGGGCTTGAGCCGCGTGTACCTCGGGGTGCACTGGCCCACGGACGTCCTGGCCGGGGTTGTCTGGGGGAGCCTGGTCGCCCTCGGCTGCTGGTTTCTCACCGGCTGGGTCGAAAATCTGATAAAGAAGGCGAGGAGGAAGAGGGAGTAAAGATGCAGGTTCTGGTGGGCTGCTTTTCAAAATCCGGCGACACACGGGCCCTGGCCGAGGCCGTGGCCGATGGCGTGCGCGAGGTCGAGGGGGTCGCCTGCGTTTTGAAGGACGTATCCGCCATCGTCGGGGACGATTTTCTGGAATCGGGGGGTGTCATCCTCGGCTCGCCGGTTTATTTGGGCACCCTGGCGGCGGAGCTGAAGGCGATGATAGACCGCCTGCCGACGCGGAAGGTTATGGAGAATAAAATCTGCGCCGTCTTCGCCACCTCCCGCGACTCCACCGGCGGCAAGGGGACCACCATCTTCTCCATCCTGCAGGCCATGCTGCTTTACGGGATGGTGGTGGTCGGCGACCCGTTCCTTGCCAGGCATTACGGCGCGGCCTGCGCCGGCGCGCCCGACGAAAGGGCGAAAGACCAGGGGCGCAAGCTGGGCCGCCGCGTGGCCGAGCTGGTGAAGCGCCTCGCCGGGTGAGGGTGAATTACGGTAGGTGACGTAGGGGCGGGTGTCCACACCCGCCCGGTTTTTACCCCCCTCCCTAACCCTCCCCCCAAAGGGGGGAGGGGGGTAAATGTAGGGCGGGGACTTTAGTCCCCGCCCCGCTTTTTCGAGGTCCGCGTCCTCTCAGATGAACGCCCGGTCCCGCAGAACGTCCTCCAGGTTCGGCCGCCCCAACTCCTGAAGCTCGTAGCGCACCCGCGTCGAGGGGCAGCCGATTTCTATCAGCCGCGCGAGGTCTATCGGCGTCCCGACGACCACGGAATCTATGGCCCCGTCCTTCACCATCCCCTTGACCGTGGCCTCCAGGTCCTTGACCTGCGCCGAGCCGTAGCCCATCGCGGGCAACAGGACGCCGATTCCGGGGTGCATTTCAAAAGTCTCGGCGATGCTGCCCACGGCCCACCGGCGCGGGTCAACGGCTGCCGCCGCGCCGAACCTCTCCGCCGCCGCCGTCCCGGCCCCGAACTTCATCCCACCGTGGGTGAGCGTCGGGCCGTCCTCGATGACCAGCACCCGCTTCCCGGTGATGACCGCCGGGTCGTCCACGAAGATCGGGCTGGCCGCCTCGACCACTACGGCCTCGGGGTTCGTGTCGCGGATGTTCTTCCGCAGGAGGGCCAGCTTCTCCGGGGGCACGGCCCCCAGCTTGTTGATGACTATGACGTCGGCCAGGCGCAGGTTCGTCTCCCCGGGGTGGTAGTCGAGCTCGTCCCCCGCCCGGAAGGGGTCGGTGACCACCACGGTCAGGTCGGCCCGGTAGAACGACGTGTCGTTGTTGCCGCCGTCCCAGATGATGATGTCGGCCTCCTTCTCCGCCTCGCGCAGAATCGCCTCGTAGTCCACGCCGGCGTAGATGAGGTTGCCCGCGGCGATGTGCGGCTCGTACTCCTCCATCTCCTCGATGGTGCAGTCGTGGTCCTCCAGGTCCGAGAGCTCGGCGTAGCGCTGCACCCGCTGTTTCGCCAGGTCGCCGTAAGGCATGGGGTGACGGACGGCGACCACCCTCTTCCCGGCGGCCTGGAGCAGGTCTATTATCCGGCGGCTGGTCTGGCTCTTGCCGCACCCGGTCCGCACCGCGCAGACGGCGATGACCGGCTTGGAGCTGGTGAGCGTCACCGCCGGACCGCCAAGGAGCATGAAGCTCGCCCCGGCGGCGTTGACCAGGCTGGCCCGGTGCATGACGTAGGAATGGGAGACGTCCGAGTAGGCGAAGACGACGAAGTCCACGCCCAGGTCCTTAATCAGGCGGGGCAGCGCCTGTTCCACGTGGATGGGGATGCCGTCGGGGTAAAGCTCACCCGAGAGCTCGGGAGGGTAACGGCGGCCCTCGATGTCTGGAATCTGGGCGGCGGTGAAGGCCACGACCTCGTAGGCGGGGTTTTTTCTGAAGAAGGTGTTGAAGTTGTGAAAGTCGCGCCCCGCGGCCCCCATGATGACGACCTTTTGCCGGGGGCATAGCTCGTTCCGCTCGGTTTTCCTGTCCATGCTTCGCTCCGTTAATGAATACGGTCCAGCGTTGACAAGGGGATTACCCCTTGCCCCGGATTTGGACCCAATCTTTGGAAAGGGGAGGGGTGGAAATGTTTGGGCTATTCGGGGGGCTCGGAGTCGGAGAAACGGGCGAGGAGGCGCAGCCGGCGGGCCCGGGCGCCTTGGGGGGTCAGCGCGTTGTGGTGGAAGACGCGGTACACGGGTGACTCCCCTTAAAATGACACCCCATGTTTACCACGGGGTGACGGCGGTGTCAACAAACGCCCGAAATAAAGAGGATGGCCCGGATAGGCCGTCCTTTTAGCTACCGTAGGGATAATCCTACCACCAAGAGGCGTCGAGAATCTCGAGGGTGTCGGCGTCCATCTCGATAAAGCCGGCGGGGCTGAAGTCGGAGTTGTAGGCCATCACTCTCGCATAGTTGATGGTCTCATCAGCAACCAGCCAGAAAACGTACAGGTAATCCTCCGCCCCCAGGTGCTCCTGGAACTCGCCGTCGGCCTTGTTCATCATGGACTTCACCTGGGCGTTGGAGTAGTCGGGCAGCGGGTAGAAGGTTTCGGGATATCCGTCTTCCTCATCGGTTTCGTACGACCCGTCGTAGAGAACCCAGACATCGAAGATTGAGTCTTGACCGGCGTTGAACTCCAAGGCCCAGGTGTCCGAATCGCTAGCCAGGTTCTCCGGTCCGGGGAGAATTCCGTTCTTGTCCACTATGAAACCTTGCACCCAGAAGCAGAAGGCGTTGGCGTCCCACTCCTCGGCCAACGGAGTCGCAATCGCCCTCGCTTCAGAAAGAGAGTCCGCAGGATAGGGACCGTCAACATCGCCGTTACCGTCGGTGCCGGTGGTGCAGCCCAGGAGAAAGGCGAATGCGAGTACCGCGATGACGAGAAATACCGTGGAAAATCTCATTCCATCCTCCTTATTTTATACAGATTTAAAGAGTATCACGAAAGCACGGTCGTGTCAATTGCATTTGAAAAGGCGGCCGTCGAGCCGCCCTTCGGTCACCTAAAATAAATCACCAGGAAGTGTCGAGTATGTCCAGCGTGTCGGCGTCCAGCACCACCCAACCGGCGAAAGTGAAATCGGGGTTGAAGCCCTGGACCGTCGCCGTGTTGGAGGACTCCAGCGCCAGGAGGTTGAGCATGTAGAGGTAGTCCGCCGAGCCCAGGTTCTCCTGGAACGCGTCATCGGCGGCGTTCATCAGGTCCTTGATGTGGTCGTCGGAGTATTCGGGCAGCGGGTAACAGACGTCCGAGGTGTAGTCCTCGGAGGTCTCGTAGGTGCCGTCGTAGTGGACCGATACGTTGAGAGCCATGTCGCCGCCAGCGTTGAAACGGAAGAACCACTTGTCTTCCGCGCCGGCGAGGGTCTCCGGTCCGACGAGAACGCCGTCGGAGTCCAACACGAAACCGCTCTCGTTGAAACAAAACGCGTCGGCGTCCCAATCCTCGGCCAGGGGCGCGGCTATGTCCCACGCCTCCGACAGGGTGTCTGCCTCGTATGGGTTGTCGTCCCCGCCCGTGCCGCCGGAGCAGCCGGGGCAGAGCAGGGCGGCGATGGCCGAGAGTATTATAAAAGGGGCCTGTTTCATCTGCGCTCCTCGCATGTACGTGGATGGTAACCTCGTCGGGATTAAATTTGAGTCCATGTTACCCGGGGGCGTGCGTCCGTGTCAAACGGAACGTCGTCCCCGCGCATTCGGCGGATCCGGTGAAGCGACGGTTATCCGCGCGTCCGTCGGGCGGCTCGGGCCGACACATCCTTGACAGTTCAGCTTTTCGACCGATATACTGCCTACATCCTCGACCCTTGGAAACCCGTGCCCCGTTTCGACACCCAGAAGGAAAAGCCCGAGGTTCCGCGCTTCACGCGGCTCCCGCGCCACGTGGCGATAATCATGGACGGCAACGGGCGTTGGGCCGCCGCCCGCGGCAAGCCGCGCATCTTCGGCCACCGCCGCGGCATGGAGCGGGCCAAGGACATCACCCGCGCCTGCGGCGATCTCTTGATCGAGTCGCTCACCCTCTACGCCTTCAGCCTGGACAACTGGAAGCGCCCCAAGGCCGAGGTGGACACCCTGATGCGCCTTTTGGTCAAGTACCTCAAAAGCGAGCTCGGGGAGATGATGTACTCGAACATCCGCTTCCGGGCCCTAGGCGAGCGGGGGATGCTCCCCGAGGCGGTGAGGGAAGCCGTCCGCGAGGACGAGGAGATGACGGCCAAGAATTCCGGGCTGAACCTGAACCTGGCGGTGAGCTACGGCGGACGGAAGGAGATCCTGGGCGCGGTCAACCGCCTGTTGGAGGAACACAGAGGGGGGACGCTTCCCGAGGGTCCCGTGGACGAGGCCGCCTTCGCCCAAAAACTCCACACCGCGGGCCAGCCCGAGGTGGACCTGTTGATAAGAACCTCGGGCGAGCTGCGTGTTTCCGATTTTCTCCTCTGGCAGATAGCCTACGCCGAGCTCTACCTCACCGGGGTCTTTTGGCCCGATTTCTCCCGGGAGGAGCTCTACCGGGCGCTCAAGGACTACGAGGGGAGGGAACGCCGCTTCGGCGGCGTCGGCGGGGAGAAAGGGCGGTGAAAAGGCTTCTGTTCTTTACGGTTCTCTTGGCCTCCTGCACCATCGAATACCCCCGGGTGACGGTGGTCAACGCGAGCGCCGGACCGCTCGCGGGGATCGTCCTCACCCTGGAGGAGGGGAAAGCCTACACCATCGGCAATCTGGACGCGGGCGGGGAGACGACCGTCGTCGTCGAGCCCCGCGGGGAGAGCGACGTGACGATAGGCTACACCGACGATTCGGGGGAGACGCGGACGGTTTCAGGCGGTTACCTCGAAGAAACGGGCGCCTACCACCTGATGCTCACCGTTCGGGGAAACGGCGTGGTTGATTTCGAGACGAATTTCGATTAGCCTGCACGGCTCACGGTCATGGAAGAAAAAAACACGAGTTTTCTCATCCGAACCCTATCCGGCGTGGTCTGGGCCGGTGTTTTTCTCTTCTGCGCCTGGTACGGCTCCACCTGGCGCTGGGTGATCCTTCTCTCCCTGTGCGTCATCGGCGGCGTGTACGAGCTGCACAACCTGACCCGGGAAAAGGGAAGGTCGGCCGAGCCTTTCCTCTCCGGTCTGGGTGCCCTCGTCATCCTGGTCGGCACCTGGTTCCGCGGGGTCGAAGGCCTGGCCTACGGGGCCCTGGCCGCGGTGCTGATCAACGCGCTGACGGTTCTACGGCGCGAATATACAGGCGCGCTGGATATTTTCGCCCGCAGCGTCCTCACCTCGTTTTACCTGGGCCTGGGGACGGGGGCGGCGTTGCTCCTGGGTCGGGGGGACACCGGGGGGCCGCTGTTGGTAATCACTCTGGCCGCGCTCTGGATCGCGGACACCGCGGCCTACGTGGTCGGTTCCCTTCTGGGCCGGCACCAGCTCGCCCCGTTGCTCTCGCCGAAGAAAACCGTGGAAGGGCTCATCGCGGGCGTATTAATGGCCGCGGCGGGCGTCTGGGCCCTCGAGGCTTTCCTTCTCGATGCCGATATCCCGGGCAAGTACACCGTCATTCTGGGAGCGGTGGTGGCGCTGGCGGGACTCCTGGGCGACCTGGCCGTCTCGGCCGTAAAGCGCGATGCTGGGCTCAAGGACACCGGCAGTCTCATTCCCGGCCACGGCGGCCTCCTGGACCGGCTGGACAGCTTCCTCCTGGCCATGCCGGCGGTCTACCTCTACCTGGTCAGCCTCCAACACGCCGGGCTGTTGAGCGGCATACTGAGCTGATTCTTCATGCGCAAACGGACGCTCTCCATCCTCGGCTCGACCGGCTCCATCGGGAGGCAGACGCTCGCCGTCGCTCGGTCCCTCGGTCTTCCGGTCGTCGCCCTGGGGGCCCTGGACGAGGTGGAGGAGGTTCTCGCCCAAATCGAGGAGTTCAGACCGCGCCTGGCCGTCCTCTTCGATGAGCCCGCCGCGGGGATTTTGGCGGAGAAGGTTGCGGGGGGCGGGACCGAGGTGGCATCCGGGGCCGAGGGCTTGATTAGACTCGCCCGCCTGGAAGGGGCGGACACCTTCGTCGCCGCCAGCTCCGGCTCCGTGGCCCTCGAGGCGACCTACGAGGCCGTCCGCTCCGGCAAGGACGTGGCTCTGGCCAATAAAGAGGTCCTGGTCGCCGCCGGGGCGCTCTTCGTCGAGGCCGTAAAAGCGCACGGCGTGGAGCTGCTCCCCGTAGACTCGGAGCACTCGGCCATCTGGCAGTGTCTGGGCGACCGCCCCCGGAGCGAGGTCGCCCGGCTCATCCTCACCGCCTCCGGCGGCCCCTTCCTGAACCGCGCCGATCTGACAGGCGTTACCCCCAGCGAAGCCCTCCGCCACCCCAACTGGAGCATGGGGGCCAAGATAACCGTGGATTCTGCCACCCTATTCAACAAGGGGCTGGAGCTCATCGAGGCCCGTTGGCTCTTCGGCGTCGAAAACGTGGATGTGCTCGTCCACCCCCAATCCGTGGTGCACAGCCTGGTGGAGTTCGCCGACGGTTCCCTGCTGGGCCAGCTCGGGCGGCCCGACATGCTCCTGCCGATCCAGTACGCCCTGACGCACCCGGAACGGGTCTCGGGCCCCGCGCCGCGGCTCGACCTGACACAGACGGGCGGGCTCGAGTTCTACCCGGTTGACGAGGACCGCTTTCCGGCGTTGGGGCTGGCCCGGCGGGCGCTCTGGGCGGGCGGTCTGGCGCCGGCGCACCTCTCCGCCGCCGATGAGGTCGCCGTGGAGGCCTTCCTGGCCGAAAAAATCCGGTTCACCGACATTCCGCGCGTCCTGGAGCGCGTTCTTTCTGATCTGGGCGCGCCGGGCTACACCACCCTGGGCGAGGTTCGCTCCGCGCTGGACGCCGCGAGGAAGCGGGCGGCCGCCGTCGTGGAGCGGGGCCTCTAATCCCACCAACCCCCTAAAGCGTTGCAAGGCATCTTCTCCGATATTATCGGGTTCGTAATCTCCTTCGGGCTGGTGGTGGCGGTCCACGAGCTGGGGCACCTCGTCGCCGCCAAAATCCTCGGTATCGGCGTCCAGCGCTTCTCCATCGGCATCGGCAAGCGCCTCTTCGGCATCCGGCGCGGCGAGACCGACTACTGCCTCTCCCTCGTGCCCATCGGCGGTTACGTCCGCCTGGCCGGGGACGCCGCCGAGAACCCTTTGACCGCCGAACCCTCCCACATAAACTCCACCCCGCCCTGGAAGAGGGTTATCGTCTACCTCTCGGGTCCGCTGGCCAACGTCGTCCTGGCACTTCTCATAAACTTCGCCGTCAACATAGGCGGCTACGACGAGCTCCACGTGGAGCCGATCATCGGGGAGGTGATCGGGGAGCTGCCCGAGGGCGAGCCCAGCCCCGCCTCCAGGGCCGGCCTTCTGCCGGGGGACCTCGTCGTCGCTGTGGACGGCGAACCCGTCGCGAACTGGGGCGAGCTCAGCCGCCGCATCACCCTCCACACGGGGGACGAGCTGACCCTCGACGTCGAGCGGGACGGCGCGAGACGGGAATTCACCACAATCCCCTGGGTGGACCCCGAGACCGGTTTCGCCCAGGTCGGCGTCCGGGTCCACCTCGAGCCGGTGGTGAGCTTCCTCTACCCCCCGGGGGAGGACCTGGGCTTCCGCGAGGGGGACCGGATACTGTCGTTGGCCGGCACCCAGGTGGCGAGCGCCGATGATTACGAGAAGCGCCTGGACGATTTAAGAAAGATGGAAACGCCGCCCGCCGAGGTCACCGTCGCCTTCCAGCGCGGCGGGAAAAGCTTCGCCCTGGACGTCCCCCTGGAATACCTCGACGAACAGGCGTTCACCCTGGGCGGCGAGGTGCGACACGTGAACCTGGGGCTCTTCGGCGCCTTCGGCCAATCCACGGACGAGACCTTCTCCGCGGCCCTCGAGTTCTACACCGTACTCTACCTCCTCATGGCCCAGCGCATACCCGCCTCGGAGGCCATAGGGGGACCCATCTCCATCGCCTCCGTCTCGGGTAAGATGGCCGAAGCGGGCTTCAGCGTGTTCCTGCGCTTCGTCGCCCTCCTCTCGGTCATGCTGGGTATCATGAACACCCTGCCGATCCCCATGCTGGACGGGGGAATGGTCACGCTCCTGGTCGTGGAGGCGGTCCGCGGGCGTCCCCTGTCCCTGAAGGTGCGCCAGAGGATACAGTATGTCGGGTTCGTGCTTTTGGGGTCCCTCCTCCTTTACGCCCTCTACTCCGACTTGAAGCGCGTCTTCTTCTAAAGGCACAGCCTTGACAAAGCGCCCCGCCGCTCATAAGCTATTCATGCACGCATCCACGGAGTTTTAATGAACCGGCCGGCGTCCTTCTACATCTTTCTCCTCACCGTGCTCCTCCTCGTCGGGCCCCATCTTGTGGTGGGGGCCTCGGACGACGCCCCCGTCGTAGGTTGCACCTTTCCCAACTTCGGCTGCGACGACCCCACCGGCCCCTCGGAAACCCAAACATCCACCTGCACACTGGTTTCCGCCCTGGTGAACGAGCAGGAGCTCGACCCGTCCGATCCCGTACTGACGGTGGCACCCGGCGATAGTATCAGCGGCACGGCAACCCTGGAGACCGACAACGCCGGCTCCTCCTCCAGCACCGCCCCCCTGGCCGCCACCCCCAGCTTCGGCGACCACAAGACGAGTTTTTGGGAAATCACCATGAACATCCCCTCCGGGAAGGCCACCTTCAACGTGAACCTTAACCTCACCGCCCCGTCGGACGAGGGTACTTGCTACATCTTCTTCGCCTGGTACTGGGAGAAAACCCCGGGGAACGTCATGTCCTTGACCGACTGGCAGAACCCGGAAGGCGACGTGTGGAACGACGGCGTGGACGTCGCCGACTGGGACGATTACCAAGCCCAGCAGGGGATAGACAACGGTTGGGTGGAGACGAATTACCGGGACGAGACCGGGGTGTTGGTGGAGGACGTGGTATTCCCGGGCACCGCCATCCGCGTGGTGGTCCAGAGCCGGTAAATATACTCCCTCTCCCTTTTAGGGAGAGGGTTGGGGTGAGGGTCGGGCGTGATGCGGCAACTGTTCCCCTCCCCCCTCTGGGGGGAGGGCTAGGGAGGGGGGTGAAGCAGCTCCCCCGCCATTCCAGGGAAAGACTCGCCTACAGGCCGGGGTGAGGCTTTCTCAATGCGCTAACCTTCTGTCTTCTGGTTATGACAGTGAAGAAGGAATAGCTCGATGACCATTACTACAGAACTGCCTCTTGAGTGGATATTAAGTTCGATCGGTTTTATCGCGGCGCTTATCATCGGCCTCTGGCAATACCTCAGAGCACAACGCCAACAAAAGGTTAGCCTCCTCTTGCCGCTCATCGCCGAATTTGAGACCGACGAGGAGATTCAAGCCGCATGTCACCTATTCGACTACGATGCCGGAAAAGTCACCCTGAAGGGAAAGGAATACGATTGGAAAAACGCTGATCTCCTCGAAGCCATGAGGGTTGTGGAATGGGATCAAAATTGGCCTCCACTCCAGGAAGCGATGCGAGAAGCTCTTGATCGATTCTTCGATTTCTTCGTTAAACTCGCGTCCTTCATCGACGTCGGCGTCCTCAAATTCGGAGATCTGAAGTACTTCTACTACTATTTGGAGCTCCTCGCAGGAATTGAGAAGTTCAAGGGAACAGGCTTCGAGAAGGCTCTCTATAGATATCTAGACGCATATCGCTTTGGTGGCTGTCGAAAGTGCCTCGATGCATACCGGAAGCTGCCTCGATCACAGCGTGAGGAGTTACAAATATCTGGATATGGTGATCCAGACCATCAAAGCCGCGGAAATGAGCAATCTGGGCGGTGACCTGCGGATGGTTTACCGGGGTTGGTTGCCAGCTAATATCGGCATACAACGGACGGCGATTTGCGTCGCCGGGGTGATTCGATAGTTTCTGCACCAGCTTCGAGTATAGCATGGACGCCGAAATAGCGACCAAGAGTTTCCCCGCCTACATGGAATCTGAGATTGGGCTGTGGCCTAAGAGTGGTTAGTAGAGACTGCGACTTTAAATTCCCCCTCTTCTCCCTGGGAAGAGGGCTAGGGAGATGGGTAATAAGAAGGCGGGACGCGCTCCCGCCTTTTATTACGTCCAGGTAAATTGGTGGGCTAATCACCCCGTGTTTCACGGCGTACGGGCGGCACCGCGGAAGGCTGGATTGCCCGGCGCGGTTCCCGAAAGCTGGACCAGCAGCCGTTCCAGGGTGTCCCGATTGACCGCGGTGATGAAGTCCTCCCGCCAATCCCCGTCGAGACACTGGGCGAAGATGATGCAGCGGCCGTCGAAGACGACGCCGGCCACCCGCCGAATCTCGCTTTTTTCATCCTCGACCAGACGGTGGAGGTATCCCAGAAGCCGTTCGATGGCGGAATCGGTCGCCTTGTCGAAGTTTAGATTGAGATAGCCCGGCCGCCGGTACTCGATCACGACGCGGTTGAAAACGGAGTTGGCCTGGCCGATGGCCAGGGTGTACTCGCCGGAAACCTCGGCGCGCGACCCGATTTCTTCGCAGAATGCCGCCATGAGCGGGTGAACCGCGAGGCGGAACCCCTCCTCGGTGGGCTTTTTCGCCAAAAGCTCGTCGAGCTTGCCCCCTATAACCTCGACCCACCGGGCAATATTGCTTTTAATATTCACGGACTACCCCTCCTCACTCCACGGCTTTCGGGCGTCGCCGCGGAAGGCCGCCTTTCCGAGCTCCACCCGGCTGCGCTTCGCGGGCTCCCAGCTTTCCGCGGGCCAGCCCAGGGCGATGACGGCCAGGAGCTTCCAGTTCCCCGGTGCCTGGATGAGCCTGCGCAGCGGCTTCTCCTTGAACCAGCCGAGCCAGCAGGAGCCGAGTCCCAGCTCCGTGGCCGCCAGGACGAGGTGCTCCCCCGCCGCGCCGCAGTCCATCAAATGATAGGGGATGTCCTTGATGCCCTCGCCGAGCCGCGCGGTGCCCAGCTTTCTCACTGCCGCCAGGACCACGAGGACCGGGGCGTCCGCGGCCCACCTGTTCGGCACCATACCCCCCAGGGCCTCGTCGCAAATCAGCTTACGTTTTTGAGGCTCCGTGACGACGACGAAGCGCCAGGGCTGGGCGTTGCAGGCGCTGGGGGCCAACTGCGCCGCCCGCAGGCACTCTTCAATCAGCACGTCCGGCACCGGGCGACCGGGGTCGAAAGCGCGGCAGGAATGGCGGCTGTTGACGACCTCGTCGAACTCCATCGCTCACATGCTCCAGACCGTCAAGAGGGTGAAGAGGAAGAGGCCGAAGTAGACGACCGCGCCGAAGAGCGCCACCCTCGGGTGCTTGCGGGCCAGCGTCAGGGCGTCGTAAAGGGGGTTGAAGGCCGCCCCGAAGCGGTACACCTCGAAGGCCGCCTTTTTTATGCTCACGAAAATCACCTTGGCCTTCTCCACGTCCCCCGCCTCCAGGGCGGTCTTCATCTCGGAGAGTGACTCCTTGAGCTTGCCCTTCACGGTCTCGGTCTTCTTGGCCGGCTTGGCGTCGCGCTTCTGGGCCTCGTCCAGGTGCCGCCGCAGCTCCTCGAGGTATTCCCCCTTCACCCGCGGCGTGAGCAGCTCGTCCATCAAAACGCGCGCCTGCACGTCCTCCAACAGGTCGGCCACGGTCAGGCGCGACAGCGGGACCTTGTACTCCCGCCGGCAGGAGTCTATGAGCTCCTCGGACACCTCGTAGCCCAGCGGCGCCCCGGCGATGAGCATCTCCGCCACCAACTTTGCCGCGTGGCCGCAGGCCTTGTCCTCGGCCATCTCGTTGCGCAGCTTCACCAGCCGCCCCAGGATGAACCAGGTCACCAGGACGAAGACCAGGATGACCCCCACGGTGACGATCAGGCGGACGAAGGGGTCCATGCCCGCCGTCTGCGCCCCGGGGACGGGCAGGGCCGACGAAGCGCCCGCCGCCGCCAGCAATACGCAGAGAGCTTTGCGCATCGTACTCCTTAAGGGTTTTCGTGAAGGTGTGATCGTCCGACCGGGCTTCCGTTCAGATCCGCCGCCGCCGCCCCGCATGCCGTCCGGCGGTCCGGGTCGCCGGTTCCGCCGCGTGGGGGTAGTTGTCAGCGCGGTCGTCGTAAATGTGCCGGACGATGCTCTCTATCTTCGGCTCGCTGATCGTAAGGTCGCGGACGGTCAGGCGGGTAAGGCAGGCGGCGATGACCTCTTTGGCCGTCGTCTCCTTCGGGTCGAACCCCACCGACAGCCCGTTGTGCTCCCCCAGCCGCACCTCCAGGGCCTCGCGGGGGATGGCGAGGGCGGCCGCCAGTTCTGCGGCATCCAGTGACGCCGGACCTTCCGTATCCAGGTACACGACCCGCCGGCGGCCGAAGGTTTTCTTGAACTCCGACAGCGACCCGTCGTAGATGATTTTGCCCCGGTCTATGATCATTATCCGCTTCGCCAGCCGCTCGATGTCCGCCAGGTCGTGAGTGGTGAGCATGACGGTCGTCCGGCGCTCGGTGGCCACGTGGGAGAGGAACTCCCGGATGCGCTGCTTCACCGAAACGTCGAGGCCGATGGTGGGCTCGTCCAGGTACACGACCCGGGGGTTGTGCAGCAAAGTCCCGGCCAGCTCGCACCGCACCCGCTGGCCCAGGGAGAGCTTGCGCACCGGCAGGCGGAGAAGGTCTCCCAGCTCCAGCACTTCGACGAAGAAGGCGAGGTTCTTTTTGAATTCCTCGCGCGGGACCTCGTAGATTTTCTCCAGCAGCCGGAAGCTCTCCTGGACGGCGATGTCCCACCAGAGCTGTGAGCGCTGGCCGAACATGACGCCGACTTCCCGGGCGTTGGCCACGCGCTGGCGGTGGGGGTCCCGGCCGAGGACGCGGCAGGTCCCCTCGGTTGGGCGGATGATGCCGCAGAGCATCTTGATGGTGGTGGATTTGCCCGCGCCGTTGGGGCCGATGTAACCGAGTATCTCCCCGGGCTCGATGGCGAAGCTCACCCCGTCCACGGCCCGGATGTTCTCGTACTCGCGCTTGAAGAGGTTGACGACGGCGCCGCCGATACCGGCCCGGCGTCGGAAAATGCGGAAGACCTTGGTCAGTCCGAGGGCTTCGATGACCGGGCCGTCGGTTGGATGGGGCGGGGCCACGGGCATGTATAAACCTCACCAGTCCCTCAATGGACGGTACATTGTACCGCAAAGGGCGGGCGAATCCAACACGACGAGAAGGTAGGGGCGACCCTCTGCGGTCGCCCGCGGGCGGGGACAGAGCCCCGCCCCTACGGCTTCGGGTACGTAGAACACCGAGCTACTTCAGCGGAATCGGGAACGGGTAAGCCGGCACCGGGCGGTGGGGCATGACGAAGGCCGGCGCCGAGGCCGTCCCACCCTGGAATGGCTCCAGATAATAATCGGCGAAGGTGAAGGGGGTGAGAGATTTGAAGTCGGAGTGCTTCTGCGCCAGGTCGCAGGCGTATTCCCCGGCGACGCCGACGTCGAAGGCGACCATGCAGAGCTCCTCCTCCTTGGGCAGCCCCCAGGCGAAGAGGTCGCCCTCGAATGTCACGCTCTGCCCGGGCGCCAGTTGACCGGGCAGCTTGACCTCGGTCTTCGTGACGACGGGCTCCCCCTCGCCACGGAAGACCCAGCAGCGCAGGCCGCGGCCTGTGTCCAGGGAACGCGACTCGGCGGAGTGGTTGGTCAAAATAACCTTGACCTGATACGGCTCGTCGAAGGGGGTGGCGAAGGCCGGGTCGGGGAGCACCAGCTCCACCCCGCCCACCGGGCCGGTGCGGTAGGGGTACGGCAGCGGGTCCGGCTTGGGATACTTTGCGAAATCGCCGAAGGCCTTCTTCTCCTCGGGGGTGTACTTGGCGTCCATGTGCCACCCGGCGCGCAGGAGGGGGGTCAGGCCGAGGTAGTCCGGTCCCTGCTCCTGGGCGATGTTCTCCTGGCCAAACTCCATCCGCCGACGCACGTAGGGCCGGTAGAAGGCCTCGTCCATCTCCCAGCCGTTGAATTCCCCCGAAAGCTTCAACAGGGCGTGGATTTTATGCCGCTGTTCCTCGGTGTGGAGGTGGGCCCACAGGAGGTACTCGCCCAGGGCGTCGGCGAAGCAGGTGAAGGGCAGGAGGGCGTTCTGGCGTAGGGCGAGTGTCAGCCCGTTCTCCATCGAGTTCCGGTTCAGGGCGTAGACCACGTTCACCGGGAAGGGGTAGTCCCGGGTAATCTCCAGGGCGTTCAGGGCCCAGGTGATCATGTCGGGCTGATGGTGGGTGACCTCCACGTTGAAGGAGTTCAGGTTGATGTCCCAGGTGCCCGCCTGGCCCAGATGGTCTTGGTGCCCCTCGGCCAGCGAGCGGCGGTTGAATTCGGGGATGGTCCTGCACTCCTCGGCCAGGGCGAAGAGCGCCTCGTAGGCCTCCTTCTGATGGGGAAGCAGGGCCGAGTCCTTGACCGTGGTGTCGTAAACCATGCGGTGCGGCTTGACGATTATCTCCAGGTCGGTGATGTCCAGGGTGGCCAGGTCCACCGGCTTGATCTCCTTTTGCGTCTGCTCCATCTCGGCGAATTTCTGGTCCATGCCGGCCGTCTGGGCCTCGGAGAGCTTGACCATGGCGTTGCCGTACTTTTCTAAAAGCCCCTCGGACTGCATCCGGTCCTGGAACTTGATGATGTCCATCCCGGGCTCGTTGCCGATGGCCTCCATGCGTGCGACGACCTGCCGCGCCGGCTCCAGAAGGCTTTTGTCGGAAATCATGGACGACTGGGCGTCCAGGCCCATCCTCATCCCGTCCACCATCTGCTTGACCGCCGCGTCCATCAGTACCTCCCCCCGAGACACTCGGCGTTGACATCCTCGAATATCTCGGTCAGGCGCTTGAGCTGCGCGTCGTTGTAGGTGAAGCGGTTGCGGATCCAGGGGAGTTTCAGCAGGTCGGGGAAGCGCTTCCCGGGGTTGCGCTCGGCGAGCTCCTTCAGGCCGGCCTCCATCTTGGTCCGGGCGCTTTTGGAGAGCTCGGAGCCCGGCTCGGTGGCGCTCACGTAGAACGTGTTCTCCACGGTTTCGTCCATCAGGGTCTTGGTGCGGCCGATTTTCTCCTGAAGCTTCGCTTCATCTTCGGCGCACCGGGCGGAGATGGAGTCTATCTCGTTGAAATCGGCGGCTTTGGAAATAGCGTCGGCCCGTCTCGTCCAGAGCCCGGCCAGCTCATCCATTTTCATCCCGGCGTATACCTCCGCCTGAAAGCGGGCGCCGTCCACCGCCATAGCCCGCGCGAGCCGGAAGGAATGACCGCCCTCCGTGAATTGCCGGCTCATCTCGAGTAGGTCCGGGGTCTTTTTGACCATCTCCAGGGTTTCGGCGTCCGCCTTCGCCGCCTGGATGGCGTGGGGGTCCCGCTTGCGGGCCTCCAGCGTCAGGCGGTAGTATTCGATGGTGTCGGCGTGCGCCAGAGCGTCGTAACTGCCCATGCCACTCCTCTCGTCGCTTTTTTACGGACCCGACAGGTCTAAAGTTTTTCCCTGTCGAACTCCTCCTGGGTCGCGGTCAGGCACTTGCTCCAGTCGCGCAGGTCGTCCACCAGGGCGGTGATGGGGGAGAAATCCACGGCGGTGCCGGAGCCCGCGGTTCCGAACTCCTGCGCCACCTCGCTCTCCAGCTCGAAGGCCTCCAGGCGGTTCACGGCCTCGGCGAGGCGGTCCACCAGCCCGGCGAAGTCGTTGGTCCGCTGGACCAGGTTGGTAATCAAACGCCAGGCCTTTTCCACCAAGGGTTTCGAGTCAATATCCCTGGCACGCTCGTAGAACTGGTACACCTTGTCCTGGCGCAGCCACTCGCCGGCCAGGGCGACGGCGCCCGAGTAAACCTCGTCCACCAGCAGCCCGAGCTCCGCCGGTTTCTTGTCTATTTCCTTGAACCGCTTGGCTATCGTCTCGTACCCCGAGATGACGGTTTTGAACCGGGGTCCGGTGGGATTTTTGCCTATCCTCTCGTTGAAGGCGCTCCAGTGCTCCTCGATTTCCGCAAAGAGCAGGCTCACGTCCAGGGCGCGGTCCGAGAAAACCCTCGCGTAGACGAAGATGAAGAAAAGGATCCAGGCCCCGACCACCCCCACGGCGACCCATAAAGTTTCCAGCATGATGAAACACATGTATCCGATGACTAAGGCCACGGGGAGGATGGACAACGGGGTGATTAACCGCTTGCGCTTCTGTTCATCCTTGAAGAGCCGGCGCCGGATGACCCTGCGCTGCTGTGCCGTAAGTCTGGCCAAAAGCCCTCCGAATAAGGGAACAAGGGGTTTAAACCCCTTGCCTCCAAAAGAGGTTAGAAAAGCCCGGTGATGTTGCCTTCCAGGTCTATGTCCATGTGCGTGGCCGCCGGGTCTTTCGGCAGGCCCGGCATGCGCAGGATGTCCCCGGTGAGCGGGATGACGAACCCGGCCCCCGCGGCGACCTGTATCTCCCGCACCGTCACCCCGAAGTCCCTGGGCCGCCCCAGGAGCGCCGGGTCGTCGGAAAGGGAGCTCTGGGTCTTGGCGATGCAGACCGGCAGCCCGGCGTAGCCGAAGTCCTCGATCATCTTTAGATCGCGCTTCGCCTTGGGCGTGTAGTCCACGTGCTCGGCGCCGTAAATCTCGTGGGCCACGGTGTAGATTTTCTTCTCCACGGGCCAGCTCCAATCGTAGAGCGGCTTGAAGTCGCCCGTGCAATCCCGGGCGTTCTCCCGGACCAGCTCGGCCAGCCCGCGCATCCCATCGCCGCCCTTGGCGAACCCGTCGCCCACGGCGGCGGGGACCCCCAGCTCGCGGCAGCGGTCCAGGATTATGCTTATCTCCTCCTCGGTGTCGGAGAAGAAGCGGTTTATACAGACCACGGGCGGCAGCCCGAACTTCTTGATGTTCTCCAGGTGCTTCTCCAGGTTGGGCAGACCGCGGGCCACGGCCTCGGGATTCGGCCCGGTCAGGTCCCGCTTCTTCACCCCGCCGTGCATCTTCAGCGCCCGGCAGGTGGCCACCAGGACCACCAGGCTGGGGCAGAACTTTCCCGAGACGCACTTGATGTCGAAGAACTTCTCCGCGCCGAGGTCGAAGCCGAAGCCGGCCTCGGTAACGGCCCAGTCGGCATAGGCCAGGGCCATGCGGGTGGCGAGGACGGAATTGCAGCCGTGGGCGATGTTGGCGAAGGGACCGCCGTGGATGAAGGCGGGAACACCCTCGAGCGTCTGCACCAGGTTGGGCCGGACGGCGTGCTTCAACAGCATCGCCATGGCGCCGGCCACACCTATCTCCTTGGCCAGCACCGGCCGCCCGTCGTAGGTCGTCCCCAGGAAAATGGCCGCCAGGCGGCGCTTCAGGTCCTCGAAGTCCTCGGCCAGACAGAGGATGGCCATGACCTCGCTGGCGGCGGTGATGTCGAAGCCCGACTCCCGCGGCACGCCCTGGGTCCGGCCGCCGAGGCCGATGACGATGTCCCGCAGCTCCCGGTCGTTCATGTCCACCGCGCGGCGGTAGGTCACGGTGCGCGGGTCCAGACCGCTCGCGTCGCCCTGGAAGAGGTGGTTGTCCAGGGCCGCGGCCAGGAGGTTGTGCGCCGAGGTGACGGCGTGGATGTCGCCGGTGAAGTGGAGGTTGATGTCCTCCATGGGGATGACCTGGGAGTACCCGCCTCCGGCGGCGCCGCCTTTCATGCCGAAAATCGGCCCCAACGACGGCTCGCGCAGGGCGCAGGCCGCCTTCTCGCCCAGCCTGGCCAACCCCTGGACCAAGCCGATGGTCACCGTGGTCTTGCCCTCCCCCGCCGGGGTGGGGGTGATGGCGGAGACCAGGACGAGCTTGCCGAACTCGCCCTTGAAGCGCCGGAGGGCATGGTTGTGGACCTTGGCCTTGCCCCGACCGTAGAGGTCCAGGTCGTCGGGCCCCAGGCCCAGGTCGGCCGCGACCTCGGTGATGGGCCGCGGCTTCGCAGCCTGGGCGATGGCGATGTCGGGCGGGAAGGGCATGGGACACCTGCATTTAAGACGACCGCGAGCGGCCGATACGCCCGTAATCATGGTACAGATTGGGGTTAAAAAACAAGGGCGCTCTCCGGGACCGACCGAGGTTCGCCCTTCCGACGACCTGGCGGATTTGGCGTTTGCTGAAGAGCGCCGCCATCGCGCCTTGCGCGGGGGATGGGTTAAAAAGACAAGGGGTTTTAACCCCTTGTGTAAGGAATCAAGGGGCTGAAGCCCCTTGTCTTGGATTTATCTCAGTGTCCCCTCGTCTTACACCTGCACCTTCAACCCGCCCGCAAAACGACCCTTGGTCCGCCGCATCGTGGCGATGTTAAAAGGTGAAGAGCACCCCCAGGGCGGGGTAGAGGAGGAACGCGATCCCCCCTTCGCCAAATACCTCATCAACAGAGATTCCGATCTCAAAGCCCATGAAATTCCCAAATGGTATGGCGAAGCCCAGGCGCTCCCGGATGGCTAAACCGCGATCGAGCGCAGCGCTGACGTAGCCGAGGAAGCCCCCCCAGACGAACTTGGACGCACCCTCGCCCAGGTATCCCTGGATACCGGCGAATATCTCAAAGATGAGATTGCTCTCGTAGTCCCAGTCGCCGTAGTCCTCCCACCTGCTGAAGGATACGTCCAGGGCTAAGGCTGTGTCACCGCTGATGTTGTAACCGATCGTAGCGCCGTACCCGAACGAGTGGCCGAAGTTGAAATTGGTGAGGTAACCGACCCGGGGCAAGATGACGAAGTCCACCAGGTGATTGCGCCGGGTATTGCGCCGCGGTTGGACCGTCGCGGTCGTGGTAGTGACGACCTCGGGCTCGCCGACTTCGATACTCCCGGCCAGGCGCACCTTGTCACCCGTTATCGGCGGAATGTCGCCCGAATAGAGCGCCTCCGAGAGCTCGTCTGCCAGCACCCTGGTGATCTTCGCCTCGCCCAGCTCCTCGATGTCGCGGCCCAGGAATCGGCCGGTGTCGGGGTCGTAGTACTCCTCGCCCAGGCGGTAGAGCTCGACCGTGTCACCCTTTTTCACGCCCTCCTGTGTGCCCAGGTTCAGCTTGACCGTGTCGCCGGAAACCGAGACCACGGTTCCGACCACGGGGATGCTCGCGGCCAGGCGGCCGGCCATCTCCCGGCTGGCAGCGAGCAGACCGTCCAGGCTGTTCGATTCGGCCGACTCGGAGAGCTCGACCTTGCCCACGAAAACGTCCACCACCCGAACGGTGACGGTGTACGTTTCGCCCACCTTGGACACCTTGCCCACGATGACCTTGGACGCACCGGCCAACTGACCCACCTGGACGAAGCACTCCATGGTCGTGCAGCCGGAAAGGGCCAGACCCTGCTCCTCCAAGAGGGCGTTCAGGCGCTCACGCTCCACAATCTCGAAGCGCCGGGTGTTAATCAGGGCGTCCAGGAGCGTGTCGGCGATCCCGTCGGCCGACGCCTCGCTGACCCCGGAAGCCTCCAGGCCGATGAAGGCCACGGTGGTCTTTTCAGCGGCGAAGGCGCCCGCGGCGAGGACTACGAAAAAGACGAGAAATAACTTACGCACCAACCCTCCTTAAAGAACCCGGCATCAAAGACAAGTTATAACTTCATTATCATACCACAAAAACGTTGAAACGCCACACCACTCATCATTTACGCGAAGGCCACCGAGGAGCCGGCCGGGAGCAGCATTAACAGAACCGCGGGCAGTCTGCACATATCGGCCGTCTCCCTACCGGCGGAGGTGAGCGTGCCCGACAATCGCGGCTATCTTACACACCCCCACCGCCGGCTGACAAGCTTTGGGGAGTTGACCGTGGGGCGAGGGGTCTGCTACACTCCGGCGGTTGCACGAAAACGTCTCAAGCCCACCGGTCAGAGGGGAGTAACCCTTGTTCACACATCTGGTTTACGCGCTCGACATGGGCAGCAGCAGCGGAGAGAGTGGTGGCGGCGGGGGAATCCTCGGCCTGATCCTACCCTTCGTCATCGTCATCGCCATCTTCTACTTCCTCATCATCATGCCCCAGCGCAAGAAGGAGAAGCAGAAGCAGGCCATGCTCAGCGCCGTCTCCAAGGGCGACCGCGTGGTGACCATCGGCGGCCTGAAGGGCACCATCGTGGGGGTGGACGACAAGGAGGACTCGGTGACCATCCGGGTCTCGGGCGACGTGAAGCTCGAGTTTTTGAAGAGCTCCATCGCCCAGGTGATTCCCAAGGACAAATCGGCCGAGTAGCTCCCCCCTTTGGCCGGCGACCGACCGGCAACCGAGGAAGGGCGTGCGATGGCTGAAAAGATTCTGGTGATCAACCCCGGCGCCACCTCGACCAAGATAGCCGTGTACGACGGCGAGAAGATGAGCTTCTGCGAGGTGGTCCGGCATCACGACAACCAGCTCTCCTCTTTTTCGAGCATCCTGGACCAGCTCGAGTACCGCAAGGGCCTCATCCTCGAGGCTTTGGGCAAAATCGGCCTCTCCCCGAAAGACCTGGACGCGACGGTGGGCCGGGGCGGGGCCTTCAAGCCCCTGGTCTCGGGCACGTACAAGGTCAACAAGGCGATGGTTGCGGACGTGCTCTCGGGCAACGTGGCCGCCGACCACGCCAGCAACCTCGGCTGCCTTCTGGCCTCCGAGATAGCCAAGCCCCACGGCATCCCCGCCTTCATCGTGGACCCGGTCAGCGTGGACGAGTTCGACGAAGTGGCGCGCTACAGCGGCCTGCCCGAGCTGGAGCGCAAGTCCCTCTCCCACGCCCTCAATCTCAAAGCCGTCGCCCGCCGGGCGGCCGAGAAGCTGAAAAAGCCCTACGAGAAGCTGAACCTCGTCATCGCCCACCTGGGGACCGGCATCAGCGTCTCCGCCCATCGCCGGGGGAAGATGATTGACGTGAACAACGCCAACGACGGCGGTCCATTCTCTCCCCAGCGCGCGGGCAGCCTGCCCACCACCGGGCTGATCAAGCTCTGCTTTTCGGGCAAATACTCCGCCGCCGAGCTCAGGAACCGGGTCGTGGGCCAGGGCGGTCTCACGGCCTACCTGGGCACCGACGACATGTCCGAGATAGAAACCCGGGTGGAGGCGGGCGACGGGGAAGCCCGGAGGGTGCTCGATGCCATGGCGTACCAGGTGGCCAAGGAGTGCGGCGCCATGGCCGCCGCCCTGGGGGGCGAACCGGACGCCGTGGTCGTCACCGGTGGTGGCGCCAAAAACGGGCTCTTCATGGGCCTCCTCCTGCCCCGGATAAAGTGGCTGGGCGAGGTTCTGGTCTTCCCTGGCGAGGACGAGATGGGGGCCCTGGCGAGCGGCACGCTCCGGGTCCTGCGTGGCGAGGAAAAGGCGAAGGTCTATAAGTAGCTTTTGTCAAATCCCACGGGGCACCCGCCGGGTGCCCTTAAACTACCGGGGAAAGGCATGGTCCAGGCGACGGCGGCGCAGATGCGACGGTGGGCCGAAAGCCTGCCCGAAGGGCTCGCCTACGAGGCGCCGGGGCTGGACGCCCTCTCGACCCCGGAGCGCCCGCCCGGACGCGTTCTCGTCGCCGGGATGGGCGGCAGCGGCGTTTCGGCAAAATTCATCGAGGCCCTGTCGCACGAAGGCGCGGTTCCCGTCATCCCCTGGCCCTGGTCGGGAGCCCCGCGGTGGCTCTCAAAAGATGACGCCCTGGTGGCGATTTCCCATTCCGGTGACACAGAGGAAACCCTTGACGCGCTCCGGGAGGGGATGGAGAGCGGCGCCGCGGTGGTCGGCATCTCCACGGGCGGGAAGCTCGGTGAGCTTTTAACGGAAAAGGGTCTACACCTCCTTACCGTGCCCGGCGGGATGCCGCCCCGGGCCGCCTTCGGTTTCCTCATGGGCACCGGCCTGCGCGCCGTGGAGCGTCTGACCGGGGGGAAGCTCTGGGAGCCGGGGGAGACCGTTGAAGCGCTGAGGCGTCTGCGCGACGGGCTTTCCGCCGGCGGGTATACCGACATCGAGGAGTTGGCCCGGAAGCTGAAGGACCGCCCCCTGGTCGTCTACGGCACCTGCCCGCTCACCGCCGCCGCCGCCGTGCGCTTGAAACAGCAGCTCAACGAGAACGCCAAGATGTTCGCCTGGTCCGGCACACTGCCCGAGTCGGCCCACAACGAGATAGAGGGCGCCGGACCGGGCGAGCCGCCGCGACGCCTCTGCCTGACCCTGGCCGACGCGCCGCCGCTGGACGCGGTCCTCCGTGACGGCGTCCAGACCGTCATTCTCAAGGGTGAAGGCCCAGACCCGCTGACCGCCGCCCTGGGCCTGGTCCTCCGAGGGGACCTCCTCTCCCTGGCCCTGGCGCGGGAGCGGGGGGTGGAACCGGGACCCGTCGCCCGGATAGAGGAGTTCAAAAGGCGGGCCTGAACCCGCTTTTTTCTTGCGAAAGCACTCATCCGCGGCTACACTATGATCGAAACAGTTCGAAGGAGAGCCATGCCCCGCCTCGTCTTCGCAGTCCTCCTGCTGACGGCGCTCGTCTCCCTCGCGGCCGAGGACGAGGTTCTGCCCGGCACGCCCGGGCACATCGTCATCCCAGCCGCTGAGACGGGTGGGACGCATTCCGCGGGCGTCGCCACGGGGATTTACTACGGCGGGCGTTTCGGATTCTTCCTCCCCTTCTCCCAGGAAAACTACCTCCACTTCGATTCGCTGGCCTGGCGCTTCGAGGGTTTTGTCAACCTCGAGGGCGGCGACTGGAAGGCCATGGCCACGGCGGGGTTCTACCTGGGCGAGGTGGATGACAACCCGGATTTAGAAAACACCCCGAGCTTCTTCGTCATGCCCTTCTCCCTGGGCGCGTACTACGAGTTCGGCGGGGATTTCAGCCCCTACGTGGGCGGCGGCGTGGGCTTCACCATCTTCAACATGGGTGAGCGGCTGCTGTCCGGTGGCGGCCGCGAGGACGGCTTCACCGAGCTCCTGTTCATGCCCCATCTGGCCGCGGGGGTGGACCTTTTCCGCGAAAAGACCTTCCGTCTGAACGCCGAGCTGCGGCTGGAGCTGGCCTGGAGTGAAGAGCTGGCCCAGGTCGGCGGATTTTCCCTCCTCTTCGGCATCGCCCTGTGAGCGTTTGCCTCCGGAAGGGGCCTGCGAGGAGCGGGCCGGTGTTGAAGGGTGGAATGGGCGGGGTACGGAGCCCCCGCCCTACGGGATTTGATTGAATCGCGCATCACCCTCGTAGGGGCCGACCTTCAGGTCGGCCCGCGGGCGGGTCTAAAGACCCGCCCCTACATCATCGCAATCCGCGTTGCGCCGGTCGGCGTGAAGGTGAAAACGGGCGGGTGTGGACACCCGCCCCTACGTCATCGCAACCGAGGTTGAGGGTTGACACTACCCCCTCTCCCTTTTAGGAAGAGGCTCGCCTACGGGTTGGGGTGAGGGGCGATTCACGACAGGTTTATGAATCCCCGCCCTACATTTACCCCCTCCCCCCTGGGGGGAGGGCTGGGGAGGGGGGCGGGCGGGTCAGGTGACCCGCACCTACATCTGCAAGT